>Ga0136601_1000084_pt1 | contig 45540 bp, 44 predicted proteins | sample AntRauMFilla2699_FD_181020 | JGI IMG/M metagenome (GOLD analysis project Ga0136601, IMG submission 181020) | Saline lake microbial communities from Rauer Islands, Antarctica - Metagenome Filla 2 #699 | ecosystem: Environmental > Aquatic > Non-marine Saline and Alkaline > Saline | place...
GCTGGGGCTGCGTTTGTCAGCGATTTCACCTTTGTCGGCGCACTGAAGGACCGTACCTTTACACGGCATGAGCTAAATACGCTGGAGCTGCTGAGCAAAATTGTCTGGCTCGGTTTGGGAGTGCTGATACTGAGCGGATTTTTCATATTCCTCGGCTCGACCGACGCACTGCTTGATTCGTCAAAGTTCTTGGCCAAGATGACGGTCGTCGCCATCATCGCCATCAACGGTCTACTGTTCAAATTCGTTCACATGCCGAAGCTCAATCGGCTGGTCGATCAAGACGTCTCGAAGCTCGATAATCCGCGCCTGAAAGGCATGTTTATCAGCGGAGGTCTATCTGGTGTGTCGTGGGCGACAGCGCTAATCCTGGGCGTGTTGCGCGGAGTTGAGTACAGCTACTGGCAGATTATTGGTGTCTATGGACTAGTAGCAGTTGGTGCGATGTGTGGTGGGTTGATGTTGAATTGGTATTACACTAAGAATCAGTAATACTTGTACGATTCACATTGTGTAAATACAACTAGTCATTTTTAATTACTAAAACTCCTTTCATGTTCTTTTTGCCCACCAAAAAGAACCAAAAACCTCCCGCACGGCTCAATCCAACAGATGGTCGTTCGGCAGTCTCTTGTCTAGGCTGCGGAACTCACTTCGTTTGGCTTACCATCGGCAAACCAAACTATGTTCAAACAGTCCTCGCCTCTAGACGACAAGAGACTGCCTCACTCCCTCTGTGTTTGAGAGTGCGGTCAGTAATGCAACAAACGCATTGGTAATTGTTCTGTTGCAAATTCACTCCAGGGCTTCTCAATTTCGTGCTGACGTTGTGCTCCCCGAGCATCGGCTTCTGACAGATTAGCGAAGCTGCTGTTGATAGCGCCTAGAACTGAGGACTGCCTGAGGAGCGAACGTGCTGGCAGTGCCAGTATGAGAGCGACGAGTTCCGCAAGTTAGCTACCAATAGTAGTTGAGCTAGTCCCTCAGAAACGCAGCTCTAGTCTTTTGCTTACTTTTTGACAATGAAAAAGTGAGACTAACTGCTTTTCGCTAGAAAAGCTTTCGTGTTGCATGGATGAAAAAAGCCATCAGTTCAAAGTCGTTTCTGTTAAAAACGAGTACACACGACTAACAAGCTGAGTTGACTAGGGAAGGCGTAGCGCTTTGACATCAGAGGTCAACTCCTGTAGGCTCTGGAGTATTGTCAAATGAATTTGAGTTTGTCTTCGGTAGTTCTTACTCGGCTTCATCGCAATTGAGTAAAAACTATAACGAAGGAGATTCATTTTCATGTCTCGAAATTATAACAACCGTCGGTCAAAAGGTCGATCAAACCGTGGTGGCGGTCGAAACTTTAAGAAATCGATCGACCCACAGCACTATATAAACCATAACGTTGTTCCAAACCGCCAAATTGCCTACGAGCCGAGCCATAGCTTTGATCAGCTTGGACTGCAATCAGCATTAGTCGATAATCTAGCGGCAGCTGGCATCACCGAGCCGACCGCTATCCAAGACCAAGCTATAAAGCCAATTCTTGAAGGCCGCGATGTCGTTGGACTAGCGAACACTGGTACCGGTAAGACCGCAGCGTTTATTCTGCCGATTATCGAGCGCATATCACGCTCAGTTCAGTACAACCATACGTTGATCATAGCTCCGACCCGAGAGCTGGCGACGCAAGTCAACGACGAGTTCCGTGTACTTGCCCGTGGCAGTGGCTTGCGCTCCGCAGTATGTGTCGGTGGCTTGAGCGACCGGCACCAGATTCGCGACCTCAAGCGCGGTGTGCATATCATCATCGGTACACCGGGTCGTCTAAAGGATCTAGCGCAGCGGCGTGAGCTTGACCTGAGCAAGCTGCAGGCGTTGATACTGGATGAAGCCGACCAGATGCTTGATATGGGTTTTCTGCCTGACATGCAGCACTTGATTGGGCTAGCGCCAAAGAATCGTCAACTGCTGTGCTTTAGCGCCACGACTAATCCGAAGTCGACCCGATTGTTTGAAGATATGCTGACCAATCCTGTGACCGTGTCTGTTCTGGCTAAGAAAACGTCTAAGCACATCCATCAAGATGTGATTAAAGGCGGAGACAATGCGCAAAAACTCGATAGACTTGTTGACCTACTGGGGGAAGATCAGTACGGCAAGGTGTTGGTATTTGGTGAGACCAAGCACGGCGTACGCAAGCTAGCCACCAAGCTAACCGAACGTGGCTTTAACTCAGCGTCGATTCATGGCAACAAGAGTCAGAAGCAACGCCAGCGCGCACTCGATCAGTTTAAATCGAACCATACTCCCGTGCTGGTCGCGACCGACGTGGCTGCTCGAGGACTTGATGTGCCGAATGTCGACCTCGTCGTCAATTACGACGAACCAAACGACCACGACACTTACATTCACCGCATCGGTCGGACCGGTCGCGCCGGTGAAAGCGGCCACGCCCGAACGTTTATCTAGCAATTACCCCGAGGTTATTTGTAGCGATCAGCAATTTTTGCCATCGCCCAGCGATCGATAGCGCCGAATATCTTTTCTCGCCACGGTTGATGACCGAGCTTTTCGACCATGACGGTGCGTAGCCCGGCGTGGTTCGCGCCCCAGATGTCCTGAACAATGCGGTCGCCGATCATCAACGTCTGAGCAGCGGTATGGCCGCTGGCGATGGTTAGTTTCTGGAAGTAGGCGCGTGAGGGCTTCTTGGTTAGCCAGCTATCGGCCGTGATGATGGCGGCGGTGTCGAGTTCACGAACGATTTTTCGCACACCTTCGGCGCCGAGCCGATTGGTAGCGATGATAATCGGCAGCGGCTGGTTTTGCAGGGCGCGTAAATTATCCGTGTCTAGCTCTACTCCCCCGTGAGGCAGCAGGGTGCTGTCGAGATCGACACAAATAGTTTCGATGCCACGCCACTGCCAGTAGGCAAAATCAATGGCGGTGATTGCGCTGGCTGTGGCATCGGGTAGGAAATTAGAATCGGTGGGTGTGGTTAAAACATTCATAGCGCGCTAATCTTAAGTGTATGACAAACACCGTAATAATCGTAAACTCCGGTTCGAATACAGGGCAGAACTTTGTCGATGACTGGCTGTCGCTGCAGGTTGAGTACGGCGCTGAAAACTGGGAGTTATTGCGGGTGGATAGTCCGGCGGACTTCGAGCGGGCTTTTGATAGAGTGCGCGAGCTTGTTCCTGAACTAGTCGTGGCAGGCGGTGGCGATGGCACCGTCAGTGCGGTGTTTAACGCTCTGCGAGATCTGGACGTAAATTTCGGGGTAATTCCACTTGGCACTAGCAATGTTTTCGCCCGGTCGCTGAAGCTACCACTTGATGCCGGTTCAGCGATTGAGTTGATACAAAAAGCCAAGTTTCGCAAGGTTTCACTTGGGAAGGTTAATGATCAGCTATTCGTGTCGCTAGCCACCATTGGTTTTTCAGTAGCAGTTAGCGAGAATGTGTCGGATGAGACAAAAGGACGGTTCGGTCGGCTGGGCTATGTGTTGAGTGGTCTCTGGCACGGGCTACGCCATCAGTCGTTTCGGGCGAGCATCAAGACACTCGATGATTATCATGTCGTAACGACCCATCAGTTACTGATCGCCAATTCTGAAATCGCATTTCCGACAGATATCACTTATGGCGTGAATGTCTTTGAACCGAAAGTTGGCATCATTTCTTACGCTGATAGTCCCGCCAAGTTTTCGCATGTGGCGGCGATGCTGCGGGCGCTGTTGCGACGAAAACCAGTCGACAGCGTGTTCAAGATATCGACCCAGTACGCCGAAATTTCTGCTTCGCGTACACGCCGAGTGGCGGTTGACGGCGAGCCCTTCGGTGAGACACCAGTCAAAATCAGCGTCGTCAAAGATGCAGTGAATGTCATAGTCCCTTGAATCTTGTGCCTGGCATCGTCTCGAAGTAGAAGATTTAACGCTATCGATACAGCCACTATGAGTAAATACACCCGGATAGTGATTAACACTGGGAGAGGTTACACCCATATGACACAGTACAAGCTTTACCGCAAAACCTGTGCGGTGTGCTACCTCAACATGCTCAAGACACCTACAAAGAAGCTTCCGGTAGCGCACATGCACAGCATGCAGCTGCCGAAGATCGCGCCGCCGCCAGCCGTGAGGAAACCGCTCGGCGCGTAGCCTGGAGTGTGGTTAAAAAGAAGTACGAAAAAGCTGCCTGCGACGACTGGCACAGCAAATTCGAATAGTCGTCACAGGCGAGTGGAGCTGGTTTGCTGAGCTCTAGAGGCCTTCGTCGTAGCGCTCATGTTCGTCGATGTCGCTGTCAGTACTGGGGTGGGTTTTTGATTGCGGGTTCGGGTCGACATCGTCAGGGTCTGAGAATGGCGTATCGTCATCGTGCTTGCGCTTGGCAGCGGCTGTGACTCGCGCCTCAGTCAGGGCTTCGTCCACGTTGTTTTCATCGAGAAGTTGCTCGTCGTCACTCATGTTGTATGGCTCCTTTTGCTTACGATTATGACTATGCGCACCGGTGTGTATAGAAGCTGCTAAGTGGATGCAACTACCTCTTACGATGACTAGTTTAGTCGAGGATTTCGGTTCACGAATCAACCGCAGTCCTATAAACTAGTGCCAATGACGAAAAAGCTTAAACAATTCAAACGTACTAAAATCCTAGCGACTATCGGGCCGTCGACGCATTCTCGAGAAGGCATCGAGGAGCTAGTCGATGCCGGTGCGAACGGCTTTAGGCTGAATTTCAGCCACGGCACCGACGAAGAGCGCCGTCAGCAGATCGCGTGGGTACGCTCGATAGCCAAGGCTAAGAAGCAGCCAATCGCCATACTCCAGGACCTCCAAGGACCAAAAATTCGGCTCGGCGATTTGCCGCAGCCACAACATGTCCATAAAGGCGATATTTTGCAGTTAATTCATGGTGGTGATCCGAGTAATGGCGAGTTGCCTGTCCAGTATGACTTGTCGGCAAAAGTCAAAGAAGGCGAACGACTACTGATATTCGATGGCAAAATCAGAACTGAGATTACGGCGGTCAAGAAGAATCAAGTTACCGTCGAGGTTAAACACGGTGGTCTGCTAATGAGCCGAAAAGGTATCAATCTCCCCGATACTGACATGGCTGGTGATATCATTACTGATAAGGATATCGCCGATATGAGGTTCGGCGCCGACAGTGATATCGATTATGTAGCGCTGAGTTTTGTCCAGACGGCGAATGACATCGAAAGCTTACGAAAACGACTCAAGACTCTCGGTTCAACAGCTAAAATTATTGCTAAAATCGAGACCAGACTGGCAGTCGAAAATATCGAAGAAATAGTGAAAGTTAGTGACGGAGTTATGGTGGCGCGGGGTGATTTGGCGATCGAGACCGAGCCGGAGAGCGTGCCTGTCATCCAGCGTAAGATTATCGGTCTGGCGCAGCACTACGGTAAATTGTGCATCGTCGCCACTCAGATGTTAGCTAGCATGGTTGAGATGCCCGAGCCGACCCGAGCCGAGGTTAGCGATGTGGCGACGGCGACTATTCTCGGCACGGATTGCGTGATGCTCAGTGACGAGACGGCGGTTGGGGATTTTCCTGCCGAGACAGTCAAATTCATGGAGAAAATCGTTCTCTATACTCAGGAAAACTCACCGGTTGCGCCGTTGTTTTTTCATGAAGAAGACCACTCGGTGGCTAGTTCGATCAGCTCGGCAGTGATGACGTTAGCTCATCAGCTCGAGGCTAAGGCAATCGTAGCTGAGACTGCCAGTGGTATGACCGCCCGTAGCCTGGCGGCGCATCGACCGAATATGCCGATTATCATGGTTACTGACAGCGAGCGTATAGCCAATCAGCTGTCACTGGTCTATGGTGGCAAGGCCTATGTGCGGCCGCGTAGTCAGACGGCAGCCGAGAAAATGACCGAGTGGCTGCATATTCATAAGCTACTGAAAAAAGGCGATCTAGTCGTTATTACTAACGGTGTCTACCCGGGTGAAGTTGGCGGGACTGATACCATCCGAGTGCGGAAAATATAGCCTAAAACAGACGGGAGCTAGTCGATGATGCAGTTCAACAAGCAGACAGTACGAGATATCGATGTCGTCGACAAAACAGTGCTAGTACGTGTCGATTGGAATGTGCCTGGCGATGAGTCGGGGGCGGTCACGGATGATTATCGAATCGTTCAGTCGCTGCCGACGCTGCAATATCTTATCGAGCAAGGCGCGAAAATTGTAGTGATGTCGCATCGCGGACGACCGAAAGGTGAAGTTGTTGCTAAATATTCGTTAGCGCCGGTTGCTGAGCGCGCCAGTCGGCTGCTTGAGCGAGAGGTGGAGTTTGTTGATGATGTTGTTGGTGAGCGAGTGCAGAGCCGCATTGAGCAGCTCGAGGCTGGCCAGATGCTATGTCTGGAGAATCTTCGGTTTGACTCTCGCGAGAAGCAGAATGACGGCCAGTTTGCAGCTGAACTGGCTGTAGGCTGCGATTTGTTTGTGCAGGATGGCTTCGGGGTGGTGCATCGAGCGCATGCTTCGACCGCCGCAATTACCACTGAGCTACCGAGTGTGGCTGGGTTACTGGTCGAACGGGAGGTGTTGACCATCACCGAAGCGATGTTGAAGCCGGCTCGGCCAATGGTATCAATCATCGGCGGCGCTAAAATCAGCGATAAAATCGAAGTGATTGAGCAGTTTCTGGCGTTGAGCGACGCAGTGCTGATTGGCGGTGTCATGGCTAACACATTCCTGGTCGCGCAGGGCCAAGACGTTGGCGCTAGTCTGTATGAAGCGGAGGCAGTCGACACCGCCAGGCAGTTGCTCGATGTCGAGCATAATGCCGAACTGCTGCTACTGACTGATGGGGGGGTTGGCGTCGCGACTGAGATTGATGCAGATGCGGAGCGCATGGATAAGATCGTCAGCGAAGTCGGCAACGAGGATATCATCCTAGACGTGATGATTAGCGATGACGTAGCTCAAAAACTCGCCGAAGCAGAGACAATCATCTGGAACGGACCAGTTGGCTATACGGAGCTGCCAAAGTTCGCCACGGGCTCTGAGCAAATTGCGGCTGCTGTCGTGGAGCGGCCGATGACTATCATCGGCGGCGGCGATACTGCAGGTTTCGTGCTTGGGTGGAGCAAGGGCCACGATGGTGCGTTCAGTCATATTTCCACGGGTGGCGGTGCTGGTTTAGACCTGATGGCAGGCAAAGCGCTACCTGGCGTGGTGATGTTGCTGGATAAATAAAGCCACAAGCGCTACAATTACTAGTGAATTTATGAGTCGTAAAAAATACGTCGTCGGTAACTGGAAAATGCACAATGACATCGAGCACGCCTCGATATTTTTGCACCGTCTCGAAGATAAGCTCAAGACAGTACCAAAATCAGTCGAAGCTGTGATTTGCCCGCCGAACATCAGCCTGCACCAGATGAAACAGCACATCAAAGGCGGCTATAAACTCGGTATTCAGAATATTTATTATCAAGACGAGGGTGCTTTTACTGGGGAAATATCAGCGGCGATGGTTCGCGATTTGGTGGACTACGCTATCGTTGGCCACTCTGAGCGTAGATTGAAGTTTGGCGAGAAAGACGAAATCGCGCTGAAGGTCAGTGCTTGTTTGCGCAACGGTATTCGACCGATTTTGTGTGTTGGCGAAACATTACTCGATCGTCAGAACCAAGAGACATCACTCGTACTCCACGACCAGCTGTTGGCAGACCTGGCGATGATAGATGAGGAAGATGCGAAGCAAATCATTATCGCCTATGAACCAGTCTGGGCGATTGGTTCCGGCGATAACGCGAAGCCATCGCAGGTGTTGAGTGCAGTGCGAACGATTCGCAAGAATATTGCTGAGCGCTATGGTCGTGATGTCGCCGAGCAAATGCCCGTGCTATATGGCGGTAGTATCAAACCCGATTTGTTTAAAGGCTATTTGGAGGTTGAGGGTGTCGATGGTGGACTTATCGGTGGCGCTAGCCTGAACTATCAGCAATTTGCGTCATTGGTGAAGATTGCAGACAAGGCGAGCTAGCATGGCCGAGAGTAAAGCTGAATCTATCAAGGTCAATGTTACTAAAAAGTCAGATGAATCACCGCAGCGGACCTCACGCGAAGGCGCATATCTTGGTCCAGACGTCGATACAGATGATTCTAAGGCCGACAGTGATAACCAGAGTGCATCCACGAGCCACCAAGGAAAAGTTATCAAGCCGACTGCATCTGCTACAGACGCCGCCGCAGCAGAGTCGGAAGAAGCGCCAGAACAATCTAGCGAAGCTGAACCAACTGCCGCCTCAACTATCAACACCCCTGTAACTCCAGACGAGACGCTGGATGACGAATCGGATGAATCTGAGCAGATTGTCGACGCACATGCCACGCAGCATGCAGCGTTGGTCGACAATCGCGATTATAAAATCAGCAAGAAACAGCTCAAAAAAGCACCCCAGGCATCGCACCGTCACTCGCACAAGGCTTGGGTGTTCGTTATGCTGGTGACACTCGTCAGTCTTGGTTTGGCGTATGGCTACCTGAGTGTAGTTGAGGGTATGAGTCTGGACGAAATCACTACCAAGCTCGGCCTGTAGTTGTTACGATATATAGTGCATGTCGAGCTCAATTTTAGATGAACTAAATCCACAGCAACAACGCGCCGTTACCACCATCGACGGACCGATTTTGATATTAGCGGGTGCGGGTTCTGGCAAAACGAAAACATTAACGCATCGCATCGCGTACTTACTGAATGAGCACCAGGTCAGCCCGACGCAGATATTGGCCGTGACGTTTACTAATAAGGCTGCGGCCGAGATGCGCGAGCGGACAGCTCGGCTGCTGGGAGAATCAGCGGATAACCGCTCTTTCCTGCCGTTTTTAGGCACATTTCACTCGATATGCGTGCGCCTGCTACGCCGCGATGGCCAAGAAATCGGGATTGACCCGAACTTTATAATCTTTGACACTGCCGACCAACAAGCCGCAATCAAACGAGCGATGCAGACGCTACGACTCGATCCGCAGCAGCACAAACCGCGCACACTGGCTGGGCTAATCAGTAGCGCCAAGAATGAGCTTGTTGACCCGACTCAGTATAGTTCGACAGCCGCCACCCCAAATCAGCGTGCCGCCAGCGATATTTACCTGGAATATCAACGGATACTGCGTGATGCAAATGCGCTTGATTTTGATGATTTGATTATGAAGACAGTCCAGCTAGCTAAGCAGGTCCCAGCGGTGCTCGAGAAGTGGCAGCGCCAGTTTCGCTATGTAATGGTCGACGAGTACCAGGACACAAATACTGCGCAGTATCAGCTGACGAAGCTGCTGGCGGCCGAGCATCATAACATCTGCGTGGTTGGTGACGACTGGCAGTCGATTTATTCCTGGCGCGGGGCTGATTTTCGTAATATCTTAAATTTTAGTCGTGATTATCCGGATGTAACGACAATCAAACTCGAACAAAACTATCGTTCCACAGAGGCGATACTCGACGCTGCTCATGCGATAATTGATAAAAACAAACAGCGTTCTGACAAAAAGCTTTGGACGTCGCTCGGCAGCGGTCAGCCGGTGCAGGTTCATCAGGCGAATTCAGAGCGACATGAGGCAGAGCTGTTGATTCGGCGCATCCGCAGTGCGGTCGATGTCGGCGCGCGGACATACAACGATTTTGCGGTGTTGTACCGGACGAATGCTCAGTCGCGGAGTTTGGAGGAGATGTTGCTGCGCTACGCGTTGCCGTATCGAATCGTCGGGGGCACGCGGTTCTATGAGCGCGCCGAGGTCAAAGACATTCTGGCGTATCTACGGTTGGTGTTTCAGCCGAATGATATCGCGAGTTTCGAGCGAGTGGTCAACACGCCGACGCGTGGAATTGGCAAAAAATCGTTACAGAATTTTGAAGATTGGCTGAGTGGTGGCTCGCTAACTCCGACTGGCCCGACGCTTGATCTTGGCGGCAGTATCGATGCGCCGACAACGCTGTACGAGGCACTACAGCGGGTTGAGCGAGCGCCGGGACTGTCCGCGCAAGCCCAGAAGGGGTTTAGTTCGTTTGTGCGGATACTCGACCAGGCGCGGAACTTTATGAATGACGGCGGACGGATTAGTGAGCTGGTGGAGCTGATCGCGAAACGGAGCGGCTATCTTGACTATCTGGATGACGGCAGCTTGCAGGCAGAAGATAGACTGGAGAACGTCCGTGAGCTGATTTCTGTGGCTAAAGATTATGACGATGTCGGACTCGCTGGGTTCTTGGAAGAAGTGGCGCTCGTCAGTGATGTCGATAGCTATGACGAGCAGGCCGATGCAATTACGCTGATGACGCTTCATTCAGCAAAAGGTCTCGAATTTCCGGCGGTGTTCATGGTTGGCATGGAAGAGGGCGTGTTTCCACACAGTCGGACGCAGTTCGATGCCGAGCAGCTCGAGGAAGAGCGGCGGCTGGCTTACGTCGGCATGACCCGCGCCAAGGAGGAGCTGCATTTGCTACACGCGACGTCACGGATGCTGTACGGCACGACGCAGCATAATCCACCAGCTCGTTTCTTGAGTGAAATTGACGCTGAACACTCTCAGTCTGATCTCGGGCAGCCATTCGGTGACAGTTCAATTATGGTCGATACCCAGCCGAAAATAGAAACCGACCCGGAAGTGACTGTAAATGTCCAAATCGGCGACAGAGTTAGTCATGGCGCGTTCGGTGTCGGCACAATTGTGGGACTCGATGGAGAGTTGGCGACGGTGCGATTCAACAAGGGTGGCAGCAAGCAGCTGAATTTGGCGTTCGCGCCGCTGACGAAATTATAGAGCGCTTTAATACAGCCTTTCCCATATGAAAAGCTATACCTGCAACCATAATCGTAATTTCCGCTGCATGATCGTGACAACAGTTGTAGCTAGGTTGAGAAAAAGCTACAACCGCGGTACAATTAGCGCCGAGATAAACACCAACTCTTGCCAGTAGTCAGATATGTTTATTAACCCCAAGAAGGATAGCAATTGAAAAAACGGATTAGCAACATCTACCGCTCGTTTGGAGTCAAGCTCTTGTTGCTGGTGGTAGCGGGATTGGTGATTGTTACTTCGACCAACTCAAGCTTATTTGCCGCAGGCGATGAGCGATTTGTTAGCTTGTACATCGATGGCAAGACGCAAAACGTGATTACCGATGCCGATACCGTCGGTCAAGTGCTCGATGAGCTGAATGTGGGTGTCCATGACAGCGATACCGTGGAGCCATCTCAGGACACGAAGCTGACTGGAGTTGGCTATCAGGTTAACGTCTATCGTTCGCGACCAGTGCGCGTGGTCCACGGTGGCGAGACGGTTGAGCTGCGCTCAGCCAGCTATAGCCCAGAGCTAATCGCCAAGGAAGCCGGCCTGAAGATTTACCCTGAAGATGAGTTCATCATGGAGCAAGTTACACAGCTGCGAGAGGGTGGCTTCGTGGGAGACAAAGTCACAGTCGACGCTGCGACTTCGGTCACGCTAGCGTTTGATGACTACAAGGTCAAGCTCCGTACTCAGTCAGAGACTGTCGGAGATTTACTGGATGAGTATGGATTGCAATTGAAGGGCAAAGACTTCTCGATTCCAAAGACAGGTGCTCGGCTGAGCAACGACCAAAAGGTGACGGTCGTCCGCGTCGACAAAGATGTTATTACAGAAGAGAAAGTTATCGCTCACGAGACGGTCGAAGAAATCGACTACACCAAGCCAACCAGCTTCCGTCAGGTGACGACGCAGGGTCGTGACGGGCGAGTCGTGCGATCGTTCCGTTTGGTGCAGCGCGGTACAAACGAGCCGGAGAAAGAGCTCATCTCTGAGACGATTATTGATAAAGCTCGGGACGAGGTTGTGACCGTCGGTGGAGCTGGCAGCCTGGCGCCAACAGTGACAGGAGACAAGAAAGACTGGCTAAATCAGAGCAATATTTCTTCAAGCGACCACGGCTATGCTGACGCTATCGTTAGTCGTGAGTCGGGTTGGCGCTACACTGCTTGGAACGCTGCTGGGTCAAGCGCTTATGGACTGTGTCAGGCTTTACCGGGGTCAAAGATGTCGTCCGCAGGTGCTGACTGGAAAACAAATCCGGTGACGCAGCTGAATTGGTGTCACTCATACGCTATCGGTCGCTATGGCAGCTGGGCGGGTGCTCATGCCGCTTGGCAACGACAGCACTGGTGGTAGATTTGCTACAATTGAGCGTATGGTAAAACGCACGTTAGCTGGTGGCTATTTATTACGACTGGAGAAAGGCGAAGAGCTCGTCGCTGAACTGGGTGAATTTGTGGCGGAAAATGATGTCAAGGCTGGCTGGATAACAGGGCTTGGCGGCGCGGTTAACGTTCGGCTCGGTTACTATAATCTACAGCGTCAAAAATACATATTCCGACATATAAAGAATGTGGTCGAACTGGTCAGCCTGACGGGGAATATCGCCCGCGTCGGTGGTGAGCCGGCGTTGCACTTGCACGGCGTCGTTAGCGACCGCAACAACAAAGCTCACGGGGGGCACATCAAAGAGTTGATTGTCGGTGGTACAGTCGAGGTTAAAATCGAAACCTTTGACGGAGAACTAACGCGCGAATTAGACGAGAAAATCGGTCTACCGTTACTACAGCTCGATGATTAGCTACCAGACAGGCGAAAATCAGTATGCCAAGATATCGTCCGGTGGTGTCGTTTATAAATCTGAGAATGGTAGCCACCTGTTCGCCGTACTAGAGCGAAAACCGTCAAATGTAATGAATAAAAATGTATTGAATCAATCTGACAAATCGACATTTCATCTACCAAAGGGCACTCTCGAGTCTGGGGAAACGTTAGAGCAAAACGCGGAGCGAGAGATAAGAGAAGAAGCTGGCTGCGATGTAGAGCTGCAGGCGTACCTCGGTACAGTCGTTCACTCATTGCGCCGAGAGACATTCCCTCCAGCTCGGAACCGTGACGGCAATGAAATCACTATCAATTATTTCGTCGCTAAATACATCGAGGATACTGATGAGGGTATGGACCACGAACATGACGCTGTGCTGTGGCTGAGCTCCGACGAGGCAATCGCCAAACTGGAAGGCTACTGGAAGCACGAAAATGAGTTTATCCGCCGGGCAGTACAGTGGCTACAGACGCATGAATCGGCCAAATAAAGACCTCGGTCAGCACTGGCTGTACGACCAGGCGAGCCTAGAAGCGGTGCTCGACATCGCAGATATTGTTCCCACCGATGCAGTCGTCGAGATTGGTCCGGGTACTGGTACTCTGACGAAATTATTGGTGGAGCGAGCCGAGCGGGTGGTGGCTGTCGAGTTCGACAGAGCATTAGCCACAAAACTACCGCTGACAGTCGGGGCAGATAATCTCCAGGTAGTGAGCGGTGACATTCGTCAGTTCGACTTCAGTCAGTTCGAACAGCCCTATAAGGTAGTTGGTAATATCCCCTACTATCTAACTTCACACATCGTGCAGTTATTGCTCGAACTGCCTCGCCCACCGGCTGCAATTGGTTTACTGATTCAAAAAGAAGTCGCCGAGCGACTGGCGGCCAAGCCAGGAGACTTAAGTATCCTCGGCGTAACGACGCAGCTGCTGAGTGATGTCGAGCTGGGTCCGGTCGTGCCAGCGGAGCTATTTACGCCATCACCACAAGTTGACTCACAAATTGTTGGACTACGACCACAGCAAACTGACGATGAGATTGAACCTGTTATCCGGGTGGTTAAAGCCGGTTTTTCACAACGGCGCAAACAGCTCCGTAACTCGCTGGCAGGGGCGCTTCAGCTCGACAAACAGCGCATTGACCAAGCACTCCAAACTTGTAGTATCGACCCTAAAACACGCGCTCAGGCACTGACGCTGACGCAGTGGCAAGAACTGACAGCCGCATTGGGCGAAGATTGAGCCTATACATAAGCGTTAATTTGCTATGATAGAAAGCGTGATAAAACGACTACTGATTGCGGTAGTGGTGGCAGGCGTCTTTCTGGCTCCAGTCGCTGCTCAATCAAAACTGACATACACTATCAAAAATGACATTATCGTCACTGCCGACGACAATGCTGCGGTGCGCTTCCGGGTTGACGTTAAGGGCAACGCTGGCGATAACCTCAGCTTTGCTGTACCGGGCCTGAACCCGCGCAATATCGCGGTTAAGGTCGACGGTAAAATAGTCGAAGCCAGCGTCGAGCAAGCCGAAGGCACGCAGCTATTGCCGTATTCCATGCTGGTATTTTCGGTGCCTGATTCAGCCGGTGGCAGCTGGAAGCTGGCAGTCGACTACGAAACAGATAGTCTGATGCAGCGCGCTCAGTCTGGCGGTACGTCGCTGATTGTCGCTGCGCCTGTTCGTTCAGCGAGCGTCAAGTCCGAGCAGCTACAGTTGACGCTACCGCTCGCTTCGGAGTTGCCGGTCGCGTTTGGCTTAGAACCTGACAACTCGACGATAGACGGTGAACAACAGTCATACAGTTATCGATTTAATGGCGCCCGCAGTAGCGCAGCAGTACTGCGATTCGGCAGTGCTCAGACCAATAGCTACCAATTAAGCTCGACGCTACGCAATGATGGTTGGTGGTGGCGGACGCTCAGCCTGGCACTGCCGCCAGACACTGCCCAGCAGCAGTCATTCCTGGCTTCCGTTAGCCCGATGCCTAACAATGTTCGGCTCGATTCATCCGGTAACATGTTTGCTGAGTATCGGCTGGCCCCACGCAGCACGGTCGCTGTTGAGGCGCTGCTATCGCTCAAGGTCAAACCACTGGCTTACGACCTTCAGGCGGCGACGAAATCGATCGATAAGCAAGATTACCAGCAGTATCTGACGGCGGCTGGTGACTATAGCGGCGGTACTGCCGTCAGCGAGGATAGCCCGGTTAAGCTCGCCAAGACACTGTTGCAGCGAGCGACGGGTAACGACCAGACAGCCGCTGAGCTAGTGGCACATGCCCGCGCGAGTGGTCTGCCGGCACGAGAAGTAGTCGGCTGGGTGGCTGCAGCCGCACAGGTTGAGCCCATCCAGCATCGCTGGGCACAGGTCTATGTGCCAGATGTTGGCTGGATGGTGCTCGACCCAGCGCTTAACCAAGAGTTCAATAGTTTTGGCCTGAGTGGTGCCTGGCGACTGACCCAGCTCCTGGTGACTGATGAGGCTACGGCTCGTCAGGTTGCGATCGACAGCGTGTTGACAAACGCCACCGCGCCAGTAGCTAAGGTGTCGTTCGAGCCTGACGCACCGACGATTAACAGCACGAACTATGTGTTGTTGCCTGGAATCAGTTTGCACCGTACAGTCGTGCGGATGCCAGCCGGCGTAGCTCAGGACGCAGTGGCGGTTGCGGGGGCTGATAAGGCGTATTTACTTGGTTCACTGGCGCCATTGCAGACTGCGGCTCGGTCTGAACTGGCGTTTGGTGGCAGCAGCTGGTCGTCTGATCGACAGCGAGTCGGTACACTAGACGGAGATGATTTTAAGGAGCTAGCAACGACCACCATCAGTACCAATTGGCTACCGTTGGCTGGTCTCGTTGGACTGGCAGTAGCGGTGTGGCTGGCAGTCTATCTGCATGCGCGGCGCCGTGGGCAAGGTTCGCAGCATCTTAGCGTCCATGACCCGGATGACGTCGATGTACGAGAGCCCGAACAGTTGCTACAATCTGACCAGGAGTATCCTAAACTATGAACAACGACAATAAATTTCTTATCACCACCGCTATCCCATACACCAATGGTTCGCCGCATTTGGGACATGCCTTGGAGTTTGTCCAGTCAGATGTAATCGCGCGCTATCAACGGCAGCTCGGCAAGCAAGTTTTCGCGACGCATGGCACGGATGAACATGGCACAAAGATTGCTGACAAGGCTGAATCACTCGGCAAGCAATCCCAGACGTATGTCGATGAACTTGCTAAAGAGTTCAAGCAGCTTCATCAAACGTTAAATATCGAATATGACGCGTTCGTGCGAACTACTAGTGACGAACACGCAGCTACTACCGTTGCTGTCTGGAAGAAACTCCACGACAAGGGACTAATCTATAAAGACAGCTATGAGGGTTGGTACTGTATTGGTTGTGAAGCATTCGTGACAGAGGCTACCGCTAAAGAGAGTGGTGGCAGCTGCAATGACCATCAACAGCCGTATGAGCGGCTCGAAGAAGACAACTATTTCTTCAAACTTGGTGAGTTTACGGAGCAAATCAAACAAGCTATCACCAGTAATCAACTTGAGATTATCCCTGACTCTCGGCGCAATGAGGTCCTCGGGTTATTCGACGACGTTCAGGAAGGGGTCAGTATTTCACGTCCGGCCGATAAACTGCAGTGGGGCGTGCCCGTTCCTGGAGACAAGGATCACGTGATTTATGTCTGGTTTGACGCGGTTATCAATTACCTGACCGCGGTTGGCTACCCAGCTGCCGAGGCTAGTGACTGGTGGCCGCCAGCGGTGCAGGTTGTCGGTAAAGATATCATTCGCTTTCATGGGATACTCTTTCCAGCGATGCTAATAGGGCTGGAGCTGCCACTACCGAGGCAACTGCTGGTACATGGTTTTATAAGTAGTGACGGCCAGAAGATGAGCAAGACAATCGGCAACGTCGTCAATCCGTTTGAAGTGGTGCAGCAGTACAGCGCGGATGCCTTCCGTTACTATCTGTTGCGACATATTCCCTCCGGTGAGGACGGTGATTTTAGTTGGAGCAAGTTTGAACAAGCCTACAACGGCGAGCTAGCGAATGACCTCGGCAACCTTGTTCAGCGCGTGCGGTCGATGATTAATTCGTATCAAAACGGCATCATCGGCGAGATTCCAGCTGCTGAACACGATGTGGCACGTTATCACGAAGCGCTGGCGCGCTATCGGTTTGACGTCGCGCTTGATGAGGTTTGGGCGATGGTTCACGGGTTAAACAAGTACCTCGAGCAAACCGAACCGTGGATTTTAGCCAAAGACGAAGACGAGCAGCAGCATTTGCAAGAGATTTTGTCATACTCTGTGTCGTCTATCCTGCAAATCGCGGAGTTGCTATTGCCGTTTCTACCAGATACATCAATTAAGATTGAGCAGACATTTGATAGCGGAGTCATCAAGAACGACGCTGAGCAGATTTTATTCCCGAAACAATACAACTACACGGTTGACCCCAAAGCAAGCTAGATGACTGACACACATTGTCACGTGCATGGGGCTGATTATCAATTAGACTCAGATGCCGCGCTGGAGCGGGCACGGGTGTGTGGTGTTCATACGTTTGTTTGCGTGGGGACGTCAGTGGCTGACAGCCGCGAGGCGGTTGCATTTGCCAGTGAGCGAAGTGATTGCTTGGCGTCGGTAGCGGTGCATCCGCATGACGCGGAAGGCTTCGGCGATGAGGACAAACAGGCGTTGATAGAACTGCTGGAGACTGATCAGGTGGCGGCAATCGGTGAATGCGGGCTTGATTACTACTACGAACATTCCCCACGGGTAGCTCAGCGCGAGATGCTGCGCTGGCACCTTCAACAAGCCGAGCAGTACCAACTACCAGCTTTGTTTCATATTCGGGAGGCTTTCGATGAGTTCTGGCCGATTTTTGATGAGTTTGAACTACCGCGTGGTGGCGTGGTCCATAGCTTTAGCGCAGGTGTGACTGAGCTCCAGCAGGCTTTAGAGCGAGACCTGTATGTAGCGTTGAATGGCATCATGACCTTCACTCGTGACGAGCAGCAGCTGGCCGCTGTGGATGCACTACCTCTGGAAATGCTTGTGCTTGAGACTGACGCACCCTTCTTGACCCCGATGCCATATCGTGGCACAATAAACGAGCCGCAGTATGTATGTGAGGTGGCGCAATTTATCGCAGACCGCAAAGGCATTAGTTATGCCGAGCTGGAATCGATAACTGACGCCAACGCACAACGCCTGTTGGCAGGATAAGTATTATGAGCAATCAAGAACAACAAGCCTACCAGTCGATGATAAGTCAGAATTCAGTGTCGCCACTGAACGAGCACCCTTCTACACGTGCGCCGATTCAATTTGCAAACCGGGAAACTGCTCAGAAAAAGCGAGAAGAATGGGTCGGTGCCGGTGCGCAATACCCTATGCACGGTGCTTCAGAGCCATTGATAGAGCCTGCGCCTGCTGCCAAGCCGCTCATCGTTAGTGACAACTTGGTCCAGCGAGTCGCTCAGCCGGCATCGCCAATCGACCTTGATCAGCCAATGGGCTTGCCTGATGTTGAACAAGTGCGAATAAACGAGACGCAGCCAGTCAACCCAATCGCTCAGGCTATCTTGCAGCGAATGCAACGTCTAGTCCGTACTGGCGAAGTAGTTATTCGTAGCAAAGGTGACCAGGCGGGTAAAATTGAAACGCAACGTGTTGACAGCGTTGAACAGTATATATTTACGACCGAGCAGCTTGCAGCAAGAGCCTTGCAAACCGAGCAAGGGCGTGATGATTATGAGCTGGCGGCATAGACTATGAAAGCTCTTGCAGTTTTCCAGTTATCAAGCCTGACACAAACGACAACGTCGATGTTTAAACGACTGTTTGGCAAAATTCCTCAACGTGAATTAGTGCAGATGCTGGTCGAAGAGGAAGCCAAACTCGGCGGTCAGCTGTTTCCGGACTATGACCCGAATTATCCACGGGTGTTCTTGCGAATGGATAATAACCGCTGGGTATGGCGCGAGCCAACCCCGAGTGGCTACGATGAGGTGGTGTACCATGTTTCACCACATGAAGTTCACAAAATCCACGGTGGTAAAACGACACAAGTTATTGGCGATGAATTGAAGAATCTGCAGCAAGCAATCGAGCGCTACTCCCAGAAAGTCGACCGACTTTACGCTACACTGTAGTTGATGAACTATCGATATTTTGACTACGCGGCGGCAACGCCGATGTCCCCAGTGGTACAGGCCGTGATGCAGCCGTTTTATAGCGAGCAATTTCACAATCCCTCAGCGTTGTATCAGCCAGCTCGTCAGTTACGACAACGTATCGACCGAGCTCGCGGCAGCATCGCTAAACGGCTGGGAGTGAACGCCAGTGGAGTTTATTTTACCGCTGGGGTGACTGAAGCTAATAATTTGATGCTGCAGGGTGTGGCGCAGGCGTATCCGCAGTCGACCATTATCGTCAGTGCGATTGAACACGAATCAGTCGTCGAGCCGGCACAGTTGCTACAGGAACGCGGTTTGGCCACCGTTAAGATTGCGCCCGTTGATGCGCAGGGGCGTTTGAAATTTGATGAGCTCGAGGTGATGATTGACGACAGCACAGTGTTGGTGTCGGTCTTGCTCGTGAACAACGAAACAGGGGTTATCCAGGACACGGCTCGCCTCGGTCAACTGCGTGACCAAGTCGAGGCGAAGCGAGCGGAGACTGGCAATCAGCGACCGTTGATTATCCATAGCGATGTCGCCCAGGCGCCGGGCGTGATGGCGCTGAAGCTGAATCGACTCGGGCTTGACGCAGTGTCGCTTAGTGCCGCCAAAATCTACGGCCCAAAACAATCAGCTGCTTTGGTTTTAGCGCGCCCGTTGCAGCTGGCGCCACTGATTGCTGGCGGCACCCAGGAGCGTGGCCTGCGGGCTGGTACAGAAAACGTGGCCGGCATCATCGGGCTCGAAGCAGCCCTGGCAGAGACTGCTAGCCAGCGCAGTAGCCATAGCCAGCAGCTGCAGCAATTTCAGGCGCAGTTTGAGTCCGAACTCACGCAACGTTTTCCGGAGGTAATTATTCACAGCGATGGTGCCAAGCGAGCTCCGCATCTGAGTAGTGTTGTCATTCCAGGTGTCAGCGATGGCGAACGGCTGGTGATGGAGCTGGCGCAGCGTGGGTTTCTGGTGGCAACAGGCTCTGCCTGTACTGCTGAGAGCGGACAGCCGTCGGCAATTATCCGAGCAATGGGGGCGAGTCAGGCGGAAGCTGCCGCGACATTGCGAGTATCATTTGGTCGGATGACAACCGCGGAAGACATCTCTCAGCTGGTGGAGTCACTAGACGAGATTGTCCAGGAAGGTCTAGTCTAGGGAGTAGCTTATGTTTACACATATTATCGAACGATTGGTATTAGCGTTTCTATTGTTAATGGCGGTAGTGGCTGGTCTGGGCTTTTATTTGTCGCCACAGGATGAGCTGGAGCGCGTCGATGCGATTGTCGCGATTAGCGGTGATGATGGTCAGCGGCTGACGACGGCGGTTGATTTGTACCTGGATGGCTGGGCGGACTGGTTGATTTTATCGGGTGCAGCGCGTGATCCCGCCAGCCCATCGAACGCATTAGTGATGCAGCGTGCCGCTGTCGAAAGTGGCGTGCCAGAAGCTGCTATTTTACTAGAGGAAGACTCACTCAACACCCGTGAGAATGCGCGGTTTGTCGCAAAGCTAGCTGAAAAGCAAGACATAGATAGTTTGATACTCGTTACATCGCCATATCACCAGCGCCGTGCGTATGGTGAGTTTGAGCGTGAAACTGGTGACGATGTCACGCTACTCAATTATTCTGCTCGTGATGAAGACTGGCGCCGTTCGCAGTGGTGGTCGACGCCTCGCGGCTGGTATCTTACGCTGAGCGAAAGCGCAAAGCTGCTGCTTAATAATCTCCAGCGCGGCGTTGGCGGGAGCGAGTAAGATGCTGCGCCAACTGCTGGTTGCGGTGAGCGGGATGGTACTGCTGGGTTCGGCAGTCGTGGCTCAGGGCTTGATTGATCGGTTTGCTTCAGACGAAAAGCTGAGCCACGGCACAGTCGTGGTGCAGGATGAACGAACAATCACGCCAGCCAGTATCGATTCTAACTCGACCTTGCTGGGCGTGGTGCGCGACGATAATTCACTGCAGCTGTTTAGTATTTCTAACGACGGCCAGCAGCTTGATGTCATGACCAGTGGTATCAGTGAGATTTTGGTTAGCACGCAAAATGGTCCGATTAAAACCGGCGACCAGTTATCGCCATCGCGACTGGCTGGCGTGGCGACCGCCTCCGCCGGACAGACGGTGCTGCTGGGGACCGCGCTTGATGATTTCGACGGTCGCGATAGCCTGGTAGAAGTGACGCTGCAAGACTCCAACCAGCCAGTTGACGTCGGTCGAATCCGCGCGCGAATCGACATCCGGCGCACCAGCGGCGGCAATACTGTCGGCACCAAGGCGCCGGCGTTTGTGCAGACGATCGCCGACAACATCGCCGGTAAGCAAGTCGCTCCAATTAGAGCAGTCTCGAGCTTCATGATTGTTATTGGCACGCTGCTACTGTCAGGCAGCCTATTTATTACACTTGAGACAGGCGCCCATGACTCGAAGCAGCGTAACCCTGATTCGACACGAGTCGTCAGGCGCAGCGAGTCACAACTGTTGCTGATTGTACTCGGCGTAACAGCTCTGGGACTGGGGTTAGCGTATTTACTCTTGAGAACCGCCTGACATAAGCGCTATAATTACGCGTAAGTATTGAAAAGGTGGATATCTAGATAATGATTAACGCAACGTGGGCATGGGCGATGATAGCGGTCGGTAGTGTGCTGGCGGGGGTCATTATCTGGCTGGTCTATCGTAGTCAACATAAAGATAGCGGTAGCCGGCTTCACGCATCGACTGTTGACACTGTTACTGAGGAGGCCGAAAAAGTTTTCACTGAGGACTTCCGTGAAGAGCTGCGTAACCGTGGTCGGCTGCATTTCGAAAAGATTATCAACGAGAACGCAATGTTTATGCAGCAGGATTTGCATCTGACAGCGTCGCAGCTGAACGACTACATGCGAGAGTCGCTGAAAAAGGCGCTTAACAAAGAGTTTAAGCAGTACACGGCCTCAATCGAAGACGCGCGGGAAGCAGCTCTGGAGTCAATCGGTAAGACCCAAGCGGCGATGCAGGAGCAGCGAGGCGTACTGCGCGAAGAACTTCAGGCGCAGCTGAATGAAGAAAAGGCTATCCGGCTCAAGAAGCTTGATGAGCATATGTCGAGCGTGGTTAATCATTATTTGCTTGAAGCACTGAGTGATGAAGTTGACATGGCTTCGCAGGCTGACTATATCTTCCAGCACCTTGAGGACCAAAAGGCCGCAATCCTAGAGGATATCAAGAGTGGCTGGTAGTCGCAGCAGAACAGACGGACTGCGATTACCGGCACGACTGGTGACGCGGCGAGACGTGCTCAAGGCAGCCCGCGAGCTGGAGCAGCTGCGCGATGAACTGATTAGTAGCAGTATCTCTGGCGGTGAAGTTCATTATCAACGCCTGAGTGAGAGTCTTCAGTCGCTGCTTGATGCAAATGGCATCTCGCAACTGACAGAGGACAATGTCAGCCAGATAAAATCAGACCTGGAACAGATGGTTGATCATCTGCCGGTGCTGAGGTTTGCATTCGCTGGTGAACCGGATGCGAAATTCCTCAAACGATTGGTGATTTGGGTCCGGGATGAGCTGCACCCGGCGGCGCTGCTGGTCTATACCGTTCAGCCGCATCTGGCAGGCGGATTTATACTGACCACTGACCGCCGACGCTATGACATGTCGTGGCGAGCCGAGCTAGAGAAACACCCGCTCAAACTGCGTGAGGTGCTGCTGGCATGAACAAGCACTATGAAAGCTTAATTCGTCGCCAGAAGGTTCTCGGTCAAGTGACCGCGGTTGACGATTTTTTAATCAAAGCCAAAGGTTTACAACCAATTCAACTTGATGCGCTGGTGATGTTCGAGGACGGTAGCAAAGGCTTAGTTCGCCAAGTTGAGGCTGATTCTGTGACGCTACTACACATGGGTACAGAACCACTGCGCGTTGGCATGGGCGCGGCCCTGCAACACCACGAATTAGTGACGAAGGTTGGAGCTGACTACCGGGGTAGAGTGATCAATGTTCGCGGCGAGCCGCTAGATGGTGGCGACCCAATTGCGCCTGATGGCATCTGGCCAGTGTTCAATCAAGCCCCCGATTTAATCGATCGCCAGGAGCTCGATACCCAGCTCAACACCGGTGTGACATTGGTTGATACCATGTTCCCACTGGTGCTTGGTCAGCGCTTGGCAGTGCTCGGTGATAGTAAATCGGGTAAATCTAGCTTTCTGACACAACTGACCGTTAACCAAAAGGGGACTGACCGCACGGTTATTTATTGTTTGATTGCGAAGCGTAAAACTGACATCGACCAGCTACTAGCAACACTCGAAGTTAACGATGCCAGGGAAAATACCATTATCATCGTGGCGACGATGTTCGATTCATTAGTTTCAAATTATCTCGTTCCGTATATCGCTGCGGCGATGGCAGAGTACTTCTGGCAGGAGCTTGATCAGGACACCATCGTGATTTATGACGACTTAACTTCTCATGCTCAGGTTTACCGCGAAATTAGCTTGATCAGTGGTACCAGCCCAGGGCGTGATTCATACCCGGGTGATATGTTTTTTGCTCATTCGAGCCTGCTAGAGCGCGCAGGACGTATCTCCCGCAGCGGCAAAACATTAACTGCATTACCAGCAGTACTCGTGCCTGGAGGTGATATCAGCACGTACCTGCCGACTAACGTGATGTCGATTACTGATGGTCAGTTGATTTTTGACTTGGAGTTGTTTCGTTCAGGGATGCGACCAGCAATTTCGACCAGCCTCAGTGTGTCGCGTGTTGGCGGTCGCGGTCAGACGAAGACCCACAAACGCATCGCGTCGCGGTTGCGTAAAGCTTTGGCTAGTTACTATGAGGCCAATGAATTTTCACATTTTGGCTCTGAACTTGCGCTTGAGTCGCGGGGCGATATCGAGATTGGCAAACGAGTGCTCAGCATCATGAACCAAGCGCCGGGCGAGTCGGCGAGCGTTGTCGCGCAGCAAGTGATGCTCGAGGTCGCGCTATCAGTCGACAGCAACACGAAGCTCGACATCGATAAGCTGAAGAAGGCTGCTATTAAGCGCGCAGAGCAGGTCGACAATGACAATAGTTTCAAAGCGACTGTTCAGCTGGCGGCCCAGGAAGCACAGATTGAGGTTAAGAAATGAGACAGATAAACAGCATCGCCGACGAGTTGGAGCAAATTGGCACGGTCAACAACATCACCGGTGTGTTTGAGTCAATCGCTAGCATGAAGATTGCCAAGATTAAGCAACAAGTACTCGATAGTAAGGACTTCTTTTCGGAGCTGTGGGACATGTATTCGAGCCTGAATGTCACGACTGAGGAGATTGAGATAGCCAGGAACGCATCGGTGAGTAAGGATCGCCAGCTATATGTGGTGATTACTGCCGAGGGTGGCTTTAGCGGCGATATCGATCGCAAACTGATAGATTGGATGCTGAAACAGTATGACCCCGAGACAACCGATATTATTGCCATTGGTAATCACGGTGTCACGCAGCTTCGTCAAAACGACGTCAAGGTGACACAATCATTCGACTTGCCTGAAGAGGACACTGACATGAACCTGCGTCCGATTATGAATCAGATCATACAGTATCCTGAGACGACTGCGTATTATCAGACCTATGTGTCGCTGTCAGTTCAGGACGTCAAGCGCATCAACCTTAAGGGTGCGGTTAATGATTTGAGCCAAAACCAAGACCAGGGAGAGGCTATTACCTCGAGCAACTATATCTTTGAGCCGTCAGAAGCGGCAGTGGTGTCGCACCTTGAGTCCAGCATGCTTGGGGTGGCACTGGCGCAAGTTATCTTGGAGTCAAAGTTGGCACAACATGCCTCGCGGTTTAAAGCCATGACTTCCGCTCACGACAAGGCAAAAGACACCCGCAGTGAGCTCCGCGTTCAGTATTCACGAGCCAAGCGAGCGTTATCAGACGAGCGGTCGAAAGAAATTATCAACGCCATGCGACTCAGTGGAGCCGGACTATGAGTTTTGGAACGATTCGCGCCATGAAGGGGCTGATGGTCGAGGCTGAGTTTCTAGAGGAGCAGCCGCAGCTCGAACAGCTGGTGCTTACAGATAATGAAGCGCAGTCTCCGCTGCTGGTTCATTCGTACACGAACGAAACAACTGCTCGTTTAATCAACCTAACCAGTGATAAGTCGCTCACGAAGGGCGATCGCCTGCAAACTACTAGCCACGGGATACGGATTCCGGTCGGCGACCAAACCCTAGGGCGGATGTTTAATGCACTGGGACAGCCGATGGACAAAGGCGAGGAGTTAGCTGATCCCGAATATCGGCCGATCAATGATTCGCATGCGCAGCAGTCGAGCTCTAAAATTGCTGAGCCAGAGATTATGGAGACCGGCATTAAGGTTCTTGATTTCTTCACACCGTTTGTGAAGGGTCGCAAAATTGGTATCGTCGGTGGTGCTGGTGTCGGTAAGACGGTTCTGACCATGGAATTAATCAACAATGTCACCTCGAACGAATCCGGCACGGCAATGTTCGCCGGAATTGGTGAGCGTATCCGTGAAGGTCATGAATTATATGAAACGCTTAAAGCGCGTGGTCTATTGAAGGATACTGCGATGTATTTCGGGCAAATGAACGAGAACCCAGCGTTACGTTCATTGGTGGCACTGTCGGCTGTTACGCTGGCAGAACATTTTCGCGACGAGGGTCACCGTGATGTATTGTTTTTCGCGGACAATATCTATCGCTATGTCCAGGCCAACAATGAGTTATCAACGATACTAGGACAAGTGCCGAGTGAGGGTGGTTATCAGTCGACAATTTTCTCTGATATTAAGAAGTTGCAGGATCGGCTGAGCTCAAACGAGAATGGCTCGATTACTGCCGTGCAAACGATTTATGTTCCGGCGGACGACTTGTCAGACCCGGCGGTACAGATGATTTCGCACGAGCTGGATTCAGTCATTGTGCTGAGTCGAAAAATCGCTGAGCAAGGTATCCGTCCTGCGGTCGACATCAACCGCACCAACTCTAGCCTGCTTACTCCTGAAGTCGTCGGCGAACGCCACTACCAGCTCGCGACTCGAGTCAAGGCCGTGCTCCAAAAATACGAAAGCTTACGCAGTATTATTGCTATCATTGGCGAAAATGAACTCAGCCCGGAAGACCGCGCTGATTACGCACGGGCCAAAAAATTGATTCAGTTTTTCTCTCAGGAAATGCATGTCGTCGAGCAACTCAGCGGAGTAGAAGGCAAATTATTTACGCTTGAAGAAACCTTAGCAGGTGTCGAGGAGATAATGATTCAATGACCCCAGATGAAGATCAGCACCAGAAGGAAATTAAAGTTCGGGTTTTGAGCCAGTTCAAAACGCTGTATGACGACTGGGCGACGAGTTTTACTGCCGAGAATGAAACTGGTCCCTTTGATGTCTTGAAAGGTCACGCGAACTTTCTAACATTGCTATCTCCTGGGTTAATCACGATTCAACGCAAAGACGACACCCACCGCGAGATAGAGATAGAGCGTGGTGTGGTGCGTGTTACCCACGACGAAGTAAAGGTGTTCCTCGATGTTTAGGAAGCTGCTTGTAGCGCTGACAGTTGTCGGCTTCTGTCTTGCTGGAGCTGTAGTCGCTCAGACAGCAGCCACCAGTTCTTATTTTGCTGATCAGGCGATTGAGCCGGGAACGATTGTCAGTCTACGTAAGGGTGAGGCTGAACTAGTGGAGCCCGCTTCAGCCAGTAACGTAGAGAACTTGTTCGGTGTCGTGGTGCGGCAAACAGATTCAACCTTGCGAGTCAGCAACGGCGACCGCGCCGTGTTCGTGACGACGCTCGGCAAAGCAGCAACACTAGTCAGCGATATCAACGGCTCGGTTCGCGCTGGTGATCAACTGGGCTTGTCGCCAATCACCGGTGTGGCTCAGCGCAGCAATGATGAAAGTGTCACCATCGGTACTGCCTTGCAAGATTTTGAGCCTGCGGGTAGCGTCATTAGCCCGGTGGAGGTGACCGACAGTAGTGGTCAGAAGACAACCGCAAACGTCGGCTTAGTCGATATTCAGGTTAAACCGCAGCTCGGGAATAATTCAATTCTACCGAGCGGTATCGCTGATTTTGGCGAGAGTATTGCCGGTAAACCGGTTTCGTCCTTTCGCCTGTTCACTGCGCTGGCGGTGATGGTTGTTAGCTTGGCCGCCAGTTCAGTTCTGCTGTTCGGGGCAATTCGTTCGGCACTGGTGGCGATTGGTCGCAACCCGCTGTCAAAATCTCTGGTGTATAAGGGTTTATTCCAAGTCATGGCTATCACTTTTGTAATCTTTGCCAGTGGGGTAGCTGGGGCGTACATTATCCTGACTGTCTAGTGGGCCGCTAGCTGGTTTGGCTTAGAGATAGATCACTGCACTCCTGACTCCATGGTTCAAGGGTATATTCCCTGCCAGCTAGGAAGAGCATGAGAAGATTATATTCTGTTTAACTACGTATCCTTACTGGACGACGAAGTAATCAAACTGCAGCTGCGTGTTGTCTGGTGTATCCGACAGTGAGTAGATGCTAAAGCCACTGCTGGTGCGCTCGATGTAGTAGCTGACCGCTGCGCTGCCACTGCCCACAGGTGTAATGTGAACGCTCGGGGTGCCGCCATATGCGCTACGGAAGTTTACGGTCGCCAGGCGGCCGGCTGGGGCGCTGCCACCGGTGTTAATTCTGACTGTTCCAGCTACATCGTCACCACTGACATTGGTTGTGCCACCACTGCCGACGGCTCCGCCACTCGAGCCACTGACGGAACCACCGCCACTGACAAGATGTCGATTGAGCCGTAGATCACCGTTGATAGTTGCTTGATTAGCGGTGATGCTAGAAGTATTAAGCCCGCCATTCACGCTCAGCCCGCCGTTGGCAGTAACTGCGCCGTTGAACTGTGAGTTACCACCGACTAATAAATCTTCGGCGATTTGGGCTGACTGTAGCAACTGTCCGCCATTGCCACCTTCGCCATCGGCTGTTTGGCTTTTCCAATTTATTTGACCAAGCACAGTCAGGTCCCCGACGATTTCGAGTGACTTTTCGACCTCGACATTGTTTTTGAATTCAGCGTTGGGGCTAATGGTCAGAATCTCGCCATTCGGTTCTATCTCGGCACCGTCACTGAGAAGTTTGGAGCGTTCTGATTCGCTCAGTTCAGTAGCGTTGAAGGTCGGTACTTGGTCTTGTTTTAGGGTGACAAAGGCGATTACGACCAGAGCGATGATGATGACGACACCGAACATGGCGGTGAGTGGGTTGATAGCTCTGACTTTTGTTACGAAGCCGTTGTCTGTGGTGGCGGAATTGTTAACAACCTGTGAGACAGCCGACTGCTTAGCCTGGTCGTCGCTATCTTTTGATGATGGTTGCACCGTGTTCGGCTGTTGATCGTCCATAGTTATAATTATGATACCGCTTACGCCTTATAAATAACAAGCTGACGCTTGTGTTTAAATTCGCTACAATATAGGTAATGAGGATTATACAAATAGTTTTGGTTGTGGGGCTACTGAGTGTTCTCGTGGCTGTGCCTGCTGGCGCCCAGCCAACGGAATCATCGAACTATCGACTCGACGAAGCGTTTATCGGTCCCGGAGGCACTATCGATTCAAATTCCAGTGGCTATAATCTGCGTGGTTCGCTTGGTGACCTTGGCGTTGGTGAGAGTAGTTCAGCAGGTTACAATCTATTAGCTGGCTACACCACCGACGCTGCACCGACATTGATATTCCGAGTAAATGCGGTCGCAATAGACCTTGGTATCCTCAGTGCCGGCCAGACCAAGACAGGTATCGCTACGTTCTCTGCGGGTAGTTATAATGCCGAGGGCTACGTCATTCAGACTGTCAGTGAGCCGCCAACCAGTAGTGGCAACCCGCTTGACAGTATCACCGTCGCTGCTAGCTCACAGATTGGTACGGAGCAGTTCGGCATCAACCTGCGAGCCAACACATCACCAGTTAGCTTTGGTGCTGACCCAGCGCAAATCCCTGACAGTAGTTTTAGCTTCGGTTACGCCGCGACTGGCTACAACACACCGAATCAGTATCAATACAATCAAGGTGATGTTATCGCTCGCTCGGATCAGTCATCTGGTGTGACTGATTTTACGTTGAGCTATATCGCGAACATCGCCAACACCACGCCGAGTGGGCTCTACAGTATGGAGCACTATCTGGTCGCCACTTCTACGTTTTGATTTGCACAAGCTAAAACGCTTGTGGTAGTATCGTGGTACAAATTGCATAAAATAAAAAACAAAGGAGAACATATGCAGGACACGCTTTTGACGAGCCGCTTCGGTCGGTTTGTTGGTTGGCTACAGATAGTATCGCTCGTCGCAGCGGCGCTGTTGCCAGCAGTAATAATAACTTCACGGGCGGATGCGCTACAGGTTGAGCAGCGCTCAATTGAAATTAGCACTTCAGAAGCCGGTGCGACCGCTGATTATGACATCAGCTTTGATGTGCCCGACACAGGTACAGAGAATATCGGTAGTTTCAGGATCGAGTTCTGTGATAGCGACCCGCTGCCCGGTGAGACATGTACGTTTACCGCGGTTGGCGATGATATCCCGGACGCTTCAAGTGCAAGTATTTCAGGCACACCAACATTTGACGGTGAGACAATCAGCCTTGACGGCGTAACTAACGAAGTAGTCGACATCGACCTCTCGAACACGACCGACCCTGCGTCTGACACGACGTTTGCTGTCACCCTGACCGGTGTCCTTAACCCAGATAACTCAACTGACGGCGACAATAACAATACTTTCTACGCTCGAGTTTACGTCTATAGTGATACCACACAGTCGACTGAAATCCACAACGGCGGCATCGCGCTGTCGACTGCAGAGCAGATTACCGTGACCGCTCGAGTTCAGGAGCGTCTAGAGTTCTGTGTTGGTGATACTGATGCTGATACGGCAGACAACTGTAGCGATGTTTCCGGTAATGATGTTGACCTCGGCGTGCTGACACCGGCTGCCGCTAACTACGCTAGTGTTAACCCGTCTACAGACACACAGATTGGGCACGCTCGACTGAGTACGAACGCCTTTAATGGCGCGACGATTCAGTACTATGCGACTGAGATGAAGGTTGGCGCTGCTGTGTGTAGCGGTACCGCCTTTACGGATCAATGTTTGAATGAGAAGTCCACAGCTGCTGCCACGATTACCGCTTCAGCTACAGCTGAAGAATGGGGCATGGCTGTAACCAGTCTCGTAGATGACGGCACGGTTGCTGGTGACGAGCTAACGGTTGCGGCAAATTACGACAATCAGTACCACATCGTGACCGCAGCCTCAACTCTGCTGGCGTCATCGACTTCGATCGTCGACAACGAACAGCTCGAACTTGATTTCGGTGCTACGGCCCACACCACCACACCAACTGGTATCTACAGCTCGACGCTGACCTTCGTCGCCACTGGTACATTCTAAGCGTAATTGCACAGCAATAAGGATTGCATGCAACGACGCATAGTCTCACGACTTACAGCGATAGTTATACTACTATCGCTGTTGTCGTTTTTTGGTTTAGCTTCATCAGTTCGCGCGGCAGATTTAACCCAGCGCTCAGTCGCACCAAGTACTTCCGAGCCACTGACGGCGACCAACTACATAGTTGAGTTCGACGTACCGGGATCATCTAGCTTGGGCTCGATTAGTATTCTTTTCTGCGGTAACAGTCCGTTGTCTGAGGAGCCGTGTACTCCACCCACAGGGTTCGATGCGTCGGGAGTCGGCTTAATCAACCAAGGCGGAGAGACAGGCTTCAGTATCGATGGTAGCTCAACGGCGAACCACATCATTCTCAGCCGGACGCCTGCCGCCACCACTGCGACTACACTGCGCTATGAATTCAATAACATCATCAATCCTCAGACGGCAAATCAAAGCTACTACACCCGACTCGCGACCTACGCATCAGTTGATGCAACTGGCCCGGTAACAGATGACGGTTCAGTAGCGTTGAGCACTGCCGAGCAACTAAACGTTAACCTCTACGTGCCACCGTATCTGGAGTTTTGTGTCGGTATCTCGATTGTTGGCCACGACTGCACGACAGCTAATGGCAATCAGGTTAACATCGGTGCCCTCAGTCCAGAGGCGGCTGCTACGGGCTTCTCTAAGTTTCTAGCGGCCACCAATGCCCCCGGTGGCTACACGGTGCAGGTTGCTGGCTCGACAATGGCTTCCGGCAACAACGTTATTACTCGCCTGAACAGTCCATCGAGTTCACAGACCGGTACAAAACAGTTTGGGATGAACCTGCGCGGCAACACCACTCCGAGTGTCGGTCTCGAGCCGGCCGGGCCTGGCACGGCTCAGCCGAGTGCTAGATACAATCAGCTTAATCGGTACGCATTCGCTAGTGGCGACACGGTCGCGAGCGCATCGACTAGCAACGACCGTGTGACATTTACTGCTAGCTATATCGCCAATGTCGACGACGAACTACCGGCCGGACGTTACAGTACGACGCTGACTTACATTTGCACCGGTTCATTCTAGGCATTATAGTAAGCAGCAGCACAATAATCGGAGGAGTCTAATCGTGGAATCATGGAAACTAGCCCGTTCAGGGTTGAGTCAAATAGTACTGGTCATCGTCGGGGCTATCATCGCCAGCGGCGCTTTTTTTGTTTATAAGTCAACTGCTCAGTCGGCGGGAAATGGTTTTAGTGTCTCGCCGACCCGGATTGTTATCGGAAGCGATAAAGCAAAGCCGGGATCGACCGTTAAAACAGAGGAGATTACCGTTACCAATGTCACCTCTCAGACGGTAACCGCGCAGGTTGACGCCAGAGACTTTGTAGCAGGTGACAACGAGGACGGCACTCCTGTCGTTGTCATCGACGACCAGCAGCAGCCGTCGACTACGATTAAGGACTACATCGAGCCAGTCGACCCATTCACGCTCGAACCAAACGAATCAAAGAGCATTGAAGTTAAGATTAATATTCCGGCAAACGCCACGCCTGGTAGTCACTACGGTGCGATTTTGTTCACCGCTCAAAACGGTGGCTCAGATGACAACGTTGCGTTGTCTGCTAGTGTCGGCCCAATCGTGTTAATGGAAGTCGACGGTGACCTCGAAACTGATTTGCAGCTGGTTGAGGCTAGTGCCGCCAAAGACGGCGACGACGATCCGACTACTCCATCAGACCTCGGCAGCTACTTTACCGGTGGACCGTTGAGCGTAGTGCTTCGATTACAAAACAACGGTAATACCTTCCTACAGCCATCCGGCACGATACAGGTCAAGAATATGTTTGGGGGTGTTGTCGACGACTTTGAGCTGAACTCACCAGACAACGCTGCGACCGAGCGTGATTACGTCCTGCCCGACCAGATTCGTCGCTTCGAGGACAAGCTCAGTGATAAGCTTTATTTCGGTCGCTACACTATCGAGGGCACAGTCAGCTATATAGGTGGCTCCGGAGACCTCATCCAGGTTAATCAAAGCTTCTGGGTCGTGCCGTATTGGTTGCTCGCTATCATCGCAGTCGTTATCGCGCTGATTGTAATGCTACCCAAAATGTTCAAAGGCTACAACCGCCGCGTCATCAACAAATCTCGTCGCGGATAAGCATAGCTCTAGCGTAGTTACCGCCACAGCTGGCGATGCGCTTATGCTACAATTATCAGCAGTATATGGCCACTCACAAACAACCTAAACTTTGGCATGAACTGCTTCATTTCGGCGTAGCTTTGCTTGCGCTGGTGGCGTTGATTGTATTGCCAGTTACGCAGGCTCAGGCTCAGACAACGCTCGAGAACCCGCAAGACGGCTCGATTGGTGTCAATGGTGTGCTGCCTGGGGAAGCGCCGACAGAGCCAGCGGTAATCACTACGCCAAATCGAGGCCAGCAGTTTAGCTCTAATCCGATTACGGTCTCAGGAACATGTATTGAAGGTTTACTGGTTCAGATTTATCGTAACGACACATTCGTCGGTGCGACTGTTTGCTTGGACGATGGTACGTTCTCGTTGCAGGTTGATCTCGTTACTGGCCAGAACCAACTCTATGCCCGCGTGTTTGACGGGCTGAACCAAGAAGGCCCGCGGTCGTCGACCGTGACGGTCAGCTACACTCCGTCAGCTGATTCAGGTGTAGATGTCGGCATCGGTGGCCAAGGCGGTGGCATCTCGCAGTTGCTGCTGACATCCAACTTCTCGTCGTTCGGAGTTGATCCGAAGACTGAACTAACCTGGCCGCTCAACATTAGCGGCGGCACTTCGCCATATGCGTTGAGCTGGGACTGGGGCGATGGCACGACTGATCTGTACAGCGTCGCCGACAGTGGTTCCTATGATGGAGCTCGCCATATCTACGACCTCCCAGGCACCTACCGGGTAATTGTCAAAGCCACCGACGCGAATGGCCAGCGAGCTTACATCGAGCTGATTGTGATTGTTAACGGTGAAGCAGCTGGTGGTATCACTGCCGCCGGAGCAGCGGGCAGTGGACCGGCGGTGATATATCGCTACATTCGTTGGCCTTTGTACGTCATGGCGGCGCTACTTATTCCAGCATTTATCATTGGCCGACGTTACGAGCATCATCACCGTGACCAGGTCTACCGCAAACAGCGCGAGCGCCAAGCGCTGCACCAGCCTGGCTTTACCTCTCACACGCCATCGCCACAGCATTAGATAATCTGTTACGATACTGTTCATGAGTCAAGAAACAGTATTTGTTGGGATGAGTGGCGGTGTTGATAGTTCAGTTACCGCTCTGAAGTGTAAACAGGCTGGCTACCACGTCGTTGGCGTGTTTATGAAGAACTGGGCCCAGGATTTGCCTGGCTTTGATTGCCCGTGGCAAGAAGACTATCGGGATGCCAAGGCGGTGGCTGTTCAGCTCGGTATAGAGTTTGAGCTATTTGATTTTCAGGACGAGTACCGTCAAGAAGTTGTCGACTACATGCTCGATGGCTATCGGGCTGGGCTGACGCCAAACCCTGACATTATGTGTAATCAAGAAATAAAATTCAAGCTGTTCCTCGACGCCGCGCTCGAACGCGGTGCTCACAAAATCGCAATGGGCCACTATGTTCGGACACGTGGTGGCCAATTGTTGAGTGGTGTTGATGAGGGCAAGGACCAGAGCTATTTCCTCTACCGTGTCACTGAGCAGGCATTACGACGCTCGCTGTTCCCCGTCGGCGAGATGCACAAAAGCGAGGTTAGGGAGTTTGCTGCCGAGCACGGGTTGTTGACGGCTGGCAAAAAAGACAGCGTCGGTATCTGCTTTGTCGGTAAAATTGGCATCCGACCGTTTCTGGAGCAGTTTGTCGATACGCAGCCAGGGCAGATTATCGACAGTGATGGCAGCGAAGTCGGTCGACATGACGGAGCGATTTTCTACACTATCGGTCAGCGCAGTGGCCTCGGCATCGGTGGCGGCCGGCCGTATTACGTGAGCGGCAAAGACATGGATAGCAATACGGTTTACGTCACAACCAAACTCGACGACGATGGCCTGTGGTCAGACACGATCAAGCTGACAGCCGAGCACTGGATAAATCAGCCGCCAACGGATGGCAACACCTATCAAGTGCGCGTCCGTCATCTCGGGGAGCTCGTCGATGCGACTGCGGTCAATAATGGCGACAACTGGTCGCTGCGACTTGCAAAGCCACTGCGCGCACTCAGCCCCGGTCAATCAGCGGTTATGTATGAAAATGAGCGAGTGGTTGGCGGCGGCGTGATGAGCGGTGATTAGCGCATTTGGTATAATCGAAGTTATGAAGGTTACCAAGTATCCGCAAAGCTGCCTGTTAATCGAAGTTGGCAACACGAGGCTTGTAGTCGATCCTGGTCTGCACTTCTCTCAGAAGTATTCAGTGGATGAACTCGGTGAAATCGATGCGGTTTTATATACTCATCAACACGATGACCACTTTGACGCATCGTTAGTCTCTAGTTTCACAGACTCTGCCACCGAGATCTATGCAAACGCCACAACTGCTGAGTTAATCGGCGACGAAGCGACTGTGGTAGAGGATGGGCGGGAATTAACTATTGGCGACATCACGGTCATCGCTCGTGAACTGCTGCACTGTGTCATGCCGGACGGCAGCCCAGGCCCTCTCAACACGGGCTATGTCATCGGTGGCAAATTGTTTCATCCTGGCGATGGCGTCGGCATAGAACAGCTTTCAATTAACACCCTGGCTGCGCCGATTGCTGGGCCAAGCATTAGCCCCAAAACAGTGTTTGATTTCGCCAATCAAGTAGAAGCAGTTAATATTATCCCGATGCACTATGATCATTGGCCGCAAGACCCCCAGTTAATCAAAAACGTACTTGAAGGCCATGGATTTACGGTTCACGTGTTGGAAGATGGTCAGTCGGTCGAACTGTAATTTGCTATACTAATCCTCGATGACAGCCCAACAAATTCGCACCGCTTATCTAGATTGTTTTAAGGCTCGTGAGCACGCGCTGATTGAGCGGGCATCTCTGGTGCCAGAGGACGACCCGACCACACTATTTACTGGTAGTGGTATGCAGCCATTGATTCCATATTTGCTTGGTGAAGAACACCCGGCCGGCGTGCGCTTGGTCGACTCGCAGACCTGTCTGCGAGCTCAGGACATCGATGAAGTTGGTGACAATCGCCACACTACGTTTTTCGAGATGCTGGGCAATTGGAGTCTCGGCGACTACTTCAAGCAGCAGCAAATCAGTTGGTTCGTTGATTTTCTGGTTAACGAAGTCAAGCTCGACCCGAATCGCATCTACGCGACCTGCTTCATCGGTAGCGAAGATCATGGAATTGAGCGGGATGACGAGTCAGCTCGTATCTGGCAAGAACAGTTAAAACATCACGGCATCGAGGCTAAAACAGCCGAGATTGGTTCACAAGCTGATGGCGACCAGCGCGGAATCAAAGATAGTGAACGAATCTTTTTCTACGATGACGGCGAAAACTGGTGGAGCCGGGGCGGCGGCTTGGATGACACGCCGGTTGGTGACCCGTGCGGTCCAGACAGCGAAGTGTTTTATCGATTTGACGACGTTGAACACCGCGCCCACCTGACAGACGTTCATGGCAACGTAATTACCGGCGAACACTGCCATCCGGCCTGTGAGTGTGGGCGATTCATGGAAATCGGCAACCAAGTGTTTATGCAGTATCGCAAAACTAATGATGGCTTCGAACTACTCGACCAGCCGAATGTCGATTTCGGTGGTGGATTAGAACGAATTGCGGCCGCTGCAATCGATTCGCCAGATGTATTTAAGATTAGTTTGTTCCAGCCGATTATTGAGAAACTGGAAGAATTATCTGGCCACAACTACAGCGACAAAACTGAAGATATGCGAGTAATTGCCGACCACATGCGGGCCGCGATGTTTTTGGCTGTCGATGGCGTGAAGCCGTCGAACAAGCGCGAAGGCTACGTGATGCGCCGGCTGATGCGCCGGGCGATTCTAAAGGCGTTTGATTTAGGGATAGAAAATCAGTTTGTAGAGCAAGTGGCGCCAATTATTGCTGAGGTTTATCGTCAAGATTTCCCAGAGCTGGAACAGAATGAAGCCGAGATTGTCGCAACAATGCTGCGTGAGGAAAAGGCATTTAAGAGAACCAGAGGTAAAGGTCGTAGGGAATTAGTTAAAATGGCTAACGCTGGCCATGAAGTCTGGGTTGAGGGTGATTTTAACAGCGGCGAGTCATACTATGAACAGCCTGAAGATGATGATATTACTCAGGAAGGTTTGAAGCCTATCAGACAAGAATTTAAGCCCTGTTTGAATGGTGAGGATATATTCACGCTTAAAGACACGCATGGTTTTCCACCAGAATTAACTGTTGAGGTTGCAGTAAAAGCAGGGATTCCAGTGACAAAGGACTGGCGAAAGGGGTTTGAGGATAAACTCGCTGAGCAGGTTCTTCGTTCAAGGTCTGCCAGCAAAGGCCAGTTCAAAGGCGGGCTCGGTGGCGATGATTTAATCCACAAGAAATACCACACCGCAACCCATCTGATGTACCAAGCCTTGCGCGATGTCCTGGGCGATCACGTCGTCCAGCGTGGTAGCAACATCACTGAGGAGCGCTTGCGGTTTGATTTTAGCCACCCGCAGAAAATGACAGATGATGAAAAGGCGCAGGTCGAGAAAATCGTCAACCAACAGATAGCAAACGACCTAAAAATCAGTTGGGCCGAATACCCGACAGACGAAGCTACAGGCTCACTCGGCGCGCTAGGCCAGTTCGGCGACCGCTACGGCGAGACAGTCAAAGTTTACTCCATGAAAGCCGACGACCAGCCGGACCACGAACGCCCATTCAGCTTCGAAATCTGTGGTGGCCCTCACGTCGACCATACCAATCAACTCGCTGAAGATGGCAAAGTTTTCAAAATTACGAAAGAGCAATCGAGCTCAGCCGGTGTGCGGCGGATTAAAGCCGAACTGGTCCAACTCAGCGACTAGCTCAGGTGGGCTAAAACCGCTACAATAAAGTGCATATGGTTCTATCGAATTTGAAGACAGCGCTGCAAAACAGAAAAGCCCCACAAGAAGAGTTGGTGGTGGCGTTGGATGTCGGCACGGAATACGTTAAGGCGTTGATAGGTCGGGTTGAGGACAGCCAGATTGAGATAATTGGCGTCGGTCGGCAGCGACAACAACTGAGTGATATGCATAGTGGCGCAATTGCCGACATCGCAGGAGTGGTTGATAATTGCGAGGCAGCGCTGACCAAGGCAGAGCAGATGGCACAGGTTAGCGGCCGTGATAGTGTGCTTGGCATCGCCGGTGAGCTAGTCCGTGGTGGCACGACGACTATCAAATATCGACGTAGCGACCCCAGCGACCCACTCGAAATCGAAGAATTAGAAAATATCATGGAGCAGATTCGGACCCGTGCTGCAGACAGAACTCGTGCTGAGCTAGCTTGGGAGTCGGGCAATCCTGACCTGGAGGTGCGCTTGGTTAATTCTGCTCTAGTTGGAATCGAAATTGATGGTACTAAAGTTACAAATCCAATCGGTTTCCAGGGTGGCGACGTGGCGATTCAGCTGTTCACGGCGTTTGCGCCACTGATTCATACCGGTGCACTCGAGCGGGTGTCAGCCGAGATCGACCTCAACCTCGTTAGTTTGAGCGCTGAGCCATATGCAGTCGCACGCTCAGTCACGAAGAGCGAAGCTGATAGCAATTTTTCTGCAATTTGTATCGATGTTGGTGGCGGCACGACTGACATCGCTGTCGTGTCGGACGGTGGAGTGGTCGGTACCAAGATGTTCGGCATCGGTGGGCGAGCGTTTACCAATTCAGTTGCTCATGAGTTCGACATCGATTTCGATCGAGCTGAGGCGATGAAGCTCCGTAGTAACAATGTTCATGACCCAGACAGCGACGAACAGCGCGTACTCGATACGCTTGAAGCTACGCTGGACGTATGGATTGATGGTGTGATTTTGGCGCTCGAGGAGTTTGACGAGCTCGAGCACTTGCCGAACCGAATCTTGCTGTGCGGCGGTGGATCGAGCCTGAAGCAGCTGGTCGAGCGGCTCAGCGAGAGTGAGTGGTATGAGGAGCTACCATTCGCGAAACAGCCGAGTGTCGACCATATTAGTCCCAGCCAAGTCGTCGATGTATCGGATGCAACTGGCACGGTTGCTGATCATACCTTTATTACTGCGATGGGATTGCTTAAGATTGGTTATGACACGATCCAAGTGTCAGGCGCTAAAGAAAATTGGAAGGACCGTATCAACGCGGTATTACAAATATGAGTAGTGGCAAAGAAGTAATTTATATCGACATCGAGGACGATATCACCGCTATCATCGGTAAGGTTAAATCCAGTTCTAAGAAGATCGTGGCGCTGGTCCCACCGAAACGAGCCAGCGTGTTTACGAGCTTTGTGAACCTAAAATTACTTAAGAAAGCAGCTAAGGATACTAATAAACGATTGGTGATTGTCACTGCAGACGATAGCTTGACAACACTGGCTGGTGGTTTAGGTTTGTATGTAGCCAAGAATTTACAGACACCCCCTGCGATTCCAGAAGTTAACAGCCGTCCAAGCGTGCCAAGCGCGGTTATCCAGGCTGGTGGTGTAGCCGCGCCAGTGGTCGATGACGCCGCCGAGTCGCCCGTACCTGTTGCTGAATCGAAAAAGTCAAAGAATCTAAAACCGCTTGATTCAGGTAAGAAGCTACCTGATTTTAATCGGTTCCGTAAGTGGCTGTTGATCGGTGGAGCGGCCTTAGTCGCATTGGTGTTGCTGTGGTGGTGGGCGTTTTTAATAGCTCCGAGCGCAGAGGTAGTGGTAAGCGCTGATCAGACCCGAATCCGCACCGAGTTTGACCTCGATGTTGTGCTAGACGGGGACGCTGAGAACAGCGACGATGCGCCACAAATCAGCGGTCAGCGGCAGTCGATTAAGTTAGAGCAAACAGCTCAGGCGAAAGCCACCGGTAAAAAGAACAAGGGCAAAAAAGCCAGCGGCGAGCTAACAATCACTAATTGTGGCTCTCAGAATTATAGCGTCAGCAAAGGCGATGGGTTTAGCGCAGATGGCTTGACGTTTATTAGTGCTGAATCGACAACGGTGCCGCAGAGTGGTTATTCGTTCGAGCCAGGTGGCTTTACGTGTGACGAAGACGGACAGGCGACGGTTGGTATCGTGGCGACGCAGCCAGGCGGTGACTATAACCTTAGCGCGCAGAGCTACCAGATTAGTGGTAGCCCAGATAACGTTCAGGCTGACGGCAGCGCCATGTCCGGCGGAACCGACGATATTGTGACGGTGCTGACTAAAGACGACGTCGAGCGAGCCTTAGCTGGTCTCAGTGAAGATAATACAACCCGTAGCGAGATCCTGGAGCAACTAACGTCAGAATTTAGTGGCGGGGTCTATCTGTTCGATGACACGCTTGACGATAAAACCAACGATCCGAAAGCCACGCCTGGAGTTGGCAGCGAAACTGACGCGGCGGAGGTGGTCGCTACGCAGACGTATTCAATCGTTGGTGTTAGTCGGAGTGAGCTGGAAACTATCATCACCAAGCAGTTCGAGTCGGAGCTGAAGCAACAGCAAGCTGTCACTAACACCGGCATCGATGACATGGTGCCGACAATCAACGAAGAAAATGGCAAACAGATTACATTTACTATTATCTCGAATGGCTTAGCTGGTCCAGATCTAGATATCGCCCGGCTCAAAGATGAACTAACTGGTCGTCGCTACTCTGAGGCACTGAGCTATGTCGAGAAATTACCAAGCGTGAACGACGCTGAAATATCACTGAGTCCGATTTGGGTTGGCAAAATGCCACGTTCAGCCAGCAAGATTACCGTTACTATCGAAAGCCCTGGTCTGACAGATAAACCACAATCAACAACCGACAACTAATATGCCAGCAATTCTAGGAGTTGACTATGGTAGTAAACGCGTTGGAGTAGCTATCGCTCACAGTGGGGTGCGGATCGCCAGTCCACTACAAGTGCTCGACAATAGTGGGTCGTTAATCGATGACATCAGACAGTTGGCTGAAACTGAGACCGCAACAACAGTTGTGGTTGGGCTACCGCGAAACCTTGATGGCGATGACACTGACCAGACCCAGCAAGTGCGGCAGTTCGCCGCTGAGCTACAGACGGTTGGTCTGGAGGTCGTGCTACAAGACGAGGCTGCTACCTCGGTTGCGGTTGAAGACAGCGCCGGGCGTGACGAGCAGATTGACGCGCGGGCAGCGAGTTTGATCCTGCGTGATTATTTAGAGGAGCAACCATCAAACCGTTAGCAGTACCACCGACTACAGTTGAGCCAACGGCTGAGCAACTAAAGCCGCGTCGTAAGTGGAAGTGGTTATGGTATGTGCTCGGGGGGCTGGTTGCACTGGCGCTGATTGCTGTCGGTGGAGGTTTATTGTGGTACAACCAGCAGCTTGAACCTGTTTCAGCCGACACCACTGAACAAGTGGTGACAGTCGAGCCTGGTACCAGTGCCACTGACATTAGCACTCAACTAGAACAATCCCAGTTGGTGCGGAGCGCGGCAGCGTTCGACATCTATGCTCGCCAATCTGGCCAGCGTGACCAACTGCAAGCCGGTACCTATCTAATGAAGCCATCACAATCAACACCCCAGATTATCATGCAGCTGGTCGAAGGACGTACCGCCAAACGACGCCTAACGATTATCGAGGGTGACACTCTGGGGCGCATCAAGCAGCGACTGCTCGACGGGGGCTATGACTCGGCCGCGCTAACAGGTCTATTTAAACGCGATCAGTATCAGGCTGAGGTGCTGCAGTATCTGCCAGCTGGCATCAGTCTCGAGGGTTACATATTCCCTGAGACATACCAGTCTGGCTATCTTCAGCCGCCTCGAGCGCTGGTTGAGCTTGGTTTACAGCAACTCCAAACACGACTAACTCAGCAGCTACTTGATGGATTTAAGCGTCAAGACTTGAGCGTACATCAAGCACTAACCCTAGCCTCTATCGTTGAGCGCGAAGCAACCGGAGATGAAACAGAGCGACGACAGATTGCCCAGGTGTTTCTGAAACGGCTAGCTGAGGGTGAACCGCTCGGAGCTGACATTACTGCCTGTTACGCGGCAGAGCTAGCGGGCGAGATTAAACCAGGTGTGAGCTGTGACAATGTGCCGCTTGGTATCGAGTCCCCGTACAATACGCGACTACCAGGTAACGATAGCTTACCGCCTGGGCCGATAGGTGCGCCAGGGGCCTCAGCGCTGTCAGCAGTCGCAAATCCAGCGCGGACTAGCTATTTGTTTTACTTCCATGATGATAAGGGGCAGGCACAATTTTCGGAGACGTATCAACAGCATTTGGATAAAATTGATAAATTTTGTCAAAAAAATTGCGGTTAACTACCCCTGTTAAAGCGCTTATAGTTGAAAAAACATAAGAATTATGATGTTACCACTGTTAACAATTGGCATTAACAGAGGTGGGCAGAGCTTGACTCTATGAGGCTGTTTTGCTATTCTACGAGGGATCAATAGTGACGTTCGATTGTGAACGGCTCTTGTAAATAAACATGAGCTTATAAAACTTCACGTTGCTTATTGGCCTGCCGAGACGTGTTGTACGGGAGTAGTATTAAACGAAACAATATCAACTAAGAGATTGGTCGATTACTCCTCGTTCGAGCGAACGGAACACACCCGGTAGTTATGACTCGATGGCAACATCGGAACAGGAGTACTGCTATTAGTTCATCTAACCAGCACGAGGACATCCGTCCGAATACACTTCCGAAGTCGGAAGACTCCACACAAAAATTTGATCGAAAACCTTTTTTAGACATAGTTAAATCAAAGACTCTAAGTCTTCGCAATGCTGTTACGGTTAATCGTAGCTGGTTGCTGAAGTCTGCTACCGTACTGTCGATTGGCGGATTGGTAGTGCTCGGCGCGAGTAGTGCCGATGTTAACGGTGTCTCTTCAAACCAAGTGGTACTTGATGACGTTGCCCAGCAGCAACTGGATCAGCACATCTCTGAAATTACTGGCGTTGAAAGCGGCGCAGCCGTTGCCTCGACTGATTACGATACGTCAGCCGTTAGTAAGCAGCAAATTATAGAAACAAATGACATTACTGCTCACGATATCCTGACCCACACTGTTAAGGACGGCGAGAGTATCGAAGATATTGCTCGTGATTACGGTGTAAATGTAAATACCATCAAGTGGGCTAATGAACTGTCAAGCGACACTGTCGCGCTGGGAGACAAACTGCTGATACCACCGGTTGATGGTGTTATCCATACCGTGAAGAATGGTGACACAGTTAAGAAACTGGCTAAGAAGTACAATGCGACTGAAAGTGACATCATCGCGTTTAATGACGCCGAGATTGACGGCCTAACCAAGAATAAGAAAATTGTTATCCCGAATGGCACTAAGCCTGACCTAGCTGTGTCGAGCCCAACCTACGCGTCAGCCGGTACATCGAGCTATAGCTACAGTCCGCGACCATCATATGGTTCAAGCTACAATTACCTGATGCACTATAGTGCCTATGCAAGCACCAGCACGTATAGCCGTGGTTGGTGTACTGATTGGGCTGCATATCGTGCAACTCAGCTTGGTAATCCGATCGGTAACCAATGGGGCAATGCCAACACCTGGGATAGCAGCGCGGCTGCAGCTGGATACTATGTCGGTTCAAAACCAAAAGTCGGTGCTGTCTTCCAGTCTGACTATGGCTGGGCCGGACACGTTGGTGTGGTTGAGGCTGTGTCATCTGACGGCACAAGGATTAAGTATTCCGACATGAATGGTCTAGCTGGCTGGGGTAACGCCGCCGTGACCAAGGGCTGGGTGTCTGCCGCTGGATACGACTACATCTATCGTTAAACAAACACCCTAACATAAATTGACGGCGCCGCAGGGCGCCGTTTTTGGTGGGCGGTATTTTCTCAGACAGAAGCATTCAGTAGGGCCGACATCGAGAATAGCCCCTTTTTACCAATCCGCTTCAACTGTATACTGATAGTCATGTTTGCAGATACAGCCACAATTTCAGTCAAAGCCGGTGACGGCGGTAACGGCATTGTTTCTTTTCGTACTGAAAAATATGAAGATCGGGGCGGACCTGATGGTGGTGATGGTGGGCGTGGCGGTAATGTTATTTTTGAAGCTCGCCACAACGAGCATACCCTGAGTCGGTTTCGTCATCTCGGGCAAATTACGGCTGACAAAGGTCAAAATGGGGATTCTCAGCGCCGTACTGGTGCAGGTGCAGATGACGAAATCATACCAGTACCTGTCGGTACGATTGCCACTGACGAGGACGGAAACAGCTTTGATTTCACGGAGCCCGGTCAGCGGACGATTGTCGCCCATGGTGGCGAGGGTGGGTTTGGCAATGCGCACTTTAAAAGCTCGCGCCGCCGTACTCCACGGGTTGCTGAACTTGGTATCCCTGGTGAGTCGAAGCAACTAACACTTGAACTGAAGCTGGTAGCAGACGTTGGGCTTGTGGGGTTGCCAAATGCCGGTAAGTCGACATTTTTGAGCGTCGTCAGTAACGCTAAACCAAAGATTGCGGATTATCCATTTACAACACTGAAGCCACAGCTTGGCGTGGTCGTGCGCGACGATGCTGAACTTGTGATTGCAGATATACCTGGACTGATTGAGGGTGCCAGTGAAGGTAAGGGGCTGGGCGATGAATTTTTGCGACATGTCGAGCGGACGAATGTGTTGCTGCAGCTGATAGACATTAATGATGAGCAGCCGCTTGAGAGCTACCAGACTATTGTTGACGAGCTGCACAAGTGGCGTCAGTTGACGGACAAGCCACGCGTCGTCTGTGTGACGAAGATTGACACCGTTTCTGAGGAGCGTGTCACGGAGGTCGTGTCGCAACTGGAGACAGCGGTCGATGGCGAGGTGTTTACGATGTCGTCTCAGGCGCATCAACACGTCGACGCGGTGCTGTATGAACTGGCGGAAGTTAGTCGCAAGGCGCGCGAGAAAGCAGCCGTTGCCGCAGCTGAAGAGGCCAATGACGTGGAGTCGGAGCCAAAAGTCTACGAACTCAGCCAGGGGCAGAAAGGCGGGGCATGGCACGTCGAAAAACGGGGTGATCAGTATTACATTCGTGGCAAAAAAATCGAGCGGTTTGCACTCAAAACCGACCCGACTTCTGATGCCGGGACGCGTCGCTTGTTCGACATTATCGAAAAGATGCGCATTAGCTTCGAGCTTCAACGCCAAGGCTACACGATTGGAGATACAGTGGTGATTGCCGGGAAGCAGTTTAGGCGGTGACACAGACACTCTACTGGCACGACTATGAGACGTGGGGTATCAACGCCCACTATTCGTTGCCCGCCCAGTTCGCTGGCATCCGCACCGACCTGGAGCTGAATGAGATTGGTGATGAAATTGATATCCTGTGCCAGCCATTGCAGGACTATTTGCCCGACCCGGGTGCGGTGATGGTGACTGGCTTGACGCCGCAGCAGGCCGCGCGTGACGGCGTACCAGAACCAGAGTTTGCTGCCCAGGTGCTCGAACAGCTTGGCAAGCCCGGTACGATTGGCGTCGGCTACAATAGCCTGCGCTTTGATGACGCGTTTACGCGGGTTCTGTTGTATCGTAATCTCTACCAGCCGTATAAACGCGAATACGAGAATAATAACGGGCGCTGGGATATTATCGACCTGGTTCGGGCGATGCGAGCCTTACGCCCGGGTGGTATCGAGTGGTCGGTTGATGATGACGGCGTAGCGACCAACCGTCTAGAGTTGCTGTCGGCCGCCAATGGTTTGGTGCACGAAGACGCGCACGATGCCCTGAGCGATGTTCGGGCTACGATTGCCCTGGCGCGGTTGCTGAAGCAGACCCAGCCAAAGCTATACGATTATGCATTTAATTTGCGCAGTAAACAACAGGTTAAACAAATCGTCGAACCAGCACTGCGGTCTGGTGAGCTACTGGTTCACAGCACCGGCATGTTCAAGAGTCAGTTTTGTAACACTTCGATTGTAAAAGTAATCGCTCAGCACCCTAAAATCCCCAATAAATATCTGGTGTATGACCTGCGCCACAACCCAGCTGACTTTGATTCGTTGAGTGATGAGCAGCTCCAAACCGCGCTGTTTGGCGACCGTGAAGCCCGCGGTGAGCTGCCGCATTTACCGTTGAAGTCGATTACGATTAACAAATCACCGTTCTTGGCGCC
>Ga0136601_1000085_pt1 | contig 45185 bp, 48 predicted proteins | sample AntRauMFilla2699_FD_181020 | JGI IMG/M metagenome (GOLD analysis project Ga0136601, IMG submission 181020) | Saline lake microbial communities from Rauer Islands, Antarctica - Metagenome Filla 2 #699 | ecosystem: Environmental > Aquatic > Non-marine Saline and Alkaline > Saline | place...
CTAAAAGCGATGATGGCCAGCAAGGAATATAACACCAAGTCGACCTATTCGCCATCCTGTGAAGGAATGCTTACTTTCGAAGAGAAGCACATAAACTACCTTAGCCAGCACACCAGCATGAATGTGTCACACTATCTTTCTAACCTTCGATTGATGACAAAAATCCGTTCATAGCGGCAGCACCACAACAATCAACGCTAAAATCTCTTATTTAGTTTATGGTTAATGGTATACTACCTGCATGAATAGTCACGAAAACCATCCTAAACACCCGCACATCAAAATTGTCCGACACGTTGTCCCTGACCCTATACAAGCACCCTCAGCACCAAAACGAGATTCTTTTCACAAGATATCGCAAACTGTTTCTAGTAAATTAGGCTCTCCGATGGCTTTTGGGTTGGCAGTCCTGCTGATCGTTGTCTGGATCACTTCCGGGCCTTTCTTCGCTTTTTCTGACACTTGGCAATTGGTAATCAACACGACGACGACCATCGTTACCTTCTTGATGGTCTTCGCCATTCAAAACACTCAAAACAGGGATGCCAAAGCCATGCAACTTAAACTAAACGAGCTAATTAACTCTAGCCTAAGCGCCCGCACAGAATTTGTAGACATTGAAGACCTAAATGATACCGAGCTTGACCTACTACAAGGTCAGTTTAAAGATATTCACGAAAAAATTAGAGATCAATCTACTAACAAAAAAGGCTAAGGGGGGTGCATGAAAAAACTATATCAATTCGCAATATCGGCAATCGTACTGACGGCCGTTGTGCTGCTAGGCGGACCTTCCGTTCTCGCTCAGTCAAGAACAGTCGATGAAGTACGCACAAATGAGACAGAGCAGCGTTCGGCTGTTCGCTGTGAAAGAGTTCAGCAAAGCCTTGAGACGCGAACGACCCGTGTTTCACTGGCTGCCACTAACCAAACTGCGCTGTACGAACGGCTTAACGGACGCATCGCCAATGTAATCGCTGGCGCGGATAATCGCGGATTTCCAACGGATACCCTACGCTCCGCTCAAACTGAAGTCGCCCAGCGCATCACGGATTTCGGGCTTGCCGCTGATGTCTACACCGCCAGCCTGTCCGAATCAGCTGCAATAACTTGTGATGAGTCCGTTGCAAGATACTCGGCCGCTATCGCAGTATCGCGTCAAAATATTCAGAGTGTTCGTACAGCTGCAATAGAAGTACGGACAACATTCCAAGAACAAGTCATTCCAGCGCTCCGTGAGTTTAAAGTCTGGCTTGAAGAAAATCAACCAACCACTGAACAGGAGTAATTATGAACCCAAACGATCCAAACCAGGTTCCGCCAAAAGACAACTTTGGAGCTAAGCCCGAAGAAGCACCAGAGCTACAGAACGTCGAGAACAACCTTGAGGACAAGGCCACGCAGGACGTCACACCGCCCGCACCCGCTCCCACCACAGGAAGTGAGCCGGTCATAATCCCTGCCGACGATTCTGCTGACACTAACAACACCCCAGCTGCTCCTGTCACAAGCTTTGGAAGTAATGCAACACCGCCAACGGCTCCAAAGCAAAAAAAATCGAAGAAGCTGCTAATTATCATCCTTAGCCTGGTGCTTGTTGCTGCGCTGGCAGTGGGTGGGTATGCTTACTGGCAATCGACCCAAGGAACTAGCCAACCTGCACCAGTCGAAGATACATCAGCCGAGGCCGAAATAGAGGCAGCGCCTGTCGAAACAACTGATGGCCTAGACGCTGAAATTGAAACGATTGAAAGCGAAATTGAGCAAATTGATGATAGTGAGTTCCAGGACGACACGCTCAGCGATGAAACTCTAGAGCAGCAATAGTCCAAACCAGAGGTAGCAAAGTCTGGCAGATTTTTGCTATACTGTCATATATGAAACCGCTGACTCCCTCGACCCCGCACGTCATAGTGATGGTAGGCATTCCCGGCGCAGGCAAGACGCACTTTGCGAAGCACTTTGCAAAGACGTTTAATGCTCCTTTCTTAAACCATCACGTGATAGCCGACTTGAGCAGCAGTAGTGAACAAAAAAGCGGTGAACTCAGCTCGCTCCTACTAGATGAAATAATGAAGACGCAGCGGACAGTCGTGCTGGAAGCACCGCTGGGTGCTCGGAAAGCGCGTCAGTCTGTTGCCAAGAAAACCAAGGCAGCTGGCTACACGACACTGTTTGTTTGGGTGCAAACCGATTCTGATGAAGCTCGTCGTCGTTCGACAAAGCGCGGTGGTCGTCACGACAAAGCATCTTTCGAAGAATCGGTGCGTTCGTTCCAGCCCATGCACTCATCTGAAAGTTTTATTGTTATTAGCGGAAAACACACCTTCGCAACGCAGGTAAAGTCTGTTCTTAGGCATCTTGCCGAGCCACGCCCCGCTTCAACACCCAAGCCCAGGCCTGGTGTTCAAAACAACCGAAACATAGTGGTTCGGTAAGAAACCACTATGCCGATCATTCAGGATGAAGAGTTTGGCAAAGTAACGATACGTCGTAGTGCGCGAGCCTCTCAGGTGCGCCTACGTGTGGCGCCAGACGGCACATTAAGGGCTTCGCTTCCGTTGTACGCACCTATATTCTTGGTCAAAAGACTCTTGAAATCATCTCGACACGAACTACGAAAGCTCCTGGCCGACTCGGCGCCATCTATAGTATTTGAAGATGGTATGCGGATTGGAAAGAGCCACCATCTAAATGTCAGAGCTACGTCGGGGAATCTTCAGGTTAAACGCAGCGGCCAGCAAATATACGTCATGCTACCGCGGGACGCGTCTATGTCGGATTCTCTTGTAGTACGTGCTATCCGCGAGGTTGTCCAGGCTGCGCTACGGCTTGAAGCAAAAAGCTACCTACCTAAGCGGCTGTCGTTCCTAGCCCAGGCGCACGGCTACAAGTACGCACAGGTACGATTTTCACACGCCAGTGGAAGATGGGGAAGCTGCAATAGTCAAGGCGTTATTAGCCTTAACATCGCCCTAATGAAATTGCCTTTTGAGTTGATTGATTACGTCTTAATACACGAGCTTGCCCATACCGAACACCTTAATCATAGCCAAGTATTCTGGGAAAGAGTTGCCAGTGGCGATCCTGGGTACAAGCAGCATCGTGCGACACTCAAGCAAGAATCACCATCGATATAACAAAAACACCTCAAGTCCTGTATAATCATAAGCAATATGTTTGAGGGTGGCGTAACATTAACAAAAGATGCTGAAAAAGCGATACGATATGTAGCGCTGCTTGGGACACCTGTTTTTGTTCTGTACGGCCTTATAGTAATGTTCGGCGTCGTCCCCAGCACAAACTATATTAATGACCTGATCTGTCTTGTAATCCTTTCCCTATGGCTAGCTGTTGGTATTTATCATTTTTTTGCACCAGTTCGCTCAAAAATAGATATGTTGATGCGCTTTGTGCTGTACCATGCATTGGCGCTGGCAACAATGTTGTTTATTACCGGGTTTTTGCAGCCATTTGCGGCGTCTACAGCCTTGCTCTTTCTAGCCTCTAGCTTGTACTACGGCACAAAAGGGCTCATTGCCAGCATCATCACCGTTACACTTGCAGCACTGGCCGATATTGCCATGCGTTACGGTGCGCAGCCAACTATCGTCAGCGAAAACCTTCTTGGGCTGAGTGCCATCCTTGTCATAGGTGTTTCTATCATTATGATTATTTCCTCGCAAGAAACACGCCACAAGGTGCTCATAAAAAGCCAAAGGCAAGCCCGTCTTCAGTCAGACCGTGTTGAAACGATTATGAATAACCTGACTGACGCTACCTTCAGCACCGACAACAAGGGCCGAGTTCAGATGTATAACGCTGCCTGCCTTAACTTGCTGGACACTAACGATAGTCTGAAGGGCAAGGATATTAGTGACCTGTTTACTCTTACGGACGAGTCCGGAAAGAAGGTAAAGCTCTTGAGCCTGCTGACGGCTGCTCAAAAAACAACGCGGCGTGACGACATTCGCCACACTTACCGCGACGATGAACATATCCGAATTGAACTGACCTTTGCGCCCATCAAAAGCACCTTTGGCGATAGCAAAAATGCCAATACAAAAAGTGGCTACGTTGTTATCGCTCGCGACATTACCAAAGAGAAAAGCCTTGAAGAAGAGCGTGATGAATTTATCAGTGTCGTCAGCCATGAACTTCGAACACCAATCACAATCGTTGAAGGGACGCTCTCTAACCTCCAGATTCTACTAGGTCGACCCCGTGTGCCGGCCAAAGCGACACTTGAAACCACTGTCGAAACAGCCCACGAACAGGTGCTCTATCTTGCTAAGATGGTGAACGACCTCAGCACCTTATCTCGCGCCGAGCGAGGCGTAGCTGACGCTCCTGAGGCAGTTGATGTCGAAGAGATGATCCATCGATTGCATGAACAATATCAAAAAGATGCTCGCGATAAAAAGCTTCATCTTGATTTAGATATGGGCCCAAAGCCTGGCATAGTTAAAGCAAGTCGGCTATACCTAGAAGAACTACTGCAAAACTTTATCACTAACTCAATTAAATACACCGAAAAGGGCAGTGTCACAATAGCCGTCAAGCAGTCAAAAGACATGGTGCTTTTTACGGTCAAAGACACGGGTATCGGCATTAGCCGCGGTGACCAAGCAAAGATATTTAATAAGTTCTACCGCAGCGAAGATTACCGCATTCGCGAAACCAGTGGGACCGGACTGGGGCTCTATGTATCCCAGAAGCTTGCAAGTAAACTTGGCACAACCATCGAGCTCACCAGCCGGCTCAATCATGGCTCTTCATTCAGCTTCAAAATGCCAGTGGACACAAAGAAATAACCTTAGCGCTTCGCTAAACGTACCAGACGGCCCTTCCACATGACTTTGTGCAGTTTGTATCCAATCATACTTGTCAGCATCAAAAACGCTTCCTGAATAGCCACAAATCCCCACAATACTGATCCTGCTATCCAGCCGCGGCTCCATATTTTTTGCAGATAAGCCCCATACAGCAAAGCATACCCAGCATATAAGACGGCTGCGATAGACTGATGAAAAGTCCAGCCAAGGAAAATACTGCTTGTCACAACAAATATAGGCAAGGCGACGATAAGTAGATCCAGCACTGCAAACAACGCAGCAACTACGCGTCCACCGACAAGTGGGAATAATAACCGAATACTAGTATCGCGCTGCGAGCTCCACTTTTTTTGATATGAAACACCCAGCTGCGTCGTACCAATCAAAAAGCGGTATAGGCCCTTCTGCATAAATCTAGCCGCTACAGCAGCTTCGGGCTGGATAACGTCTTTCACAGCGCTAAAATCTTTGTATTCGTCAATAAACCTCTTTCGATGCACCATCCAGGCGCTGCTTGCTACAGCAGGCGACTCTTGGCTATGAAAAATCAGCTGCCAAAAGTATCGGAGTGGGGCAAAGAGCGTGCTAGCTCGTATGCCGTCATCGCGACGGGGCAGCACTGATACCATAGAAGCATGCTCGTCCTCGGCGTACGCTACTAACTGTTCAATCGTATCGGGAGAAAATCGAGTATCAACATCTATAAACAGCGCGTAGGTGCCACTAGCCTCGTTAAGTAATTCGTTGAGGGCGTGATTTTTTCCGAGCCATCCATTTGGCAAAGCCTTTCCTTCGACAAATCGGACCCCGTCATGAGCAAAAGCCTTGATCAATGATGACGTCTTGTCCCGCGACGAATCATCCAGCACGATAATCTCAAGTTTTGGATAGTTGCTACTAATGATGCGCTGCAAACAGTCGGTCATGGCATGGCTCTCATTTCGAGCCGGAATTAACACGCTGACACTTGGCATATTCTCGACAACTGCAGAAGAGGTTGCCGTGGTTTGCATACGAAAGACACGGAACGCCCGACGAAGCAATACCGTCAACACGACAAGCATTGCCGCCAAAACACTATATAAGATAAAGAGTATACCCTCGAACATCTATTTCTATCATACCATCCTATTGACGTTTAAGGGGTAAAAGGCTACACTGAACTTGACAGTCTGCAAGAGCAGACTATTTTATTTGGGATAAGAAAGTAGGAAGATAGTGGCAGCAGATAAAAATGTGACCCGCATCAAAGCGAAAGACGTTTCTCCGAAGGCCGCCAAAGCAGTCACCGGAAAAAAGGTAAAGAAAGCTCCGAAGGTCAAAAAGACCCCAAAGAATCCTTTCTTAAAAGCGCTGTATGGTATTGGTGGATACTTTAAAGGAGCATGGTATGAACTGCGCCAAGTCCGTTGGCCAACCCGCCGCGCGACATGGGAGCTAACGTTGGCTGTAATCTTGTTTAGCGCCTTCTTCGTCGGAATTATCGTTCTGCTCGACCTGCTCTTCAAATCATTGTTCGAATTAATCATTACATAAGAAATTAAGAGGATAACCCTATAATGTCAAACAACCGCTACGACTCATCACGACAATGGTATGCCATCCACACTTATAGTGGCTACGAAGAAAAAGTTGCCGACAGCATCCGTCAGCGTATTAACGCTGTAGACATGGCCGATAAAATTTTTGACGTCATGGTGCCAAAAGAAAAGCAAATTGAAATCAAAAACGGTAAGCGTAAAGTTGTCGAGAAGAAAATCTTCCAAGGCTATGCGTTGGTAGAAATGAAATTGACCGACGAGACCTGGTACATCGTTCGTAACACTCCTGGAGTGACCGGCTTTGTCGGCACCAGCACGCAGCCAACTCCTGTGTCTGAAGACGAAATCCGCAAAATCAAGAAGCGCATGGGCGTCGAAGATCCCAAGCACTTCATCGACTTCCAAGAAGGCGAAGTCGTCAGCATCACTGACGGGCCATTCAAAGGTTTCGATGGCTCAATTTCTGAAATTGACAACCAAAAAGGTAAGGTCAAAGTCATGGTCAGCATGTTTGGCCGCGACACATCGGTTGAGCTTGACGCTTTGCAGGTTAAGAAAGTCTAGCCCGTTCACACTTAAAAATAGAGGCCCTGGCGGCCTCTATTTTAGTATTCAGTCTTATCTATTCAATCGTTACTACCGATGATTTGATAATGGCCTTGGCTAGGCGAGCTTCTTCAGAATCAAGCGCTTTTCTTGCGTCATCAAATGAAACGTCTTGACGGACTAAGCCTGCTTCATCTTGTAGTTTTGGAAAATCACCCACTAAGTAGTAGGCGACGTCAGTCTCTCCGGCATACGGAAGTGTCGTTTTTACACCGGATAGGTTAAAAATAAATGAGTCACAGTAGTAATTACCCAGGTCTGTGTTCTCAAGCTTCTCCGCACGTGTCTGGTCAGATAGACCAAAGCTAATATTTAGAGACCCTGGTTCATACTGAGATATATATTCACTGTAGCTAAGAGTGCCCGAAGAGCTTAGTTTTTCCGTACTTTTGTAGCGCAAGGTATTATCACCACAGGTACCGCCAACTGGCCCTATGGCCCTTACTCCATAGGCTATCTCTACATCACCATCATGAGATGTAAGAGTACTTGGGTTAGCGATTTCGCTTCCATCGTCTACAGGATCTTTAAGAGTCCAATCGCTCGGATACATCATCGATAGAGTCACGCCGTGTCGGCTGATCGATGCCTTTTCTGTTAGTTCTAGCGAGGCTGCCGCTTCGGGCTGGTTTACGCTATCATCTTTATCGGTGGAGGCGAAAAAATTCGTCCAAAAGACGTACCCAAGTAGTCCAACGACAGCGACCACTAATACAGCTATCGCTACGATGTGTGCGCTTCCGGTTTGTTTAGATTGCCTTGACATAAAACTCCTCACATTAATGCTTATGTTTATTAAAGCAAGCCCCTCTATTGATGTCAACCTATACCGGGTTGAAAAAGGTAGCGAAATTTGATATGGTTCTATAGTTACGCACTAAATAAAAAAGCTTCATAATTATTTAGTACAAGAAAGAAAACTATGGCGAAGAAAATTATTGGAAATCTTAAACTACGCATCCCAGCTGGCCGTGCGACCGCAGGTCCTCCTGTCGGTTCAACACTCGGTCAATGGGGTCTTAACATGATGGACTTCATCAACCCGTTCAACGAAGGTACGAAAGACATGATGGGTAAGGATGTGATTGTGCACTTGCAAGTATACGAAGACCGTACCTTTACCTGGAACTCACTGGGACAACCTGTCGACGACATGATCCGTGAACGTGTTGGCATCCAAAAGGGAAGCGCTAAACCGCACACCGAAAAAGTTGGTAAAATTACTCGGGCTCAGCTAGAAGAAATCGCTGAAGCCAAAAAAGATCAGCTCAACGCAATCGATATGGATGGTCGCGTAAAGGTTATTGCTGGTACCGCTCGTTCAATGGGCGTCGAAGTAGAAAGCTAGTTAACAACTGCCATTAAAAAAACCGCCTCAATGGTGGTTTTTTAATTTTATTACGCTTATGATATAGTGAACGGTAAGTATGAAAAAAATAAGGCTGAGGAGCAAAAAATCTTTTGATGAGACTGTCATGAGATTCTTGCGAGTATCTCCAAAAAAACATAAAAAAATATTTCTGCTATGGGGAGTTTTTGTTCTTTTAATGGTCATTGGAACCGGCACGCTGATTGCTCGAACTGGTTTGCAAGATCAGCAGCGAGCAACCGTTATTGATCCATCGGTAGATTTAACACAATATTTCCAATCTAACAGCACTGCTGTATTCGCAAGCGGGAAGACAATAACATCTACGTTGGGCTTTTCAGCAACCTACGACACGAAAACCCTGAACGCGCGCGGGCAAGTCACAGACCCTGAATCAACTGATAGCTACATATTTGGGGTGGAATATGACAGTGATGAATTAAACGATGAGCGTGATTATAGTATTTTGAAATTTGAGGCACTTAACGCCGAAGATAATCAACCTTTTTCAAGCCAAGCTACTTTAAATATTTCTACCAATATTAGAGAAGCATACTTTACTAGCAAAGAATCATTGCCAGAAAATGCCGGTAAATCAAAGTTACAAATACTGGTAGACACTATATCGGAATCTAAATTAACTGATGCAAAATCGACTGTTGCAAGTGATGCTATCGACATTGAAATTAATGGCATACTGTATAAAAAAATCACCTTTACGACAACCTTTACCACCCTTGGTGAAATAACCTCACAGTTCTACGACGAATACTACTTTACCGTCCAAAATGACCGTCCATATTGGGCTACAATAAATAACGTACGAGAATCGAATAATGATATTGTTGGTCAGTATGAATCTGTTATTGCGTCATTGTCCTATCCTAACCAAGAAGATTCAGTTGCAGCCGACGACCCTACGAACGCCAGCAGAACCGACATACTGAAAATTGCGCCTGGAACTTCATATGTTCCTAATCCTATCGATAGTAGCACCGTGCTGAGTGTTGTCGTCAAAAATCAACCAGCTGTCGTACGGATTGGTCTAGACTACTGCGCGGACTTCAATTTACTCAGTGCAGATACTGGTGCTGTTCTCGCAACAATCAAAAATTCCTGCGCGACTTCGATAGGAAGCGGTTCAATTGTTTCAAGTGACGGTTATATCGCGACAAACGGCCACGTCACACGCCTAACGCCACTTCCGACAATACCATTCTATATTGGACTGCCATTTTTTAATGGAGAAATCGACGTAGCAGCTTCTCGAGCAGCTGTTATCGTGAATTTTTACGTTGCAAGTGGTCAATTAGATCGAGATACAGCCGATGCCTTCTTAGCAAAAATAAACCAAGGGAATAGAGATGCAGTATTTACCGCTATGGAGCTAGCAAGTAAAATACCGGCAGCCCTCATTCAACCGACAAATGAGGTATACAACTATGCAGTCCAGCTTTCTAATGAACCCCTAAGGACAGTTTATTCACCTGAAACGAAAGCTGAAAGTTACGTATACAGCGATACGATTGTATCGGCCGATTACATTGATGCAAATTTCCTCAATGATGGCAGTGGCGCTCTCACGGACGACCGTGTCGGTAGCGATGTTTCAATTCTTAAGATGTCGGGTGATTATCCAACGGTAGAACTTGGCTCAGTTGAAGATGTATACGTACAAACCCAACTAACGGCGCTTGGCTTCCCTGCATTTGTTGACGGCGGGCTGAGCACCGAACAAACTACTACCGTACCTTCTGTGACACAGGGATTCTCGCTCGGAACTAGATACACGGAAGCTGACAAAAAACACTTACTTATATACTCAACGGTCCCGATCTCCGGAGGTAACAGCGGTGGACCTGCATTTACAAATAATGGTCTACAGATCGGCCTTAATACCTATGGAACAGCTGAATGCTCAGACGGGCAGTGTTTCGGTAACGGTATTATGCGTGATGTGAAAGATTATCAAGACCTACTTGTAAAAAATAATATTACTATCACACAAGATGGAAAGGTATCAACCACGTGGAACAAGGGCGTTAATGCACTTGAAGACCTAGACTACTCGACAGCCTACAAGGCCTTTAAGGAATCGTCAGAACTCTACCCGGCCAACTATCTGGCAACGTCATTAGCAAATTACACGAAGCCGTATGCAGCTTCTGCCAGCCAAGCCACTTCTTCAAATGTGCTACTTGTTGTTGCAATTATTGCCGTTAGTGGAGGGGTAGCCATTGCAACCACGATCACAATTATTACCATTAAACATCGTAAAAACTCGCAAAAAAACCTGCCGAGTTCCCCAATAGAACCTCCAGTTCCTCCAGTCGCTAATCCGTCCATCGTTCAACCTTCTACCCAAGCTCCGCCACTGCCAGCAACTCCGCCACTGCCAGCAACACCGCCACCTCCAGTAACCCCGCCACCGCCAGCTTCTACCGTAGTCCAGCCTGTGCAACCACCTCAACAACAAGATCCTCAAACGTTTAATCCTTTCGAAGATAATAGCACTCTACCGCCTAGCGCAAAGTAGTAAGGAAAGTATGAATTCACCAGAAGATCCACCGTTCACCTCACTCAGCGAGCTTGAAGGTAGTTTACTAAACTATCGTGAAATCCTTGCGTTGCTTCGTTTGCAACAAGCAGGGGGCAATACGCTTTCAGAAGCGACAATCACTGACTTTCGTGAAAGACTTGAAAGTGACCTTCAATTTTACCTAGATTTCGATAAACATGGCCAGGCAATCCCGGATATCCAAGATGCACTTAAAATTGTCGAGAACCTGGAACTCCCTGAAAACTAGCCGCTGGTTAATTGATAGGAATTGTGCTATAATAAATATATAAAAATCAATGTTGGGAGGCTGAACAAGCCGCTAATACCACAGAAAGGGTTAACACCTATGGCAAAAAAAGCCGATTTGCTTGCAGAAGCGAAAAAACTTGGTCTAGAAGTGACCGAAAAGAATACAATTGCTCAGATCGAAGCAGCTATTGCTGATGCCCCAAAAGCAGAAGTAACCGAAGCGCCGACCGAAGAAACTTCTACCGCTAAAGCTGGAAAGCGAAGCTCTAAAGCTATTGCTGAGGCTGAAGCAAAAGCCGAGAAAGAAGCCCGTAAAGAGGCTGGTGACACTAGTTCTATTGACGGTGAAGCCCCGGCCGCTCCAAAGGGGCCTAAGCCAGTGACTCGTCCATTGATCGAACGACGCGGCAAAGCCTACCGAGCAGCCGCCGAGCATGTCGACAGTACAAAACTATATTCTCTTGATGAAGCTGTCGAGATTGCCGCTAAGACCAGCCCAAGCAAATTTGACGCTAGCGTCGAAGTGCACGTTCGTCTGAACGTCGATCCACGTCAAGCTGACCAAAACGTCCGCGCCACGGTCAGCTTGCCAAACGGAACCGGTAAAAAGATTACCGTTGCTGTCTTTGCACCCGCAGCCGACCACGAAGCTGCCAAGGCAGCTGGTGCCGACATCGTTGGTGACGAGACATTCCTGGCACAGCTCGACAAAGAAGTCCTTGATTTCGACGTCCTGATCGCAACCCCGCAATTCATGCCTCGACTAGGAAAATACGCCCGTCAACTTGGTCCCCGTGGCCTCATGCCTAACCCAAAAAGTGGGTCAGTCGCAACTGACGTCGCCAAAGCGGTGACTGAAGCAAAAGCCGGTAAGGTAGAGTACCGTGTCGACAAGCAAGCGATTGTTCACCTAAGTATTGGTAAGGTAAGCTTTGGCGCAACCAAACTTCGTGAAAACGCTGCTGCCTTCTTCGATAGCCTCACCAGCCAAAAGCCAACCGGTCTGAAAGCAGGCTACGTCCGCAGTATCAGCATCAGCACAAGCCAAGGTCCTGGCATCAAGGTTGAGAACTTCATCGTATAATAATCAACTGTTAACGAGTTACGTGCGACAATGCTCTGAGCGTTCCGTCACCAACCTTATGCACAATATCGATAGCGCCGGTAATGACCTTACCGCGCTTTTCGATTCCAAGAATTTTTAAGTACTGTTCTTGAATAGTTCGAAACAGTGAGTCGACATCAAGGCGATCCTGATCAACTGACGAATGGTTAGCAAAGTAACCGTACACTTCATGCACAAGTTCAAAGAGATAGCCGCCGATAGCTTGTGGATCTTGGGTGTCAAACCTGTGATCAGCTTCGCGAACCATGGCTCCAATGCCGCTTTTGCTATCATGTGAAATTGGGCCATCAATCGTCGAGTACAGCGCTTGGCGAATCGCAGCAATCGCTTTGGTGCGAAACTCAGCATCCTGTTCAAAACGAAATGGCTGGCTGTCCGGTTTCACCTCTGGGACAGAAGAAGTGGTTTCAGTAGCACCGACTACACCGCGAGAACCTATGTCTGTCACTATCGCAAGGTGTTGCCCGTCATGTTTTAGCTCAACAGTGTCATTAGTACGCCCATCAGACTTGAGCACAGCAGCCTCTTCTATATGAAGATTATCTGCGTGTGCTTCTGTGCCGGTCATGATGACTGCTCCTTTGGATATTGTTTGTGTTAAATGATCTCTTGATTACGAGTATACCATGAGCGTCATACTTTTGTGGCGATATTGTCACTTTTTAGGTATAGTATTGGAAGGTGGGAAAACCCAACACTAACAGCTTCAAACAAAAAGAGAGCAGGTGAGGCCAATGGCCGCACAAGTTGTGAAGGAACAACCAGAGATCGTATTTCGATCTGACGTAGCAGTTGAGCTGGTGCGTTCGAGTGCTTCGGACTCGGGTGTACTGTTCGCCGCCAGGGTCTCGACCCAGGGCGAACAGACACTCGCGGCAGCGCAGGCGGGTGAGGAGGCGACCGACAAGGACCGCGGCCTCATCCGCTATCTGATGCGTGACCGCCACGGATCGCCGTTCGAGCACAACTCGTTCACGTTCTACGTCCAGGCGCCGATCTTCGTTTTTCGGGAGTTCATGCGTCACCGCATCGCTTCCTACAACGAGGAGTCGGGGCGGTACAAGCAGCTGAGTCCAACGTTCTACGTCCCCGGGCCAGAGCGCTGCCTTCAGCAGGAGGGGAAGCCTGGCGCGTACACTTTCGTGCCAGGAACTCCCGAGCAAAACCTGCTAGTAGACGCTGAAGTCCGCATGGTCTGTGAGGCAGCCTATGCCTCCTATCAGCGGATGCTAAAAGCGGGAATCGCTCGTGAGGTTGCGCGCGTAGTCTTGCCGGTCACCATCTACAGCTCGATGTACGTCACGGTGAACGCACGGTCGCTGATGAACTTCCTGTCACTGCGCACCAAGCGTGAGGGATCGCACTTCCCGTCGTTCCCGCAGCGCGAGATCGAGATGGCCGCCGAGCAAATGGAGGAGCACTTCGCCAGGCTCATGCCGCTGACATACGAAGCGTACAACGCCAACGGCCGAGTGGCGCCGTAAGTCACCAACACCCTGCGCGCTAAAATATAATCTTGTTAGAAACAGTCCGCATCAGAGCCTGACGCTCATAGCAAGCCTCTTCATTAAGCAACCTTGCTTCTTTTTCCTCATTAACAGCAATCGTTGTAGTTGAAAGTGGTATTGCCTTATCGTAGCTATCGTTCTTTAAAAGCGCCGGCAGAATATCTTGAAAACTCCCTGCTCGCAATACCTGCTTGTGCCACCTATGATTATTTGCGACTGGCACGTCCCTAATTGCCGTGCTATATTTCTCTGGTATCGCGTTTAGATTTATTAGAAAAGAAGATCTTTCGATAATGTCTGTCCCGTTTGCAAGTGCACCGATTGTCGTGTGCCTTGTCATATGTAAGGCCTCAGCAGCATGTGCAGGATTTCCGATATTACTAATGGTCCTTGCTTGGAATTGCACGACTGGCTCTTCAAGAATCTTACCGCCATGCATGACGATAGCTTCTCGTATTGCCTTTCGCATTGGAACAAGTTCTTCGATACGATGGCCATAAGGATGCGTTACGCTTCCCAGCTCAATAGTCGGAATATCTAACTTATCTTGAATATACAACAGCTCTGCCGGAGAGGCGTGACCATATTGTGCAAGGCTGAGCGCCTCAAGGTCATCAAGAGAAAGTGCCGAGAGGTCAAAAACACCACGAAAGGCATACCCATCTCTGTTTTTCGACTCTCGGTGATGTCTTCGTGACATATCAACATGCTCCGCAAAAGCCCTGACACCAGCAGAGACATGCGCTGGGACCATCTCACCTTGGAATAGTCTGTCGTTTGAATCGTGCACTGTTGCTTGCTGAACTCTAGTCTCCTCGTTCATAATAAGCGGAGTTGTTCCCCAGGTGAGTGGTTCACCACGTGGATTCTCAGAATACAGTAGAAGTAGCTCAGAATTTTTCAATATCATTTCAGGAGCATGCACAACAGGCTGCTCGGTTTTCAGATCGTTCATGTTCATATTTATATTATTATATCACCAATACGCTATATTTGCAATTAGCACAGCAGAGATAATTGCCTTACCGCGCTGTTGACAAATTTACCTATCTTATCTATACTACCCCTAGACATTACCAAAGACAGTAGCTGCGAAAGCTTAATTTGCTACCGAGGATCATGTAACACATACATATCTTAAGGAGTCTTTGGCAGTGCGAGAACCAAAGACTTTTTTGATTCTCAGATGCCTGCCTGTCTAGACATTTAACAATTTGACCGAATATAACCACATGGAGATTTTTATTTATGGCGATTTCACGCGATAAAAAGAACACATTGGTTGCTGACATGAGCCAGTTGCTAACGACTGCAAAGTCGACGGCATTTGCTGCTTACGATGGACTCAGCGTTGCTGACGTCCAGAAGCTTCGCGCCGAGGCTCGCACCGAAGGCGTCACCATTAAGGTTATCAAAAACCGATTGGTGCGCGTCGCTCTAAGCGAAGTCCCTGCGTACAAGAACACAGACACTTCAGTACTGACCGGCCAACTTATCTATGCTGTTTCCAGCGATGACGAAGTTGCGCCCGCGAAAGTATTGAACACGTTTGCGAAAAAGCACGACGCTCTTCGGATCGTTGGTGGTTTTGCCGACGACGGTATTCTGATGAGTGCCGACGACGTCATCGCCCTCGCAAGCCTTCCAAGCAAAGCTCAGCTGGTCGCAGAAGTTATTGCAACTCTGCTTTCACCAGTTCACGACGTCACGAACGCTCTTGCAGGCAACCTGCATGGGCTTCTTGATGGCATTGAAGCCAAAGCAACCAGTTAATTTTACTAATTTGAACAATAAAGGAGTCACCAATTATGGCTGATTTAAAGAAATTGGCAGAAAGCCTTACCGGCCTTACTGTCCTTGAGGTCAACGAGCTCAAGACTATTTTGAAAGATGAATATGGCATCGAGCCAGCTGCAGCCGCAGTTGCCGTTGCTGGACCTGCTGCAGGCGGCGATGCTGCTCCTGCTGAAGAAGCAAAATCTGACTTCAACATCATCCTTAAGGATGCTGGCGGACAGAAAGTAGCTGTTATCAAGGCCGTTAAGGACATCACTGGCCTTGGTCTTGGTGAAGCAAAAGCTCTTGTCGATGGCGTGCCATCAACCCTAAAAGAGAAAGCACCAAAAGAGGAAGCAGAAGCTGCCAAGAAAACTCTTGAAGAAGCTGGCGCAACCGTCGAGCTCAACTAATCAATTTTCGGTCAATTTGTTTTGTCACACCTGCCGCCCCTCACCGGGCGGTTTTGTGTTTCCAGCAAAATATACAACGTTTCTGCAGCCACTACTGGAAATGGTGTGGAAAACAATCGTCTCCTTGACATCTTGCTTAACTATTGCTATAAGTGAGACAATACCATTTCAAAAATACACAGATAAAGGAATTGCGAGTACCCATGTCTGAATTACCAGAAAAACAAGTCAAGCGGCTTCATGCCTTGATTCAAGAAGCAGAAACAAACCTATCAGCCGCCAAAGAGCTACTCATTAGCATTGTCGGTGACGACGGCACTATTATCACGCCACGATCAGGCACCAACGAAGAAGTTAGCGGTAAAATCGTCGAAGGAGTCTTTGATGGCCAAAAGATGGCCGGACCAGACGGAAAAGAATACCCCGTTCCCGCTAACTACGCCAGCAAATCAAAGCTTGTCGAGGGCGACATCCTAAAACTTACTATTGCTGACGACGGCAGCTTTATCTACAAGCAAATCGGCCCAACTGAACGCACCCAAATCATTGGTACCCTCGTCCAGCATGACGGCGCCTACTATGTCGAGGCGAACGGACGCGAATACCGCATCCTGCTTGCTAGCGTGACGTACTTCCGTATCAATATCGGCGACCAAGTCACTATTATTGTTCCAACTGACAACCAGGAAGCTACCTGGGCTGCAGTTGAAGCGGCTCTCTAGTTCTCTCTGAAAAACTTGCCCTAAAAGCAAAACCGGATTATACTACCTTTATCACTGAGGTGAACACAAACAAGTGTAAAAAACACGGCAGTACCATCACACGATTCTTTGTATAATCGTTGATAGTAGCCGAACATAAGAGAGCAGGGGAGCCACAATGTCACAAGCATTGTATCGAAAATATCGCAGTAAATCGCTGGACGAAGTAGTGGGGCAGCGTCACATTACCGATATCCTCGCTAAAGCCATCAAGGCTGGCCGCATTTCTCATGCCTACCTACTAACGGGCCCGCGCGGTGTGGGCAAGACATCGGTTGCCCGTATTTTGGCCCACGAAATTAATGGGCTAGCATATAACGATGACACAACGCATCTTGATATTATTGAAATTGACGCCGCCAGCAATAACGGCGTCGAAGATGTTCGTGATCTACGAGAAAAAGTCCAGCTTGCTCCTGTTTCGGCCGCCAAGAAAGTCTACATCATCGACGAAGTCCACATGCTGTCAAAAGCTGCGTTTAATGCACTCCTCAAAACACTCGAGGAGCCGCCAGAGCACATCGTCTTTATCCTCGCAACCACTGATGCCGACAAGCTGCCAGCGACTATTATCAGCCGGACGCAGCGCTATGGGTTTCGCGCCATTACCGACGAGGACGCCGTGGCACATCTGCGCATGATTGCTGATGCCGAAAAGATTAAAATTGATGATGCATCCCTGCAGTTGATTGCCACCAGAGGAGATGGTAGCTTCCGGGACAGCATCAGTTTGCTTGACCAGCTGGCAAGCTTGGCTGACGAAAAGAAAGGCATTACTGCCGAACTTATTGAGGCTGCACTTGGATTGGCCGCACATAAAAAAATTTCCGACATACTGGTTGCCGTAGACGCACATGATCTATCCGCAGTTGCGAAACTACTAAAGCAAACCGAGGCCGAAGGCGTTGCTCCAGGCAACTTGGCCGCTCAGCTAACCTCTGAGATCAGAAACCGAGTCATCGATGCACCTCAGCTGCTGCCTTTGCTCGACTCTCTTTTGGATGTATCAAAAAGCTCTCAACCCCACATAAAACTCCTGACAGTTCTTGGTGGATTTACGGTTGAACAAAAAGCGCCAAAGAGCGCCGCCCTAGCTGCTCCAGTCCGCGAAGTATCGGCCAGCATTAAAGAGCTAAGCAAACAAGCGACTCGCAAAAAACCCGTCGACCCGATTATTTCAAAAACAGAGAAGCCGCAGGGACCTGCAGCTGATTTTGACTGGAAAAATCTCATCGAACATACCCGGACCAACTTTGTTGCGTTGTTTAGTGTTCTCAGTAAGTGTTCGCATACCCTAAAGGAACGTGACCTCACGCTCTATACTGGCAATGCGTTTTACAAGAAAAAGCTCGATGATCCTAAATATAGCGCCCACCTCTATGAATCACTCCAGGCAATTGGAAGTTATCAACTGACCGTCCACACTGTTCCCACAGGTGCGCCACTGAAAGATAGCCAAGCTGCCGCTGTTGCTGCTATCATGGGCGGAGGAGAAGAGGTGTCAGTCAGCGCAGCAGCGTAGTCGTCACCTCATAAAAGAGTCATGGCAACCAAAGACGTTCCCGCCGGTAAAGTACCACCCCAAAATGTTGACGCCGAGATGAGCCTTCTGGGCGCTGTTTTAATTGACGAAGAGACGCTTGCCGATATTTCGGAGCACGTAACCTCAAAAGACTTTTACGAGAAACGCCACGGTGAAATTTATGGTGCGATGATGCGCCTCTACGAAAAGCACCGTCCTGTCGATCTACTCACCCTGACTGAAGAACTCAAAAAGAAAAAAGAGCTTGAAAGTATTGGCGGATCAGCCTACTTAACCGAGCTGACCAACTACGTCCCGACGGCAGCGCATGCTGAAGCGTATGCCGAACTTGTCTCGCAAAAAGCGGTCCGTCGACGGCTGATTAAAGCAAGCGCCGATATTTCAGAGCTCGGTTTTGACGAGGACTACTCAACCCAAGAACTACTAGAAAAAGCCGAAGCTGAGCTATTCTCAGTCAGCGACCAGTCACTCAAGCAAGACTTGGTCAGCCTTGAAAGTATCTTGACTGACAGCTTTGACCGCCTCGAGGAACTGCATCGAAACAAGGGAAGTCTTCGCGGCGTTCGCACCGGCTACCGTGACCTTGATAATATGACCGCCGGGCTACAGCGCAGTGACTTGATTATCCTAGCGGCTCGCCCTGCGATGGGTAAGACGACACTCGTCACCAACCTGGCATATAACGTCGCGACCGTTGCCAAACAGCCCGTCCTGTTCTTTAGCCTTGAGATGAGCAAAGAGCAGCTGGTCGACCGTATGCTTTCTGATGCGTCGGGTGTTGACTCGTGGGGGATTCGTACCGGCAACCTGTCTGACGACGACTTTAGCAAGCTATCAGATGCGATGGGGGAAATGGCCGAAGCGCCAATCTTTATTGATGACACGCCCGGACTCAGTGTGCTCGAAATGCGTACCAAGGCTCGTCGCGCTGCCCATGAGCAACCTCTCGGACTGATCATTGTCGACTACCTGCAATTAATGCAGGCATCTGGTCGAAGTGACGGTAACCGAGTCCAAGAGGTGAGCGAAATCTCTCGTGGGCTAAAACTGCTTGCCCGAGAGCTGAATGTGCCAGTCATTGGTCTTTCTCAGCTGTCTCGTTCGGTGGAGTCACGTAACCCGCAGATACCACAGCTTTCCGACCTACGTGAATCAGGGTCGATTGAGCAAGATGCCGACATTGTTATGTTTATTTACCGGGAGGCCTACTATAATCCCGAAACTGAACGCGAAAATATTACCGACCTGATTATCGCCAAACATCGTAACGGCCCGACGGGGAAGGTTGAGTTGTACTTCCACCCTGAACGACTACGATTTATGTCGCTTGATCGTAAGCACGATGAGTAATGGTATAATTTAAAGAGATTATGGCACGACGACAAGATATCACCAATTTTTTCTTTTACAGATGGCGCTACATCCTCGGGTACGGCCTAGTTGGGTTGATTCTGGCAGGAGTATTGGCGTTCGCAGGTGCGTTTGTGCCGGGAGGGCTAACCCAGGATGAACAGCAGTCGGTAGTCAGAAGCGAGTCATTAACAGTTAGTGATATTTCAACTTTTGCGATTCCTCATGTCCCGTATCACATTCTTCAGGCGGGCAGCCTTGAACTGTTCGGAGCAACCGAGTTCTCGATTAAGCTCCCGTCACTGGTCCTCGGGCTCTTAGCGGCCGTTGGTCTGGTTCTGCTGCTTCGTCGTTGGTTCAAGCCTAACATTGCCGTGCTAGCCTCACTGATTGCTGTCACAACCGGTCAGTTTTTGTTTATCGCTCAAAGTGGTGCACCCAGCATCATGTATATCTTCTGGCCAGTGGCGCTTTTACTTATCGGCACGCAGGTAACTCGTAGTAAGCGTTTTCGATTGCTGTGGAAGCTACTTTTTGCTGCGACCGTCGCTGGCAGCCTCTACACACCTCTAGGAATATACCCACTTTTGGCAATTCTTTTGACAATCGTGCTTCATCCGCATCTTCGTAACGCTGTCCGTCGACTGAGCAAGGCGAAAGTAGTGGCTGCTGGCGCTGTGGCAACACTTATCGTAGTTCCACTAATTATGGCTATCTGGAGTCAACCAGCCCTAGGCTTGACACTGCTTGGCATTCCCTCGGCCTGGCAACCTGATATTCTCGCCAATCTCGTCAAACAGTTCGAGCAATACTTCCTATTTTGGGCTCCAAGCGCAACAGCGCTATTAACGCCTGTCTTCGGGCTTGGTTCGATGTTGCTGATATTTATTGGTATACGTGAACTAATTAAGACACGAGCAACTACTCACAGCTACTTAATCATGTGTTGGGCCCTGATCCTTCTTCCAGTGCTGCTGATAAACCCTGCACTGACAAGTGTCGTCTTTGTACCGGCGGTTCTACTGCTGGCGGCCGGACTAACAAGTTTAATACGCTACTGGTATCGGCTCTTTCCCCTCAATCCGTACGCCCGAGTTGCAGGGCTCGTGCCGTTAATTGTGCTGGTTGCTGTACTAATTGGCTCTGGCCTCGATCGCTACGGGTATGGCTATTACTATTCACCAACAATCGCCTCCAACTTCTCACAAGACCTAGACTTATTGCCGAAGGATGCCCGACAAGTCGTTGTGTCTGGCGGCGAACGAGCGTTTTACACTTCACTTTCGGCATATCGCACAAACCTAGAAATTGTTGGGGCGCCAACCAGCCAGACTGTTCTTGTCACTAGAGCGGCGCGCGAAGCAATCGGCGACGAGTACACTATCGTCAACATCATTACCAACACGTATAAAAATGAAGCTGATCGCTTCTACCAATACCAAAAGTCGACCGACTAACGTATAATTAAGAAGTATTAAAGATGGAGGACGGACATGGCTTTTGACCAAATGAAAATGTTGAACAAATTGCGCAAAGCGCAAAGTGACCTAAAAAAAGAAATCATTGAAGTAGAGGCCGGCGATGGCGCCGTGGTTGTACAGATTACTGGTGAGCTGAAAATCAAAAAAGTCACAATCGATCCCGACCAAGTTGATCTAAAAGACATCAGCGAACTTGAACACTGGGTAGAAATTGCTGTTCGTGACGGACTTGCCAAAGCGCAAGAAGTCGCTGCTGAAAAAATGAAACCGTTGATGGGCAACATGGGGAATCTGGGACTATAGTCCGTGACGCGATTGCTACCAGCTGCACTCGAAAAGCTTATCGATGAACTCGGACGACTTCCGGGCGTTGGCTCACGTACAGCAGAGCGCTACGCCTATTATCTTTTAAAGGCCAACCAGCGCATTAACACATCGCTTGCGAGCGCAATTCATGATGTCCACGATCGGGTAAAAACCTGTCCTGTCACATTTGCGCTGATCGATACCGAACAAGATATTTCGCCACTGTATAGCGACAAGGGTCGAGACAAGACGCTGATTGCCGTTGTCGAGGAGCCTCTCGATATAGTCGCCCTAGAGCGGACCGGTAATTTTAATGGCACCTACCACGTGCTTGGCGGCGCCATTAGCCCGATTGATGGTGTCGGACCCGAGCATCTCCATATTCCAGAGCTGCTCAAGCGACTGGTTCAGGATGAAGTGAAAGAGATTATCATCGCCACCAACGCTAGTGTTGAAGGTGAGTCGACAGCACTCTTCCTGCAAAAACACATCAAGGATGCTGGTGTCGAAGTCGCCATGAGTCGTCTGGCTCGCGGGATTCCCGTCGGTGTCGACCTCGAATACGCCGACCAAATTACGCTCTCACATGCGCTGGAAGGTCGTCGGTCACTATAACGACGCCACTCTGGTACAATAAAGACAATGTTTAACACTGCAACCACCCTCATCAACGATGCAAAAAAGATCGTTATCATCCAAGCCGAAAACCCTGACGGCGATAGCCTGGGAAGTTCACTTGCGCTAGAAGAAATCCTATCTGACGCTGGCAAAGAAGTTGTGCTGTACTGTGCGATTGATGTTCCAAAATATATGCACTATATCCAGGGCTGGGATAGGGTCGTAAAGGACTGGCCATATGACGCAGATGCCGCCATTATTGTTGACACCACCAGCGAAACTCTTCTCATAAAGACACTGGCGACACCGGCCGTTCGCTCGTTTTTGGAATCTCACCCTGTACTGGTTATCGATCATCACCAAGAATCGGGAGAAGCACTTCCGTTCAACCACGAATCACTGATCAAGGATACTGCCGTCGCAACAGGCGAAATTATTTACCGTTGGGCTAAAGATGCCGATTGGACGATCAACTCGCAAGCAGCCGAACATCTCTTTATCTCAATTCAAGCCGACAGCTTAGGATTAACGACCCCCTCGACCACAGCCGAAAGTTACTTGGTTGCTGCAGAGCTGGTAGCCCTTGGTGCAGTACCAGCAGTCATCGAAACACGACGTCGTGAATATATGAAAAAACCAGCCGACATCTTAGCCTACAAGGGACGTTTAATCGAACGTGTTGAATACCACCTTGACGGTACACTTGCCACCGTGCACATTCCTTGGGAAGAGATTGAAGAATTTAGTGATCGCTACAACCCAAGCGTCCTGGTTTTAGACGAGATGCGCCTAGTTGATACCGTCGTTGTGGCAGTTGCCATCAAATCCTATCCTGACGGCAAAGTAACCGGAAAAATTCGAGCCAATGCACCGATTGCACACCACGTAGCCGGATTCTTTGGTGGCGGTGGGCATGAATATGCGGCTGGCTTTAAGGTGCACGACAGCTATGACAAAATCCTCAGCGAACTCATCACGGCTACTGACAAATCAAGGACAGAATATGAGTCTTCGATTTCATAACCAACTGACCAAAAAGGTCGAGCCATTCACGCCCCTCACAAAAGGCAGGGTTCTTCTGTACACCTGTGGACCAACCGTCTACGACAGGCTCCATATTGGTAACTGGACAGCATACATATACTGGGATGTGCTAGTGAGGATCCTAAAGGCACACAATCTTAATGTGACTCGAGTCATGAATATTACTGACGTGGGCCATTTGGTAAGTGACGGTGACGAAGGAGAAGATAAACTTGAAAAAGGTGCCCGTCGTGAAGGAAAAACTGCCTGGGATATCGCCGAATTGTATACCAACGATTTTTTGGATGGCATGCAGCAGCTCAACCTACTACCGCCCGAACATACGGCCAAGGCGACAGAATTTATTGAAGAACAGCTGCAACTGGTCAGGACCCTAAAAGAGAAGGGCTTTACCTATCAAACGAGTGATGGCATCTATTTTGATACCAGCAAGTTCCCACGCTACGACGATTTTGCCGACCTCCACCTTGAAGCCCAAAAAGCCGGAGCTCGGGTGGAAGCGAACCCTGAAAAGCGCGCCCCAAGTGACTTTGCGCTCTGGAAGTTTACCCCCGAAGGTGAAACTCGCGACATGCAGTGGCCAACTCCTGTCGATCTTCTTGACGAGGAGACCGAACGGCCAGGCTTTCCTGGCTGGCACCTAGAATGCTCGGCAATGGCGATGAGTCTACTTGGCAATACTATCGACGTTCATACCGGTGGTATCGACCACATTCCCGTGCACCACACCAATGAAATTGCTCAATCAGAAGCCGCTACTGGCCAACGCCTCAGCAACTTTTGGCTACACAATAATCATATAAAAGCTGGTGGTACAAAAATTAGTAAATCTCTCGAGAATGGGCTTACTCTAGAAGATTTAGCAAAAAAAGGCTTTCATCCACTTGATTTACGCTTATTCACACTGCAGAGCCATTACCGAACCGAAGGAAACTTCACTTTCGAAAACCTAGCCGCTGCCCAACACCGCCGTTTACGCTGGCGTAACATTGCCGCCATCCGTCACCAAATTCATGATACCCTTCAAGAGCACGAAGGTGACGATACTTATGGCCTATACGCTGCCTCTCAGGCGCTCGTAGAGGAGCTGTCGGATGATATAAACACCCCAGGCGCATTTCGGCTGATTGACGAAGTGTTTGGCAAGCTCGAGAGCGCTCGCTTGGGCACCATCCATCGTCACAGTCTAGTCAGCTTTCTGACAACTATCGACGAGCTATTGGGGCTGCAGTTGCTAGAGTCAACCAAAGATATTGCCGATGAGCCAAAACGATTGATCATCGAGCGAGAACGTGCCCGCGAAAGCAAGGACTGGCCAGCTTCAGACGCACTTCGCACCCAAATAGAAAAAAGCGGCATCTCGATTCGAGACACCGCCGATGGAACTATCTGGGAGTATACTAGCTAGCTTGCGCTGGCTTTGAACCATCTTTTTGATTACGTCGCTTCAGAAACTCTTCAAACAATATCCTAATAGAACCAGCGATTGGAATTGCGATGATACCACCGACGATGCCAAACATGTACAGGCCAATCGTCACTGCGATTAAGACAGCAAGTGCCGAAAGGTTAATCTTGCGAGCTTGGATGTTCGGGGCAATCAAGTTGTTTTCTATCTGCTGATAGACGATAAAGAATACTGCGAATATGATGGCAGCCGGGATGCTGCTAAATAGAATCAGTAAAGTAGAGATCACTCCTGCGATAGTCGAACCAAACATTGGTATTAGGGCTAATATAAAGCTGAACGCAGCTACCGGAAGCGCCAGGCTACCTGGAATCTCAGTGAACACCAAACTAAGCACAAATACTGCCAACCCGGCAAAGAACGCGCCGATTGCTGATACGGTTAGTTGGCCAACCACGTAACCAGTGATTACGTCGTAAATCTTAGTCGTCGTTTGACGGTGACGAATCATTCGGTCCTTATCAGAATACAAGCTCCAGATGCGCTTCATCCATAGCGGACCTTCTATTAGCATCAAGAAGGTCAACACAAGCACCAGGATTAATCCGGCCAAGAAGCTAAAGAATGAACCAACACCGCTAATGACATTCTGTCCGACATTGCCAGCCCACGATGACGCGCTCTCTTCAACAGAGTTGAGTGCGGTATCAATCTGTGGCTGCAGGTTATACTCTTCAATAAATCCACTCAGACCGTCCCACTGGTTGGTCGCCGAATTCACAAAAGAAGGCACTGTCTGGGCAAATTTTGCCGTTTGCTGGACTATAGGGGGAATGACCAATAAGATAACCGAGCCAATTAATGCAAGAACCGCAACGTAAGAGATCGCCGTTGCTCCAACACGACTTTTCCCCGGAAGACGCCGGGCTAATTTAGAAACAGGCACGTTGAGGGCAAGCGCCAAAAAGAGTGACGTGCCGATAATAATCAGTGCTGTGCTCGCGATATATACTGCCAGGATAAGAAGCCCAAGGACGGCCACAACCAGCCAAAAGCGAATAAAAGTTTTTGTATCGATATTAAGTGGAGTTTTCATGTGTCGTATTATACACTTTTGCCTATAGATAGGGAACAGCTCGACAAGCCGCTTGCGCTTATCGTATAGTAGAGCCATATGGAAGACGTTTATTTAGAGCTGAAAAAACTTTTAAAAGGAAGCGTAAGCCGTGACCGGACGCTCCGCGACGAAATGAGTCGTGACGCCAGTATCTACGAAATTACTCCCGAAGTCGTTATTTCGCCCAAGGACAGCATGGATATCAAAAAGATTGTTCGCTACGTTAGTGCGCATAAAACAGCCTACCCCTCACTGGCAATCACACCGCGTAGCGCTGGCACTTGTATGTCGGGTGGCGCCATCGGCAGTTCGCTGTTACTAGATATGACAACGCATTTTACAAAGATAGGCAAGGTATCAAATAACGCCCTTCAGACACAGCCTGGTGTATACATGCGCGACATCGATCCCTACCTTGACGCCAAGCAGCTAATGCTAGGGTGCGTTCCAGCAAGTCGTGCCATCTGTACGATTGGAGGCATGGTAGGGAATAATTCTGGCGGTGAACAGTCGCTGCGCTATGGCAATGCCGATCGCTCGGTGCGTTCACTTGATGTCGTGCTCGCAGATGGCAACGAATACACGCTTGCTCCGCTCACCAAAAAACAGCTAGACAAAAAGATGGCCCAAAAAACCTATGAAGGCCGGCTCTACAAACAGGTCTACGAGCTTATTGAGTCTCACTATGATGTCATCAAAAACGCTCGGCCGAAAGTGAATAAAAACTCGATGGGCTATAATTTGTGGAGCGTCTGGGACAGGGGAACAGGCATATTTGACATGACACAGCTATTTAGCGGCAGCCAAGGTACACTTGGGGTGGTGACGGATATCAGCATCCAGACCTATAAAAAGCCGGCGCACTCTGGGCTATTGCTTGCATACCTCACCTCACCAAAACATCTTGGAGACATTATTCCGGCCGTCATGAAACACAACCCAGCAACCTTTGAGGGTTTTGACGATATTACCTTTGGCCTAGGAGTGAAGTTCTTCTCTATGTTCCGCAAACAGCTGGGCACAAAAGAGTGGCTACGCCAGCAGACTCGACTATTACCAGCGGCGGCAAAGTTCAAAGGACACCTTCCAAACATTCTGCTGATGGTTGAGTTTGAAGGTGAGTCAAAAGAAGAGGTGTACCAGAAAATATCCAAGCTTCACGATGACCTCAAGCCTTTCAAGCTTCGCATGGACATTGAAGGCGACGAATCGGAAAGTGCGCCCTACTGGGAAATCCGTCGAGCCTCGCTTTCGCTCCTACGCAACCGCGTAAAAGATAAGTACGCCTCGCCGTTTATTGACGACATGACCGTCCAGCCAAAGTATCTCCCTGAATTTCTTCCCAAAGTTCGAAAGGTGATACGAAAATATAAGCTTCCCGCAACCCTCGCTGGACACTTCGGCGATGGCAATTTTCATATTATTCCGCTGATGGACATAGAGAACGGGGCCGATCAAGCCAAGCTAGAGCCTGTCATGCGTGAACTGATTCCGATAGTACTGCAGTACAAGGGGACGATGGCTGGCGAGCACAACGACGGCATGGTGCGTGGACCGTGGCTTCCGGCTGTGTTTGGCGATGAAATGTACCAGTTGTTCAAGCACACCAAAGAAATCTTCGACCCAACATACATTTTTAATCCTCACAAAAAGACTGACGCGTCATGGGATTACAGCATGGATCACATTCGCAGCCACAATGGCAACGGTCTCATCAAATAGCTTTACCGTCAATGCTAGATAATGTATAGTAATATATACAATGACTGAAACAATCGGCTGCGTAAAAGCGGCGACCCAGATCCTTGGTGACAAATGGTCTCCGCAAATTCTGCGCTACTTTGTAAACGAAAAAAAAGTTCGTTTTTGCCAAGTCCAGGAGCTTGTTGAAGGAATCAACCCCCGAACCCTGTCAGCCCGTCTTGATACCCTCGAGCAGCAGGGGATAATCGTCAAGCAGCCCACCACCTCAGAGAGTCGCTGCGAATACTCTTTGACCGAAAAAGGCGAAGGTTTGATTCCCATCTTAAAAGACATGCAGGCTTGGAGCGATCGCTTCGCTCAGCCCGTTCTCAGCTAAATCAGGGTATACTGGACTCATGAGGATTCTAATTATTGAGGATGAGCAAAAAATTGCTCGCGCACTAAAGAAACTACTAGAAAATGAGACTTACGCCGTAGACGTAGCCTTTGACGGCGACGAAGGCTATGCAATGGCCACTACCGAACCATATGACGCTGCAATCATCGATCGGATGCTGCCCGGTGAATACGATGGCGTCGCAATCATCAAAGAGATGCGTCAACAGAAAATCAATACTCCTGTTCTACTGCTGACCGCCCTTGGGAGCGTGAAAGACAAGACCGAAGGACTCGATGCTGGCGCCGACGATTATATGGTCAAGCCTTTTGCTCTAGAGGAGCTGTTGGCTCGCGTTCGTGCACTACTACGTCGACCGTCAGAGCAGCAACCGTCCGTACTCAAAATTGACGGGCTAGCCCTAGATACAATCACCTTTGATGTTACCCGTGAGGGCAAGGCGATTCACCTGACCCAGAAAGAATTCGCATTACTCGAATACATGCTTCGTAACCAAGGACGCCCGCTTAACAAGGAAGTGATCATTAGCCATGTCTGGGACTATGACGCTGATATTCTCCCCAACACTGTCGAGGTCTACATCAAATACCTACGTACAAAAATTGACACGCCGTTTAAGAAGCCCCTGATTCATACCGTTCGTGGCTTTGGCTACAAGCTGGAAGCATAATGCGCATGTTCCAGTCCGCCACACTAAAGTTGACGGGGTGGTATCTTGCCTTGTTGATGGGCATTAGTTTTATCTTTAGCGCGGCCATTTATCAGTTGAATACGTTGGAAGTGAACACCCGGCTCGAAAACTTTCAGCAAGATATTTCTGCGTTTGATCTTTTCCCAGCGTTTACTCCGACTGCCGATCAAATACGAATTGCACAGGCCAAGCAGGCGAGTGACACCGCACTTACCATTCTGCTAAACGTCAACCTCGCAGTCTTCATCACTGGAGGGCTAGCCAGTTTTGTGTTAGCACGCCGTACACTTCGTCCAATCGAAAAAGCCCATGAAGCTCAAGGGCGATTTACGGGAGATGCCAGCCATGAGCTCCGCACTCCTTTAGCAGCGATGAAGACCGAGATAGAGGTGGCCCTTCACGGTGGCAAAATTAGTGCCACCGATGCCCGCGAACTATTAGAAAGCAACCTTGAGGAAGTTAATAAACTGATTGCGCTGTCCGAGTTTCTTCTGAAGCTTGCCCGGCTTGATTACAACAAACTTGAGCGCTGCCCTGTCAACCTCAAGGAAGTGGCGTCGAGCACCCTCAAAAGGTTCCCTAATCATAAACGACGAATTACGATCGTCCCTTTCCGCAAAAAAGCAATTGCTCATGCCGAAGAGGCCTCTGTCGAAGAGCTCATGACCATCTTGATTGATAATGCGCTTAAATACAGCCGGGCTGATTCTAAAATAGTAATAAAGTTTTTTGATCACGGCCTCACAACCGGCTTTTCTGTCACCAACGAAGGCGAGACTATACCCCAGGAAGTACAACATAAACTGTTTCATCGCTTTTACAGGGCAGAATCCTCGCGGACAAACAGTAGCCAAAACGGCTACGGCCTTGGCTTGGCGATTGCCAAAAAGATAGCCGAGGTGCATCACGGCGATGTCGCTGTCAAAAGCAAAGACGGCTCGACAACCTTTAGCTGCACACTTCCCAATCGTCGCAATATGCAAGCTCGTACATAGCGGCTTAAATTACAACAATTTTGCATAAGCTTTTAAGAATTATCTCAGCTTTGCACGCGATACTATAGTCAGTAGCGGCAAACAGCTACACAAACACTGCATCATTGCAGAAAAAGAAGGAGCGGGAACACTATGAACACTGCAACCATCACCACACCAGAAAAAGTTATCTTACTTAGTAAAAAAGGCATGAAAGAAATGAAGAAAGCCGTCATCATCCTTGAGCGAGACCGAAGTGCGCTTATCAAGGGCTTACACGACCTTGATCGTACCAGCAGCCACGATGATCGACTAGAGCGTATCGAGCGACTGGCTCGCCTCGAAGCAACCGAGGCTGAGCTATACGAGAAAAAACAGACTCTTTCGCGCGCTAAACTGATTCCAACCAAGAGTGCTCGAATGCGTGTTGCCCTTGGATCGGTCGTCAGCCTGCTTGACCACCAAGGTAAGTTGTTTCAATACACGCTAGTTGATACCATCGAAGCCAACCCAAGCGATGGGCGCATATCTGTCATCAGCCCTCTTGGTCAAAGCCTAATTGGTAAAACCGCCAAAGAAACTGTTCAATGGGGCCGTGGCTACCAGATGAAGCTTATCAGCGTCAAATAAGCTTTACTGACACACTCTTTTTAAAACAGTCCCGAGATGGGGGCTGTTTTGATACAATAGAGGTAATGCTTTTTTATGATAAAACAATCGAGAAAACCTTCGACGCGCTAAAGTCGTCAGCAGAAGGTCTCACGAAGCGTGCCGCCGAAGAGAGACTTGCGACATATGGCCCCAACAGCATCAAGATAAAGGGAGAGCCGTTATGGCGGATTCTGATAGACCCCTTCCGAAATGTCTTTATGCTAGTCCTCTTTATCGCTGCCGTTGTTAGTTTCTTGCATGGCGGCGCTTTTGATGGAATTATTATTCTTACGATTATCCTGGTTAGTGCCATCATCTACTACGTGCAGCGCTTTTCGACCGACAGAATTCTACGCAGCCTGCAAAAGCACACCGCCCAAAAAGTGGAGGTGCTTCGGAGCGGTCATTCAATTTCTATAGATAGCGAATTCTTAGTACCAGGCGATGTCATAAAACTGTCAGAGGGCGATAAGATTCCAGCCGACCTACGTATCATCGAGGCCAGCAGCCTGCGTGCCGACGAAGCCGTCTTGACTGGTGAATCTGCCCCCGTCAGTAAGCAAGTAGAAGCCATTAAAAAAGACCGGCAAGTCTACGAACAAACAAACATGCTGTTCCAAGGTTCGTTCATCGTTGCTGGGTCGGCTACCGGCATTGTTATCTCGACCGGAAACGACACAGAGTTTGGCCGTATCGCAGAGCTCAGCAAAAAGACAGCCGATGACAGCACTAGCCCGGTTCAAAAGAAAATCGATAAACTCATTAGCTTTATCGTCGCAGCCGTTTCGGGGCTCGCCGTTGTTGCCTTCATAATCGCATTGCTTCGCGGCCTAGAACTCAGCGAAGCAATTCTGTACGTTCTTGCTATCGCAGTGTCAGCAGTGCCCGAGAGTCTTCCGGTCGCTATTTCTGTCATCCTTGTGCTTGGTATGCGCCGCATGGCTGCCAAAAAAGCACTGGTTCGCTCTATGCGAGCTATTGAAACCATTGGAGTCATCACTACAATCGCAACCGACAAGACAGGCACACTGACCGAGAATAAGCTTTCTGTCCAAGAAACCTGGCAGCCGGAGAAAAGCGGCCACCACCTGCCAACAATTGCACAACGTACTATCAATCACCACAGTGAAAAGACCCGCGATCCGCTTGACGTCGCCATGATTGAGTTTACTACTGCCAAAGACTTGATTGAGCTACCCGGAGAATCAATTGGGAAACTTCCGTTCAACCAAGCGTATTCTATGAGTGGTAATATATGGCACCACAAGGGCAAGTACGAACTTCTGGTAAAAGGCGCACCCGAACAAGTCATGGAAAGGAGTGGCCTTACAAAAAATCAAGCAGAAGAGGCCGAAAAAGCCCTCCAAGGCCTGACTGGACAAGGTTATCGCGTAATCGCGCTTGCCAAGGCTTCAATTTCGAAACCAATCAAAGACTTCGAGGAGCTACACACCAAGCTCCACTTTGAATTTGTTGGCTTTTTGGCAGTTGCCGATACCTTGCGTCCAACCGCTCGCAAGGCAATCCGCGTAGCCCAAAATGCCGGTGTCACAGTCCGTATGATTACTGGTGACCACTATGAAACGGCCTACCACATTGGCCGACAGCTTGGCTTGATTGAGTCACGTGATCAGGTTTTTGATAGTCGAAAAATGACCGAAATGACCGAAAAGCAGCTAGTTAAAGAAGTTCACAACGCCCGCGTTTTCTCACGCGTGACACCCGAGAATAAATTTCGCATTCTCAAAGTATTAAAAACGAAAGAAATTGCCGCCATGACTGGGGACGGTGTCAACGATGTTCCAGCCCTGTCGAATGCTCACGTTGGGGTTGCCATGGGGAGTGGCTCTGAGATAGCGAAGGATGCTGGCGATATCATTCTATTGAATAACAACTTCGAGAGCATTATCCGTGCTATGCAAGAGGGGCGAATCATCTTTGCGAATATCCGTCGCATGCTGTTCTACCTTTTGTCGACCAACACTGGTGAAGCGCTGACTTTTGTTACCTCGATTGCAATTGGATTGCCGCCGCCCTTGCAACCTGTCCAGATTTTGTGGGCGAACCTTGTGACCGACACCTCGATGGTAATCCCTCTGGGGCTTGAGCCAGGCGAAAAAGATATCATGAAACAAAAGCCAATCCCACCAAAATCACCGCTCCTTAGCTGGTATATCATCAGCCGTATCGCCATGGTAGCGCTAACAATGGCAACACTAGCCATCACACTGTTTGTTACTTTTGGCGAACAATACGGCTATGGCTATGCGTCGACCATCACCTTTGCCGCCCTGATTGGCATGCAGTGGGCAAATGCCTTTAGCGCTCGTAGTACCTTCGAATCAGTATTCACGCGCATCAAGACGTTCAGTAAGGCATTCTACATCGGCCTTGGTGTCTCGATCGCCCTGCAGTCATTGGCACTCTTTGGACCGCTCCAGGGGCCCCTAGGGCTACAGCCCGTCGCTCTTGGTGACCTGGCGCTGACTGGCGTCGTCGTCTTTAGCGTCATGATTACGATTGTTGAAATTCACAAATGGTTTGGCCGACGGTTCGTCAAGCTTCAGACCAACTAAAAACTCGACCCATTTAAGGTCGAGTTAGCTTATCCTAGGCACCATCTACTGAAAGATGTTCAGCAGCGTCCAGTTGCCACCGTGGTTATCGCTGCGCAGGCGGTAGAATGACTGTCCGTCCGATAAAGTGATGATCTGCGCCATCTGCTCGCCAGAGCGCACCAGGCAACTAAGGCCGGCGTCGATAAAGTTATAGACAGCACCTTTGTACTCCATTCGTCGTGGATACGCTGACAGGTTTTTCTTGAAGCCAAGCTGTGTGATTGAGACTTGTTCGTTGATTGTGACACGATTCATAGTTATATTCTCCAAAAGTTTAAGATTGTTGTGCGATAAACGCAAAAAGGCTGAGCAAAGGAATCTGATCAGCAAACGGATTTTGGAGGAGTGATTTGAAGAGGGAAGGAGAGACCGTTCTGACTCTTATCCTGTTTACCAAATATCACGTAGAATTGTGTCGATTACCAGGGGCGCTTGCGTGTTAACTACGTAGTGTGCGTGGTATCGATTGGTGGCTTCTGTAAGCCTGAGAGTGGAAATCCTTATCTCCTTCGATGAAGGCGGGAAGTACTCGCATGACTAGTCTTAGTATACGCTACCTATTAGCATAGGCGTCAAGCGCTTTATTGTGCAAAAACCATTACTCAACACTTTACTTTTTAATATTTCCATGGTATAGTTTCGAATAATGTTGTGTGGTTAACTCCCTTTTGGTCGAGACGGCCGCGCGGCATCTCGAACCTTAAAAGTTGACTTACACAGCGAACACACGATATCCCCCGATAGCGTGTCCACCCATAGAGAAGAGTCCTACAAATGAAACTCAAAATCCGAGGTACCATCGGGCTCGCTTTGGCGAGCTTTCTGGTACTGGCCCCCATTACGGCAGCCTATGCCGATGATGGGGCCGATGTCACGATCGAGGAGACGGTCACCACGACCGAAGAATCGACCGTCGAAGAGGTATCTCCTCCCGAGGAGACCGCAGCCGAAGAGGCTCCCCCTCAGGAGTTCTCTCCGGCAAGCGACCACCTGGTCGCCGACGGCAACATCGAGATCGTCAACGCCACCTGCCAGGTGGGGGAAACGATTACGTACGTAACGCCGTTAAACGCGTCGTACGACCCAAGTAGCCCGCCGGTGCCAGCCTCGTACCCGTACGCTTACAATATCGTACTGGTGCCGAACGAAGGCACTACGCCGCTAGTTGACAGTTGGAACGGCACCCTAACCGGGCCGCTCGACTGCTCGGCAGAGGCTTCGGTTTCTATCGTGCCTGCAACCTGCGAACTAGGCGAACAGTTGATGCGCGACGAGACCGTCAAGGCAGCCTTCCTTTCCGGAGGGACGCCCGATGGCACGTTCGGACCGGGTTTCTACGACCTGGTCGCCGAGAGCGACAGTGGCGTATTCTTCAGTGATGGAGACAACGCCGCCTACTTCTCGGGCGAACTGGCTGGACCGCTCGACCCGAGCGATCCGCTTTGTGGTGGGGAAGAAGAGCTCATCGGCGAAGTCGGAGAGCTGCTTCCGTGGACGGCTGCGACCAACCAGCCCTCCTACTGGGAGGACTTCGGTCCGCACGAAGCAACGTGCTACGTCCACTCTAGTGACTCGAGCCACGGCTCGATCACCGATGGTGGTAAGACAGTCACGCTCAACGCCTACGGCGCGAGCTGGCCTGGCGACCACTGGGAACTGTTGGTTGTGAAAGGGGGTTCGGTCAGCAACAATGTGATCGTGCACCCGACGGCTGGTGTGGCGTATGCCTCACCGCTCAATGCCGGAGGACAGCAATCGGACGTGTCACACTTCATTGTGTGCAAGGGCACCACGCCCGACGTTGAGCCCGTAGAGGTAACGCCATCCCTGGTGTTCACTCCCGGCACCTGCCAGGCAACCGGAACCGTCACCCCGACGGCTTCGGATGACTACACCTGGGAATTCAGCGGTCCGGCTTCGGCTCGGATCGTTACGTTCTCAGCGGTGGGTAACGTCACGCTGACGCAGACGGTCTTCGGACCGTACGACGTTCGACAGACGGACTGGAACGACCCGGCATGCCAGCCGGAGTTCACGTTCGTCGAACAGTGCACCACCGACGGACTGTTCGTGGAGCTCAGCTACACGAACAACTCCAAGTGGGACCGCTGGCCGGACTACTCCTTCACGGGTGACACCAAGGTTCCGACCGATTACGGTTCGGGCCCGACGTGGAACACCGTCAAGGTGACGCCTGGCGAGACCAAGGTCATCTGGTCGTACACGTTCCCCGAGGACTACAACGGAGGGACCGTGGACGTCTGGTACCAGGACATCCTGGGTGCTGAGCGCGACATCGACACCGCCAAGGTGACAGTCACGCTCGACACGGACTGCGCCGAGCCGCTGCCCAACACGAGCACCAGCGACAACACGGACGAAGTCTGTGTCGCACCTGGTGATGTCGAAGGTGGCAGCGCCTCGTTCAGCCTGACGGCTGGCGACGAGGGTCTCTCCACCATCGTGCGATTCAAGTCGCTCGGTGACGGAACTGGCGGAACTGCCGAGACGTTCTATCGTCTCGACGGAACCACCGGAGCTCCGGGAGAGATTGTCGACTACGAGGCTGTGACACTCGCCCCCGGCGATACGTACACAACCACTGTCGTCGCCCTGTCCGCAGGCGACTACCGGTTCACCCTGACGGGTGGACTCAGTAACAGCGAACGTCGAGCACTCCAGCAAGGCGTGAGCATCGTTGCGGTAGACTGCCCACCGGAGGAGGAAGAGCCTCCGGTCGTCGATGACCCGCCAGTGAAGGAGGAGCCCACCGGGCTCGCCTACACCGGTTCGGGCGACGTCAACGGTGCCCTCGGCATCGGACTCATGGCGCTCATCGCAGGCATCGGGATGATGGTCTTCCGCCGTCGCCCCGTCCGCCAGTAAGTCAACAATTCGCTCCCACAATCCAGTGGTGAGCGTCGGTAACATCGCAAGATGAGACCAAGGGACCCATTCGCTTTCGAGCGAATGGGTCCTTCTCATTTTTAGAGATACTGCATAATGATTACATGGTATAGTAGAAAGACATGAAACAGGGCACACGTTCATCTGTAAAGACACCTCTTCATCCAACTCAATCAAAAGAGATGATTGATGCATTTTTGTTGCCAATTATTGCTATGAAAGCCGAAGAGGCTGCTGCGATTGACCCATCGTATGGTGCGCTCTGGCAGTCGATCGAACAACTACAACAAGCCGGCGGCAAGCGCTTACGCTCATATATGACTCTGCTGATCTTTAGCGCCTATTCGGATCAACCATTGGAATCAATCTTGCCCTCTGCAGCCGCCCAAGAGTTGCTGCACTTAGCAATGTTGATTCAGGACGATGTGATTGATCGTGACTTCACCCGCTATGGCGTCAAGAACATCACCGCTCAATACCTTGACCATTACAAGAACCTGCCCGAAGCCGATCGCACCCACTTTGCCCAAAGCAGTGCCATGCTGGCGGGTGACCTGCTTATTTCTGAAGCCTTCATTTTGATTGCTGAAACACAGGCTAACCCGACGGCAGTACTCACTGCACAACGCTTGCTAGCAAAGGCTATATTCCATGTCATTGGCGGTGAGCTATTGGACACCGAGGCTTCATTTAAAGCTGATGCTGCTCATCCGCTAGTGATTGCTGAACAAAAAACTGCCAGCTACTCATTTGTGACTCCTTTTTTGATGGGAGCGACGCTGGCCGAAGCGCCACAAGAACAGCGTGATATTCTGCAAAATCTTGGCCATCAGCTGGGGATTGCCTACCAACTAAGGGACGACATTATTGGCGTTTTTGGCAAAGAATCGCTGACCGGCAAAAGTAGCGAGGGTGATGTCCGGGAAGGGAAATTCACCCTTATGATTGATGAGTTTTACCGACGTGCCAGCGATGAACAGCGGACGCACTTTGACACTATCTTTGGCAACGCAGAGGCGAACAGCAAAGAGATCGAGATCGCTCGCACGCTTCTAGAAGAGAGTGGCGCCAAGCAGGCGCTGGAAGAAATGATTGAAGGCTACCAAGAAGTGTCACTCAGCCTGCTAGAGCAACTTTCTGTCAACGAAACGCACCGTCAGGCTTTCCGCCATCTTATTGACCTATGCCTGCAGCGAGAAAAATAATGGAACAATATACCAAAGCCGCCTATGCCGCTAGTCGCATCGTCACCGATGCCTATTCAACTTCATTCAGCCTCAGTATCAGGCTCTTCGAGACTTCCTTGCGATCTCATATTTATGCCATCTATGGCTTGGTTCGAATCGCTGACGAGATTGTTGATACCTACCGAAAAGACGACAGCATGGACTTATTAGATGGCCTCGAACAAGAAACCTATCGTGCTCTCGTCAGCGGCTATAGCACCAACCCGATTGTCCAGGCGTTTGCAGCCACAGCGCGACGGTACAGCATTACAAAAGACTTAATCGAACCCTTCTTTAGCAGCATGAGGACAGATCTTACGCCACAAACATACGACAAAAAAAAGTACGATACATATATTCACGGTTCGGCCGAAGTAGTTGGCCTGATGTGCCTGAAAGTCTTTGTGGGCGATGCACCCACCTACCGCAAGCTCGCTACTGGCGCTCGACGGCTAGGGGCCGCTTACCAAAAAATAAACTTCCTGCGTGACCTGGCTGCCGATGCCGATGACCTGGGAAGGTGGTACTTTCCAGTCGGTTCGTATAAAAGTTTTGACGAGAAACAAAAACAAGCAATTATAGCCGACATTAGCGACGACCTCAGGGTTGGCCGAGCTGCCATCGACGAACTGCCAAAATCGTGCCGACGAGCGGTACTGCTGAGCTATAAATACTACCGCACGCTGCTTGATAAAATCGAGAACACCCCAGCAGAGAAGCTAAAGCAGCAGCGCATACGCATCCCAGATGTCCAGAAAATTGCACTCCTTACTGGCGTTGCCGTGAGAGGTCGATAGTATGTCCAAGAAAATTATTATTATCGGTGGCGGCATTGGGGGGCTCGCGCTTGCGAACCTTTTGCAAAAAGACGGGCACGAGGTGCATATTTATGAAAAAAATAGCCAGCTTGGCGGCAGAGCCGGCAAAAAGAAACTTGATGGGTTTACATTTGACACTGGGCCGTCGTGGTACCTAATGCCTCAGGTGTTTGAAGACTATTTTCGCGTCTTTAATATTGATATCAATAAAGCTCTGTCCATTAAACGTCTTGCGCCAGCTTATAAAGTCTTCTTCGAATCACACAAGCCCATAACTATACAGGGAGACGTCGACAAAGACGCGCCGACCTTCGAAGCAATCGAGCAGGGAAGCGGTGAAGCCCTTCGGCGATATGTTGAGGAAGGTGACGACATCTACCGTATTGCACTCCGTCATTTCCTGTACACTGACTTTTCACGCCCTGGCCAACTCGTAAAGGGCGAGGTAGTCGCAGGCAGCGCCCGTCTACTTAAGCTTTTGGCAACGCCCATTCATTCACGCGTCAAAAGCTTTGTACAAAGTTCCCACCTACAGCAAATCCTAGAATACCCAATGGTGTTTCTAGGGACCTCTCCGTTCAAAGCTCCGGCGATGTACAGCCTGATGAGCGCACTCGACTTTAAGGAAGGTGTCTTTTACCCGTCGAAAGGGATGTACTCGATTATCGAATTGCTGGTAGAGACTGGCGAGAAGCTTGGCGTACATTACCACACCCGTGCTGACGTCTCGGTCATCCGAACGCACGGCAAGCAGGCGACGGGCATCGTGTTGCAAAATGGGAACCAAGTTGATGCTGACATCATTATCTCGAATGCCGATCTTCACCATACCGAAACAAAGCTTCTGGCCCCCGAAGTCCAGTCCTATCCTCAGAAATCCTGGGACAAGAAAGAAGCCGGCATCTCAGCATTGTTGATGTACGTCGGAGTAAAAGGGAAGCTGCCGCAGCTCGAACATCACAATCTTTTCTTCGTTGACGCCTGGCAAGATAACTTTGAAAGTATCTACGGCGACAAGGTCATCCCCGAGTCGGCTTCTATGTACGTCAGCCGGACCTCTTCGACCGATCCATCGACTGCCCCGAAAGGCCACGAGAATCTATTCGTGCTGGTCCCACTTCCAACCGGTGTACATCTGAGTGAAAAAAAGAAAGCAGCCCTGGCGGAGCACTTTATGACCGAGTTTGGTAAAGCGATTGGTGAGCCTCAGCTGACAAAGAAAATTGTCACCCAATCTCTGTTTGGACCTGACGACTTCGCCGAGCGTTATAACGCCTGGCAGGGGACGGCCTTGGGCATGTCGCACCTGCTAGGGCAAAGTGCCATGTTCCGCATCCCCCCAAAAAGCAAGAAGCTACACAACTTGTACTACGTCGGCGGCAATACTATGCCTGGTATTGGCCTGCCGATGTGCCTAATTAGCGCTGAAATCGTCTACAAGAAAATCAGCGGCATTCGACAACCTGGCCCAATTATTAAACTTCCGAAGGGACGAGCATAATGGAGTGGCTCTATCTCGTAGGCCTTTCGTTTTCAATCGCCTGTCTGACACTCGTCGACTGGCGCTACTCGCTGGCTTGGTTTTATGACGCCAAGCGCACTGCCGTGACGCTGTTTAGCATCATCGGAATGTTCGTTGTCTGGGACATCCTTGGCATTCGCCTAGGTATTTTCTTTCACGGCGGATCAGAATTTGCATTGCCATACAGGATCGCACCCGAATTCCCAATCGAGGAGCTCTTCTTTTTGTACTTATTGTGTTACGTTGCATTGCTGGTCTACCGCTTTCTACAGAAGAGGCTGGCATAATGTTTACCTACCTGATCCTCAACCTAGTCTTCTTGCTGTCACTCATCCTATTTCTGCCAAAAACGCTCAGCAAGCCAACTCGTGTGTTTTGGCTGACACTCGCCGTGCTGCTCGTGCTGACCGCAGTGTTTGACCCGATTATCATCGGGCTTGGAGTGGTCGGCTATGACGACAGTCTTCTCCTTGGGATCAAAATACTAGGTGCTCCAATCGAAGACTTCTTTTATGCGATCTATGCCGCCTGCGCAGTGCCGCTGCTATGGAACAGGCTAGGGGAGAACCACGATGTTCGCAAAAATTAAAAAATTGCTAAAAGTGTCACGGCCGATTTCTTGGGTCAACACCGCCTATCCGTTTGCTGCCACCTACCTGGTGCTGGGTGGGCAAATCGATGCGTTATTTGTACTAGGAACACTTTTTTTTCTTATTCCCTACAACCTACTGATGTATGGAGTCAACGACGTCTATGATTATGAGTCTGACATCCGCAATCCCCGGAAGAATAGTATCGAAGGGGCTGCAGAAGCCAGAAGTTTTCATCCAACGATTTTGAAAGCTGCCGTCTGGCTAAGCTTTCCACTGCTACTCGTCTTGCTACTACTCACGTCTTGGCAGGCCAGCCTCGTCCTACTCGCAGTGATGTTCTTTGTGGTCGCATACAGTCTAAAGGGGCTACGTTTCAAAGAAAAGCCCTTCCTTGACTCGATTACAAGTAGCGTTCACTTTGTCGGCCCAATGGTCTTTGCGATTGCACTGTTCGGATTTGCCGAGCAAGCCTGGCCCTACGCCATCGCACTCTTCCTGTGGGGGATTGCTAGCCACGCCTTTGGTGCCGTGCAAGACGTTATTCCAGATCGCAAAGGTAAACTAGCCTCGGTTGCAACAGTCATCGGTGCTCGTAGCACTGTCTGGCTCAGCTTTGTCCTGTACATCGCTGCCTCGGGCCTCATGCTCCTTCAGGGTGGCTGGGTTGTCTTGGTGGGCTTGGCTGGGCTCAGCTACGCGGCGATTGTTGCGCCGTACCTAAGCATTAATGACAAAACCTCGGGCCTTGCGAACAAGGGCTGGCGACGTTTTATTTGGCTAAACTACGGCGTTGGGGCAGTCGTCACTATTGTCACTATTCTTATCAACGTACCGTTGGCTTAGAGACCATTGACAAACTGGCCTCTTTGTGCTATTATGCATCACGATACACAGAGTGTGTGTCGTTGGTGACGGAAGGTAATACTATGGACTTTTTCTTCTGGTTCGTCAGGGCGCTCTGCAGGGTAAACCTGCGGCCAGGCCAACCGGCCCCGCGCTGCTAGCATCAACTCGCCCCGTCTCCACATTCACTGTGGAGACGGGGTACTTTTCATTTTACGCAGAGGTGAATCTATGCTAGCGTAAGTATCATGATTATAGACATACTCCAAGAAATTTTTCAGAATACATTTACTATCGTCCTGGCTGTTATTGCACTGGCATTTGCGGCTCAGCTGATTGTTCGACGCATCATCAAATTAGCAGTCCACCGACTTATCGCAAAACACGAGCACCTCAACCCAATCGATGCTCATAAGCGGGCTGAAACCGTTGGTGGCGTCTTTCGTACGCTTAGCGCGGTTCTGATATGGGTGAGCGCCCTCCTTGTTGCTCTTGCTATTTTAGAGGTAGATATAGCTGCCCTGATGACCGGTGCAGGACTGATCGGTATCATAGTAGGGTTCGGCGCCCAAAGTACCATTAAAGACATCCTAGCTGGTCTATTCATTATTTCTGAAAACCAATACCGGGTCGGAGACATCATTCGTCTAAATGGCGGAGGAGGGGAAGTCGCTGGAGTTGTCGAAGAGATAACTGTCCGCATCACTAAGCTGCGCGACCTTGACGGCAATCTACACATCGTGCGTAACGGTAACGCCGACATTGTCAGTAACTTTACCTTCGATCACGCCAACGTCAATCTCAACCTGTCGGTCGCCTACGATAGCGACATCGACCTCGTCGAAAAGATCATTAACAACACTGGGGCAAAAATGGCCAAAGAGCCCGAGTGGTCCGAAGCAATCCGCGAGCCAATTCAGTTCCTGCGCGTTGACGATTTTGCCGACTCGGCGATTATGATCAAAACTCTTGGCCAAGTAGCACCTGCCGAGCAATGGGCCGTGACCGGCGAGTTCCGTCGTCGCATAAAAAAGGCCTTCGAAAAAGATGGCATCTCGATTCCGTTCCCGCAAATTGTCATCCATGAAGCCCCCAAGACAGCCAAAAAATAGCCTGAAACCATGAAACAAATAACTAAAAACTATAAAGAGTACCTTCAGAGCGCCATGTTCGGTTTCAACGACGCCCTCGTATCAACAACGGGAGTGATAGTTGGTATTGCGGCCGGGACCGGTGACAAAGATATCGTCATTCTGGCTGGAGTTGTCACAATACTTGTCGAAGCACTTTCGATGGGGTCTGGGCAATACATCAGTTTACGTTCAGCTCGCCAGCTAGACAAGAAAGAATCCTTTAAGATGCCAGCTCTTAGCGGCATCATTATGTTCGTATCATACTTCCTGGCTGGCCTCGTGCCACTGCTGTCCATCCTGATTTTTCCTATCGAATACTCGGCCTACGTTGCTATTGCCGCGTCTCTCAGCTGCCTGCTGGTCTTAGGATATGCCAAAGGCAAGGTCGTGGGGATGTCGCCGCTCCGTAGCGCCCTGGAAGTATTTATCATTGGCGGTGTCGCAACGGCGATTGGCCTGATCGCTGGAAACCTGCTGACCGTCTAGGGTTCGCTGCGTGGTATAATCAGGGCATGAGCGAAGATACTGTCGCAAACATCGCCGCTTACATCAATAACCACCCCCTAGCTGTCCTTGGCACAGTCAACTCCCAGGGAACTCCTCACGGCACTACACTGTACGCCGGAAGTGACGATCGCTTGAATGTCTACTTTATGACAAAGCGCAACACCACAAAAAATGATAACATCCTGCAAAATCCCAAGGTCTCAATGACTTTTAGTGGCGAAGACCACCAGACCACCCTTCAGCTGACCGGGACTGCAACCGAAGTCTCGATGCCGGACAAGAGCGCCGCAGCCTTCCAGGTACTGGGCGGCATTCGTCACCAAAGCAATGACTTTCGCTTGCCAATTTCCAAGATAGAAGCCGGCCCATACATCGTGTACGAAGTTATTGTTGACCACGCACTTTTAACCGAATACGAGCACAGCAACCGCATTGACGGTGTCGTTCGAGCCGAGTACAACAAAGGCTCGTAAACCAGTTTCATTGCTTTTTGCTCAATAAAAAAGGAGAGCGGCACCATGCCGCTCCCTTCGAGCTATATTCTTCGCAAAAACCCAGCCTACTTCTTTTCAGAACCCTTGACGGCTGATTCAATCACGTCACGCGGAAGTGCGGCCGATGCTAGCAACGCGTCGCGAACAGTGTCAACTGCGTCGCCACCGACTGATGTTGCAGCCTTCATTGCGCCGCCGACGGCTGATTTGGCGGCTTCGGCAACATCTGCTCCGACATCACCAGCTGATTTAATCGCTCCCTCGACAGCAGCGACGGCAGCTTGGCCAATATCACCGCTGGTTTCAGCAGTTCCTTTTACCACACCTTGCGCCGCAGCAAAGACAGATCCCATCACGTCTCCACCAACCGATGCAACACCGCTAATAACACCGCTCATCGTACCTGAGACGGTTTCAGTCACTGATGAGCCCACTTCGCCAGCTGCTCTTGCTGAACCGCTCGCAACTGATGCAATTGCTTCAACAGTAGAACCGACAACTTCGCCAGTCCCGCTCACCACGTTGACCACTTGGTCTTTAACCGTTGAGGTGACTGATCCAACGATATCACCGGCACCTTGAATCACAGCAGTGACCGCGCCTGTTGCTTCTTTAATAATTTTTTCGAACATAGGATAGTCTCCTTTAATACTGGTTTCTACCATTATCATTTTACCATTAATGAAATCCGAGGTCGAATTCACAGAGGTCAGCAATACACACAAACCGCCGAGAAACGGCGCTGGCCGTATGTAACCGACAGCGATAGAGTGCCTCTACACTGTGAGCCTACAGGCACCCTGTTTATCTGTGTGGCCGAATCGGACTCGAGCAGCGAAAGCTGCACGAAATGCCGAGGAGTCATACCGCGAGCATCAACAAGGGCTCACGCCGCCCCGAACCGGCAGACCGCCCAACTCTAGCGAAAGCTATAGAGTGAGGTAGTTTGCCGGTTCGGGGCTTTTTCATTGTCAAAAAGAATGTGCCTGAAACCTAGTGCTGATCAGATGGTATTATAAGTGTATGAATATTTTATCAACAATTGGTCAAGTAGACGCATTAATACAATACACGGATCGGCCAACCGTGAAAGTTGTAATCAAAAAAGATGATAAACTTTTAATTCTCAACAAAGGCTTGTTGCCTGGCGGCGGAATTGACCCAGGCGAATCGGATAAAGATGCTATTACACGAGAGCTACAAGAGGAGCTAGGCGTTACCGTAAAAGACGTTCAAAACATTGGAACCGTCGTACAGTATCGTAATCTACTCGATAAGAAGTACCTAATCAATGGCTACACGGCGGAGCTTGAGACCACCGGAGGGCTTACCGACCCTCAAGACGAAGGTGAGGCTCAGTTTACTGTTCAATGGCTTACTCTTGATGAAGCCATAGCTTACGTTTCAGAGTCAATTGATGAGGCGAAACTTAAGCCGATGGACGATGCCACCAATCAACAAAGCAAGCTTTACAATTTAATGACTACGTTTGAGTTATTGAAAAATCTAAAAACGTAAATGTGTAACAAAATATATATTCTGTAATTAGAATGCTATACGAATTACGCAGATTTGCGCTCGCGGTTTCTGTCAACTCTCTGGTTATGTTCGTCCAGGACTCTTGACGCTGCTTCACGCGTAGCATTTCTCACACGCGCTTCGGTCATGTGGTCATCGCCTTGCGAATAAGCGCTGGCTCTTGCGTCAGTATCTTCGCCGCTTATTCTATGCAACCTATCAGCATAATAATCCAAAGCCTGTTGCATATCTTTAGCCTGCGCCTCGAGTTTTTGCCTATCCTCTAGGGACATTGGACGAGAATCAATCTGTTCTTTTAAATCTTCAAGTTTCTTTGAGCCTAGGCCAAAGATTGACAGGTTCTCACTACGGGCTTCACTTGGATGAAGTGACTTGATAAAGTCTAACATACGCTCGATGGATTCATCATCAGGATTCTCAAGAAATCGCTCTTCTAGCTCAGAAGCTACGATATCTGTGTTTTGCTCATCATCTATATGCACCTCTCCGTCTCGTCCGTGACCAAATACTTCACCTCTATCTTTCGGTCCAAAATGCTTTCTATCACCAATTGATTCTTGGCGGATTTTCTCCTGTTGAGCAAGGTAGTCTCCATTACCTTCATTTAACACTGCTAACTTACCATCTGGCAAGATACTAACTTTAGGCTTTATTAATTCCGATTTACTGCCGAGTTCTTCTGCTGACATTTTTATTTCCTTGTTAACTTATTCCATTATTATAACTCAAAAAACTAAGAAATAGGCTATCGTGCTTATGGTACCACGAAAGTGATTCTACTTAACGTCGATGCAAGAGCAGAAATAAGGATATGGGTCTCTTTTTCTGCTGTCGCATCTGGCTGGGGTTAGTTGATACACTACAACGTATATCGCTATTTTTGTTCCTATTTATTGAAAGATGTAGGCGGAGCCGGAGTCGGAGCCGGCGTCATCGTTACGCCAGGCACCCACCAGG
>Ga0136601_1000086_pt1 | contig 45045 bp, 48 predicted proteins | sample AntRauMFilla2699_FD_181020 | JGI IMG/M metagenome (GOLD analysis project Ga0136601, IMG submission 181020) | Saline lake microbial communities from Rauer Islands, Antarctica - Metagenome Filla 2 #699 | ecosystem: Environmental > Aquatic > Non-marine Saline and Alkaline > Saline | place...
GAATCAAAATATCGTAGCTCGACAATTTCGCTTGATGGCACCGGCTCGCCAGCCAGCTCGCCCTTGAACAGGCGGATGTTAACGCGTGCGCCAGATTTTCCGTGGGCAGGAGCCTCGAACTGTTCGAGGAATTCAAGGCTGCCATCTTTAACCCCGACGCCAACCTCCTCCTTCACCTCTCGATGCAAACAATCGATGTCTGTTTCGCCATCTTCCACTGTGCCACCAAGTGTTAGGAATACGTCCGGTCTAGTAAAATCGCGAACCATTAATACTTTTTTATCTTTAAAAACAGCTAGCGCAGATTTATATATTATTCTTGTTGATTTAGTATCGGCCATTACAACGCTGTCGTTCTACAGAATACATGCGCGTCTGTTACTCGGAATCATAGGTGACCATCAAAGCTTTTGACTCAATTTGGCGCAAGCTTTCAATCGCGACCGCTACCACAATCAACAACCCAGTGCCGCCGATGGTCAGCTGTTGCGTGCCAGTTACACGCTCAGCCAGGAATGGCATGACCGCAATTAAACCAAGTGCGACCGAACCGAATCCAGTTAACCGATTCACAATCTGGCGCAGATACTTCTCCGTCTGTTGTCCGGGGCGGATACCAGCGACAAAACCGCCTTGTTTCTGCAAGTTCTCTGCAATCTCTTTTGGATTAAAGTACAGACTAGCCGAGAAGAAACTAAACACCACTACCAGCAAGAAGTAAACAACAGTGTAAACGACATTCGTGCCGCCCTGCGCTTGTGGTACGCCACCAATCAAGCCACCACCGACCGAGAACCACTCGACGAGCTGATTGCCGAGATTTGCTAGCCAAACAGTATCAACGTTCTGCAACAGCGTACCAACAAAACTTGGCACACTCAGGAACGCAACTGCGAAGATAATCGGAATCACACCAGCGATAATGAGCTTAATTGGCAATACAGAGTCGACACCACCGTACATGCGATTACCACGGACACGCTTAGCATAACTAATCTTAACGATACGCTGCGCTTCGTTCAGCTTGACTACGACGTAGGTTGCTAGCAGGGTCGCGATTGCGAACAGTAGAACGATAAATATTGCCGTCAAGTTATAACTCGAGGTAAACTCAAAGCCGAGCCCAGTGCTAATACCAGGTATGTCAGTCTTGAAAATGTAGGGCTGTCCAGGGCTAAACACCGGCAACAGCGAGTTCAGAATAGACGGTAGCTGGGCGATGATGCCGGCAAATATAACTAGCGAAATACCATTGCCGATACCCTGCTCGCTCATCAGTTCACCAATCCACATCAGCAATACCGAACCAGCCACCAGCGATGTCACCATTAGCGTCCAGTCAAAGATAGTGGCTGATTCAATAATATCGATACCCGTAATCGGCTGGATAATCTGTCGCAACACAAAAATCATACCGAAGCTTTGGGCGACAGCGAGCGGTACGCTCAGCATACGGGTGTACTGATTTACCTTCGTGCGGCCGGACTCACCTTCTTGTTGCAGCTCTTTCAGACTCGGAATAATCTTGGTCAGAATCTGCATGATAATTGATGCGTTAATGTACGGTCCTAGACCCATTAACATGATAGAGAAACTTGCTAGTGCGCCCCCCGTTAGAACGTCAATAAACCCGAGCAACTGCTGCTGCTCGAGCGCACCTTGGATAGACTGTCGGATAAGATCAGTGTCTGAAAATGGAATTGGCACGTGCGTCAGAAAACGATAAACCACCATCAATCCAACTACTATCGCAAATTTCATGCGCATGTCAGGGTTTTTGAAGGCTTTACCGATTAACTTCCAGTTCACGTCTACCTACCCTTTCGCTCGATGAGCGGTTAGTTGTTGGATACTACGCTGCCACCAGCCGCTTTGATTGCAGATGTGGCTCCAGCTGAGAGCTTTGCAATCTGGACATCATAGGCGGTATCAAGCTTACTGTTCCCCACTATTTTAACAGGTAACTTCGGGTCTTTAATCAGATGGGCTTTAGCGAGTGTCTCTGTTGAGACAATCTTACCCTCAAGCCGCTGCAAGTTTGCAATATTAACTGTCTGTGCTGGCGCAACGTGGCTGCGCTTGAAGCCTTTGAGTTTCGGCAATCGGCGGAAGAGTGGTGTCTGTCCACCTTCGAATCCATGGCGCCGAGAATAGCCAGACCGAGACTTCTGACCTTTGGTGCCTCGACCAGCGGTTTTACCACCACCGGCAGAAATACCACGACCGACACGTTTCTTGTCATTTTTCTTAGAGAAGTTTACTTCATCGAGCAACATAGGTTATGACTCCTTCTTTGTGGCAGGTTTATTGGCTGTCTTCGACTTGGAGACCGGCTTCTTCTTGCTGACGGCAGCTTTCTTAGTGTCAGCTACATCATCAGTACTTGTCGTTACCCATTCGGACTCAGGCGTGAGCATCTGGAGTGCTTTTAGGGTAGCGTAAGCGACATTGAGCTTGTTGTTGCTACCGAGTGATTTGGTCAAAATGTTGTTGATTCCAGTCACATCGAGCACGGCTCGAACTGTTCCACCAGCCTTTTTACCAGTACCTGGGCGGGCTGGCTTCAGCAGTACAATTGCGCCTGTTTGTCGCGCTTGAACCTCGTGCGGAATCGTTTCGTCTTTAATAGCGATTGTCACGATGTTTCGCTTAGCCTTCTCGATCGCTTTCTGGATAGAACTCTGGACATCGCTGCCCTTGGCGATACCGATACCGACTCGATTCTTGCCATCACCGACAACGACCAGCGCACGGAAGCGGAACCGTCGGCCGCCTTTAACTGCGCGAGCAACGCGATCAATGCTGATTACGTTCTCTTCAAATTCCTTGTTTTCGTTATAGTCACGTGCCATCTAGAACTCCAGTCCTGCTTCGCGGGCTGCTTCGACGAATGCTTTGACGCGTCCGTGGAACCGTTTACTGCCTCTATCGAATACTACGGTATCAATTTTTTGCCTTGTCGCCAAGCCGGCGAAGGTCTTACCAAATTTACTGGCGTGATCAAGCGACTTGCCGCTCATTTCGCGAGCACCGACCAGCGTCTTGCTGTTATTGTCATCTATAATCTGCGCCTCAAGGCCACGATTGCTGACTTTCAGCATCAGTCGTGGACGCTCAGCGGTGCCACGGATGACATTACGAACTCGGCGCTTACGTGCGACGGCTTGTTGTTCTTTGCGTCCGAGACGTGCCATTACGCTGATCCTCCTGTGGCGGCAGCTTTACCAGCCTTGCGGATGATGTATTCATCCTGGTAGCGAATGCCTTTGCCTTTGTATGGTTCTGGTTTGCGAACTTCACGTATGCGAGCAGCAACCTGACCGACGAGTTGCTTGTCGGTGCCACTAATGGTGATGGTCGTGCCGTCAACTTCTGCCTTGGTGCCTTCAGGAATTTCGAACTCAACATCGTGGCTATAGCCTACGCTCAGTTTCAGGGTTGCCCCCTGCATCTGTGCCCGGAAACCGACACCATGCAGTTCAAGTACTTTTTTGAAACCTTCACTAACACCTTGGACCATGTTCGCCAGCAGACTACGCTGCAAGCCATGTGCTGAGCGAGCAGGTTTGCTGTCGTCATTACGGGTCACAATTAGCTGGTTATCCTCGAGCTTGACAGTCGTGTTGGGGTTAATGGTGTTCTTGAGTTCACCATTAGCGCCACGAACGGTCGCGACGCCGTCTTTGATGTCAACGCTGACACCTGTTGGAATATCGATTGGTTGTTTTCCGATACGACTCATACTAATACACCCTACAGACTAGTTCGCCACCAACATTTTGTTTGCGTGCTTGACGATCGCTCATCAGACCGTGGCTGGTGCTAACGATAACCAAGCCGCGACCGTTCATGATTCGTGGTATCTCGGCTGATTTAGCGTAGAGACGTCGACCGGGCTTACTCATCCGGCTCAGTTCTGAGATACGGGCGTTTTCTTCATCGCTATGAAGCGTCAACACTAGAACCGGGAAGCGACCACTGTCGTCGACTGTAACATCGTCGATGAAGTTTGCGTCCTTTAGCACCGAAGCTAATTGTTCTTTGAGTTTCGAGCGAGGCACACGAACCACATTCTTGCGGACGCCAATCGCGTTGCGAATGATGGTCAGCATATCTGCTACTGGATCTGATGCAGCCATTACCAACTCGCTTTCGTTATGCCGGGGATGTTGCCGGCGCTAGCTTGCTCGCGGAAACAGTTTCGACAAAGATTAAATTTACGGTAGACAGCCTTACTGCGACCACACTGTGAGCAACGACTGTTGTGTCGGGTAGGACTCGAGTTCGGTGGTAGTTGTGCCAGTCCGTCGGCATCACCAAGCTCACGAAGTTCTGCACGCTCCTGGGCGTATTTTTCGATCATTTTGTCGCGCTTTTTGTCGCGGTTAACTATACTTTTGCGTGCCATACTAGTTGTCCTTTCCTTTCTCAAACGGCATTCCGAGTGCCTTTAATAGTGCGTATGCATGCTCATCTGAATCTGTGGTGGTTGTGAAATTGACCTGCAGACCATGGATAACGTTTGTGTCTTCGAAGTTAAGCTCCGGGAAGACAGATTGGTCTCTTAGTCCCATCGAATAGTTCCCGTGGCCGTCGAAGGCACCGGCGTTGACACCGTGAAAATCACGTAGCCGCGGCAGTACAACTGTAATCAGTCGGTCGACAAAGTCATACATGCGCTGTCCACGCAGAGTAACCATCGAGCCGATGTTCTGACCATCGCGCAGCTTGAAGCCGGCGATTGATTTGCGAGCGACTGTCTGCACTGGTTGCTGACCAGTAATCTTGCGTAGACTGGTGGTTACAGCTTCGTGGTGACGGTTTTCATCCTTTTTGCGACCGTAACCGACATTGATGGTGACTTTCTCTAGTCGTGGTACCTGCTGAACATTGGCAAGCTTGAGGTCTTTTTGCAACTGATTAACCACCTCGTCGTTGAAACGAGCCTGCAGACGTGAGCTGTAGCTAGCGGTTGCCATTATGAAATCTCCTTGTTGTTAGCCTGGCGGTAAACACGAGTCTTATTGCCTTTTGCGTCGACTTTGTAGCCGATACGGCTCGTTTTCGACTTGTCACCGGGGTGAACGATACCTACCTTAGACACGTCGATTGGTCGTGTCAATTGGATGATTCCGCCCTGGGGGTCGAGCTGAGTTGATTTCTTGTGCTTTTTGACGACGTTTATGCCATCTACGGTAACTTTGTTCATACGTGGGTGAGCGGCAGTGATTTTACCTGTTTTGCCTTTTTCGCGACCAACGCGAACCATGACGGTGTCGCCAATGCGTAGTTTCATGCCAGCCATACTAGAGCACCTCCGGCGCGAGCGATACGATCTTGCTATAGCCCTTATCGCGCAGTTCGCGCGGAATCGGACCAAAGATACGAGTCGCTTTTGGTAGTTTATTCTCGTCGATAATTACTGCTGCATTATCGTCAAACCGAATCGATGTTCCATCGGCTCGCTTGGTGATGTTGCGCGTACGAATCACAACTGCTCGCACGACAGCCTTTTTCTTAACTGTACCGCGCGGCGTAGCAGTTTTCACGCTAGCTGAGATGATATCTCCGACACCTGCATATCGACGACGAGAGCTTCCCAGAACGCCAATACACTGGATTTCGCGAGCGCCACTGTTGTCAGCGACCCTGAGACGGGTTTCTTTCTGAATCATGAGGCGCTCCCCTCATCAACAACCGCCTTGAGATTCCAGCGCTTGGTCTTACTAATCGGTCGGTGGTCAGTGAACTCAACCACATCGCCGACTTTAGCGGTGTTGTCTGCATCATGAACATGGAATTTCTTGGAAGTTACGTATTGCTTCTTGTACAGAGAGTGTGACACGCGACGATCAACGCGAACGGTAATAGTCTTGTCACGGCTATCTGATACTACAGTGCCTGTCAGTGTTCGTGCCATATTATGCGTCTCCTTGTTTCTCGTTTAGTACTGTTAGCATGCGAGCGATGTCACGCCGCAGGTTGCGCTTCTCGCGAACGTCGTCACTCGGATCGGTTACGTGCTGATTAATAAGCTTGCCCAGCTGCTGTTTGCTGCTGTCAATCTTTGCCTGCAACTTGTCAGCTGACAAATCACGGTAGTCTGTTATCTTACTCATCTGTGCCTCCGACAACACGCTTGGTTACAAATCGTGTCTTAACTGGCAGTTTGTGCGATGCCAGGCGGAGTGCTTCGCGGGCAACTGGTTCTTCGACACCCTCCATCTCAAAAATCATCGTGCCTGGTTTTACCTTGGCAGCAAAGTACTCAGGTGCACCTTTACCACCGCCCATTTTTACATCCTGCGGTTTACGGCTAACGGGTGTGTGGGGGAAGATACGAATCCAGATTTTACCACCTCGTTTGACGTAGCGAGTCATCGCACGTCGGGCGGCTTCAATCTGACGCGAGTTAATCCGCTCAGCGGTTTGCGCCTGTAGACCGTAGGTACCAAACGCGAGCTCATAGCCACTGGTGGCGATGCCTCGGTTTTTACCCTTGCGGACTTTTCGGTGCTTTTGTTTCTTCGGCAGTAGCATTATCGAACCACCTCGCCTTTGTTGATCCAAACTTTAACACCGATCGTGCCGGCAGCAGTCTTGGCGGTCGTCAGGGCGTAGTCAATGTCGGCGCGGATAGTGTGCAGCGGTACTGAACCTAGAATTTCTTTTTCGTGGCGGGCCATCTCGGCGTTGTTCAATCGTCCTTTTAGTTCGATACGAATGCCTTCAGCTCCGGCGCGCATAGTTGCGGCAGCAGTCTGCTTGACGGCACGACGATAGTTAATCCGGCGCTCGAGCTGACCGGCGATGTTGTCAGCCACAATCTTGGCGTAGAGTTCTGCTTTCTTAAGCTCCTCAACATTAACGCGAACAGCAGTGTCAAGAACCTTTGCCAGTTCATCACGGAGTTTCTCTACTTCTGAGCCACCACGACCGATAACCACACCAGCTTTAGCGGTGTAGACAGTCACCGTCGCCATGCTGGCAGAGCGCTCGATGTCGACTCGTGAGATTGCAGCACGCTTGTCGTACATTTTTTCGATTAGCTTGCGCGCATTGAGGTCTTGTTCGAGTGTCCTGGTGTAATCTCGACCAGTTGCAAACCACTTCGAACGCCAGTTTTTACTGACTTGCAGTCGCATGCTTCGTGGATCTACTTTTTGGCCCATTAGGTGGTCTCCTTCTTGGTCTTAGCGGTTGATTTCTTAGCAGGTTTCTTCTTGTCTGGTTTAGCCTGGCCACTGACAACAACTTTGATATTGCTGTTACGTCGCTTGTATGGTTTTGCCATGCCGCGTGCACCCGGACGGAACCGCTTTAGGCTGGTGCCGACACCAACTTCGATCGACTCAATCATTAGCCCATCACGTTGGATGCGGTGGTTGTTGGTCGCGTTAGCAACAGCAGACTCGATGACCTTGCGCACAGGTTCAGCCGCACGCCGTGGCGTGTGGGTCAAGATAACAATCGCATCCTCAACGCTACGATCGCGCACGAGAGCAGCAACTTCACCAACTTTACGCGGTGCGTGTCGAATTTCTTTAGCGATTGCTTGGGCAGTTGCCATATTAGCCTTCAGTCCTCTTTACAGTTTGGACACCTTTCGCTAGCTGACCACCGTGGCGGCGGAATTTGCGCGTCGGGGCAAACTCACCAAGCTTGTGACCGACCATGTTTTCTGAGATATGAACTGGTACATGGACACGGCCGTTATGGACGGCGATAGTGTAGCCGACCATGTCTGGGCTGATGGTGCTGTGACGAGCCCAGGTCTTGATGACGGTGCGATCGCCCTTGGCGAGAGCATCGACTTTCTTGGCTAGTTTTGGATCTACGAATGGTCCTTTTTTACTTGAACGGCTCATTATTTATTCCTCTTTGCCTGGTGGCGGCTTCTTACGATGTATTTATCAGTTGATTTGTTGCGACGGGTTTTGTAACCGAGCGTCAGTTGACCCCACGGTGTCTTCGGATCGCGGCCAGGACCGTGTGAACCACCGTCACCACCACCGTGCGGGTGATCGACTGCGTTCATGACGACACCGCGCACGCTTGGACGACGGCCCATGTTGCGGCGGCGGCCAGCGCTGCCGTATTTGACGTTCTGGTGTTGCTCGTTGCCGACACTACCAAGTGTGGCTTCACACTGCAGATTAACGCGGCGGATTTCGCCACTCGGTAGTTTGACATTGCCGTATGCGCCTTCTTTGGCAGTTAGCTGGGCCTGAGCACCAGCGGCACGGACCATCTTGCCACCACGACCCGGTGTTATCTCGACGCTATAGATGAAACTACCGACCGGCATGTTAGCCAGTTTGTGACGATTGCCGTGTTCGATTGCCGCGCCGTCGCCAGCTTCGATTACTTGGCCGACTTTCATGCCATTGCCAGCCAGTACATAGCGATACTTGTTTGACTGGTCTTTGATTAGCGCCAGGTGCGCACTACGATTTGGGTCGTATTCTAGGCTCACGACGGTGGCTTTAGTGCCTTCTGGTAGCTTGAAGCTGACATCACGGTAAAATTGCTTAGCGCCACCACCGCGTCGCCGTGAAGTGATGCGACCTTGGTTGTTGCGACCAGCGGTTGATTTCTTGGGGCTACGTAGTGACTTGTGGACGGTTGTCTTCTTGACCTGCTCGTTTTCACGAGTCGTCATCCCGCGACGGGCTGGAGTAGTTGGTTTGTACTGTTTAATAGCCATTATGCTGCGTCCTCAAATAGCGGCAAACTATCACCTGTAGCGAGCGTGACGTATGCCTTTTTATAATCACTCCGTCGTCCACTGATAGGGTAGCGACCTTTGATGGGCGTCGATTTTGTCTTACCTTTAACGACAATTGTACGAATCTTATCGACTGACACGTCGTACATTTCCTCGACGGCATCTTTAATCTGATTCCGATTAGCCGCTTTTGGCACCTTAAAGATGTAGGTGTTGTCGGCCTCGCTGAGGCGGTATGCTTTCTCTGAGATGTGTGGCGTAAGAGTTATCATTTAGTCGTCTCCTTTGGCGCAAGCCAGTTTTCGATTACCTCAAGTGCAGACTTTTCGATAACGATTGTGTGTGCAGTCAAAACTTTGTAAACACTCAAGTAGCTAGCCTGGACTGTATCGACGTGCTTGAGGTTGTTTGTGGCGCGCACGATATCGTCAGTTTTGTTAGTAACGACAAGCAATACACCGCGGTCGGCGTCGATTTTACTCATGAATTCTGCTGCAGCTTTGGTTTTGCCATCTTTGAACTCGATGTCAGATACGACTTTGATAGCACCGCTATGAGCAGCGAGAGTCAGGGCTTGTCGAGTTGCCTGCTTCTTAGCCTGCTTGCTGATTTTGCGCGTAAAGTTTCGGTTGTCACTCGGGCCAAAGGTCACTCCGCCAGTGCGCCAGATCGGGCTGCGAATCGAGCCGTGTCGGGCTCGACCGGTACCTTTTTGGCGCCATGGCTTGCGACCACCACCACGGACTTCGCTGCGGTCTTTGGTGTGAGCGTACACGCTGCGCCCATTAGCCAGATAAGCTTTAAATGCCTGATGCATCAGTTGATGATTACTGATTTCGACATCGAACACTGCTTTAGGTAGCGTAGCGGCTGTTTTGGATTTGGTGCCAGTTTTGGTATAGGTTGCAGCCGCCATGATGATTATCCTCGAGCTTTGATGATTAGATATGATTTCTTTGGTCCAGGGACAGCGCCTTTTACGCCAATGACTGAGGCTTTCTCGTCGACATAAGCAATCTTGAGGTTTTGAGAGGTAGCTCGTTTGTGACCCATCTGTCCAGGCATCTTCTTGCCCTTCATGACTTTTTGTGGGTACATCGAACCAATTGAACCGAGTTTACGGACCATGCCATTACCACCGTGAGTCTTGCTTGAGGTTCGAAAGTGATACTTCTTAACGGTACCGGCAAAGCCTTTGCCCTTTGTGGTTCCACTAACATCGACACTGTCGCCGAGTTCAAAGTTCGTGACGTTGAGTTTGTCGCCGACCTTGAGGTCCTCGGCAAACTCGACACCGCGAATCTCGCGGACAAAGTTCGGCATCTTCTTCAGATCTTTAAACTGACCTTGCTGCGGCTTATTAGTGTGTTTGGCTTCGCCAACGCCAAGTTGGACAGCAGAGTAACCGTCTTTGTCTTCGGTCTTGATAGCAGACACCACACACTCATCCACCTTGACCAGTGTCACGGGCGTCATCGTACCGCTGTCATCAAACAGCTGTGTCATACCTACTTTTTGACCTAATAGTGCCTTCATTTGAAGTGTTTACTCCTGTTAGCTTATGTTTGTCGATAAAAAACAACTGGGTTTGTCTGGTTTCTCCAATTGGAGACCTGTCCAAATGCCAGCGCCATACTATAGACAACGCACACTTTGCGTACCGACTAATCGTATCAGTTGGCTATATGGGAGTCAAACACTTTATATCACGATTGCCACACCGACCGGCAGCGCATAGCTTAGCACTGCACTGACCAGCAAAACGGCATACTCTATCTTGCGGTCAATTGCGAAGTGATCATGCTGCACAAACAATAATCCGACTACCAGCCCGACCGGTACTGCTCGCCATAACGCCGAGCTACCATCGAAGTACAGCCAGACGCTGCCAATAATCATATACATCACGATTTTGAGGAAGAAAGTTGAATCTGGTTCCATATTGCTTTGTGCCATTTGGTACAGTCTACACCATACGAATTAATAGGATGCTTTAAAGGCTATTGACTTTATATTGCATTTGTGTCATTGTTTATATCATGAAGAAAGCAGGAGCAAACATATTAACCGCAGCTGTACTTATGGCTGGCTGTACAGCCGGAGCACCGGAAACTACCCCAGCGCCACAAGGTGCTGCGGTCGTTGAGACACCTCCACAGCCGCAAACACCATTAGACCAATTATCCCTGCAATACGGTGATGTTTTTGCCCACATTGGACCATTTGCCGTTGAAAGCTGCCCTCCAGGTGACGAAACACTGTCCGACAATGAATCCGTTGTCGGAATTCACGCCGGGTCAGTAGACTACGATAATGACACAGGTAAACCCTACGTTGAGATCCGCAACAACGATGAATTTGGACGAGTACAGGTTTACAACATCGGAGAAGCTGCGGTTGCATTTTGTGGGCCTGCTATTGCCGACCACGGGGCATACGATGGTCCTGGTGAAGGTGTGGACGTAGTTATTCAAGTTCCAAAACATTGCGAAGTCCTCGACGATAAATACGACGGAAAGCAAATACCACCAGACTGCTTATACTCTCCGCATTTATTAGACAACGAACCAGCAGCACCCGGAAAATATGAATTAGATCTAGGTCCGGACATTCCTGTCGAACCACAAAGCCCGTCAATCAGCGCATAGTAAAACACCCCGACTCTCGACGGGATGTTTTAGGTTGAAAGCGGTCAGTCAAACTGCTTAATATCTATAACGGTGATTTGTGCTACATCTTGATTTCTGCGTCGCAACCTCGTGGCAGATCGAGGCTCATCAACGCATCGATAGTTTTTGGCGTCGGATTGCTAATGTCAATCAAGCGCTTGTGAACACGCATCTCGAATTGTTCACGTCCTTTTTTGTAGACGTGCGGGCTTTTAATCACGGTGTAGGTGCTTTTGCGTGTCGGAAGCGGGATAGGCCCCGCAACAGTCGCGCCGTTTCGCTCGGCTGTCTCTATTATCTGCTTGGCAGATTGGTCGATGATCTTGTGATCATATGCTTTGAGCCGAACGCGAATCCGTTGCTTTGAGTCTGTTGCGGTGTCAGCCATCTAGTTTCCTACTTGCTGACCTTGGTTACCACACCGGCACCGACAGTGCGTCCACCTTCGCGGATAGCGAAACGAACACCGTTGTCCATGGCGATTGGTTGGCCAAGTTTAACGTTAAAGGTGATTGTGTCGCCTGGCATCACCATTTCGGTGTCTGCTGGGAGCTCGACTTCACCAGTCACATCTGTGGTGCGGAAGTAAAACTGTGGTTTGTAGCCTTTGAAGAATGGTGTGTGTCGGCCACCTTCGTCTTTGTTGAGAATGTACACCTCGGCTTCAAACTCTGTGTGTGGAGTGATGCTGCCTGGTTTGGCGAGCACTTGCCCGCGCTCGATGTCGTCTCGTTCAACACCACGAAGCAGGATGCCGACGTTATCGCCAGCTTGACCCTGGTCAAGTGATTTGTTGAACATCTCAACACCGGTGACAGTTGTCTTGCTGGTCTTTTCTGTCAGACCGACAATTTCGATTTCATCGCCAACATTAACGATACCTTGCTCAACACGTCCAGTCGCGACAGTACCGCGTCCTTTGATTGAGAACACATCTTCGATTGGCATCTGGAAGTCTTTATCGAGTTCTCGGACTGGCTGCTCGATGTATTCATCCAGAACTTTAACCAGTTCCATGATGTTATCCATCTGCTCTTCGTCATCGTCCAGCGCTTTCAAAGCCGAACCCTTAACGATAGGTGCATCTTCGTCAAAATCGTTCTTCGCGAGTAGTTCACGAACGTCCATTTCAACCAGCTCCACCAGCTCTGGATCAGCCATGTCCATCTTGTTCAGAAAGACAACGATTTTTGGTACGCCAACTTGGCGAGCGAGTAGCACGTGTTCGCGAGTCTGTGGCATTGGACCATCCGCTGCAGACACAACGAGCACCGCGCCATCAATCTGAGCTGCACCGGTAATCATGTTCTTGACGTAGTCAGCGTGACCAGGCATGTCCACGTGAGCGTAGTGCCGATTCTCTGACTCATATTCCTGGTGAGAAGTCGCAATGGTGATTCCACGCGCTTTCTCCTCTGGTGCTTTGTCAATCTCATCGTATGCTATCGATTTGTTGACATCACTCGGAAGTCGTTTAGATAGTGTATATGTAATTGCAGCAGTCAACGTAGTCTTACCGTGGTCGACGTGACCCATGGTACCGACATTGACGTGCGGCTTGCTTCGATCAAAGTCTGCCATTGTCCTTGATACTCCTTGTTATTAATTATTATCGTATTAAAACCACGCCGGTATAAACCTCCACGTGAGTTACCGATTAATTATATCGAGACGAACCCCCGAATGTAAAGGGGAATAATCTTAGCTGCGCATTGTTTCCGTCAAGATGCGATCATTGGCTCTGAAATTGTCCGACGGATCGAGCCTGGTAACATCAATAAGAACCGCCCTACCATTGTAGGCCATGATGTTTTGCATCCCTATATCTGGGCCTCGTTCGTAATCATCGTGCATTATCCTACTCGCCTCCTGAAGCGCAGTTATGCCCTGAGTGTTCCGGGTCAAACATTCTGCTCGATCCTGCGAACCGTACATCATGTAGGACGGAGCTGGCAGAAGCCGTTCCGCAAGATAATTTCCACCTGATGCGAGTGCCTGTCTTAACATATAATCGCCCAAGTAATAATCAACCACCTCCTGTGTGTCGCGGGCAGCGGACACGTCTTGTGCTACGTCTTCAGCATCAGCACTTGCGTAGCGAAAGTAAGCCTTCAGTACTGCGTCACCGCCCCTACTCCTAGACGGGTATACCAGCGCTTCGTGGCCGAAAGACATTAATTCTGGGGTTTCTACTTGCGTATCAGCAAAGGGTTGGGACGCGTTTAGTCTTATTAGCTCATCTACTGGGTTGGGCGCAGCTACGTGACCAACTACTCTAACCAGGCGGGCAAGTTTAGAATTCTCAGCACGGCGGTGCTCGAATATGCCCTCGACACCTTCAATTTCTGCGATGCGGTTGGCTGCAGATGCAGCTGTTACACCGCGCACGGCAAAACGATGTACTTTACTTCTCATTAACATACCATAACATGATATATAATATTAAGCAAGCATGACTCTAATATCCATCTTCAATGCGAGCTATACCTGTAGTTCAGTTAATCAGCCAGCTTGATTCGCGGCGATGATTTCTTGAGCGACGCTGTTAGGAACTTCGTCGTAGTGATCGAGCTCGAGCGTCGCACTGGCACGACCCTGAGTCTTGGACCGGATGTCGCCGGTGTAGCCGAACATCTCACTCAACGGTACGAAACCGAGGATGCGCTTGTTGCCAGCTGCAATGTCGGTCATTTTCTCGACGCGACCACGTCGTGAGTTAAGGTCACCTATAACGTCGCCCATGTATTCTTCTGGGACGACAATTTCAATTTTCATGACTGGTTCAAGCAATACTGGCTTAGCTTGTTTAACGCCATTCTGGGCACCGATTGAGCCAGCAATCTTGAACGCTGCTTCGGACGAGTCAACATCGTGGTAACTACCATCAAACAACGTAGCCTGTACCTTGACGACTGGATAGCCTGCAATAACGCCGTTCGCGAGCGCTTCTTCGATGCCGCTGCGGACTGCGGGGATGTATTCTCTCGGCACCACACCGCCTTTGACGGCATCGATGAATTCAAAGTTATCTTCTTCTGAATCTTCAGGCAGTGGCTGCATTCTCAGCCACACGTGACCGTACTGACCGCGGCCACCACTCTGACGGATAAATTTGGCTTCGACTTCAGTCTCTTTGCGGATAGTCTCACGGTAAGCAACCTGCGGCTCGCCAACAGTTGCTTCGACCTTAAACTCTCGCTTCATACGGTCGACTAATATCTCCAGGTGGAGTTCACCCATACCGCTGATGATTGTCTGACCAGTTTCATGGTCAACACGGACCTTGAACGTCGGGTCTTCTTCTGCAAGTCGCTGCAGTGCAGTCGACATCTTTTCTTGGTCGGCTTTCGTCTTTGGCTCAATCGCAATCGAAACTGGTGGCTCTGGGAAGGTTATGTTCTCAAGCAGGATTTGGTCGTCTTTATCGCAAAGTGTATCACCCGTAGTGGTGTTCTTTAGACCGACTGCGGCGGCAATGTCGCCGGCGCTGACAGAGTCGACCTCTTCACGGTCATTGGCGTGCATGCGCACGATACGCCCGATTCGTTCGCGCTCATTAGAGACAGGGTTGTATACATACGAGCCAGCTTCAACTTTACCGGAGTAGACTCGGAAGAATGCCAGCTTGCCGACGTACGGATCAGTTGCAATTTTAAATGCCAACGCAGCCATCGGCTCGCTCACATCTGGTTTGCGTTCGATTTTGTCCTCAGTCTTTGGGTCTTCGCCCCAAGTACTACCACGATCAAGTGGGCTTGGCAAATAATCAACCATCAGGTCAAGTACCTTTTCGACAATAACACCACGTCCGTCACCGCCAGTGACGATGAAGAACTCACCAGTCAAAACACTTTTGCGAATCGCTGATTTAATTTCATCGTCGGTCAATGACTCTTCGCCGTCTTCGATGTATTTCATCAGTAAATCATCGTCGATTTCGACTGCAGCCTCGATGAGCAGACTGCGGTAGCGCTTGGCCTTGTCTACCATATCGGCTGGTACGTCGCCGACCTTTAACTCTTTGTCAGTAAAGTCTTCATAGGTAAACGCCTTCATCGTTATCAGGTCGACGATACCATTGATTTCTTGCTCTTCACCAATCGGTAGGTGAATTGGATGGGCACGGCGACTCAAGCGGTCATGAATGGTGTTGAGTGATTCGTAGAAATCACCACCCGTTTGGTTAATCTTGTTGATGAAACAGACACGAGGCACTGAATACTTATCAGCCTGGCGCCAGACTGTCTCTGACTGTGACTCGACACCCATTTTACCGTCAAATACAGTGACAGCACCATCTAGCACACGCAGCGAACGCTCTACTTCGACCGTAAAGTCGATGTGACCCGGCGTATCGATGATGTTAACTTTATGTTCTTTCCAGTAACAAGTCGTAGCTGCAGAAGTAATGGTGATGCCGCGCTCTTGTTCTTGCTCCATCCAGTCCATGGTGGCTTCACCGTCGTGAACAGCGCCAATTTTGTGTTTGATGCCAGTCCGATAGAGAATACCTTCGGTCGTGGTGGTTTTACCTGCGTCAATGTGTGCAATAATCCCGACGTTACGATAATCCTTTAATGGTATTTCTTCCGCTGATTTGGGCATTAATGACTCCTTAGATACAACTCTTGTTTAAGCTGTTGGTTTAAAATTTAGCAAAATGAGCAAACGCGCGGTTGGCTTCCGCCATACGGTGCACTTCTTCGCGTTTCTTGATTGTCGTACCGGTTTCGTTGTAGGCATCTGCAATTTCCATCGCCATTGCTTCGACGTACGGTTTACCCATTTGATCGCGACGGTTACGACAGCTTTCGATAAACCACATCAGGCTCAAGTGAGTCTGGCGGTCACCGCGGACTTCGTATGGCACCTGGTAGTTGGCGCCACCGACTCGGCGAGATTTAACTTCGAACTTCGGTCGGATGTTGTCGATTGCTTGCTGCAGCACGTCAAGCGGGTCGTCTGATTTTATCTTTTGAGCGGCTGATTCCATAGCTTCGTAAACTATCTTCTCAGCTAAAAGCTTCTTGCCGTCTTTCATGGTCTTATTGATGATTTTCTGGACAAGTACCGAACCGTACTTGCGGTCAGGTGCGATATCTCGTTTTAGACTAGCGGTTTTCTTGCGTGGCATTTTAGAATGTTCCTTCTACATTTACATACGGTACGACAGCAGGGGAATCAACCTCAGAATAATTATTGGCACTTTCTTGCCGAGCTGTAGCTGCAATAGCCTTTACTACTTCGGGTGTTTGCCGACCGCCACTACCTAAATGCTGGGCTAGACCAGCAGTAGCAGACATTAATTCATGTGCCGACAGATCACCGAAGTAGACTTCAGTGCCTCTTAATTCCTCTACCATGACTAGCTGTCCTTCTTCGCGCCGTACTTGCTGCGGCGTTGTTTACGGTCTTGAACTCCCTGTAGGTCGAGCGCACCACGGACGATGTGGTAGCGAACACCTGGTAGGTCGGGTACACGGCCTCCGCGAACGAGCACGACTGCGTGTTCTTGGAGGTTGTGACCTTCTCCGCCGATGTACGCCCAAATTTCTTCACCGTTTTGCAGGCGAACTCGAGCAACTTTACGCAGGGCAGAGTTTGGCTTCTTCGGAGTGCGGGTCGTGACCTTGATACAAACCCCTCGCTTCAATGGAGATGGCTTGTTGTAGGTCTTATTCTTTAACGTGTTGTTGACTTTGTGCAGCGCAGGAGACTTCGACTTTGAGTTCGAAGTGCTGCGACCTTTTCTAACTAGTTGGTTTATGGTTGGCATACAGTCTCCTATTCAATCAGATGAGCTCGGGCTCGTCAACCTCTGTTAATGTTTGCGCACTGTCGAGAATCGGGTTTACACCCGTTCCGACTGGAATCTTGCGACCGATGATCACGTTCTCTTTCAGGCCGAACAAGTCGTCTTGTTTACCGCTCAGAGCGGCCGATATCAGCACGCGCGTCGTATCCTGAAAACTTGCGGCTGACAGGAATGAATCGCTCCAAGTCGACACTTTGGTGATACCCAGTAGCAACTGCGTGAACTGAACGAGTTCTTTGCCACCAGCGGCAAGTCGTTTGTTCTCTTCGAGCACTGTGTGTCGGCTAACGGTATTACCAATCAAGAATGTTGAGTCGCCCGGATCATCGATCCGCACCCGACTAAACATTTGTCGAACAACGACTTCTAGGTGTTTATCAGCAATTGTTTGCCCCTGGCTCGAGAAGATTCGCTGGATTTCACCGATGATGTAGCGTTGTGTTTCGAGCACGCCGTTCAGACCCATTAGTTGTCGAGGGTTGATCGAACCGGATGTCAGACGTTGACCTTTCTTAACTTGGTCACCGTTTTCTACGGCCAGGTTCTTAAAGCCTGGCACTTCGTAGCGTCGGACTGAACCGGTGTCGCCAACAACAACGATCATATCGTCATACACTTCGGCGATACCGTCGAGCTTACTCGCAAGCTTCTTCTTGTCGCCTTTGGCGGCGAGGGTCTCGCCAGCTTTGACCTTGCTGCCACCTTTTACGAGCGCTTCGCGGTCACCGAGCTTGTGCTCGTAAACATTATCTTCATCTGCTGCGACCTGGATGATGTAGTCATCGCCATGTTCGCGAACAGTAACAGTGCCGTCAATTTCTGAGATGAAAGCTTCACCCTTTGGGTTACGGGCTTCGAACAGCTCAGTCACACGCGGCAGACCCTGGGAGATATTCTCTCCGGCAGCACCACCACCATGGAAGGTATCGAGCGTTAGCTGAGTGCCTGGTTCACCGATGCTTTGGGCAGCGATAACACCAACCGGCTGGTTCGCAGCGACCAGGTCGCCACTGGCGAGGTCGGCTCCATATGATTCGACAGGGATTCCACGCTCAGACTCGACAGTAATGACACTCTTAATTAGTGCTTCCTCCAGCCCGGCTTCCACGAGTTCTTCTGCTTTGCTTGGGCGCACTAATTCGCCTTTTTTAGCGCTGACGCCACCAGCCTTAACGGCTTTGGCAAGTACGCGACCAGCCAGGCGGTTCTCGAAGTCTAGTCCACGCTCTACGCTCTCTGCCTTGGTTATCAGTAGTCCTGGATCGTTCACGTCGTCTTCTGTGGTGAATACGTCCTGGCTAACATCAACCAGTTTTCGAGTCAGATAACCAGAGTCGGCAGTTTTAAGTGCGGTCGAAATCATACCCATTCGCGCCGAACGAGTACCGATAAAGTATTCAAGTGGGCTCAAGCCTGATTTGTAGTTCGATTTAATCGGCAGCTCAATTTCTTTTCCAGCTGCGTCGGTGGTGACACCCAAGCTTCCGACGGACGTCTTCAGCTGACCGATACTTCCACGAGCACCAGATACCATCGCCAAAGTCATCGGTGAATCAGAACCTTCAAATTGGTCATTCATAGCTTCAAGTATCATATTGTCAACTTCCAACCAAGCATTGACTGTCAGGCGGTAGCGCTCGTCGTCAGTAATCAGTCCTTGTTCAAACTGCTCAGCGACTTTAGTGGCTTTTTCTTCACCTTTCGCCATGATGTCTTCGATGCCATCGATGTCAGTAAAATCAGCTAGTGCTGCAGACAGTCCGGAGGCGGTTGCAAATTCGAAGCCGACGTTCTTTAGTTTGTCCGCCGTCTCAGCGGTGACGTCTTCGCCGTATTTATCAAATATGCGCGCCATCGTCTTCGACAAAACCTTTTTGGTCGTCGGCTCATTCAGGAATGGGAAATCTTCAGGGAAAATCTCGTTGTAAAGGACACGGCCAAGCGTCGTCTGTTCGGTAGTGCCTTTGACACGAATAGTGATTGGGCTCTGTAGCATAATCTGGCCGCTGTCATAGGCAAATAGTGCTTCGTCAACACTGCCGTAGCTGCCACCAGCTGGAACTCCCGGTTTGTTATAAGTCATGTAGTAGACGCCGAGCACGATATCTTGCTCTATGTGTAAGCTCGGTGAACCATCAGCCGGAATCAGCAGGTTGCGGCGAGCGGTCATCAGCTCTTTAGCTTCTGCCTGGGATTGTTCAGAAAGTGGCAAGTGAACCGCCATCTGGTCACCGTCGAAGTCAGCGTTGAAGCCTTTACAGACCAATGGGTGCAACTGGATGGCTTTGCCTTCAATTAGTTGCGGCTGAAACGCCTGGATGCCAAGACGATGCAGGGTCGGTGCACGGTTAAGTAGGACGTATTTGCCTTCGATAACTTCATCAAGCGCGTCCCAGACCTCAGCGGTGCCGGCGTCGATGAGTCGAGTAGCTGATTTGATGTTGTGCGCATAATCTTTTTCGATTAACTTACCGATTACGAATGGTTTGAATAGTTCTAGCGCCATCATCTTCGGCAGACCACACTGATCAAGTTCCAGCGCAGGACCAGACACGATTACTGATCGGCCCGAGTAGTCAACACGTTTTCCGAGCAAGTTCTGACGGAAACGACCTTGTTTACCTTTGAGCATATCGCTCAGTGATTTCAATCGACGGCGACCACCAGTGCTTGAAACAGCACGGCCACTCCTGGACGAATTGTTATCGATTAATGCGTCGACAGCTTCCTGAAGCATGCGCTGTTCGTTGCGCTGGATAACTTCCGGTGCCTTCAGGTCGACGAGCTTCTTCAAACGGTTGTTGCGGTTGATGACTCGGCGGTAGAGGTCATTCAGATCAGATGTCGCAAAGCGACCACCACTCAACTGGACCATTGGCCGCAGATCAGGTGGGATAACAGGGATAACACTTAGCACCAGTGAGCTTGGTTCGATGCCAGCGCGCTCAAGGCCCTCGAGAATTTTAAGCCGCTTAATCAGCTTCTTCTTGCGCTGCTTGCCGCGCACTTCGTCAGCCTCTTTGCTGAGTCGTTCGATAGTTTCGTTTAGGTCAATTTCATCGAGAATCTTCTTGATTGCTTTCGCACCCATTCCAACTTCGACCAATTCACGGTATTCACGTGGTAGTTCACGGTAAAATGTCTCTGTTAGTAGCGCGTGGAGTAGCAGCTGCTCGAGTTGTTCTTTCTTCAGATCATACTCAGCCATGGTTTCATCGATTTCTTCGGTACGCTGCTTAGCCAGTGCCTTTACGTCGGCGTCATCCTCTTCAGCTAGCTTGTTATAGCGAGCTTCGATGGCGGCCTTTGCGGCTTCTTGCTCGTTTTCGACTTCGATAATCATCGCATCGCGCTTATCTTCGTCAATACTAGTAATGATATAGCTAGCGAAATAGACAACTTTTTCAAGGTTCTTGATTGTCATATCAAGCAGTAGGCCAATCGCACTTGGCGTGCCACGCATGAACCAGATGTGAGCGACTGGCGCTGCTAACTGAATGTGACCCATTCGTTCGCGGCGAACAATACTACGGGTTACGATTTCGCCTTTTTCGTCTCGGGCGACTTCGCGGTTGCGAACGCCTCGGTACTTCGGGTCGTTCGGGTTGATGTCTTTGACTGGGCCAAAGATTCGTTCACAGAACAATCCATCGCGCTCAGGTTTCTGGGTGCGGTAGTTGATTGTTTCTGGTTTGAGCACTTCACCGTGTGACCACTGTAAAATTCGCTCTGGTGACGCAATAGTTAAGCGGACTGCGTCGAAATCCGTCATGTCTTTGGAATAACCTTGGCTTTTCATACGGAGGCCTCCTGATCGGCTTCTTTATCGGCTTGTTTGAATTCATCTTTAGCAGCATCGTCACTGATGTCGATGTTGCTTTCGGTTGGTACGGGCACCACTTCTTGGTGGGACTGTACTTCGTACTCGGCTTCGAGCACATCGTCGGCGTCGACGGAAGTTTCCTTCTTTAGCAGGTCAACTTCAAGTCCGAGACCTTGCATTTCCTTGACTAACACGTTGAAGCTTTCTGGAATGCGTGGACCGATTATCGGCTCTTGCTTAACGATTGATTCGTAGGCCTTCGAGCGTCCGAATACATCGTCTGACTTGATAGTCAGCATTTCTTGAAGCGTATTGGCTGCGCCGTAGGCTTCGAGCGCCCAGACTTCCATTTCTCCAAACCGCTGGCCACCATTTTGTGCTTTACCGCCAAGTGGCTGCTGCGTGACCATCGTGTACGGACCAGTTGATCGAGCGTGAATCTTGTCGGCAATCATGTGCTTGAGTTTGATGATGTGCATTGGACCGACTGTCGTGCGCTCTTTCAGTGCTTCACCGGTTCGGCCATCATACAGCTGGAACTTGCCATCTTCTGGCATGCCAGCTTCTTTGAGCATCTCACTGATTTTCTCTGAGCTTGCGCCTTCAAACGGTGGGCTAGCAATCTTGATACCAAGTGCTTTAGCTGCCATACCGAGGTGGTTTTCAAATAGCTGACCGATGTTCATACGACTCGGGACACCGAGCGGGTTCAACATGACGTCAACAGGCGTGCCGTCTTCCATGTACGGCATATCTTCGACAGGCAATACCCGAGCGATAACACCCTTGTTACCATAACGACCACCGAGTTTGTCACCGACTGCGATTTTACGCATTTGAGCGACGAAAACTTGGACTTCCATTAGCGTTCCGGCTTTGAGGTCGTCGCCGTTTTCTTTCGTGAAGACTTTTACGTCAACAACTTTGCCGTGCTTGCCGTTCGGCATGCGTAAGCTCGTGTTGCGCACATCTTTGGCCTTCTCACCGAAGATTGCACGGAGCAGACGCTCTTCACTAGAGAGTTCTTGCTCGCCTTTTGGCGTAATTTTTCCAACTAAGATATCACCAGGGTGAACTTCTGCACCGATGCGAACGATGCCTTCTTCATCGAGGTGACGAAGTGCTTCTTCAGATACGTTTGGAATATCAGCAGTAATCATCTCCGGACCGAGCTTCGTTTCGCGAACCTCTATGTCATAGTCGACGATGTGGATTGATGTCAGCGAGTCGTCTTCGACAAGTCGTTGCGAGATGACGATAGCATCTTCAAAGTTGTAGCCATCCCACTGCATGAATGCCACCATGGCATCATGACCAAGTGCCAGTTCGCCGTCGGCGATTGACATACCTTCGATTATCGGCTGGTCTTTCTTGACTTTATCGCCGACTGACACGCGAACCTTCTGGTTCATGCTGGTGCCATCGTTGCTACGGACAAAGTGGTATGGGCTATAGGTTTTCTTGCCAGCTTTGGCGTACTTAATCACTACTTCATCAGCAGTCGCGCTGACGACTTCGCCGTCTTCCTCTGCCACGATTACCTGACCAGAGTTTTTGGCGGTTGGACCTTCAAGCCCGGTGCCGACGATTGGTGATTCAGGCCGCACCAGCGGTACAGCTTGGCGCTGCTGGTTGGCGCCCATTAATGACCGATACACATAGTTTCGTTCCAGGAATGGAATCAAACCAGCACTGATACCAACAATCTGTTGTGGAGCAGCATCCATGTGCGTGACGTCGTCTGCATCGACTTCTTCAGAGTCGGTACCACCAGTGCGAGCAGATACACGCGGGCTCTGGAAGAAACCGTCTTTATCGTATTCTTGACCAGCACCAGCGATAACGGCTGACTGCTCGTCAGTGGCATCAAGATAGACGATATCCGTCGTGACTTGTGCTTTAACCGGTACGGTTTGGCGGTCGAGTTTTGCCAGCTTCTTGATATCTGCTTTGGTAATTTCTTTGTCAGCTTTAACGACGACTTTACCGTCCACATCGAGCACGTCTTTAGATGTGGTTTTACCTTCTGCGTCTTTTGGTGCGACAGCAGAAATGACTTTTCGGTATGGCGTCTCGATAAAACCATAGTTGTTGATACGTGCGTACTGTGCGAGGTTGAGCACCAAACCGATGTTGGCGCCTTCCGGTGTTTCAACCGTGCAGATGCGTCCGTAGTGAGTAGCGTGGGCGTCACGTACTTCGAACCCAGCGCGTTCTCGACTGAGGCCACCAGGACCCATCGAGCTCAGGCGACGTTTGTGAGCGAGCTCGCTCAGCGGGTTCGTCTGATCCATAAACTGGCTCAACTGTGAGCTGCCGAAAAATTCGCGAACTGCAGCTACAACTGGACGAGCGTTGACAAGCTGGTTCGGGGTAACTGAGTCCATGTCGCTCATACTCATTCGATCTTTAGCGTTTCGCTCCATGCGCAGTAGACCGATACGAAACTGACGCTGAACCAGTTCACCGACGAGTTTAACTCGTCTGTTTGAAAGACTGTCCATGTCATCTGCTGGTTCTTGGGTGACATTCAAACGAATAACTTCGGCAATGATGGCTATCAGGTCTTCCATTCGCATAACGCGATTTTCCTTGGTGTTTTCGACATCAAGGTCAAGGCGCTTGTTCAGCTGGTAGCGACCGACTCGGCTGAAGTCAAAACGCTGATAGTTAAAGAACATGTCTTCAAGCAGGCTCTTTGCGTTTGCGACAGTCGCCATGTCACCTGGACGCAAACGGCGATAGACTTCGACAAGTGCTTCGGAGGTGTTCGTAGCCGGGTCCTTGTCCAGTGTTGCCTGGACATAACTGTTCTCTCCTTGGTCGACGTGACGGAAGAGTGATTCAATCGTACGGTCAGTACCGATTCCGAGTGCACGCAGCAAAGTTGTGACCGGAATCTTGCGACGACGATCAATCTTCACGTAAATAGCACCGTTCTTGGCAGTTTCAAACTCTAGCCACGCACCGCGACCCGGGATAACCTTGGCGCCATAAATATTGTGGCTGCCGCTTTGCTCAGATGTGAAGTATATACCAGCCGAACGAATCAGCTGCGACACCATCACTCGTTCTGCACCATTAACGACGAAGCTGGCCCGCTGCGTCATCCACGGATAATCACCAAGATAAATCTCACCCTCAGAAACTTCACCCGTAACTTTATTGGTCAACTCGACAGTCGCGTAGAGACTTGACTCATATGAAGTATTGTTATCACGCGCTTCGTGCTCACTCAGTTCTGGGTTCTTAAACTCATAATCAGTAAACCGCATACTGAGTTTGTCGCCAGTGTAGTCATTGATAGGATTAATCTCTTCAAAGATTTCGGTGAGCCCATCCTGGACAAATTCTTGCCAACTACGAAGTTGGTGTCCTAACAAATCAGGCAGTTCGACGACTGCCTTGTTATCTGATAAATATGTACGCGCAACAGCTGACTTAGTGGACAATGTATCCTCCGAGATTGTTTATTAGAGTTGATTAGAGAGTTTTCGCAATACCCCTGGGCCACCAGGGTATTGGTGTGTTTTGGTGAAAACACTTCGAGTCTCGATATTCTGGCCAAATTGAATAAGCGAGCTCATTCTGCTTCGTTATACCCTACTCTACGCGATTAACATTTGTTGTCAAATTTATTGTAGTTCAAATCGCCTGTGTTTAATCCGGCTCAGTTACTGCTGGCTGTCAGCCTCAAGCCTTTGTCTACGCCAGCCTGTTCTTAATTCTTTAGCTGCAGCATGGAGTGCAACTGCTGTGGCGGTGCCACCAAACGCTACGACCAGTGGCACCCCACCATTACCAAGCTGCTCTGCATTAGCAACCGCCAGTGCTGATGCGGAACCTGTAGCGGTGCCAAATGCCCCGCAAACTGCTGCTACCACATAGTGTTCAACTGGATTTTGGACATGCCTGATGCTTCCGGGAGGATTCGGGACGTCAAGCTCAACTGTTTCGTCAGTAACTGGTGGCACGTCGCCATTCTCGGGACTCGTCATAATTAGCGCAGCTCGCTGATCACATCGTCAATCACGCCATAGACCTTGGCTTCATCTGCAGTCATGTAGAAATCACGATCCATGTCGTTGTTTATCTTCTTCTTGGTTTGACCAGTGCTATCGGCCAGCATTTGCTCCAACAGGTCTTTGAGCTTGATAACTTCAGCGGCAGTAATTTCTATATCGCTAGCCATACCACGGAAACCCGAGCTGGGTTGGTGAATCATGATTTTACTATGCGGCAGTGAGAACCGTTTGCCTGGTTCGCCGGCGCTGAGTAGCATCGCACCCATGCTCGCAGCCATGCCGACACTAATCGTACTGACGTCTGGTTTGATGTAATTCATGGTGTCGATAATCGCCAGACCGTCATAGACGCTGCCACCAGGGGAGTTGACGTAAAGCTGGATGTCTTTGTCAGGCGCTTCGTGGGCCAGGTGTAACAACTGCGCAATCACGACATTTGCCGTATGATGATTAACCTCTTCGCCCATGAAGATGATGCGCTCTTTGAGTAAGCGCGAGTAGATGTCATAGGCGCGCTCGCCGTGATGACTTTTTTCGATAACAGTCGGGATCAGGTAATTGCTTGGGTTGCTCATGGCACTCAGTATAGACGCTTTAGCACTCGCAAATCAAGAGTGCTAACTAAGTAGTGCAAATAGGGTCGTGAATACCGCGACAATCACCAAAGACATCCCGATAATCATCGCCATGCCTCTGCTCTCGTGCATGTTAAAGTTATCGACGGCGAAATCATCAGATGCACCGTCGATCTTATCGTCTACAGTGCGCAACCCGCGCTGCAAAGTGCGTGGGAGATATGGCCGAGCCAGCTCATAGCCTATCTCCAACGGTAACGCTAAAATTAATGAAGCTGAAAACGCCAGCCCACCATAATGGAAAAACACACTAGGCCAGGCCTCGCTCATTCCAAAAAATCGAAATACACCGTAGCCAGCTATTACCGGAACTTGCTCTGACTGGACTGGTCCAAACACAAAGAAGGATAGACCAAACAGCAGTGGTGTCATCAGTATAAAGATACTATAAGATGCTAGTGCTTTCGGAGCAGACCAAAATAGTCTGAGCATAAACAACAAAAAGAACACATAAACTGCGAAAAACATAATCAACGCCGTCGCAAGCAAACGACCAAATTCCAGAAATGCTATCGCCATAAAATAACTAATAAACGGCAGTACTATGAAAACAAATACCGTATAGCTGCTATTTATGCTCGATCGTAGTCCATTGTTCGACCAAATCATAGACCTATTGTAGCAGGGGTTACTCTACGAGTTCAGTTCGACGAGTTTCGAAATCGTCTTCTCGGTCAGCATCTGGGCTGCAACTTCGCGCCGGGCTTCTGGCTTATCGAGTTCTGCCTGCATCTTCTCGTCTGAGTACTGCTCACGCAGTAGATTCATCTGTGTCTCGAGCTCGTCGGTGTCGACACCTACTTCCATGTCTTTGGCAAGTTTGGTCAGGACTAGCGATGATTTGGCGCGTTTCTCAGCTTGAGCTTGGAGCTCACCAGCTTTGAACTCATCTTCGCTTACCCCTTGCTGGTCGAGATAATTCTGCATGGTCATGCCGCGCTGCATCAGGTTCTGTTGTAACTCTTGTTCTATCTCTGCACGGACCCGTTCGAGCAATTGCGGCGGAACGTCAAGCTTGACCTTATCTACCAGGGCTTCGATTGTCTCTTGGCGCAGTTTGCGTTGTGCTTGCTGTTCGTTCTCAGACTCAAGCTGGGTCTTGATATCGGCTTTGAGTGCTTTAAGGTCATCAAACGGGCCAAGCTTGGTCGCAAACTCGTCATCGATAGTCGGCTTGTTGAGCTGCTCAATTTTTTTGGCCGTCACAGCAAACGTAACTTTGTCGCCAGCTAACGTCTCAACACGGTAGTCATCTGGGAATGTGATGGTAAAGGTCTTGTCTTCGCCCGACTTCATGCCGATTACTTCGGGTTCGAAGCCTTCGATGAAGCTGCCGCTACCGAGCTGGAGCGGGTAATCAGTGCCACTAGCACCGGGCACGTCATCGCCACTATCAGGGTGGGTGCCTTTAAAATCGATCGTGACTTTGTCGCCGTCTTTGGCAGCGCGGTCAACTTCTTCAGCCTCGGCGCTGCGAGTCGCAATGTTGTCGAGTACTTCTTCGACGTCTTTGGCTGTCACGTCATCGGCTTCGACGCTGACTTTGAGATTGTCGTATTTTGGTAGTTTGAATTCCGGCACAGTCTCGACGGTGGCGGTGAATTCAAGTTGCGAATACGGTACAAATTTGGTGACATTTACTTCGGGCTGGGCCAACGGCTCGATATTATGGTCGTTCAGCGCCTGGCTGTAAGCGATTGAGAGTGCTCGGTCCAGGATGTCAGCCTGCAGGTGTTCGCTGCCGACTTCTCTTTCGACTACTTTGTCAGGCGCGTTGCCGTCACGGAAGCCTTTGGCCTTAACCTTCGGTCGATGTTCATCGATCACGGCTTTCTTGGCACGCGTTACAACTTCTTCGTCGACGACGATACTAAGCTTGGTTTGAGAGTCTTTGAGTTGTTCTACATCTATTTTCATACTGGTTCAGTGTAACAAACTAGTGGCTAGCGTCCAGTGCTAGCGGCTAATCTCATCGGCAATTTCTTCAATTGTCAGCTCTGACTGCTCACCACTATCAAGTTGTTTTAGGGCGTGAGTGTCGTCGCTGCCAGGAAACAACACATACGGAATTTGGTGCTTGAGCGCAGTCTTGATTTGCTTATCAGTTTTACGACCTGAGTAGTCAATTGCCACATTCACGCCTGCCGCGCGCAGTCCCATCGCGGCTGCTTCGGCTTGCGCGACGTTATCCTCAACCACCACCCAGATTTCTGCCGCTGGTGTTAGCTCGGGCCACAGCTCGTGACCGTCCAGAAACTCAGCTAGCGTTGCGTCACCCATGCCAAACCCGACAGTCGGTAGTGGGTCGACGCCAAAGTTTTCTAGCAATGCGTCGTAACGACCGCCACCAAATAACGAACGTTTGTTGTCAGGGTTCATGTCAAACACTTCGAACACCATGCCAGTGTAGTAGTCGAATCCGCGAGCGATTGTTTGGTCAAATACAACAGTGTCTAAATCTAGTCGTTCGATAATGTTTGACACGTGCTGCACAGAACTAAGCTCTTGGATTTGCGGTGGCAACCCATCAATTGATGATGCCTGCATAAACTGTCCGACGACCGTCTTGTCTGCACTCAGTTCACCAAGTTTTTCATCAAATTCCGCTTGGCTCATCTTGTCGTGCGCATCGACAAGTCTGGTTAGAGCCGCACTGTCATCAGCGCCAGCAAGATCCGCCAGCTCATTGAGGACATCGCGGTGACTGATGCGAACTTGGTACATATCGTCAGTTGCACCAAACGCCTGCATCAACGTATCTGCCAGCGTAATGATCTCCTGGTCGCCATAATCATTTGAATCACCGAACAAATCAGCGTTCAGCTGCCAGAACTCGCGCAAACGGCCTTTTTGTGGTCGTTCGTAGCGCATGAAGTTAGCCATGCTAAACAGTCGCAACGGATAGCCGCTTTCGAGTCGGTCTTGACTGACGAGCCGCGCTACACTCGGAGTCATCTCGGGTCGAATCGTCAGTGTCCGGTCTCCACGATCAGTAAAACTGTACGACTGTTCGTTGACGATTTCCTCGCTGGTCTTGGACGTATACAACTCAATCGGTTCCAGCAGCGGCGTCATGTACTCTTCGTAGCCGAACGATTCGCAGATCGTAAACCAGGTATTAAATATATGGTTCTGGCGCCGCATAGAAGCTGGCTTGAAATCACGAGTGCCACGGTAGGGTTGGTTGTCGAGTTTGCTCATTGTTAATGATTATAGCAAGGGCAAATGAATTAGGTTACCTCAACAATGTCTAAACTTCTGGTGTATCGAGGTTGTAGTCCCCACAATAACGCGCGATCCAGTTGACGTAATCGTCGACATTTGGATTTTGATGACGCAATAACGCAGTCGCTAAAGCTGAGACTGATTCCTTTGGTTCATCAAAGACCATTCGCAGCTTAGCGCCTCTAATTGTGTCTTCATATTTTGTAGTATCTCTGTGGTGCTGCCCATGTAACTCCTTAATCTCTTCAAATTCTAGATTGATTGGTTCGTGAATAGTCGCTGGTGTTACTAACTTGCGTGCTACGTATATAAGTTTTCTGTCTTCAGTAAGATGACTTGTTGAACGAATCCTAGATGTTTCGCGGCTCATAAGAAGGACCCCTTTGCTAGGAGTCTGTTCGGCATCGAGGTAGCGCCCTGCTACTCTATCCACTATTTTTGGCCTAAATGGTATGTATTCAGACCGGCTACCACCAGTAATTGCAACTAGCCCTAGTGCTGCACCAGCTAGGCGTGAAATATCATTACTAATTTCCTGATCAGCAACGCGCTCATCATGCAGGCGTCGTCGTACTTGGTTAATGTCTTCCTTACCTGTCATTTAATTCACCTTTCCATTCGATAGTATTTACTTATATTAATACTTTATTGCAATAGTGGCAAGTATTACTTAAAGATAGCTTTGACAGCCTAGAACATAAGCATCTACAATAAAACTGATCCTTTTGTGAGGGTCATCGCCAGGGCAACTTGGCGACAGTTCTTTACCATCATCGAACGCTAGCAAGGGTGAAGGTCATCATATGACTTCTAGGCCGAGCTAAGAAACTTGGTCCGATAAGGATCTGCACTGTTTGTGTAGAGTAGTGCTTACGACGAAAGACCGAGGGCGACGAGTGGCGGGGACAGCGAAGCCCTGCTCCTACAGCAGACGGCTGAACAGCCAATGCGACGGTACATCGTTGTTCGATATCGAAGATAAAATAACCCTTGGCTATTCGCAGCGAAGGGTTTTTTATTTACAGAGAATCTGCGAATGCACTAAGCTGGTCTTTCCAATAATCGCGCCACTGACTCCGAGCATCATCCGATGCAAGTTGACTCATGGATACAACTAAAAGTGATTTGGTAGCGGTCTTTGATTCGATTGCCGCTTCCAACTTGGCATCGCCAGCATCTGCCCGAGTGTAATCACGAATATCAGTCGATGACGTCCGTGTGTTTTCAACCAAGCAACCATTTATATCCTCATATGCATCGAACCAGTCATGCCAAGCACTCGCTACGTCAGCCCGGGCATGATTAATCGTCTTGCTGACTGCCACTTCGAACTTGCCATCTAGGCGCTGACCAGGCTGACGACGGCCCACATGCTGTTCATAGGCGACAGCCACCGCCTGCGACCACCAATGCCGTTTATCTACGTCAACATGGATGTTGGCAAGTGCACAGGCTGCCAGCGACTGGTGAGTATCATCATGGCTCGCTAACAGCTCCACCCAATTATTCCACGAGCGATTAGTAGCCTTGGCGATAGCATCAGTGTTCTCAGCACGGGCCATGTATTAAAGCGCCACTTTCAACGCGACGACTGCTAACGTTGCTACCAGAGAAATAGCCACTGCCTGCATAATCATCAGCTTTGAACGTTGCTTGTCTTTAGTGATGGCTGAATCATCGGTCACCTTTTCGGCTTGATTGCTGTCGTCTTTGGTAAGCTGCGTACCGCTCATGCCGTGGCTAGCGCAGAACGAGCTCTTTGCCTGGAGTAAATTCAGAACACCGATAAACAATCCAACCCCGAGCACAAGACTAGTAACGATAATACCAACGCCGCCATCTACAAGCGGGAACAGGATCGCGTAGCCCAATCCAGCAAATAACACGCCACCAATTCCGACTTTACGCCGGTAGTCGACACCCGCCTGATTAATGTTGCAAACTCCTGGTTGATACTCTGCCATGATTACTCCTTATTCTTACTCAAGATAGTATAGCGCACGGCAACTTTCATTGACTACTGCCTATGTAGTACTATTGAGTGGCAATTATCGCCGGAGTGGTGGAATTGGCAGACACGCGTGGTTTAGGACCACGTGCCGCAAGGCGTGAAGGTTCAAGTCCTTTCTCCGGCACCATTAAACAATGACTGTTCCTTAGAGCAGTCATTGTTTAATTTTGTTTCGATGGAGTGCTTGAACCTTACTAAAGGGTCACATAGAGCAGCGAAGCCCGGAAGGTGTTTACATTTTCTGGCAAGCAAACGGAGGAGCATAGCAGCGCGAAGCGATAGTCCTTTCTCCGCCAATCCCTATTTATTATTCCGCCAAAAATGCAGACTACCGCCAGCATATTCGCGGCGATCGACGAACTCGAGCAGGTCTAACTCGAACTCCTCGTCGGCAGGAGCAGATACCACAAGTAACCCGCCATCGGTAATGAGAGATGTTAGCCGCTCGATTTTCTCAGCATCAAACACGTCGTAGGGTGGATCGGCAAACACCACGTCGAACGAGCCATGAGGTGCCACCGACAACCAGCTAAAGACATTGCCTTTGACTTGCGACACGTTGCCTGCCTGCAGTCGCTCGATGTTTTGTTGGATAATTCGCTGAGCTTTTGAATTATTATCGACAATTGTAACCTCGCCTGCTCCTCGACTCGCTGCCTCTAGCCCGAGCGCGCCGCTGCCTCCAAATGCATCGAGCACGCGTAAGCCCTGGATGTCACCCAGCATGCTGAACAGCGCAGAGCGCATCCGCTCGCTCATCGGGTGAATATTCCGGCCGCGGGGCGCACGCAAAAGCCGACCACTGAAATATCCGCCGACTATTCGCAGGTTACTCATCATCAGTCAGTGCCTTCGACGATTCATCTAGCGCCAGCCACCAGGCAATCACAATCGTCCGCACAATCAGTGGCGACATCTTGTAACGAACATCACGACCAATCTTCGTCGTCCAGCCTTTGTCATAGTAACGACCATAGATATTGAGCTCGCCGATTTCACGAGCATACGCCTGAAAAACTTCTATCAAGCCATGCTTACGAGCGAAGTTCAGTTCGACCTGGCTCGGGCGACCGCCGTGCAGACGATTGATCAGTATCGCGCCCGTCACGCCAGCCTCGAACGAAACATGAGTCGACAACAAGCCTTTGCCACCCATCAAGCGATAGGTCTTACGAACCGCATCACGCAACGAAGTACCCCTGATGAATATTCGTTTAGCTTTACTGTCTGGCGCTCCACCATCGCCACGCAACTGGCCGAGCTCTTGTTTGTAGCTGTAGTGATGAGCCGGAGTTAATCCGTCGGTCAAGGTGTGCGCCAACCAGCTGGCTTCAAATGCGGCTTTGTCTTGGTCATCTTTGCGTAGCGCCACGACGAGATTATTGTAGTGCAGCATCATTGGTTCAAAAATCGCATTGTCGGTGTTGTCGAACGGATCATAAAAGTGCCACGGCTCTTCAGCTTCAGGAGACTTCGTTTTGATGCCGTCTGGACCATTGACGCCTTCGAAGTGCTGTATCAGCTTCAGCCGCGGAAACTTTGCCCGCTGTTTGGCCAAGCCGAGCTGGTCCGGCGCGCGGTTAATAATACTGCGCAGAACACTAAACGCGACACGGTTGTATTTTTGATGTGCGCCTATCCAGGTTGCACTGTGTTTGGTGCTTACAAAGCCAGAATACATATGTTAATTACGGTGCGCCAATCGTGGAGCATTGTCAATTTTGACCTGGATGGCCGGATCTTGAAGTAAATCATCGTCGACCAGGATATCCGCCACCACCGCTTGGACCTGCTCCACCAGTGGAGTATCGCCCAGATGGGCATGCTGGAATGCAAACTGCCCACTCTGGGCTGTGCCCCACAGCTGACCACTGCCGCGGTGCTCCATGTCGTACTCTGCCAGCTTGAAGCCGTCGGTCGTATCCGCGAACGCCTGCAGTCGAGGATTACGTGCCTGGGCCGTAGTGCTGGTCAGAGCGTAGGCGTAGGACTGCTTGTCACTCCGACCAACTCGACCACGCAGCTGATGCAGCTGCGACAGTCCGAATCTTTCAGCACCCTCGATCAGCATCACCGTCGCATTCGCGACATCGACGCCAACCTCTACGACAGTTGTTGCCACCAGTATGTCGATTTTACCGCTGACAAATTGGTCAATAATCGATTGCTTGTCGTCTGGAGTCAGCGCGCCGTGAAGCTGTGCGACGTTAGCTTTTTTAAAATAATCTGCGATCCGTCTGTACTCACGTTCGACGCTTGTCACCCCCAGCTTGTCGCTGTCGCTAATCAACGGACAAACCACATACATCTGCTGCCCCGATTTGAGCTGCTCAGAGATGCGGTCATATACAAATTGCCGTTTCTTAGGACCGTACACTGCTGTCTCGACTGGCTTACGTCCCGGCGGCAACTCACGAATCGACGTCACGTCTAAGTCAGCATAGACACTCAGCGCCAACGTCCGCGGGATCGGCGTAGCGCTCATGCTCAGCACATGCGGCAAATCATCGCCGTCTGCTACCAGCTGCTGGCGCTGGCGCACACCGAATCGATGCTGCTCATCGATAACCAGCAAACCCAGTGAGTCGAACTCTACATCTGGCTGCAACACCGCATGCGTACCAACCACCAGCTGAGATTCACCGCGGGCAAGCTTATTCTTACGACGGCGTTTAGCAGCGGTCGAAACCGACGACGTCAGCATCACGGTGTCGACATCTGGCAGTAGTTTCTGAATCGTTTTGAGGTGCTGTCCAGCCACGACCTCTGTCGGGGCAATAATCGCAACCTGATGCCCACTGCTGATGACGTCGAGCGCAGCTGCTGCCGCGACCACTGTCTTGCCGCTACCGACATCACCTTGTAACAGGCGGTTCATCGGACGACCGCTGCTCATATCTTGCATAATCTGCCACAATGCCCGCTTCTGGTCGGCCGTCAGCGTGAACGGTAGCTGCTTCAGAAAAGCTTTGATTGCATCCAATGCTTGGTCAATCATCACCCCAGACTGCTGACGCAACTGCTGGGCGTTCAGTCTCGCTGCCAGTATCAAGTCAAACAGCTCATCAAACGCCCAGCGCTGCTTGGCACGCTGCAGCTGCTCCGGCGAGTCTGGTCGATGCAACTGCCGCACCGCCTCGGGAAGCGCCATCAAACCGTAACGAGAACACAGCTCAGCTGGCAGATAGTCGTCCAGTTCAGCCGCCAGTTCGATAATTTGTTTCGTTAAGCGGTAAAGTTTTTTGTTCGACAGACCTTTGGTTAGTGCGTACTGTGGCACAATCTTGGCGGTAAACGACTGGTCGACACTGACCGGCTCAATCTCCGGGTTTATCAGCTGTAATTTATCGCCGATTGTCAGCTCACCAGATACATATACTTCGCCCAGCTGCTTCAGCTGCTGGGCGCGGTAGGGTTGATTGAACCAAATTAGCCCGACCCGACCACTGCCGTCGTCCAAGGTAGCCTCGACGATTGATTGGTGTCGCCGTCGCGACGAACGAGCGTGGATACTGCCTAGCCTGCCCTGGAGCGTCAACATTCCCGGTGCCATCTGCTTGATTTTGGTAATCTTCGAATAATCACGGTAACCACGCGGGATATGCAGCAGTAAGTCTCGGGTCGTTTTAATCTGCAGCCGCCGTAGTTTAGTGGCAGTCGCGTCACCGACGCCGTCGAGCTGATCTACCGTCGTCAGTTGCACGAAATTAGCGCTTGATTAGTACGAATGAATTCTTGCCACGCTTGAGAAACAGTTTGCCGTTCACATCTGCAAACTCTAGCATCGGCTGGTCATCGTCAACCTTGTCGCCGTTGACCGTAATCGCTCCCTGGATGATGAAGCGCCGTGCCTCTGAGTTCGATGTCGCGAGGCCTGTCGCGACCAGTGTCTCGATGAGCGTGGCTTGTGGCTGAGCAGTGCTGACTTGTTCTAGTAAGTGCTGTTGGGTCTCATCGAGCTGCGTAAACGCCAGCTCACCGCTGATGAGCTGTCCCAGCACCTGGCTCGCAGCCTGAACACTATCCGCTACGTCCTGACCGTGGATAATCTTTGTCGCGTGGTACGCCAGGTACTTCTGCGCCGCTCGCTCGGCAGGATTGGCCTCAAACTCGTCCATTACCTGTTCAAATTCATCCGGCTCAATCAAGGTGTATATCTTCAGGTAGTCACCGACACCTTGGTCATCGACATTTAGCCAAAACTGATAAAACTCAAATGGACTCGTTAGCTCAGCATTCAGCCAGACTGCTCCGCCCTCGCTTTTGCCAAATTTACGGCCAGTGGCTTGGTTAATAATCAACGGTGCAGTGTAGACATGAGTCGTTGCGCCCTCAAGTTTGCGAATCAGCTCGACACCAGCCAGACTGTTACCCCACTGATCAGCACCAGACACCTGCAAGGTCACACCATGTTCACGGTAGAGATGTAGAAAGTCATAGCCTTGAATCAAGCTGTAGCTAAACTCCGCGTAACTGATGCCAGCCCCGCCCTCACCAATTCGCGACTGCACAAACTCACGGTCAAGCAGCTGTGTCATCGACATGTTTTTGCCGACTTCACGCAAGAAACTAAGGTAGTTGATGTCCTTGAACCAGTCGTAGTTATCAACCAGCGTAAAATCCATGCCGTCAAACACTTGTTCGTACTCGGCAGCGATACCGCGCTTGTTAGACGTAATTTCTTCGAGCTGCTTCAGGCTACGCTCCTGTTTCTTGCCATCTGGGTCGCCAATCATGCCAGTAGCCCCACCAACCAATAAGTACGCTTTGTGACCGTGGGCGATAAAATGCCGCACCATCATCGCTGACGCTAAGTTGCCGATTGTCATGCTAGCTGCACTGGGGTCAACGCCGAAATACAAGGTACGAGTATCATCCAACTGCGTAATGTCGTCGAACGTCGTTTGGTTGACGAAACCACGCCACTCTAGCTCTTGAGATAAGGTCAGTTTATTAGTCATAGATAAAGTGTAGCAAACTCTTTATATTTTGATAAAAGTGCTACAATAGAAAACGCTAAAGTATGGAGATTTATGGCAGATACCAAATTGAAATCATGGTTTGATAACGCCAAGAAACAACTAAAGGGTGCGGTGAATACCGCCGGAGCAAGTGGAGGCGATATTGTGGGAGCGAAAGACACCAGCGGCAAGCTAAAGCGAATTCATGGCCGCAGCGCTAAAAACATAACCCGTAAGAAACAGAAGAGCGACTGGCACAAGCAATTTTACAAAAATGCACCGCAGGGGCGACTCAGACGCACTGTCTGGCTACTGCACCCGAAACGCCAAGTCCAGTTCTGGTTCTCGAAGCACGGACTGAAGCTAGTCGCCAAACTAGCGGTCATCGCCATCGCCGCCGGATTTTTATTTAGCCTGTTGGTGTACGGCTACTATTCACGCCAACTACCAGGTCCTGAGGAGATCTCCAACCGCCTGCTTAGCCAAAGCACGCGATTCTACGACCGAACTGGTAAAACGCTTATATATGAGACCTTTGGCGATGAGGATCGCACCGTCGTCGAATGGGACAGCATCAGTGACGATATTAAAGACGCAACCGTAGCGGTGGAAGACAAGAACTTCTATGAACACAATGGCATCGACTTTACGGCCATCACCCGCGCTGGCGTGGCATATGTCGCTAATCGAGGCCAAATCACCCAGGGTGGTTCGACGATTACCCAGCAATTTATCAAAAAATCACTCCTTAGTGATGAACAAAGCTTCGACCGTAAAATCAAAGAGGCAATTTTAGCCGTCGAGCTGGAGCGTATTTACTCCAAGCAAGAAATCCTACAGTTCTACCTCAACGAAGTGCCATACGGTGGCACCAGTTATGGTGTCGAGGCGGCGGCTGAAAATTATTTCCGCACGTCAGCCAAAGACCTCAAACTAGACCAGGCCGCACTGCTGGCCGGCCTACCACAACGACCAACCTTCTTTATAAAGAACCTCGATCAGCTCGAAATCCGTAAAGACTACGTGCTCGACCAAATGCTCGAGCAAGGTTATGTGACTAAGGAAGAAGCCACCAAAGCCAAAGAAAAAGACACCACCAAGCAGATGAAGTTCGACCGCAACCAATACCGCGGCATCAAAGCTCCGCACTTTGTGCTCGAAGCACGCCAGGTGCTTGAAGACAAGTACGGTCCAGACACGGTCGCTCAAGGTGGACTCAGAGTCACTACGACTGTCGACCTCCAGCTCCAGAAAAAAGCCGAGAAAGCAATCCAGGACAACATCGGCACAGTAGAAGCCGGCGGCGGCAACAACGCATCTATTACGAGTGTCGACCCGCGGACTGGACAAATCGTTGCTATGGCAGGCAGTCGTGACTTCTTCTACGAAGGCTTCGGCGCATTCAACGTTGCAACTGCACGACGGCAGCCAGGCTCCAGCTTCAAGCCCTATGTCTACGCTACCTTGATGCAGGAGAATTACGGCGCAGGCTCTGTCTTCTACGACATCAACGGCATGAACTTCGGCACCCCCGAGAACCCCTACACGCCGAACAACTTCGACAACTCATCTCGTGGACCGTTGTCTGTCCGCCAGGCTTTAGCTGAATCGCGCAACATCCCCGCAGTGAAAGCCATCTACATCGCTGGTGTCGACAACGTCCTGGATAAAGTCGAGGACATGGGTATATCGATACTCGAAGATCGCAGCAACTTCGGTCTCTCTGCTGCACTTGGTGCAGCAGATATCAAGCAGGTTGACCACGTCGGCGGATTTGGAACTTTCGCCAACGGCGGCGTCTACCACGAAAAAACCTACATTCTTAAGGTCGAGAACTCTCAGGGCGAGGTTCTCGACGAGTGGAAAGAAGAAAAAGGCGAACGCGTCCTCGACAAAGAAATCGCCTACATCATGCAGAACATCCTGACTGATGGTGACGCGCGTCGTCCGACCTTCGGTGCGCTTGATTACTTCAACGTTCCTGGTGTGGACTTTATGGCCAAAACTGGTACCACCAACTCCCAACGTGACGGCGTCATCATGGGTAGCTCAACAGCTCTCGCCTCCGGTGTCTGGGTCGGCCACAGTGACAACAACGCCATGTACTCGACTACTTCACGACTTGCCGGACCAATGTTTCAGCAGTATGTCCGTGACGCCCACAGCTACATCCAAAGCAACAAGAAGTTCGAAAACCCAGTTGAGTTCAAACGCCCCGACGGCATAAAGACAGCCACTATTGGTCGCTATACCGGTCGGGCTCCCGTCGACGGTACCAGCAACACGGTAACCGACATCTTCCCAAGCTGGTATAAAGTCCCGTCATCAAGCAGCACCGAACCATTTACGATTGATACCGTTTCTGGACTACTCGCAACCGAGTGTACCCCTCAAGCTGCACGCCAAGAAGTACGAGTAGGTGGCATCGCGCCTGAGATTCCACCATCCGATCCTGCCTATGCCCGCTGGAACTCCGCCCTACGCGGCTACCTCGGTGGTTCTAGTATTGGTGGTAGCGATGGAATTGCCGTTAAGCCAACAGCAGAAGACGATGTCCACAAATGTGGCGACAAACCACCATCAGTCGACATCAGTTTCGATTCAGACACTAACCAAGCAACCGCCACTGCTAAAAAAGGAACTCTTAATCTCGACAAACTACTAATAAAAATTAATGGTCAAGTCGTGGCTGGCGGCTCGTTCAGCGTCAGCGGCGGTTCAGCTACACGCTCAGTTAAAATCAACAAATCTGCAGGCAACTACAAACTCAGCGCCGAGGTCATCGACAAAGGCTTGTACAGCGACAGCTCAAAGTCAGAGAACATCACCATTGACGATGGCAGCGACGAAGACGAAGATGACGACGAGGAAACGACATTCACCTGGCCGCCAAGTCGCCGTAACAGATCAAGTTATAGTCGCTACTACTAAGCCGACTGCTCAGTAACAAGACTGTTCATCGCACTGCGTAAATCGCGGTAGGGCTGGTAGATTTTTGAATCGATATTACTTACTTGTGGACCAACTACTTTCTTGAAACCAAGTTTCTTAGCTTCCGCAATACGCTTGTCGATATTCGGTACGTGACGCAGCTCTCCGCTGAGACCGACCTCCCCGAAGACAACCGCATCATCGGCTAGCGTCACGGATTTGGCAGCAGACGCTATCGCCATCGCCACAGCTAGGTCAGCCGCCGGTTCGTTGATACGAACACCACCAACAATGTTGATGTAGATGTCTTGGTCAGATAAGTCGAGCTTAGTTCGGCGATCGAGCACCGCACTCAACAAATTCAGTCGATTGAGGTCAAAACCGGAGGCAGTTCGCTTCGGGTAGCCGAAATTGGTGCGGTTAACTAGCGCTTGGACCTCGACCAGCATCGGCCGCGCACCCTCCATCGTCGCCAGCACAACTGAGCCATCAGCCACCTGGCGCTCAGCCAACATGGCTTTTGATGGGTTGTCGACTATCTCCATGCCGCTGTCTTTCATCTCGAAAATTGCCATATTATTGGTTGAACCATAACGATTCTTAACGCTTCGCAGTGTCTTGAACCCTCCGTAACGGTCGCCCTCGAGCTGGAGCACGACATCGACGATATGTTCGAGTATCTTCGGTCCCGCGATATTCCCGTCCTTGGTTACATGCCCGACGATTAAAACGGCAGTGTTTGAGCGTTTGGCGGCATCGATAATCGCATGTGAACTCTGAGCAATCTGACTAACGGAACCAGGATTGCTATCGACAGATTGAAGCTGCATCGTTTGAATCGAATCAATCACCACCACCGACGCTACGCCGCTGGCAATCGTCGCAACGGTGTCGTCGGTTGATGTGCTGGCCGCTAATGACAGCTTGCCAGTATCGCCAATCAACCGCTTCGCCCGCAGCGAAATCTGAGATATTGACTCTTCACCACTAACGTAAATTACTTTTTCCTGAGCAGATATTGATGCAGCCAACTGAGTCAGCAGCGTCGATTTTCCGATACCAGGTTGACCCGCCATCAGCGCCACTGAACCCGGCACGATACCGCCACCGAGCACTTCATCAACCTCAACGATGCCGCAGCTCAAACGCCTAGTCGGACCCTGCTGGCTAACGTCCTTGAGACTGCTCAGCTCCAGGCTGCGGCCCTTGGCAGTCTTCTGCTGAGCCTTGGACTCACGAAACTCCTTAAGCGAGCTCCAGGCCCCACACGACTCACAACGACCAGTCCAGCGTGGAAACGAATCGCCACATTCATCGCAGACATAGTGAGTCGTCTGCTTGGCCACTACTGCAGCGGCTCTCTAGTGTTCAGGCTATCGAACAGCTGGTTGAGTTCGACGGAAACTTGCTCGTAACTAGTGCGAAGGCTGTTGAACCGGTCAATTTGCTGGTTCAGCTCGGTGATATTGGCATTAATCTGGTCAACCAGCTGATTCTGAACTGGTACGAGTTGGTTTGACTCCTCGACGCGACCTTCGCCGCGAAGCTGATCAATCTGCGCTATTAGCTCGTCATTGCGACTGATTTGGCGATCTATCAACTCGCCTTTTTGCTCAATATCGGACTGTAATTGCTCGAGCTGGCTGCTTAGTTTCTCTGCTCGTTGCTGTCGCGATTCGAATTGGTCTTCGTATGATCGATAGGTTTTAACTACTGCTTCGCGGTCATTAAAATAGTTAGCATAGTGTTGTTCGAGCTCCTGAGACAAATCAGAATATTCAGTCGCCAATATTGAGTGAAGCTCGGTCGCTGTCACGGCGTCCGCCTGACCGGTTGGAGCTGAGCGTCGGTAGCCCGATATCAGTTTGGTTAGCTGGTCGTCATCAGCGCTGCGGTAATAGTTCAGGAGCTCTTGCTCCAGCTGTTGTTTGTCAGCGTTCGGCAATCGGTCCCAGGCAGCATGGAGTATCTCGTGGGCGAGTGTCACGGTCTCGACCGCTTCGATGCTGGCTTGCTCAACATCAAGCACATAAATCTTCGATGTCGTGAGGTAGCAGCCCAGAACATTCGTCTCCTCCTTCGTCGGACAGACATCACCAAAGCTCTTGTTCTCGACCAGCTCAGGATGAGCCGCATACATGATGTCTTTTGCTTCATCGGTGAGTGCTAGCTCATCGCCCCAGCGTTGCTCCTGAGGGGTTGGCTGGTGATTAGCCAGTACGAAAAAATCCTGGGCGGCGAGTCGCCAGCGTAGTGGCTCTCGCCAGACTGCAATCGCCATCACGATTAACACACCTACGACTACAAATCCGAGTATTCGTCCGAACCCGCCAAGTGCCGTGCGCCAGATAGCGCGCGAATCACGAGAACTCGTATTCGCCATTACTACTCCACGTCTTTCTCGAAATAGAGCTGTTGGTTACGCGAACCAACTTTAACAACATCGCCACTTTCGTAGTCTCGACTAAGCAGCTTAACCGCAATCGGGTCCTCCAGCATATCTTGAACAGCCCGCCGCAGTGGCCGTGCGCCTTCTTTGCCGTCATAATTCTTTTCAATCAGTCGTTTCTTGCCAGCTTTAGTAATCGTGAAACCTATCTTTTGCTCTTCCAGTCGTTGTGCTAACTCTTTGAGTTGAATATCCAGGATGTGCTCGATGTCTTGCTTAGTCAGCGCCCGGAACACGATTGTATTGTCGATACGATTTAGTAACTCTGGACGCATGCTTGACTTGAGGTCGTCCAGAACTTTCTGAGTCGTAGCCTCATGAACTCGTTGCAATTCTTCCTGCTCGTCCTCGCTTGAGGTGCGGAAACCGAGGCTGGCCTCCTTCTTCAACTGCGTGGCGCCAATGTTGCTGGTCATGATTACAATCGTGTTACTGAAGTCGACCGAGCGGCCTTTAGCGTCGCTCAGTTGACCATCCTCGAGGATTTGAAGCAGCATGTTGAACACTTCTGGGTGAGCTTTCTCAATCTCGTCGAACAATACTAAGCTATAGGGATTACGGCGAACCTTTTCAGTCAATTGGCCGCCTTCTCCGTAGCCAACGTAACCAGCGGGAGCTCCAACCAACCGGGCAACATTGTGTTTTTCACTAAACTCGCTCATATCAATTTTTATGAGTGCGTCTTCGCGGTCGTACATCGTAGTTGCAATCGCCCGCGCAAGCTCTGTCTTGCCAACGCCGGATGGTCCCAAAAAGATAAACGAACCAATCGGGCGGTTGACGGCACTAACACCACTACGATTACGTCGAATCGCTTTAGCAACAGCTGTCACCGCTTCATCCTGACCTATGACATGCTTCTGCAATTCCTCTTCGAGATTGAGTAAATCACGGGCTTCGGTTTTAAGTACTTTTGTCAGCGGCACGCCAGTCATGGTCGAAATAACCTCTGCGATGTCTTCACTCTTGAGCGTTACCCCGCTGGCTTTATTTCGTTTGGCCCGAATCTTGTCGAGTTTTTCATGGAGCTGCGTCAGGCGAGTTTTATGTACCTGGGCGCGCTCAAAGTCTTCATCCTCGACCGCCTGTTCGAGTCTCGCACCAGCCAGCTTGATAGAGCGCTGCAGCTTGCGTTGGTCTTCCGGCACTTTGCCGCGTTCGATTCGTGCATGGGCGGCAGCCTCATCAATAAGATCGATAGCTTTGTCCGGTAAAAAGCGATCAGCAACGTAGCGTTTTGATAACATCACCGCATCACGAATCACTTCGTCATCGATGCTTACCCCGTGAAATTCTTCGTAATAACTCTTCAGCCCGCGCAGAATTGCCAGTGCCTCCGGGTGGGTCGCCTCGGGCACCGTCACCGGCTGGAATCGTCGCTCTAGAGCTGCATCACTCTCGATGTACTGGTTGTACTCATCGATGGTGGTGGCACCAATTACCCGAACATTGCCGCGAGCAAGTGCTGGTTTGAGAATATTGCCGGCGTCAATTGCGCCCTCTGCAGCACCAGCGCCAACCAACAAATGCATTTCATCTATAAATAGAATCGTGTCCGGACCACTATCGAGCTCTTTCATGACGCGCTTCAGCCGTTCTTCGAACTCGCCGCGATACTTCGTGCCGGCAATCATACCTGCTAAATCAAGTGTCACTAGCCGGCTGTCGAGTAGAGTCTCTGGTACGTCATCCTCGACGATGCGCTGCGCCAGGCCTTCAACAATCGCGGTCTTGCCGACACCGGGCTCACCGATTAGCACGGGGTTATTCTTCGACCGACGCGACAGAATGGTAACGATTCGCTTCAGCTGCGGTTCACGACCAATTAGTGGATCAAGTTCATTTTCGGCGGCTTGCGCGGTCAGATTTGTCCCGAAATAATCAAGAATCGATGAGTTCTTAGACTGTCGCCGTGAGATTTTAATCGTCGCTCCATCCGCGAAATTATTATGCTGCGAGCTGAGGTAGCCTTCGATTTCACCCCGTAAATCGTTCATGTCGATATTCATATCATGCAGCAGCTTGCTGGCCCGCGAATCTTTCTGTGCCAGTAAACTGAACAGAATATGCTCAGTACCGGTATATTCTTGGTCAAACTCTTGAGCAATCTGCCAGCTCATCTTTAACGTCAGCTTGGCAGTCGCGCTCAGTCCTTTGCTCGATGTATTTGTAAGCAGCGTTTTTGGTGTCAGGTTTAAAGCCAACTGCGCCCGGTTGTAGGTGATACCTGCTGTCTTGAGCATCTTCGCTCCGATAGATGTCTTTTGATTCAGCAACCCCAGCAGCAAATGCTCGGTGCCGATATAGCTGCTACCTAGGCTACGAGCGATTTCATCAGCGTTCTTCAAGCTCGCTTGAGCGTTGTCGGTCAGCTTGTCACTCAGATGCGAAAAATCATACAGCGCCATGGCTAAATTGTACCCTCTTTGTCTATTAACTTCACGTATAGACAGTGTAGCGCGTTGGCACTCTCAGCACAAGACTGCTAGCCTGCTTCTCTCTGAGTAATCATCTTCACTTAAAGATAATTCCGTTGAGAGGACAGACAGCCATTGGGCGAACACATAAGAAAAACGATTAAGGTTTGCGAGCCGAGGGCCAGCAAACAGTTCGTAAACTATGTGCTTACCGTGGTGGCTGTCTGTCCCGATCGTACTCAGATGACGAACTGCGTGACTGTGAGGCTAGAGAATGAACGTCAGCTATGCTGCCGCTGGCTCAGTCCCGCTCGTGATGTCGACGGTTGGCGCGCCTGTCGGCTCTTCTGGTGCTCTCGGGCGTCAGTACGTCACCGAGGCCGCTATCTGCGATTCGCCGCCTCAGCTCCTTGTCGGTCATGTCTGCGATTTTCTTATGTCTTGGCATTCCAGTTCCTCTCGAGGTGTCGAGCATGATTTCGCCAGCGACGTTTGTCTGTGGCGTGGTCGGTGATTCGGCTTCAACGCGAGCAGGCGTTCTGTTTGCTCAACGTCGATGATGTACACGGAATCCTGTGGTGTGAGTGGGCTGAATGAATCTTACCTCCTGTTCCAGCGTCTGTGCTGACGTGCTTCTTCCTGAGCCTTCTTGGCGCTTTGCTCTGCAAGGGCTCGTCGTCTGGCTCGTCGTTCGGCGTCACGTGCGTTCGGGTTGGCTTGTCCCTCCTTCGACATCGGAACTCCTCAGTGGTTGGTGGTGGCGTGGGAACTCGCACGGTTCGGCTCGCAGCCAAACAACGTATACGAGGTGACTTCTTGCAGCAGCTCCCACAGCTTGTGGATGCTCATGGCACGTCCTGGTTCCTGAGAGGGCTGGTCACTTGTCGTCGACGGGGTTTTTGCCGCCGTACCGCTTCCGGTGCGCCTTCTGCGCCTCTTGGACCTTCCTGCGGTTTTCCTTGGCTCTGCGCGCCATGTCGCGCTTCTCCCTGTCGGTCGTACGCTCGGGGTCGGGCATGATAGCTGCTCCTTGTAGTCTCATCTATATAATTGCCAACAGCTGTCGGCAAAGAGTGTGAACGTCGTTTCAAACTATGTTCGCACATGATGAGTTCGCGACTAACGAATATGAGCCACGAGCTCACCACATGCATTCCCAATAACTATCTGTCAAATTACATCAATCACCTCAAGCAATTGAATAGATATACTCTAGTATGATTATAGGTTAACGTCAATTACAGCATCTTCCCCATGCTCCGCATGCTGCACTTGTTGTTCGCATTATTCACAGAATCACTGATGTTGCAACCACTGTTTCTTAAAGCCCCCCCCCAATCAGCGTGTGTTACTCAC
>Ga0136601_1000087_pt1 | contig 44998 bp, 69 predicted proteins | sample AntRauMFilla2699_FD_181020 | JGI IMG/M metagenome (GOLD analysis project Ga0136601, IMG submission 181020) | Saline lake microbial communities from Rauer Islands, Antarctica - Metagenome Filla 2 #699 | ecosystem: Environmental > Aquatic > Non-marine Saline and Alkaline > Saline | place...
AACTTCTTTGCCATTCAAATACCATTCTTTGGTGCCATTTGCGTATTCAACAGCAGGGCCATCGGTGCGATGTGTTTCGCCATTCACCCACCATTCTTTGCCGCCATTTGCGTATTCAACAGCAGGGCCATCAGTGCGATGTGTTTTGCCATTCACCCACCATTCTTTGATGCCACTTGCGTATTCAACAGCAGGGCCATCAGCGCGATGTGTTTCGCCATTCAAATACCAATATTTGGTGCCATCTGAGCATTCAACAGCAGGGCCATCGGTGCGATGAAGTTCGCCATTCAAATACCACCATTTCTCGCCATTTGGCCGTTCAATAGCAGGACCATCTTCTCGGTGGCGTTTGCCTTTCAAATACCAAGCTTTGCCGCCGCCATGTGCATCTGTTTTGCAAGTCTGTTCATGCGTTGTCATGATTTAATTCTCCACCAAAACTGTTCTTTTGGGTCGGTAATAACATCTTCCATTTCAACTTGTTCACCATTCAAATACCATTCTTTGGTGCCATTTGCGTATTCAATAGCAGGGCCATCCGTGCGGTGAAGTTCGTCATTCAACCACCAATATTTAGTGCCATCTGCGTATTCAACAGCAGGGCCATCGGTGCGGTGGCGAACGCCATTCAACACCCAATATTTGTTGCCATGTCTGTCTGTTTCACAAATCGGCTCAGTCATTGTTATACAATATCCTATATCCCATATATTGTCAAATGGTTTCTTCGTCCCATACCCAGTAAAAAGGGTTGCTGTTCTTTTTGCGATAAGATTCACTACATTTGATTTTCTTGCGGACGCCAATATCTTTCCGACCACAGTGGGATGTTCGTGTTATTTTTTTACGGGGTTCCGATGTGGAAACCGTAGGCCACAGTTGTTGGCGTTTATAATACTTACAGGTTATGCTGAATCCATTTACGAACATCATGCAGCCTTCGCTCGGCCCAATTGTCTAACTCACCGACTTTGGTATATCCCCTCGTAGAATACACGGTATCTTCCATAGAAGAGTTTGACGTGATAAGGTGAAAGTGTCCCATAATCTAAAATACCCCAAAAAATGATATTCTTTCATTATATACGTATATAATGGTGCAGTCAAGTAAAAAGGGACTGTATAGGAATACAGTCCCTTGTTGTTATTCTTCATATAGATAGTATTTTTACTATCGTATTCATCACCTCTTTGAATGGGACATTGCCCAAACTATTGGCTGTAGGGATCAGCCTTCATACTCTATTATATATAGTATTTATCTAATGAGTCATTTCTTTGGTCCCTCTTCTACTGTGTGTAAGAAAAACTGAGTCTTGACTGTCTATTTTACCAAGCATGAGATTACTGCTTGTGACGAGTGCCTTTGGCCCGTACCGACCGATATCCCTATCGGTGTTAGACCTTTATCCACCAAGTGCCTCACGGCTTACTCAGTATCACTCAATGCTGCCTTATTTTAAGAGGTGGCGGTTCCTCTGTCGCGTTACACTACTCGTCCATCTATCTTCCGTCTGGGTTCCACCCCAGCTAATAAGCCGCTAAGCCTAACCGTCTTCTTTCCGAACAATCACTCGCAGCCTTGGGAGCCTTGAGCGAACTACATTCTCCGAAGAGTGTAGTATTAAGCACCTTTAGTGCAACACCGGGACAGTCTTTCCGTTTTATATGACAATGTTGGAATTGAACCAACCAAGGTCTGCTTTCAATGCAGATGCCCCACCATGGGGCATATTGTAACTCACTATGATGTGCTGTCCCTGTTGCTTCATACCTTGTTAGATACGAAATACAACACACCAACTGTTTTTCGGCTTGCGGCCTAATAGACGATTCTTCTGGTTTATGTCCCTCTTGAAAACAACGAGGACCACCCACCATTGAAATACCAACCGCCCTCTTACGCTAATAATCGGACTGCGTTGATTACCTGTTAGTCACTCCATGCTAGATAAGTTTGCTTGTTATGGCAGATTTGCGGTCTTTTGCCTCACCACGCTTCCATGCACCCGAAGGTACATGCCACGTCTGGATTGGCTATCCATCCCACTGGACCATAACCTTATCGTCCCATATAACCCCCACCCTTCGGCAGAAGTCCCGTCGCCGGGAGACTCAGGCTTGTTTAGATGGACCATTGCTGGCGATGGTATGTGAGAATCACACCTTTGGGTACGTTGCCGTACTTATCCTTATATGGACGCTAAACCGCCCAAGAACTTTATTCTATTTTCAATCAGCGTTGCCACACTGTCTGTGGCGGCTTAGTAACTTATTATGTGAGGATTACGCCAATAAGTGTTGTATCATATTGGGAGGCTACGCTCGGCAGATTCACTTCCATCCTGTACGTTTTTGCTTTCGCTACTCAGCTAGGTTTAGGAAATCCGCAACCCTCGCATAATAAGTCTTGTCTCATTTAATATAACCATTATACTATAACTAAATGGCTTTGTCAATAACTTATTCCACAATACAAGACGGTCCATATATCTTTAAGATACCGTTCTTCGGGAGAAGCAAAGGCTCGTATGCCCCGATTAAGTATTCTTTCCTTTACTAGCCAAGGAATGTTGTATAACTTCTTATGTGAACAGTCAGCTTGCTTATTCCGTTCGGGCGAACCTTACTTGGGGCCAGTTCATCCAACTGTTCGTATAAGAGGTCGTCGTCTCATTCAATATAACCATTATACCTAAGTCGTATATCGAAGTCAAGAACTTTTTTAGAAAACTTACTTAAACTTTATTTGGACTTGCACCATCCCAACTCTATGTTTCAAGAGGTGCCGTTCCTATACGGCATTACGGGAGATAAAGTTTAAGTAAGCATTCAATATAATCATTATACCTAAGTGATATGGTTATGTCAAGAAGTTTTTAGAAGAAATGTGAAACTTTTTTCATTGTACCGATTTCTTCGACCTTGGTTAGCCATGCTGCTCTCCCCGTAAGGTGGCCCATACATCTAACTGCCAAGGCGTTGTACGCTGTTCCGAACCTATGTGACCTCGGCATATCCTTACTCATATACAAAAGCCCTACATGTGGTAAAGTCTCGGTGTTTCACGTTTCCTCTAAAAACTTAGTTGTCTGGTGAGCGAACGTCGCCCCATGGTGCCAGACCACCCATTGATTAGCTTGTTGCTGGTGTTGCGTCTTTACGGTCATAAACTACCGCCATTGCCACAAAGCCACCCAACAGAGCTAGTGCTAAAAGCATACCCATATAGTGTCTCCTATTTCACTTCGATAGGTGGAACAACCATGTCGTCGCCGTATAACGACTTACCTTGACGGTATGCTGCGTTGCGATCTACTGCGTGAATAGCCACCGTTTCGATAACGCCCGACATACGGACTTTTGCTTCGAATAGTTTCATGTGTGTTTGCACCTATCTTTTGATTTGGTGATTGGGACACCATGCCCCAATCTTTTTTGTCTGTCTCGATTTGAACTACCATTATACCTAATGCATAATGGTAGTGTCAATAACTCTTTTTAGAACATCGAAAAAAGTGCGGCGATGGCACTGATGCCACCGAGAATACCGAGGACGAAAAGAGTGCCACCGGCAGCGATTTGGTCGCCAGCAGAAAGATTCTTGAACGAACGCCCAGCCTCATCATATGGGGAAGGGGTACGGTCTTTAGGGATATTATTCGACATAGTGTTGTTTAGGGTTAGTAGAATGCGTATTATACGCTAGTCGTTTTGGTGTGTCAAATGAAAAGTGGTGGGTTTTCTGTTGCCAAGTAACCCACCGAACTCCGTCTAGCTGCGTTTAGGCTGCTAGAGCAAGTGTTGCATTATCGTTTGCTGTTATTGTACGGAACGGTAACGGTGTATCTACCCGAGAACTCCACTTTCCTAATCAATGCGAGTCGATCCTGTTTCACCCCCATCAAAAACACACGTGATGTGCTTATGGTGGAGGTGCGGGGTACTGCCCCCCGGTGTTCGCCATCTTTCAAAACGCTTCAACGTTCTAATCTATTTATTATACCAGAGGATAAACCCCGTTGTCAATGGTTATTATTTGTCTTGGACATCTATTTCGATGGCCTGTGGTGGAATCTTCATTTTTACGTCAGGCAATAGGATTCTCTGATATATCGTCTCGGTGTCATACCAGCAAATACCTTCTGGAACACTCATTGGAATACGAATGAATGAGTCTGCGGTTACGTTCTTTCCTACTGGCCACGCGACATCACCGTTTGGATTTTTTACACTTTGTACGTCATAGGTAAGACCATCTGAACACAACAACGTTCGTCTATTGACCTGTACCTTTGGGACAAAACTTCTAGTATATCTAAAATGTACCTTGGCAACCTCACCGGGTGAAACCGGCCCATCTACTTGAATACCCACAACATCCTGAATAGGAACTCTCATGTCTAGATATAACACTGTCGCGACGGAAAATGCTATCAACCAGCAAAATGCTACGAAAGAAAATGCCATGATGTGTGCTGGTGATTTCACATCTATATATTTGCATTCATTCTTGATAGTGTCGAGTACCGAACTCATAATGTAATCCTCTAAGATGCCGCCATTGATGCCAACAATAACCCTAATATCGACAGTGAAAATATGGCAGTAACACCATATGTAACCACCTTTAGTGATACCATTTCGGGTCTTGTAACATATTGGTCCAAGCGTTTTTCGATATTATCTAATCTGGTTTCAAGGTTTAGAGTACGCTGGTCGATTCGTCCAAGCATTTCATGGATTTTACCAATCTTGTCATACTCATCAAGGCGTTGTTCTTCTTTTTTTTCTTCTTGTTTATTTACTGGCATTGCCCATCTGCTCCGTGTTAGTAATATGTGCTATTATTTACCGTAGGATGCATACGGTAATATACATACATATATGTTACACAGATGAATCGAATGGGAGTATTGTTTCTGGTTCGTCTTGGAGAATGCCAGCGTAGTCGATTCCCTTGCCGCCAAATGCTTCAAGGTTCTTTCCCTCACGCAGTCCAAACTTCATGTAGTTTCCTGTGACTGTCGGGGCCGCTATTTTTTCAAGGTATTCACCACGGTTCTTGCCGTCTTGACCATAAGTTGTAAGTTGTTGGGCAAAACTCAACATACTTGCTTTATTACCGGCTTGAACTAATGTGGTGTCGATGTCGGATACGCTCACATTGCCTAGCTCTTTGCTCAACTGTGCTGTCGATGCCGTCCAGTTACTCTTGGCTGCTGTCAGTAAGTCCTGTGTGACGTTTGATGTGCTGCTCGCAATAGAAGTGAACTCACCGTCAATCTGTGATGTTTTACCAAATACGAAATCATCTAGACTGCCATATACAAACCCAGTTCGTGGGTCAGTAACTGTTTCGGCAGAAACGTCCGTGAACGACCCAGCAAGACCAGCACTAAGCTCACCATACATTGACTCTACTGTTCCGGTCACGCCGTCACTGTCCAATAGTTGAAGTGCCTGATTGAGAGTTGGTATACGATCTTCGATTCCATAACCAGCAGCAAGTCCCATAACATCACGCATAAGAACTGCACCATCTGGCCCTGTTCCTTGCCCGTATACGTTTGATATGTTGTCGAACAATCCTTGTGGGAGAATATCAGTTTGACCAACCAATAGGCTCAAATCAGAACCATCTACCATGGTTGCCATTGTTTCACCAAGCTCGCCCAGGGACGAAACAGCACCTGTGCTTATGTCTTGTAGTTTGCTTCCAAGGTCGGCGAAGTCAGTGAACGATTTACCAAGGTTTCCATCAAGAACTTTGGTTACGTCTGTGAGGTCACCAAGTTTATTTAGATTTAGACCAGAACCCATAACCTGTTGAATGTCTCTGAGGTCGGTTAGGTTCGTCACGCCATTCAATACTTCTTGTAGCTTGCCCTGATATAATGGGTTGGTTAGGTCGTCTAATGGAATACCAACACTTTCGATGGTCTGTGCAATGTTTCCAATGTCGCCAAGGCCGTTGTCTAAAAGCTGTGAAGCAATCTGACCGGGTTGCATAAGGTTGCCAAAATCAGCTACATTTCCAAACTTGCCCAATGAAGTGAAACTGGTTCCGAGGTCACCAAATGAACCTGATAATCCATCCGTGAGACTCCCCATACCGTTTGTTAGAAGTTGGTCGAAGTTGCCGATTGCATCCCCTAAGAAACCGCCATCTGTAAAGTTCTTGGCAATACCTGATATGCCACCAAAATCGGTGCCCAATGCACGTGTGATTGTGGGCATTAGGTCAAGGCTGCTCAGACTGAATGCTTGAACTTGGTCAAAGATTTGAAGGCCGGAACTGATGTCGGCTGGAATAAACTGTGTTGCGTGTGCTTGAATAGATGAAACAAGGCTACTGGGATCGGTCATGAGTGACGAATATTCTGGCAATACACCGCCTGTTAGTGATGCGGCCAACTCGGACCCGAAACTTGTGCTTGATACGGCACCGGCTGCTGCACTTGATATTGCAGTAACGGGATTTAATAGAGTATCACCAACTGACCCACTGGCAACAGATATTGCACCTTGTGCCGATGCAAACACCGGGTTTGATGTAACTGTATTCATAATGTTTGCCGACTTTGGAACCATGGCAGTTACGCCACCAAGGGCACCACCAAAAAATCCAAATCCACCAACTGATAATCCCGCAATCTTACATGCCATGCTTTTATCCTATAATCACTTTTGTGCTGCCAGTTGCACGAGGATCACCGCATGTATCTATGTCGCCAACTCTTAATACTGGCTTACCTTCGACTGTAACTTTCTTGCTGCCGCCCGTGGTGGATGCAGCACAATGTGCCGCACACCCATCTGCTGGGCAACATGGGTGTGGTGTTACTCTAATGCCGGGGTAACAAAGAGGGCGACCATCAACAAGAACTTTAGTCGAACCTGTGGTGGTCGCTCCCCCTGCTGAGTTTATATCACCCCTGCGAACTGCTTGTGAGGCCATCTAGTGCGTTTGCTCCTGCAACTTGGATTCCTGATGTACTCTGGATGTAACTTTTTTTGATGTCGTCACGTGGAGTGGTGACAATAGCTACGCCAGACTTCTGAATCTCTACACTCTTATTTATGTCCATACAAAACACACTTGGCTGCATGTCGAGGACTGGTTCGCCTTTTTCGTTCTGAATGATACCAACCGATGCTGGCTTCTTGACTTTGTAATAGATGGCGTTTTCACTCACAAGTTTGCCAAGGACTTCTTCTCCATTGGTCAGTTTGAATACTAGGATATCGCCTTCATTGTAACTACTTTGAACTAACATTTTTTTCCTTTTTCTGTTATGTTATGTATTTGAGTCCGAGATATATAACCACACACAATAGAAGACCACTGGTAACAACGTTGAAGTACATTTCTTTTATGCCATCTATTGTATGTACCTTGTACATATATGGTTTAGCTCCAATCTCTGATTTGTTGTTCGGTCATAACTTGCAGACCTTGATTGCCACCCGGCACTGCTTTGCCGTTGATGTAAATCTGTGGCACTGTTTTGTGTCCTTGTGTTTTTAGGAAGTCACGTGTGCCGGGTGTGTTGGCTACATCAATCTCTTCATATTCCAAACCCATTTCATCTAGGCGAACCTTTGCTGCCACACAATGCGGGCAATCGTGTTTTGTATAAAGTTTAATATCGTTCATGTTTTTAATTTCCATCCTTTTGTTTTTCCTTTCCTTGGGATTCCCCAAGGGTTATTCTCTTGTATCTGTTTCTTTAGTGTTGATAAACTTAAATCGTTTTCTTTACAGAAATCCCTTAGTTCCCCACCGTAAAGTATATGCTCGCCGCCCTCCGGCGAGGTAAGAGTATATTTTTTACTATTCTTGTTGAGTTTTCCAACTTTGAGTTTTGCTTTTTCCCCAATCTTTCGTTTGGCTTCATCACTGTGATGTTTTCCCCACATGGCGTTATTCTCACCGGAGTTCATTTCTCTAAACTTATTTTTTGTCTCTTCGCTATGGTTACGGCCTTTGAACCAACCGCCAGCTTCAAGCTGCAACTTATGTCTTTTTGCTCGCTGTTCTTCTGCTCGTTCAGGACCATATATTTCTTCGTATGTCTTTCCTTTGTGGTTTGGTGGCCGGTTATTCTCGCAGACATTGGTCAAGATTCCATCTGGTTCGTATCCCTTGCGTCCATATTTTTTGATAAGCTCTTCTTCTATATTATAAGCAAGGGTTTCATCAACTATATCTTCTGCGATAAACTCTATTCTTGGTTCCAAACCTTCGGCCCGTATTGCAGCAATCTTATTGTCTTTATATTTGTTGTGTTCCCGGGAAATGTCCCACAGATGCTGTTGTGCCCTCGTACCAGTTCCTTTTCCTACGTAGAAAGGTTGATTTGTTCGGGGGTCTACTATTTGATATACATAATACATAACTTCATTCTCCTGATTGTATTTATCAAGAGAGCAACTATAGTAGTTATTTTTACCCAATACCTGTTCTTTTTTCCGGCCAAAAATAATGTAATGGTCTGGGTATGGTGTTATGTCAATATAACCGTCATTATCCCACACCGAATGCTGGATTGCCTGATATGTTCCAAACCCGCTTAGAAAATAATATCCAATAACTTTCTTTCCACCGTATATGGACGTTTGTATCCGTACATTGTTATGACAATCATTTTTTTCATAGGATGGTATTGCTTCAACCTTTACACCACCAATCCAATCACATCCTATTTTTTTGGCAAACTCTTTGGCTTCATCTATGTGCGGGTTGGACCACATTTATAGTTCAAATCCTTTGAATGTATCATCATCAATATCCTGTTTAGTTCCCCCCATAACATATGAACTTATCTGCGTTTGTTGTGGTGCTACTTGAACTTCGCTGCCGCTAATCCACTTTTGTGTCCATGGTAATGGATTCGCCTGTGGAACTTTATATGGTGATGGTAGTTTGATGGCGAGAAGACGCTTGTGTGCAATCCACTCTACATACTGGTTCAATAGTTCTTCATTCAAACCAATCATCGACCCGTCTTTGAAAAGGTAATGTGCCCATGCCTTTTCTTGTGCTACCACATCTGTGAAGATTTCAAGGCACTCGTCCTTTGTCTCTTCTGCAATCTTCTTGAAGTCTGCGTCGTCTTGTGGTAACAGCTTTATCATTTGTTGAGTTGCCCCAAGGTGAATGTTCTCATCACGACAAATCAACTTGATGATTTTGGCGTTGCCTTCCATCTTCTTGAGTTCGGCGAACGCCCATGCACATGCAAAGCTCACATAGAAGCGAACACCTTCAAGTGCATTGACCGAGTTGATAGCAAGCCAGATACGCTTCTTTAGCTCGTAATCCGACATCGTTCTTTTGTCGTTACGCCATTTGTGTGTGGCGTCAATCAACTCATCGTAATGTTTTGATACCGACTCGGCACACGCCATTACTTCTGGGTTGTCATATACTGTATCAAAAACCGTTGATGGGTTTGAATACACGTTACGAATGATATAGGTATATGAACGACTGTGAATCGTTTCGTTGAACGACCACGTTTCAATGAATGCTTCAAGCTCTGGCAACGTTGCCAATGGCAAGAACGCAAGGTTAGGTGACCGCCCTTGAACACTATCCAATATAATCTGACGTTTGAGGTTGCTCGAAAAAATGTGCTGCTCAAATGGCGTCAGGTCTTTGAAGTCTTTTGCATCACGTGTGATATCAACTTCTTGTGGTGTCCAAAAGAAACCAATCATCTTTTCGGTCAGCTTCTCGAAGGTAGGATACTTCACATGTTCATATCGTTGCATACCCATTGCCTCGTCCAAAAACATCTTGGATTTGGTATGGTCTTTTTGTTTATTGAATACGCTCACTGATTATCCTCGTCGTGTCCTTTTTTTATTGCTTCTTCCGTTGCTGCTGCTAAATCAACAGTCTGCTGATAAATCTCTTCGGCAAGAGCCACCATCTTATCCGCCTCCGGTCCCGTCGCTGCTCTTTTTGCACGGGCCAATGCACTTTCGGCGGTATTCTTCATATCGTCTAGAGTGTTCATTAGTTCTTCTTCTCGTTCTGGTGTCATCCCCATTCCATTATTACCTCTTCTTCTGTTTCTTCGTCATATACACATACTTCATCGTTCTCATTTATATATGTTTGTAGGTCTTCGCCATCTGGTGTAAGCCGTATCGTACCAATCTCAGAACCATAAAAACAAATTTGCTTGCGTTTGTTCTCTACGATTGTCTCTCTCTTTTGAGGTAATCCGAATACTTCGGTTGGTCTGTTCATTATGAATGTTTCTCCCACTGTTTATAATCTTTACTAACGCATAAGTTATATGAATGTTTTTTTCTAAACCATCCGATTAAATCACGCAGCTTTCGCAGTCATCATCATCAAAATCAATAAGCGTTTCTTCTACCTTGTTATCTTCTTCGGTGTCATATTCCTTTTGACCATCATTGGTATTGAAATAGTATAACGTTTTGATTCCCATTCGGAATGCAAACAACATATCCTTCAAAAGAACACTCATTGGAATCTTCTCGTCTTCGTAGAAAGCTGGGTTATAGCTGGTGTTTGTCGAAATAGATTGGTCGATATATTTCTGCAATACAGCCATAATCTTTAGGTAGCCTTCGGGAGACTTCTGGTCCCATAGGAGTTCGTATTTATTCTTTAGTCGTGGGTAACCCGGCACAACTTGCTTCAACACGCCATCCTTAGATTGCTTGACTGACACATAAGAACGTGGTGGTTCAATGCCATTTGTGCTGTTGCTGATTTGTGCTGATGTCTCGGCTGGCATAAGAGCCATGAGTGTGGCGTTACGGATGCCGGTGACCTTTAGCTGCTCACGAAGCTCTTGCCATGGCATACGCTCTTTGTGCGTTACCAACTCATCGACTGTCTTTTTGTATGTGTCGATAGGAAGGATGCCATCGCTGTAGCGTGTGTTTGCGTTTAGCTCACATGCACCTTTCTCGGCTGCAAGGTCTGCACTTGCCTTGATAAGATAGTAGCTCCATGCTTCTGCATACTCATCCACGAGTTCCAAGTTAGGGTCGGAATAAGTGGAGCCATGCTTAGCAAGGAAGTATGCTAGATTGATGATCCCTACACCTAATGGCCTGTAGCCTTTTGAATGTAGTTCAGCAGCAAGCACGGGATATTTCTGATAGTCGAGTAGTGCGTCAAGACCACGAACAGCAAGTTCGCATGGTCGTTTGAAATCGTCAGGGTCACGAACGTTACCCCAGTTCATAGCCGACAACGTGCATAAAGCAATCAACCCGTTCTCGTCTTTCAAGTCGTCAAGTGGTTTGGTTGGCAGGGCAATCTCTTGGCAGTTATGAACCAACACATCGTTAGCAAAAAAGTTTTCTGTGTCTTTTACTGTTATGTCGTATACGGCTTCTCGTTTTGCTAATTTAGTTACTTTTGCCATTTATCATTCTTCCTTGTTTCCATCCAGTTTCTAAATGTTTATTCAACTTATCTTTATGAATTTCTCTTGTTCTCATCGTCTTTAGTAACCCACGTTATCCTTTATGTCTAGAAATGACAATAGAACATCAGTTTCCGTTAATTCCCTAGCAGCAACATACCCTCTGTTTTCTGTCCAAAACAAATGATCGCCCGTGCAGACAACTGACTGCATACCATCATCTGTTTCAACCTTATAAAGCTCCGCGTCTGGATTCGTCATACCAAACGCAGTTATAGATTGAAACTCAACGGTATTTGTCTTGGTATTATATGACTTAACCAAAACTGTTTCATATTTCTTAATGAATTTATCTACTTCGTGAATTTCGATTGAAAAGATTTCATTATCACATTTTACCGTTATCTTAGTATCTGCTACCAGACAAAGATTACTCATACGCACCGCTGCCACGTCTGGCTTGAATGGCGAATGTTCGTTGACGTTATCAACGTTCATAAGGTAAATGCGACCGGTGTTTTTACGCTCTTCCATGAAAGAAGAAAATAGCTCGGTTGCATTTACACGCTTTTTGCGAATGTAGTTGTTCTTTTCGGCTCTTTCATAAAGCTCTTTGAACTTTACTTGGTCATTGAAGAACGACTCATAAAGACCCGGCACATCACTCGGGCTGAACAATGTGATGTCTTCGTTCTTGATTAGGCGTTCATAAAACAACTTACAGAACTGCACTGAGTAGTCAATGTGACGAACACGGTTGTCGTCTGTTCCTTTGTTGTTTTTCAACACCAATAAGTCTTCTACTTCGTAATGCCAAATAGGATAATGAAGAGTTGCACTATTATGAACAACCATCATCTTATCTGGATTTTTCCCGGCGTAATAATTCTCGGTAACATCTACTGAAAAATCAGCAAATTCCGGGGTAATATTGGCAGGACGAAGTTTTGTGATTGTAGATTTTTCGGTGTTTGTCCAACAAATATCCCCAACTACAAGATGTTCGGCATCCACATAATCCCAAATTTCGTTTCTAAAGACAAGGGTTGGATGAATCGTGCTTGTAATGACAGATGTGCCATTTTCAAGCATGATTTGTATTTGATTTGTTGATGGCACAAACGGTCGCATGGTGGCTTTAACAAAGTTATATTCATCCATGCCTGATTCAATATTTCGGGAGAGGACATACTCACCCTCACTGACATTTGTTATTTTTGTATTATTCGTTAATAAACGCATTTACATGCTCCTCCCAATTATTACCTGTTCGAATTTGGTGATGTTGGGCCTATTCCCAATATCTTTTTTGTATTTCGCAGCACGTCTAATTCCTTGGGCCGGGTCCATTCCTTTTGCAATCCAATGATCCGGGTGTGCTGGATACGTTGCTGGGTTCTTTCTTTTTTCTTTGAGATTTCCAATTTGCACCAATGCTTGTTCTTTACCATATCCCCTAGATAGATAATATTCTACCGACCATGGGCTATTTTTTGCACGCTGTTGCCGCATTGATTCATGAATGATTTCATATTCTTCGTGGCAATTATATTGATTTAAGTAATCTTTTGCGCTGATATCATGCATCATTGTCAGATGTCGCTTTAGTTGTTGTATATTTTTCATACAAATCTTGCATTGATGCATTTTTTATTTCGTCATTTGTCATATTGGCCAATGTATCTATTAAATGTTTTACACTAACCTCATTGTTACTTATACGAATAGTGTCGGAAATATTATAAAATTTTCCTGCATGTTCTAACCCAGAACACGTTTTTACATAAGAATCTGCGCTAACACACCCACCACGCACTCCACCTTGCGAACAAGATTTCACTGCGGTTTGCATATGCTTGAAGAAAGGAATAACGCCTGTGTGATATGCGTCACCGTTACGAATAGCTGAGCCAATAGCACGAAGGCTACCAGCACCGATACCGATACCAGCTTTCTGAGATACATACTTCACAATAGCAGAAGACGACGCATTGATAGAATCCAACGAATCGTCTGTCTCAATCAACACACACGAACTGAACTGCCGCTGTGGTGTGCGGACGCCAGCCATGATAGGTGTAGGCAACGAGATATCAAACGTCGAGATAGCGTCGTAGTAATCCTTGACCCATTTTAGTCTGGTGTCTTTTGGGTAGTCGCTGAACAAACTCATTGCCACGAGCATATAACACATCTGTGGCGTCTCGAAGATTTCCTTGGTGACACGATTCTGCACAAGATACTTACCTCTGAACTGCTCCATAGCAGCATAGGTTAGGTCGTCGTCTCGGTCGTGTCGGATGTATGAGTTTAGAAGTTCGTATTCTTTGTCGGTATAGTCTTCAAGGAGTGACGGATCGTAAAATCCACTCTTTGTATTCTTCTCTACCAACTGTTTCAGTGGCCATGGGTCGAACTGACCATAGACTTGCTTGCGTAGGTGGTAGTTGATTAGGCGACCGCCAACATATTGGTAGTTTGGTGTCTCTTCGGAGATTAAATCTGCTGCTGATTTGATTAATGTTTCTTGAATGTCGGTTGATTTAATGCCATTATAGAATTGGATTTGGGAACGAATTTCTACTTCTGAAGGCGACACTCCTGTAATGCCATCACACGCATTGAATACTACCTTATGTAGTTTTTCAATATCAAGTGTTTCTTTATCCCCTGTGCGTTTTGTTACAGTTATGTCTGTCATATTAATCCTATCTTTTTATATCGTTCTATTGTCATATCCAAATACTCAAGAGAGTTATCAATTCCAATATATTTTCTACCATTATTTACGGCGGCGATCCCTGTCGTGCCACTACCAGAAAACGGGTCAAGAATAGTATCCCCTTCTACTGATACCAGCTTCAACATCCATTCTGCCAATGGCACTGGATATGCTGCTGGATGGCTATGTTCTTTTTTGGCATTACTTGATACAGAGATTTCAACATAATCTTTACATCGGGTAAACCCTGCCTGTGGTTCTTTATCATCGGTGAACCCACTGCCCCATTGTTTTAGTGATTGTCCAACATCTTGTTTACGAAACGAGATATTTTTGGAGAATGTGCCGTTAGCCTTTGGGTATGCGTTCGGCTTGCCTGTGTTAGAAAACCACAGAATCCTTTCCCATGATCGTCTTGGTCGGTTGATATTGCCGACAGGGGGGCCATCTGGTTTGATCCAAATAAGTTCTTCACATTCTTTCCATCCACTTTCTCTAACAGCCAGTCGTGTTCTCAAAACGTAATCTGATATTTCGCCTTTTGAAATATTTTCACGAATGTTAATCAAACAACTTCCTGTGTCGGAAATCAACGGCTTTACCTTACTCATCCAATCGGTTGTCCATGCTGGATATTTATCTTCACTCACTCCATTATAGAATTTTTTGCGCTGTTCGGCATAAGGCGGCGACGTTACCAACGAAGTGAAACTTACATCACTGATATCAGTAACATCGCCATGATAAAGTGTTATATTGTCCGTTTCGAATACTTTTCTCATTATTTTTTCATCTTTGTTATAATCATTTTTAGATCATCTGGGTTGTCGAGATTGACGGTCGATTTATAGTTTTTCCAATATTTTTTGTCAGTAAGTCTATACTGAACCCTTAAACCGACTGACCGAACTTTTAAGTTTAATTTCTCGCTCAAGCGTGAACCACTAGGTCTTGTTTCAATCTCAGATTTATTAGGACCATCAAAAAGCGGTGTCCCTAAATTTAATGTATCAGCACTGACGTGATACAGCCCAAGACCGCCGATTTGAATATAGTTATCGCCCTTTGACATCAAATAATTTCTGATGAATGTGCAATCTTCGTATTTCACGTGTGTAGTGCAATCTTTGCGAATTGGATTCTTATTGAACTTATCCCACGCTTCTACATCTACTGTAAACGGAAACCCGTCATTTTTGATTAGACTAACATCGTTGACGGATTCGACTAACTTTGCATAAGATTCAGTTTTATTATTTTCATTAAGCACGGGCAACACGTTGTCACCAAGTGGATTGATTGCGTTTAATGAATTATCGCTGGTTTTGTATTGGATAGATGTTCCGCCCAACTGAGCATTCATATTTAATTTAAGTTCTAGATTGAGAGCGTCGCCAGACTTGGTATTCATAATGGACAAGTCGTGGTTCTTAGAGTTGCCACCTGCAAGTATTGACATATCGGTAGTTAAGCCCAAGCTAGAAATAAGCGAGGTGCCGCAAGCTACAACTGTATCTTCGTAAGTAAAACCTTTATTTTTCATTTTTATTTTCCTGTAATTATTTAATATAGTTATTATACCACTCCTGATATACGTACTTCCATATAAAAATAAATTAGATTATTGTTTGTCTATGTCTTTGGAATCGTATTGAAATAGTGGCAATATTTCAATTTGTTCTTTACTTATTACTTGCCCATAGTCATAATTTAGAACATAATCTTGAACCATTACTGTATTGGTTATTCCTTCTGGAAGCTTATAAACACTATATATTATATCATTTTTATCGAATAGTTCGCTATATAATATTGTATAAAATATACCAAGAGCCACGCCAACATCATCATAATGATTGTCATTAATGAGTTCCCAAGCGGTTGGCCAAGTTTCTGGTAGGTCGCTTGCAAAGTATTGATTACTTAAAGGTGCGGTTGACCATAAAGTAGCAACATCCTGTAAGCATTGAAGTGTATCGGAGCCATCAAGGTCCATACGAAATCTACGCCAGTATTTAAGTCTTTCTTCCGAAGAAAGGTTGAACATAAAGGTATTTAGACTTGTTTAAATGCGGTTATACAAATGTGCGGATGCTGTATGTCATAGTCGCATCGGCACCCGTATCAGTGTAGTAATATAATGTTGTTGTGCCAGCGGCATTAACAAGGCTGAAGTTAAATCCAATGTCACCATTGTTTTCATCAAATTCATTTGTAATAGACTGATTTGAACTATCGTGTGTGATTCTAAGGACACCATTACGAACCTGATTGGTTCGAACGATTGAATATTCAATCTCAACATAACGCTCTGCTGTATCGCTGAACGACAATCCAGTTGTCACAATAGCTGATGCTGTGTCGGCCAACGTAATGGTTTGGCCGGGTGTTCTGCGATAGTCACCGAACATCATACGTTCTTTGTCGAAACCATATGAGGGTGCGTTATTGTTTTCAATACGTGAATATAAATCGTCGTCTGCGTTTGGACGCTCAAAGATGTCGCCCATACTAAAACAATCACCTTCAAGGAACTCAATCACTGGTGTAGCTGGCGAGCCAGCACCTGATGCACTGTTGCCAACATCGTTGAAGAAGTTGAATGCGGACGATACTGTTCCGTCATAGACGTGAATACCATGGGCATAGATGTTATCGAACATTGAGTTGATAATCTTCACACCCTTTGGTGATGTGGATGAGTCGTCTTGCCCGATCACTGCACCTTTGTATAGGTTATCAAAACGGCAACCAGAAAAGACAACAGAGCGAACTTCGTCGTCAATCTTTACGCCGTAGTTATTGCTTTCGAATATGCAGTTATTGAACTTGATGTTCTTTGCATACTTAGAACCAAGGCTCTCAACACGAACACATGCTTTACCATTACCAGCCGTTGTTGGAACTGCTGAAGTTTTGCTGCCAATGAATGTGCAGTTGTCAAAGTACATGTTGTTGGTTTGATCAACCAAGAAACAATCTGTATCACCAGCGGCTTGGAATACCATGTTGATAATCGTGATGTTCTGCGGGATTGCCGCACCACCTGTTCCGATGTTGGCACCAATCTGGTTCTTAGTGTCAGCGGTCTGGGCTACGTTAGTAACTGATGACCCACTACGTTTTATAACAGACGAACGAGTTCCTTCGCCAATGATTGTTGCGAAGGCTGGAATCTTGATTGCTGATGTATTTACAAGATATGTGCCAGCCGGGAAATATAATGCACGGCGGGTTGCTTGGAATGTTTGTGTGATATAGATATCTGTTAGGGCACGATTGATTGCCGCTGTGTCGTCGGTCGCACCATCACCTTTTGCACCGTAGTCGCGAACTGTTACGAAATCGTCAATCTTAGCTTGAAGTGTTCGGATAGTCGGAGAACTTGAGCTAACGCCTGTTTCTGCTGTATAACCAATCGTTGCATCTGCATACGTGTAACTGGTAGTTTCGCCGACACTAGAATACTGGGTTAGAAGTTCGATGTTTTCTATCTGTGGTGCGTCCGTTCCACCATTACCAATATAGACCTGTCGTGTATCTACCGATACACCAAACTCACCAACAGCCAACTGTGGTAGGTTTTCGTTTGTGCCCTTACGGTGCGTTATGCGGCTGATTTGCGTTATGGCCATGTTAGTATAATCCTCGCTTTGTAGTATTTATCATTTCTCTGAATAATACTCTGCCACTCTGTCCCACCACATATGCATATACTTCGTGTAATCTTCGTCTTTGAGGTCGAAACGTTGGAACTGTAAATCCTTCGAACACATGAGAATAACGCCGTTCTTGATTTCGGTGCCGAACATGTGATTGTGGGCTTCCGCATACGCACAAAGCTGCATGAAGTAGTCGTCAATCCATTCGCGTTCTTTAGGTTTGTTTGTCTGTTTGAAATCAACTATGGTTGGCTTACCTTCGAACAGACCAATACAGTCTGTGGTGCCCGCATAGATGCCTGAGAAGTATAACGGGGCTTCGACTGCCCAACACTCATCAAGCTGCTGTAGCCCTCTTACAACGACGATATTGGCCATCTTATAGCCAAGGGTCGTGCGGATACTCTCACGTGGGTTCTTTAGTCGGCCTACCACTGGCGTGATGGCGTCTGTCTTGCAATATTCTTCCAAGAACTCGTGCATCTTTGTGCCTCGCCCAGCCGCTTCTTCTGTGATAGCTGCTGCGGTGCCTTCGCCATGTCGTGAGTCTTCACGTTCTGCCCAGTTGTTTAGTTTGTCTCGGGCTTCCTGTGGTTTGGTTGCGTCTAGGATTGTTGTTACAGAAGCCACGGGGGTTCCGTCTGGCGTCAGATAGTGACGCTTACCCTCTACTTCTTTTCGATTGATTGGTTTGTAGTCGTATTTTGAAGTAATCATACATTATTATACATCATTTACTTGACGTATATCAATATAAATATGTTACTCTACCAACTAATACTCCAATAGATGGTTGTTGAGTTGATTGACTTACGAGATATAGTATAACCCTTGCCTTCGAAGTATGCGATGACCTCACGCATCTGCTCGGTCTTGGCTGCACTGGTGACTGAACCTTTCCATACATTGTAATATGATTGTCCAGTGGCGTTCTCAGCCGTCATAGGGCTGGCCGTAATGGTTACTCCATTTACGGTAATAGTTGATTGTGATGAATCCGACAACGCACCACCAAAATCTACGGTCAATGCACCAGATGCTATTGCGTCTGTAACTGCAAGGTCCAGTAGAAAAATCTCTTCTAGGATTACTCGGTTGCCTTGGCCACGTTCTCTGGCCTGTGCTGCTGTTGGAAAGAATGCCATTATCTTTTTCCTATCTCTGGACCTTTCAGACCGGTAAGAAGGTGTCTGCCTCGTTTCTCCAAGACTTGCTGAATGGCTCTCATGCATTCTGTTGCAATCATTTCAGCTTTTGATACATTACCACTGTTTTCGGATACTGAATCGAGTGTTTCTAATATTCTTCGCATTTCGCTCATTATGTTTCCTTTGGTGTTCATTTTAGCAGTCCCAATCACGCCTTGCTTTGCAAATCTCTTTATCGGGAGTTTTGCGGCAACTGATATTATGCATATCCATTTGACCTTTTGAGCGGGCACAGTAACTTGTTTTGCGTTTACCACCACCGGGCTGTGCACGTTTTAGGTTGGAGCCGTGCTTACGGTTATATGCTTTACGCTCTTTATCGGACATCCCTGCTTCTTTTTCGGAGATTTCTTCACCGAAGGACGCTGTTCTAAGTGCACGTTCGATTGGTCTAATCATTTTATCGTTGCCAAGTTCTTTAGCGGCAACCAACGCTTGTTCTAAATGATAACGTAGGTTTGCTGACGAATCTTCATTATCACCGAACGCACTATCGGGTGCCATATCACCAAATGATACTTCTTCAATCGCATCAAGTGATTCTAATAGTTTTCTAATCTCGCTCATTATGTTCTCCGTGAAAGGGCACGTTTGGCCATATTAGGAACGGCGTTTTGTGCTGCTGCACCACCGTTGCCGCCTTGCATCATTGGGTCTTCAAAATCGTCGGTAGTTGCACCAACTTCTTCACCGCCCATACCATCGTCCATACCCATCCCATCATCAAGACCAAGGTCGTCCATTCCGCCATCGTCAGCAAAGTCGTCGCCGAAATCGTCGTCAAAGTCGTCCATTGGCATTTCACCTGTCATGTTCAGGACCACGTAATCATCATCTACTGATGTTATTAGGCGTCCCAATGAGGGGCTGTTTTGAACAATAGTGCTGAGATTAGATGAGTCGATACTAACACCAATATTCTTCAACATCTGCTTGAAAGAGTTCGTGTTTATTTTGGCAGAGGACTTGCCTTCCGCTCTCTTATGCAGATTTGAAACCAAGCTTACAATCTTGGCTTTGGTTGCGTCGAACTCAACTAATCTCACGTGATTTCCTTATAGACCAGAAAGGTCTAGTTCTACGTCACGCTTTCCACGGCCCATGTCTGGACCTTCTTCGTCGTCGGCTGGATTAGCTGCCATGTCTGGACCTTCTTCGTCGTCGGCACCGTCCATGTCACCCATGTCGCCGCCAAGGTCGTCGCCACCCATTTCTGCGTCCATGTCGCCGCCCATTGTTGGGTCAGCGGGCATTTCTTCGCCGGTTAGGATACGGGATGCACTGTCTGCTTCCGTGCGTGCGTTACGAACTGCATCCATTGCTGAGTTGATTGCACCCTGCATTGATGATTCAAAAGATGACGCTGTTTCGTCACCCATTGATTGACGAACTGAATCGACAAGTGGTTGTAGCTGTTCGTTCTGCATTTCACCAAGGTCTTCGATCATCTTTTGGATGCGGTCAACCATGTCTTTTGCTGCTAGAAGAACTTCAGCTTCTTGAGCTTCAGCTTCGTTCAACTTACGACGAAGTTGTGAGCGGCGGCGTTCTAGAACGATGCGGCTTTTCTTTTCGGAAACGAACTTGTTTAGTGTCTCGGCAATAAGCTTCTTTTCAGCAAATGCTTTTGAGTTACGAGCTTTTTCACCTGATTTCTTTACGGCGTAATCCAAGCTCTCATTTACTGAGATAAGCATCTTCTGTGCTTTGTCTAGGGGTAGTTTGTCTAGGTTTAGACGGTAGCCAAACTTCTCCTTCAACGTGTTGTTGAAGGTCTGGCTTGTTAGTTCTTTGTTAAAGTTTTCTAGTTTCATTGTAAGAGTCCTCTGTTTTATATATTTATGCAAACTGTATCTTTTTGATTTCCTGTAACAGAGAAGTTTTTGTCTTGTTCAGACCATGGTATGCGAAATCCAATCTGCACATCATGATGTCCTCTTTTACCGAATCATTTTTCTTCTGAGCTATCACCAATGAACGGCGATAGAATCGAATGTCTTCTAGGTATTTACCTATTTTCTCATCGTATTTTTTTATCATATCTACCTTATCTGTTCGGTAGAATCTGGATACGGCATATGCAATCGCCGCTTTCTTGTTATTGAAGACATCAATATTCACATCCTTCTTGGAGAATACGAAATACTCATCCTCTTCGGTTATGGTATATGGTCCCACCTTCACGTAATCGTCGGCCTTTGTGATTATAAGATTCTCTTCGGCATCAACGAGCAACCGATTTATGACCTTATTGAGTTTTGCGTCTGACAAAATAAATCCTTCCATCTTCGTTTCGTCGTTTCAATACATTCTTGTTTACTAACTGTGATGCAATCTCAGCTTCTTGTTCGCTAAGATCACGTTTGAAGACTTTTCCTGACTGTAATCTGTCAGTGAAATCAGCCTCATCTTTAGTTAGGTATACTGGGACGGAGTTTAATATTTCTGCTAGACGCATGGGATGTTACATTCCGTTATTCTGTAACATTTTAGCCTGAAGCTGTGCTTTCTTGGCTGCTCTTTCTCGTTCTTTCTGTTGTTTCTTCAACTCACGCTCAACACCCATTTGGTCGGTGTCGTCAACTTGGTCATACTCAGCCTTGTTGGCTTGTTCACCCGGTTGAATAACATCAAGCTCTTTTGTCTTTTTATTACGCACAAGCGTAGCTGTTGCTGGGTCGTCCATGTTCGTGTCCATATCCTGACCATCGTGTTTCATTTTCTTGACTGTCTGTGGTTCGAACTCGACCTGTGACAAATCCTCTGATAGTATTTCGTTTATCTTCATTTTGTTGGCCTACTTTCTATTCAGGTTTTGAACACGCTTTGATGCTGCGTTCGTTTTCATTGTCTTTTTACGCTTACGAGCCATCTTGCGGCCCTTTGCTGCTTTGGTCTGTTTTAGCTTCATACGCTTCTTGATGTCTGGTGGGGCAAAGCATTGACCGGGCTTGCTCACAACTCGACCGTGACGTGGGCCACCGCTGCAACGAAACTTCTTTACAACTTTGTTGCCACTACGGCCCCAAGCAACACCTTCTTCGAGGCCATTCTTTATATCGGTATACCATTGAGCCAGACCACGCTTATCGTCGTTCGTCAATAGCTCGGCCAGTTTGCCACCATCTACGTCTTGAAGGCGATTCACAAGCTCGTGTGCTACGTCTGGTCCCACATCATACATATCCATGACGGTCTGAACCATGTCATAGTTGAAGTCCTCAAGGGCTTCTTCGACCTCTTCGGTCTTGATAAGGTCTTTGAAATCCATTGTAAGATGGACGATATCGTTACGCTTTTCTGGGTGATTATGAACAAGCTTATCCAATGCTCGGGTAAAGCCGTGCTGATGCGTTAGTCTTTCAAACTCTGGCTTTAGTTTGTCAAAAACTCTACGCAAATCGTCGTCGTTGTTTGCATCACGATACTCGAATAAGTGTTGTAATCTCATAGAGGTATTTATCAAAACTCCGCTTTTTCAAAGTAGATATTTATGTTGCCTTGGGTGTTGAAAGCGGGCACACCTATCTCAACATTCTCTTTTAGTCCTGTAATCACTGGTATTTTGTGGCACATGTCCGCAAGACGCCCTGCTGGCATATTATTGTCAAATATACTGGTCTGTTCAGCCCCCAGCATAAAGGTCCATACTGTAGCTTTGCCTACATATGAGAATAGGTATTCATTCAACGCTTGGTCTTTGAGTATATGTGGTTTTTGTAATATGGTCGGCTGGGTAATCATGCTAGCCAACTGAATAAACGTCTCCCAGTTTCGTTGCTGATTCCTTGACCGATTCCATGATTTCTGGTCATTGACTACCTGATTGGCGTTGTCTAGGAATGCCGGTGATTTTTTGTATGGTGCAATGACACCTGTGTTAGTGATGTCGATAAGCGAATAACCACGTATATACTCTCGCAATCCATGTTGATTCGCCTCTGATAGTCCATGTGTTCGTGTGTTGTCGTCCATACGGTATTTATTGGTTCTTGATTGGGTCGTCTCTTTTCAGAAACTGATTGAACTGAATAAGGTCTTTGAGGATAGGAAAGTAGATACCATCAATCGAGTCGTACCCAAGATGCTCAGCTACCTTGATTCGGTTATTCCCTATACGAATGAGATAAATGAAACCATCCGAATGAATGGTTGGTGGATTGATGATGTCCCAGTCGTCTTTGTACGAGAAACAACCAGTGAAGGTATTATCCCACCACTCTGGCGTCACCCTGTCATACAACACTGGATACCACATACCATCCTTTTCTATTCGGGGAAGGTCACGCCATTCCCAGCGACCATCGGTATGAAAGCTCGACAACGACACTTGAGATAATGGAACTGGTTGAATATCTGGATGGTCGCGATATAAACAATGAAGCGTTTTCATAAATCCATAACCCACACACCGTTACCGCAATCCCATATACGATCATACCCATGTGCTTTCATATTTTCCCATTCAGATAGTATCGGATTAAAATTTTCTAGGGTGTTTGCTAGTTTATGTTTTTGAAATACATGACGACTGTAGAGACTTCTATAATCCTTGGTGTATCGGTAATTTGGCGATGAGTTTCTAACAAATGTAAAACCCAATGATGTATACAAATCACCATTTGACCATCTTCTGTCACTATAGGATATAATGGACTTAGGTGTGTAACTCTTGATAAAACTTTTTAAAAGCTTACCAGCACCACCGACAACAGTCATATCACAAATAGTACAAAATCGCAACATTTCATAATCATACTTTTTATTAAATCTAGATTTACCAAAAGTCATCAACGATACTAATTGATTGTCATAATACAAACCAATCCGAATAGATGACCTCACGTTTCCTTGTAAGTGATTATCGTTTAAAAATATCTTTGCGGCACGGGGAGATACTTGCTTAATATTACATTTTCTAGCATATATAACTGGCTGATGTCCCATAATAGAATTTAACCTAGATTTAACTATATGCTTACTATCGTTCCATTCATTGTCTAAAATATGAATAAGACGTATTCCTTTTTTGGAACATTCTTCAGTTTTGTGTAAGTGATACTTTCTACTTTTACCGTTATTTTCGGAATGCCAATATATACCATCACATTCGATTGCTATATTATGTTGTGGTATATAAATATCTATTTCCATTGGTGGTATCAGAGTTTTATCACTTGGGCTACCGCCAACAAATTCCCTTACTTCATTTTCCCATATAGATGATTTAATGGGAAAGCATTCTGTGCATCTTGGTATTTTTCCAGAAATTAAATTATCATAAAATATATTACCACACTTAATACACTCCCATTTGTAATCATGATGAACTCCACAAAATTCATCAAACAGTGGACGAAATTTACCGTTTACTCTACTATTGATGGTTGCCATAAACTCATGTTTTGTTTTACTTAAATATTCATCCGATGAAAAATAATTATCAGAGTTGTATCTATTATTAACTGTTTCTTTGATTTTTTTCTGTATAATGGGTGATTGACTTGCCCAGTCAGTTCCAAATTTTTCTTGATTAGTTAACATACTCTTTTTATGAACACTGTTCAAAGATTGTGGGTTCGGTATTCCAAATCTTTCAATGGATGTCAACCGTTTTTTATTTTTAACTGTCTCAATTTGCGACGGATTATCTACGCCGTGGGTTTCATTAAAAGATTTTTTAATTCTATCTTTTATGGATTCGTGTTGAAATGGATTATCTACGCCGTAGTTAGATTGAAAGGTTCTAACTCTTTTTTGCTGAACATCTGTTGATTTAGATGGGTTATCAACTCCATATTTTTCATTACACGTCTCTATTCTTTTCTTACGGGTTGTTGCCGCCATCGACCCGCATTTCACCGAACAATAGTCGTTAAACTTTTTTGATTTGAATTTAACATTGATGCCACACACACCACATACAGGATGTGTGGTTATATTATGTTCTATGCAATAAACACGAACCGCAAGGGGTTGATTGCTGTCAAGGAATGAAGTCTTCAAAGATATAGATTTATATAAATCACTTTGAAGAAACTTTCCTTTTGAAATATTTCCATTAATTTTCCCAGCGGCATTTATTAAACCGGGGTATTCTTTTATTTTGTCTAATAGACTGGTTGATGGTGTCATATAATTCATATGCTTCTTTAATTTAAACAAACAAAAATCCCCGAAGGGATTTTTGCCTGTATATTTGAACGCGTTAAGCTAGGTCAAAACCGGGTGCTGTCACGTCTGTGCCTGAGATATCAAGCGAGTTAGGTGTGATTGCACGAAGTGCTGTCTGAAGCGTTGTCGCTGTCCAAGCTGCTGTTGGATAAACAGCGAGTGAAATCTGCCCCGTGTTGTCACCTTCAACTTGGTACATAGAAATCGTACCTTTAGTTTGAACTTCACGAAGGATTGCTTCAACTGCTTCTGTTGCACCCATTTCGCCACGAAGATCAACGTTTACGTTTGATCCGTTTTGGATAACTACTTTGAAGAAGTCTACTGCTGGACCTTCAAAGATTACTGTTTCGTCTGCTGTTAGTGGGTCTGCACCCTGTGTCGATGCGTCTTTATATACTACTGCATATGCATTACCATTTGAACGTGTTACTGTTGCCATTTTTTTATTTCTCCATTTATAAAATGCAAAACTATTTCGTTTTGCTTACACTTATTTATGCAAGTCAGCGAAAAAGTTTCTTTTTTAGGTAGCCAAATCGGCAAGTTTTTTGCCCAAATACCAGCTTCCAGCCACAATAGCGGCGGTTTTTACCCAACCGGGTATCTTGAAACCCTTTGATTCTGCGTTTTCGACATCATCTGGCTTTGGAACCATGTTCTTTGCTGCTTTTGACCATGGCTTGAATATGTCGCTCATGAATCGACGGTCTTGGCGGAAATGCAGCATAAGACGTGTTGCAATCATGTTTCTCTCTTGCGGAGTTGACATTGTGTAATCTTGCACGATACGACGCATACGCTTTAGAATGCCGTTCTTGATACCAAGATTTTTCTCAAGGTTATAGAAGAACTGACGGTCTATTGACGGTCGTATGTTGTTGCCTTTTACATCACGCAGATAGCGTTTGAAAGCAAGCTCTGGGATGTTTATGTTGTCGTTGGTGCCTACTTCATCTGCAAACTTCGAAGGGTTTAGGATGATAGACGCAAGGTTGTGTAGGTCTGTTCCGTTGCTTCGAACGTTTGTGAAGTTTGCAAACTTGATAGTCTCTTTGGCATATCGTGCTGCTTCTTCTGGGTCTTCATAACGAAGCTGCTGTAGCATAATCATATGCTCAAAGAATGTCTCACCGATATCAGCCATTGTATGACCAGCGGCCTGTCGTGGGATACGGATATATCGGGCTTCGGCGATTTCGCCTTTGATGAAGCTATACTTCTCGTCACTCTCGGTAATAACCGGCAAAGACTCATATACGCGGTCTTCCAACCACTTATCTTCGAGTCCTTCGAACACATCTTCTTTCCAAAACTTATAATCAGTCATCAATCTCTCAACTTATTCACGCCTCTTGCAAACTTGCGAGGGTCTTGTGTGCGTATTGCATTGACTAATCGTTTCTCCAAATCGGCGGCTGTTTCTTGATCATAGTTCTCTCGTATCATGTTGATAAGGTTCAAGGCAGAGTCGATAATGTTATTTCCACGATTCTCTAGAACATGAACTCTATCACGCTCTACTACCATACTATCTAGTTCTTCTAGAATGCTTCTTGTTTTTTTACGCATCATACCTGTATTTATCAACGATTCAACTTCGATATCATATCCTTGAGTTCTTGTCGTTTTGTATCGTCGTTTATCTTCATTGGTTCCATCGGTTCTGCTTCTTTCACACCATCACCATTCGCTCGGCTCTTGATCTTCTTCATGATGTCACTTGGTGGTTCTGAACCATGATCCTGTGCGTCTTCACCAAGGTCAGTGATACGCATTGTCTCGACATCGAAACCCAGTTCAATACGCTGTCCCACACCACTTGATGAACGTGTTTTCATAAGTTGAAGTTGATACACTCCACGTTCTTTCATTGAACGGTTAGTCAGAATACCGAATAGGTTGTCGGCTGTATTGATTTTCGAGATACCACCAGAAATCATAGAGTGGTCGAAGTCAATCTCATCTACTGCCGAACGGTTCAACTGAGAAGCCGTGATAAACAAGATGTCTAGCTCTTTAGCAAGGTTTCTTAGTTCCTCAGACACGTATTTGTCTTTGATGAACAGGTCACTCGGTGAGACTTTTGCAGACACTGGCATCAATAGATCAAGATAGTCAATCATCAAGAAGTTTACTTTCTTACCTGTTCTGATTTGAAGCTCTTTCAAGTATGCTCTGATGTGATTCACGTTTGATTGTGCATCCATATATTTGATTTGTAGACCACCGCCAGATTTCTTCCCGGCTGCCTTGACCTTCATTTCAATCTCATCAATGTTACGAAATATATCTCGGGCACAATAGTTAGCAACCATGCTGTCAATACGCATAGCACATAGCTCTTCTGCAAGCTCTAACGTGATATACACACCATTCAGTCCTTTCTGCATCCAGTTCACAGCTATGTTTTGCATGAACAGCGACTTACCAGAACCCGAACCGCCAGCAAAGATGTTTAGTTCTCCCTTATTGAAGCCACCGTATAGGCGACGGTCGAGTGTCGGCCATCCTGTTGAGTTTTGACCGTTGCTGTCTTTGAGCTTCATCAATCTAGCCCGTGGGTCTTCGAAATAGTTTGTGCCAAGATTCTTGGTCAAGCTGATTTGAACTGCGTCTTTTATCATCTTTTCGATAGGGTCGTAGTCACCGCTCTCAATAAGGTCGGCGGCTTCTAATATGGCTCTGCTCAACTCTTTTTGACGGGTGAAACCCTCGAACTCTTTGAAGAACCAATCGAAGTGTTCTTCGCCAATGTCTGGAACTGCCTCTAATGATACGCCTGTCTTTGCTTTGATTTGCTCTCTGGTTGGCAATGCGTTATGGTCTGCCGCATGTTCTTGCATGAACTTCGCTGGCTTGTGCAAGGAACGGTCAAAGTTCTCTACGTTGTAAATGTCTTGCACACGCACATATGCCTGTGCGTCTTCTATCATCATTTCTAAAAATAGTTTCTGTAAATCTGGTGAATATTCGCTCAAATGTTTTCCTCTCTCACATCAATACTTCTTCCTCATCAACTCAATCTTCAATGGCGTGTCGTGCTTGTTCTTGACCAAATGTTTGAACGCAAATAGTTTGCCGTATTCACATACTGCTGCATTCAAGTCATCTACCTCGGGGTCTGCCCACATCGGGAAGCTCACGTGCCATCCATACTTCAACGCTGCATCAACTAGCTTCTGGCCGGATTCGCCTTTGTCTGGCACCACAACCACCTCTCGGTTCAACTGATTGACAATCTCGGCTTGAACTTCACTTATCTCGTTCCCCATCACAGCAATGCCATCAATAGCCAATGCATCCATTGGACCCTCTGTTAGAAATACCATCTTTCGGTCTTTGGTTTGTTCATCAGTATTGAACACGAAGTCTGGCCCGTAACCACTAAAATACTTACCGTTCTTAGGGTCGTCTATGCTTCGGGCAGTGTATCCGATAATCTTGTTCTCCCATTTGAATGGGATGATAAGACGCCTGTTCATTTTCATTGGTTTTGTATCAGACGACCAATACATGTTTGATATTTGCACATCACTAAGCCCCCTGTCGGATGCATATAGAATAACATCCTGTAAGTCTTGTGGCATGGTTCTGAAATCACCAATAGCATAGAACGTAGATAACTCTTCGATACGCTTTGCCTTATCTGGCAACGCATGTGGTTCGAAGCTGATTTCAACCTTTTCTTCTTTGTCGATTTCAACGAAACCAACCACCTCACGAACACGCAACGCCTCGAATACCATTCGTTTTACTTCACTCTCTGGCACACCCATCCATGACATAAGATTACGCATCTTGTATCCAAGGTGCCAGCCGGGTTGCCATGCCGTGACGAAACCGCAGTTGAAGCAGTGGTAGGAAATCTTGTCGCCGGTCATAAGCATACCGCCACGACCTTTTGTGTCTGGTGTCTCACCGTTGTATATACAACATGGTGCGTCACCCGATACCCAACCTTTACTTGCTGTGCGTGTTTTTCTACTTGATGTCCATGCGTTCATCAGAGTATTAGTGATAGTATTCATAGTATATTATACTATATTAGAGTATCTTGTGTCTATAAAATCTTTGACTCTACTTGCTATCCACTTATGACCTTCTTCGTTTGGATGGCCACCACTATGAAAGTAGTTACGCTTGCCTTTTTGCTGCTGCTCATGCAACGCATCATACATGCTGTGTCCATCCCACATAAAGTTGGAATCGGGTATTTGTACAGTCTTATTAGGCAATGCGTTGAATGCAATATACGGTATGCTACGAGACTTGCATATGCTTATCATACTCAGGGCACTGGTGTAATGAATCGTATGGTTTAGCTCATCGCAGTCGCTATATGCAAGGTGAGTTTTGAAGACAGGGTAAAATGGGTTGTCTTTTTCGAACCTAATCCAAGAAGTGTGTTCCCAATCGTGTTCTGTGTTATTATACCAGCTATATCTCGAACTCTCGGTGAATGCCATAATACATATATCACCATCGCGGTAGCTCTTTTGCCACTCACAAAACTTATAGAACATTCCCTGAATTGTGTTTCCCGGCTCAGATAGATTTAGGTTCGGCCCAAGCTTCCCCAAAAAACAGTTTGTTTCTCGATATGATTTATTTGCTGCCCATTGCTTATGCCCTTCGAGGGCCAATCTAGCATCTTCGGGTAATGTTGGGTCAAGAAGTTCGGAGCCATACATCCAAGAGCAACCAAAACCTACATACTTCATACTCTACCTTTGCCGAATCTTTCTAGATTTTGGTCTGTCAACGCATTCAACTTTACATTCTTGCCATCAAGTATTTCAACATCCATAATCTTGGTTTCACCACTGTTTTTTACCAACCATCTAGCGGCATATCGGGCTGCTTTTACAGATGGTGCAGTAATGTATCCTCTGTCTAAGTCTGCATTGCCCACTTCAATCCCAAAAAGTTCTGGATGGTCAGCAATGAACTTTAAATGTGTCTCGTAGATGTCCATGGACACCCCAACTAGCGCGGCGTCATTTATGTTGGCTACTCTGGTCCAACCACTCCGAATAACATCCATTACGATATCGTGGTCATACCCATCGTTGTCATCCAATGTCAAACCACTATCTATATTCAAGCTCTGGATTAGTCCAGAAGGTAAAGTATCCAATATAATCATCCGACCATTCGTTTATGGATTGTTCAGTGATAGACCCAGCAAACCATTTCTGGAACTTTGGGTTCTTGATGTCTCGGTATTCGTTTATAAACTGTGACGCTCTCATATGATTTAGTGCCTATAAAGAACTGTTGCTACGCTATTGGTTGTGTCGTTTTTCTTGAAACGAACAGCACTAAACACACCATTCCAGTTGGTGTATGAGTTTGCTGTTTGTGCTGAATAGGATACTGTCTTGATGTCGAACCAGTTCAATGTGGTTTGGTTCGCAACATCGTCCATGGTGCCCTGCACTACAATAGAACCAGTGAATGGTGCATCGAAATAAAACTGTGCTGTGTGGAGTGCTGAGTTATTGTTTAGTCGAGGCTTAGCATCAACCGAAGCTGTTGTGTTGCCGCCACGGAAAGCAAGCGAAATGCTTTCTCCAAACTCTGGATACACACCATGTTTGACTAGAAGCTGACCGGCTGCACTAAAGTTGTCGTCTGTGTATGCTACATGGTCAACGTTCTCGCCATCGGTTACTTTCACGCTCCATGTGTAATATTGCTCTTTGATGTCTAACAAGTCGGCTTCGCTAATGACCAGTTTAGCAATACCGTTTGGTCCATCTTCAAGCGTCATAGCTCGTGTAAGGTGTGTTGTGTGGCTCTGATTATCTATGATGTTGAAGGTGATAACCTTATCCAGCATATTCACTTTCTTTTGGTCGTTGTTTCTAAACTCAAATTTTATTGTATTATCAATCCCTCTGTAGAGGCTCATATTTCGTGCATACATAATCTCATCCCGATTTGCGGTCAATACGCTCTGGGTAAGGTTGATTCTCATAATCTGGTCATAGCAATAGACGTATTGAACATTCATACTTCTATTTATGCTAAATACTAACATGAAGATATATGAGATATTAGAATCGGTCGGTGAGTTGAAGGGCAAACGCATTGATTCCATGAAAATGCAAGACATGATGCAAACCAAGGACTCAGAAACCAAAAGCCCTATGGTTCCAGCCGAATGGGATAAGCTTGATGACGAGCTAATCAATGACGAAAACGGCTTCGTTCGTCCGCATTGTGATAAGAAAAATAAAAACCCATCAAAATCAGACAACTAAATAGTTTGATGGAAGACCAAACACTTTTCAAGAAGATAGCTGAACGCTATCCATTCATTTCGCACCTGACATATGGTGGTAACGAGTTCGTAGGCATTATCCAAAACAAGGATAAGACTATCACCTCATTATACGACTATTCTAAGATAAAAAGCCTTGATGAAAAGAAGAAGTTCTTGGAGCTTGGTGACACTTGGTGGTGGGAATCGAACCGTCAAATCCCTATCAACATATTCCTAAAGAATACATGGGAAATGTTCAAGCCTATTCTGGTAACAATGAATAGCAAGGACTGTGACATCATCAACGGTCCTTATGTCAGCCTATCAGAAATATCAGCAAAGCGTATCAAACGCACAAACATCCAACTCGTCCGCCGCGTTAAACCAAAATAATCTTATCTAACTAGCTTCTTCAATCAAGTTCATATGCACACGCACAAGCTCTGCGTAGCTCACTGCGTGGCTGTGTTTGAAGTAATAACCATCGTCTGTCTTATCCCAGACGCTTTCGGCCACTTCCTTCCATGGTTTGTCTTGAAGGTGTTTCTTGCCGGGGCGAATGACTGAGATAAACATAGCCATACGAGCCACACTGTCTGGTTTCATCTTCTGCAATAAGCTGTAATATCGACCGATATGGATAATCTGCTCACAGAACTCACGGTCGGTCCATAGGCGTTGCCAGTTTGGTTCCTTGCTAATCAACTCAACCAGATGGTTTTCGTCTCTAACCAACTCATAAACTGTCACGTTCAAGATGTCGAGCTTATAGTATCCAAGCTCATCAGCCTCTTTGTAATCGAACGAGGCGATGCCGGTGCGTGGGTCCATGCCTATAGGGGTCACATACACACCAGAGTTATGCTTTACCATCGTGCCGCCACGGTCAATAGCAGCATCTGTGTATGTTAGATGCTCTAGAACCTTATCGCGGTCGGCGGTGTCAATGTCAATATCAGGTAAGTGTGCCATCTTTACGCATTTGCTCCCTGATTTTTGTTGCACTGATTTCTTGAGTTTGTTCGTCTAGCACTTCTTCTTCGATTGCGTATCCAACACCACGTCCGTAGCTGATGTTCGTGATGTTTGGAACCAACATCACTTCGAAGTCCTGACCATATACAAACTTCTCTGCTTGTAGTCCTTTGATGATGTTCTTCTTCACCGTCGAGAAATCAAACGGATTGTCATCCACACCTTGAACGTCTCGGACTTGAATCATCACCTGTCCTGTTTTTGCATGTGCCCTCTTGAACAACTCAGTGTGTCCATCGTGCCATGGTTGCCATCTTCCTAATAGTTGGACAGTAGGTTTCTTCCAATCGAATATCATAATCCAGCTTCCTTCAATGTTATCTTCATATATTCTACGTCTGCGAAATAGTCTTCGAACTTCTTTGTCCAGAAGTCTGGATTGATGTAATCAAAGACCATTCCCACATCGTGTTCGTTCATGTTGCCAAGGCATTCTATGCCGGTGCCGCAGTTGTATAGAACCCACGGTGATATGTTTCCCCGTAGAATCTCATGACACACAAGCTGTGGTGCTGCATACTTGAAGAAATGATTCCACGGAGCTTTGTGTTTATCTCCCCATTGTATCATAACCTCGAATGCCCGTTGTAATGTGTCGTTCGGATTTTCTTTCTTTATCATTTCGATAAGATATTTGTCATATACTGTGTCCTGACACCACTTGTCTAACTTCACGCCGTTGTTGATTACGTAGTCGATGAACTTGTCTGGCTTTTTGGCGTTTATCATCTTGATGTGCCGACCAAACTTCACGAATGCGATATAGAACTGTGAGTCCATGAAGTCAGTATACGATGGTGTCTTGTTGGCGTTTTGTTTCAGCTTATAGAAACGCTGATAGGCTTTGAACCCAAGCTGAACGCCACGCTCTTTCTCTTGGTCTTTGCGTCTCTTTTTCTCGCACATGTGGGCGAGTAATGTTGATTCCCGCTGGTATGATTTACCACAGAACCCACACTCAAAGAGCGGCTTTGATTGATTTATTGTCCCATCCTCTTTCCTTGAGTAGTTCCTTGATTTCATCATCTGTGCATACCACGTTCATCGTTTCTAGTTCTTGGTCACCCATATCTGGGTATATTTCTTCTAGCGTCTTCATCCTCTTGGACGCCGCTTTCTTTTGCGGGGGGACCCACTCGTGATATTGATTTCCCATGCCGGGGCTGATGTCACAAAGCAAGTTCCAAAGAAGCTTTTTATGCTTGCTATTTACGTCCCAGAACCCAACATTTATATACGTATTTGTTGCTCGTAAATACCATTCTCGAAGCTCGGGCGAACCTCTGACAAATGCCATATATCTAATAAGCACATATGGTTGTATCTCTTTCTGCTGTTCGGCAGAAAGTTTGTCAAAGAAGCCTCGGTCTTTAGCGTCGAGTGCTTTTAGGATTGATGCCAATGGAAGTTTATTAGCCATAGTTCTCATACACCTGTTTTATCTTATCTGCGAAGGTAATGTCGAACATAAACGTATCCTTGATGTCCTTAAAGTGTATCACATAAGTGGTGGTCATTTCCATGAGTATCTCAGTTTTGATTTCGACTCTCTCGTGTATCTTCGTGCGTACTAAGAAGTCGTATATTTCCTGATAAACCTCATGATGTTTGATGGCAATCCGATACACTCTTGGTTCTTCTTTGAATATCATTTATATTTGTCGATGAAGTAATCAAAGTTTTCGGCACCAGTTGGTCCTATTTCCCAAAAATGTTGTGGTGCCCGACCAGCAGAATGTTTTTCTTTCAGACCATCAATCATTACCTTTTTGGTGCCATCCACGAACTCTTTGCGTTCTGCATCAACACCCATTTCATCAAGCAACTTATCAATAGTTCTCAGTTCTTCTAATGAAGTCTTTTTTGTCATATATGTCACCATACCTTGTTAATATCTACAATCTCACATTGGCGAGTTATGTCTTTTACAAAATACACACAGTCTGGATTCTCGCCTTCCGACAACGGCACTGCTAATAGCTGACCGGGTTTGAGCTTTGGAAAGAACCATCGCACCTCGGTATATACATCATCCAACTCAATAGGATGATATTCTGGGGTTTTATTACTACGAGCATTGAACACGAATGCCTTGAAACCACGGTCGTTAATGCTGGTCAATGGAACCACCTCAAGGTCACCAAAATCTGGTTCGCCGATGAGGATTTGCCAATCGACAGGCATCTTCACTTTCTTGTCTCCAATCTTCATAACAAGTGCCGGGGCATTGAATGATTCGAGGAAGATGAGTGGAGGAAAATAATAGTCTGGGTCCGTTGGGTCACTGTTGTCAAGAACACAGAACCGCATGTCATCAATCTCTTCTGGAAGCTCGTCTAAATCGAAAGTCTTGTTTTCGTTTGTTAAAATCCGCAGTTTCTTCTCCTAAATGATAAATAGAATGTAAGCTTGTATTTCAAGTTTCATTATTTTACGTCCTCTTTCTCGGCACACATATTACGAACAAACACGTATCGCTCGTGTGCGTTTTTCTAAATGTTCGAGTCTTTCATTTAGTTCATTGACTACATCAATCAAATCCTCACCTTTACTATGCATAGATAATCTTGTCATTTTTATTGCCATGATGTCTTAGTTCCAATCAATCTTTTCTATTGTAAACGGATAGTTCGCCTCTTTGTAGAACTTTTTCCGCTCGGTAAGATGCCGCTTCGCAAACTTGCACGAGGATGTGATGTCCCAGATTTGCACGAAGTCTTTATCTTCCGCTTTACGAATACCTCGTCCGATACTCTGAATAACCCTAACGAATGACTTACCCGGCTCAAGCAACACAAGATTAAAGATACGAGGAATGTTGATGCCCACAGAAGCAACGCCATAGGTGGCAATGATAATCTTATTAGTTCCTGTTTTAATCTCGTCATAGCTTTCTTTCCTTTGTGCACCTTTGGTGGCACCACTAACAAACACAGCTTCAAACCCATTCTCGTTTAGCTTAGTTGCAAGGTCTTTGCCAGCTTGAACTCGGTCGATGAGAACAAGCGTGTTTCCACTCAGGCTCACATTGTGAATGATCTTGGCCATGTAATATTGACGCTCTTCGTCGGTCAGTAGATACTTGAGTTCGCTTTGATAGTTGGGAAACTCTTTGATGTCTATCAACTGTAGGACATTCACATGGCACTGAGCCAACACACCCTTGTCTTGCAGAGACTTTGCCGACACTTCGTTCATAACAGGACCAAGCGAACATAGGATACTGGCCTTGGCAAGCTTCTCCTTGGGCACTGTGCCCGTCAATCCCCATCTGATAGGGATATGTGCCATGGGTCCAGTGAGAAGGCTCTTGAGCATGTCTGCTTTGGCTTGGTGACAATTTGCCACTACGGCATCATTAGCAACATAGTTGTGATCGTTCTTAACATGTAAATTATAGACTTCGTCCGGTTTGTCTATGACTGTCTTTTTAACTAATTTCATATAACTTCCTAATTTTGTTTTGTGTAGCGGCATCGAAATTTTCTAATCTTTCAGGAAAACCTTGTTTAATAAAATAGTCCTTGTCGGCAATGATGAACCGATAGCCGTTTAGGTCGCCCCACTTCTTTGCTGCTAACAGCTTTGCTTTAGTTTTCTCGTCATGTAATAACTCAGCAGGTTTAACTTCAATTAATAGTTTTTTACTATGATTAACAAAGTCGATGATGTATACATGGTCTATGTCATCTAACGTATACGGAATTGTATGTATTTATGTCAATAATGTCTAAATCATCAGTTAACTGGTCTGCTCTGACCCATCCGTTGTTAGTTAAAAATTCATGATTTGCTGTAACTTTGATAATACTACCGTTATCAAACTCCAACTTTAGCATGTCCTCAGAGCTACTGTTGGGTAAATTTTTATGTACTTTAACTATAACGTCTTCTTTGTACGTGTTTGTTTTTTCGCATAGATTAATTACTGCGTCTCCGACTGCTAGATTTTTAATAGCAATCTTCCCCGTTGGCGTAGTAATTAATGTGTCACCGTCAAAGCACTCGTCTACGATTACGGCAACCACATCAATAAGAAACTCATCAAGGGTGACACCAGCTTGTCGAGCCGCTGTCTTCTTCATCAATGAACCAAGGCTCTGCCACGTGCAGATGGTGTGTGTGCGACCGTACTCTTTACGGTCGCCAAAGAACACACCTACATCCAAACCCATGTTGATATAGTCTTCTTCGGTTTGGGTGACCAGTGACTTGTTTGGCACAATAACGATACTACGACCAAGGCTTTCACACTTCTGTGATAGAACAGCCGTTATAAGCGTTTTTCCGGCCCCTGTGGCCACTTCTTGTACGCCTTGGGTGTCTGCAAGGAAACCATTGATAATCTCAACCTGATAGTCTCTCAGGGTCACTGGTTGGCCAGCTACAGGGTGACCATCGGGCCACAGATACTGGGCATATGATGTCTCGGTGACTTCATCTAACTGTATATCCAGTGCGTCGTAATCACGCCTGTCGTCTAAGTCGATTTCGTAGCCCTCGTTGGTGAGGTCTTCGAGAATCTCGGGCAACAGATTGATAAAGGTCGAACCGCCCATCTGAAAGAACGCAATCTTACCGTCCCATCTTCCCAGCTTTACCGAAGGTATATGATATGCCCCCGGCACCTCATACTTGAACTTGTTATGTAGTTTCTTTCTTGTACTTGGGTCAAGACCAGTAATCTTACAGTTACATTCGTCTTTTATTGTTATAGTTGCTTTCATTAGTATCCAGTTCTTTTGATATACCTATTATATCAAAATGAATACTATTATGTCTATATAATAACAAAAAAGGGTGCCATTTCTGACACCCTTTCAAATGGCTATAATGATTATTTTTTATCAGGGAACAGACGATTCAACAAAGCTGTCAGACCAGATACGTCCATTGGTTTCAATGGTTTCTTTGCATAGAACTTTTCTGGGTCATCAACTGGAATGAACACTGTCTGCTCAAACCATGATTTGCTTTTGTTGGCATGGACCGCTGCATTATACAGCGGCCCCTTTTTGTTACTTTTCTTCTTGGTTGTCATGTTATACACCTTTCTTCATACAAGTGTTACGGGCATAGTCTTGCCAGTCTTCATCGGCCACAACCCAACAGTCAGCAATCTTGAGTGCCATACGCAGCGACACTTCACGCAGCTTGTCCGAGTTGTCATACATGAACTGTAGCATTTCGTTTTGCAAGTCTTTGGACATGTCGTGCTTCATTTCATATTTTCTGAACAAGGCACCTGTTTGTGCAATCTGCTTGACACGTAGAATCTTATCGTGCATCGTGTTCAAGGTTAGATCAAGATAGTGACAACGAGACATCAAAGCATCGGTGTGTGGTTTTATCTTTGGCGATCTGATGCTGTCAAGTTTCACGTTCGTAATGAACATTGCCGAACCTTGAAACTTGAAACGCTTTGGAATCTCTGGCACATTACGCTTACGCGTTATCATGGTGTTGGCGTTCCAACCAAGGTAACGAGAATCGCTTGAGTCGAGTGCGGCTTTGAGAAGGTTCAAGGATAACTCGTCCTGTAAAACCGTGTCGCAGTCGTCAAACACCAATACAGAACCGGGGGCCGAGAACTCATAGAGCTTTTCGTATAGTCCACGTGGTGACATTGCACCCTTGACCATTTCCCCTTTTTGTTTGGCACCAAGATCGTTGAACATTTCCATTTTGGTGAACTCTTGTTCAACACCATAGGACTTACCGACGCCCGGTGGTCCCGAAACAACCAAACCTCGAATACGCCCACCAAGCATTGCTTTTGTCATTAGGTCGAGCATTCTGAAACGTTCAGAAATCTCGTCCATACGCTCTTGGTCGGATTTGATAATCTCGACTTCGTTTGGCACTGCTGTGGTGATTGTCGCAAGGTAGTTGTCTTCTGAGACGAACGAAACATTGTCTGGGTCAGTATAGACGCGGATTGTTTTGAACTTTTCCCCCAAGGTATGCGAACCATCGCATGTAATAAATGTGCCTTGTTGGCCGTGGTTGAAGTTTTTTAGAACTGGAAATATTTTGTTTCTAATCGTCTGTTGGCGGACTTGGCCCACCTCTATTCTCGCATAGGCAGTCATATGTTACTCCATTTGTGTGTGAATGGTCTATTATACACTATGGAGAAATGGTGTCAAGCGATTATATCACTAAGTTGCCAAGAATACGGTCTGCCCTGACCGGATTGTTTTCGCCCAAGGCTTCACGAGCAGCAACGGCGATATCGGCCATGGCCACATAGTGTTCCACGATGATGAATTTGGTATGTTCTCTGAAATGGTATTTACCAACATTGGCTTCGGCAATCGCTTCATCGACCATCTGTTTCAACATCAACCTAATATCACACTGTTCTGGGCCATAGATGAGGCCAAGGCTGGGCGATTCTAGCAACCTAGCGATAAGTGCACCATCATAATAGTTTTTATCATCTGAGTCAGCCATTGTTATTCTCCATTGCGTATTCAACCATTTTCAAAAAAATGTATTGAGAATAAATAGAAAGGGTTAGGATTTACGATAAGTTTTCACCGACCAAATCATTATTCCTGTTGTTATGAACCCAAAGAGGAAGTTTTTTTCATCTCCAACCCACATCCAATCGTCCCACCGATAGGTGTTCCACCGATAGGTGTTAAATATACCGGTGTTAAATATATCGGACAGTAATGTAAAACGGTTAGATGGGGCACCCGAACCAAAAAGGTGGACGAGGATTACAAACCCCAACCCACCGAGAAAACACCACAGAACTTCTATTTGGAACTTTCTATCTTTGAGTTTCCCCATTATTTTGTTTTTATCATCTGAGTCAGCCATTGTTATTCTCCATTGCGTATTCAACCATTTTCAAAAAATCATACAAATCATCATCACGTGCACTAACCTTGAATCTAACACGTTCCCGCTTGAAAATCCAGCCATAGACTTCACGTTCGAAACTCACGATTTTGACATCATGGTTGTCGGCAAAGCCCTTGATAAGCTCGGATGCTCTGGCATCGGTCGATACAATCCAGTAGCCCTTGCGTCGGGCGATTTTGCGTTCTTGCTCTGATACGATTTTCATTTTGTTTTCTTTCCTGTTCCGTTGCTGTTATGTATACAGTAACATAATCTGCTGGTATGTCAAGAATAAATATCATGTGTTTATAGAAAAAATAAAACAGGTCTTTCCGAACAGTATAATCATAGATGCTGCACTCAAATATCCAATCACTCCCGAGGGATGGGATGTTGATATGCCAGCCATAGAAGACTGTCGATTCCACCAAGAGGACTTCAGGCTTGTGTTAGTCCTTCAGGATATGCTTACGATGGCCGAGGATGGCCTGTGGCCCACCGAGTTGATAAAGGTCCATAACAACTACGCCAACAAAGTCAATCTAAACCAAATCATCTGCGTTGTGTGGCCAAAGGGATTGGCCGAAGATTGGAACGAACATCAAAAAGAAAACAACACCATAAAGGTCGTTGAGTTTAGTCCTCACCAATACGAGACTTGGCAACACTATAAACAATCAGAAGTTGTATTACGTGAGGCATTCGCCCACAAGGACTATGAGGATAACTTCCTGTGTATGAACCGTATCGACAAGCCGCATCGTCGGGCGACATATACTGCCTTGCACGATTGTCCCGGTAATCTATCATACCAACACCTTGGGCATGAACTGAAATATCCCGGCTTCTCTTACACGGAATACGACAAACATTACGACAATCTCATGAACTTACTCACCATAAAAAAGAACTTCAACACCAGTTTGTTCTCGGTCATTACTGAATCGCAATACTACCAGAGATATGGCATCATAACAGAAAAGACATTCAATGCGGTTGTTGCTGGTCATCCATTCATTATGATAGGGCACCAAGGGGCACTACAAGACATCAGAGATTATGGCTTTGAGACTTTTCCATTGGTGTTCAACGAAGACTACGACGAGATTGAGAACAACCAGCGTGGGGTTGATGCATTACACAGCAACTGGCTGATGTTGGGTTCAACTATGAAGGTTCGAGCAATGTATGAAGTTCAAGATTTCCTTAGAGAAACAATAGACCGAAATCGGGATTATTTCTTTGCCGATTTCGGTCCTAAGTTGTTAGACGATTTTCAAAAGCAGTTGCTTGGCGTCTGGACAGGTTAGACTGTTGCCCAATCATATGGTGTCGTAAAAGTGAATGATGCCGCTGCTTCATATGTAATGTCGAACTTCCACCATCCAGCGGTTTCAACAGTGTCGATGTCGGCGGTATGAGTAACACCATCAAAGTCCATTGTTCGCCAACGCATCTGATTTCCGTCTAGACGTGTTTCCAACCATTCAACATTTCTGTCGTAGTCTTGGTCTGTGTAGTCGTCGTTCATGAAATCAACAGCAATGGTATGTTCGCCGTCTGCCAAATCGACCACAATAGAAATGGTTGATGGTGCGGCTGCATTGGTTGATGTAATAGATGTATTTTCAGAATAACAAACGCCGTCAATCATGATGCAAATCATTGGGTCAGTTGTGTCTGATTTCTGTGCTATAAAGTCAAAGTCGAAAGTGTGTTCGGTCATGTGTATGTTGTCCTCTTTTAGTTATTTATCCATTCTGCTCTTATTTCTTTGTTGATGTCGGATGGTTTCGGGTCACCATGACAGACAACAACCGCACATTCTGGTGGTATAACGAATGGTTTGTCTGGATAGATATAAGAGTTACGGTCGGTGCCGTTGTTACGCTTACCACCCTTTTCAAGTTCCCATTTCCATGACATAGCCCACTCTCTTGGCCACCATGCCTTGTATTTTGAGTTCTCTTTACGGGCAAAGTATGCAGTTAGATAGTCTTGGTCGCCTCTGAAATGTGCTACGTTGTGTCTTTTGGAGTCGTCAAAGTCTTTCCATATACCAGAGAATCGTTTTGGATTCCATCGCATAATCGAACTGTTGCTCACATGATAGTCTGGAATGTATTGGCGATTGAAGTCTTGGAGGATGCTGAACTTCTTAGGCTCGTGCCCGAAGAACTTGTCTATATTTCGAATGATTGTGACATCCAAATCCATATACAAGACGTTTTTACCAAAAGCGTTGGCTGGGTCGAACATACACATCTTGAACCACCATGCTTTACGATGGTCAAATATCTTGATGCCAAGCTCTTTCCAGTTTGGTATCGGTATGACCCGGCACGGAATCTTCTTGGCTATCTCTGGTTTATCAGTGATTACGTTGAAACGAAAGTCGTATGTGGTGTGGGCTGCGACACCTTCATATAAGTTGGTCACATAGTCTTCGGAATACTTGTCTCCTACCCACACACACACAACATCATTTGTCAAAGTTATATTCCTAATAAAGATAAATAGAATGTAAGTCACGGACATTGCAACAATAAAATTGCTTCAAACAATTTTAAACAACATCACGGAGATAACTGTAAATTATTTACCAGATGATCCTGTATTTTCTCTTATTATGTCATCGTGATCCAAAGGCGAACACCAATACAACTCAAAGGCTACACAATCTTCGAGGCATACGAACTGATGATATTCACCCGGCTTTGTCGTTGTCCAATCACCCGGTCCAAGGATCGTTTCATCAACCAAGTCATAATCGTTTTTCCAAACACGAATCATCAGCTTTCCAGATTCAACAAAGAATCCATTCCACTTGTGGTCGTGCTTATGTTTGGAGCAATCTGCCCCTGCTACTGCTTCAAGGCGATGGAACTCACACGCCGAACCAGCGTGAATAGTTTGAGTCTTTCCCCATACCTTGCCAAAAATCTGTCCTGAAATCTTACTTCTCCCTATCTATCCATACCCTCTTACCATCTATTACTTTCCAGCTTTTACCTTTTAGTCTGATGGAGAGGTCTTTTTTCTTCTCATCTATCTTACCTTCAACAAACCCCTCGGGACATTCAAAAGAGAGACTATTCTCTGTTCCGTTCTGGGAACCTTGGATACAATAATATTATCTTCGCTCATATAACTTCTCCTTTTCCTTGAACTGCGTTGTCGAACCTAATGACAACAGACACGTTTGCATCTTCGTCGTATGTGGCTGAGACTAGGATTGCACCATAGATACTCCATTCTCCCGCCTTTAGGTCGAAAGCATAATCTTCTTTCTTTACGCCATCTTTTTGCACACAATCATACTGTTTCATCAGTTGCTTATTTACTTCGTCGGCACTGTCTGTCCTGATTGTCATTGCTTCCCATGTTTTGCGTCCTGTGGTCACAAAACCTTTCGATGTTTGCATCGTTTCCATTTCTAGTTTTGGAGAACTATGCTCCAATACGTTTATGTTCATGTGATTTCCTTGTTGTATAAATATATTTATATACATACATAACGGGATTTTTATTTTATGAAGCTCAAAGATATTCTATCTTTTGACAGCAACTTTTGTGTTCTACCTTTCATCCACAAACACATCACCACCGACAAAAAACAGAAACTATGTTGTATAAGCAATGACACGATTGATGATACACGGCTGGTCGAGATACAGTCAGATATGCTTGACAACAAAACTATACCAGAATGCGTCAGGTGCAAGGCAAGAGAAACCCAAAAGATTTTCAGTGAACGGCAGTTTCATAACAAAGAATGGCTTACCAAGTTCCCAGAAGAAACCAGAGAAGCCATTATCGAACCGACCACACTATATTACGACCTTCGATACAGCAATCTATGCAACCTCACATGTCAAACCTGTGACAGCACGGCCAGCAGCAGTTGGGCTGAAAAACTGGGGGAGGATTCTAAGTTCTTTAGCTGGGAACCAGATGTAGATATAAACCCAGAAGCAAAGAAAATATACTTGGCTGGCGGCGAGCCATTCCTTATCAAGAGCTTTAGTAAGATTCTAAACGAAATAGAAAATAAAGATTGCGAGATAGTAATCAACACGAACGCAACCATCCTAACAAACCACATGATTGAAGCGTTACGCCCATTCAGCAACGTATGTTTTACGCTGAGTATAGATGGAGTCGGGCCTGTTATCGAAAGGATACGTAGCGGTTGTAAATGGGAAACTATACTCAAAAATATAGATACTTTACAGGAAGAACTATCTCCGAGCTTTATGGTCAATACCGTCCTTCAAAAAGACAACATTGACGACATCCCAAACTTGGCCAAGTGGATTGATGATGCTGGTATAGAAATATGGCATACAACTCTTCTGATAAGACCAGAGCAATATAGCTACGTTCATTACAACGGAGATATTGATTGGGACAATGACCTATGGCAAAGAGAGTGTGTAAAGAACAACATCCAAGTAAATAACACGTTGTCAGTAGTGCATAAAAACCTCTCATAATCATAAATACTATTATGTATGGACATTATTATTTTGACAGGTTAGAGGATGCTATTGACGCAGAACATGTTGTGTGGATAGGCTACGACCCTCTTGAAGACCAATGTGCAAAGATGCTGGCACACAGCATACGTTCCCGAACAACAATGGATGATTTGAAAATCATTCCTATCGTTCGAGACGAGCTATTGGCACATGGATTGTTTGAAAGACCGATTGACCCACGAGGTTCGACACAGTTTAGTCTGACTAGATTCATGGTCCCGGCCTTGATGGGTTTCACAGGCGTTGGTATATTCTTTGATTGTGATATGCTTGTGACACGAGACATCAGCGAAATGTTCGATTTATACGACCCAACTTACGCCGTTCAGTGTGTCCAGCACGACTACGCACCCAAGGCTGACCCTAAGATGGGTGGCAAGCCTCAGACAACCTACCCACGCAAGAACTGGTCAAGCACCGTGATATACAATGCGGCTCACCCGTCGAACAGCACCCTTACAAAGAAGCATGTCGAACAGGCATCACCGAAATATTTGCATCGTTTTGAATGGTTGAAGGACTCTGAGATTGGCTCGTTGCCGATTGAGTTCAACTTCTTGGTAGAGGAATATGAAATGGCAGAGGAACTACCGTTCAATCTGCATCATACGTTGGGTCCGCCTATATACGCCGAGAAGGTAAATGCTGATTATCACCAACAATGGAAAGCTGAGTTTGCGGCTACTTTCGGACGGGAGTTTGACCCTGTTCGTGACGTTATTATCTAGATTTTACCATCAGCGCCACCGTCACCAACACTTGACTGGAAGAGCTAGATCGGCCAGAACTCATTTATAAAAATCATCTTCATCTATGGGGTGAGATACACCATTCCATTTCCACATGTTTAGTGGATTTCCTTTGTCTTCCGAATGTAGAGCACCGCACTCAAAATATTCACAAACGCCATTATAGTTATTGATACATGACCAGCAATCATGATTGACGAAGGGTGGTGTTTTTAAGGTATCCCAAAACTCTTTCTTACAGGTTCTCTTTCTTACAGGTTCTCTTTCTTACAGGTTCTCTTTCTTACAGGTTCTCTTTCTTACAGGTTCTCTTTCTTACAGGTTCTCTTTCTTACAGGTTCTCTTTCTTACAGGT
>Ga0136601_1000088_pt1 | contig 44912 bp, 43 predicted proteins | sample AntRauMFilla2699_FD_181020 | JGI IMG/M metagenome (GOLD analysis project Ga0136601, IMG submission 181020) | Saline lake microbial communities from Rauer Islands, Antarctica - Metagenome Filla 2 #699 | ecosystem: Environmental > Aquatic > Non-marine Saline and Alkaline > Saline | place...
GAGATAAAATTCGGGTACTCGTGTTTGAGCTTCAATATTGATATCGAGATACACTGGTTTGAATGTTGTACTTAACACCTCTTTTCCACCCTCGGGCTTGCTTAACACAGCCTCCACAGTTGATTCAGTATTTAAGACACCAGCGTTTACTTCAACACTCCTTCTGTTTTCTGCCTCGGGTACTACCTGTCCGTTGTACAGCCAGGTGATGGTGGAACCATAGGTCCCACCACGATAATCATTGATAGTGACAGTGACGTTTTCACCTGGTCCTGGATACTCAGGCTCAGTTTTTAGGAGTAATTCAGGATTAATCATCTCGTAAAAATCTAATTGCGCATCTGCAGTGTGGATGGCTGTGCCAAATAGTAGAAAGAATAATATAAAAAATAACCTCATACAGTAATAATAGCAGATAGATGTTTGCTAAAAAGGGTTTTCCCTATTCTGCGTGGGATTACGAATTTACGTATTTATTGTGGATATGTTTCGGATGTAACAAGTAAGTTTAAATAGTCCACAACACTGCGTTTAGGTATTGTATTTTTTTAAATACGTGGTATAAAGGATTTAGCGGTAGGTAGAATGTCTGCTTATCACCTGTAATTTCACAAGGGGCATATGCCTCATCAGTACCATATAAACCTGAAAGGAGGTTTCTATGAATACGCTAAAATCACTATGCATCGCAACCATCGCGGCATTCACGCTCTTTTTGGGGACGGTGTTGCCCGCATCAGCTGATCCATTTGATCAATCACATCAACGGTGTGAGACCAGCGAAACTTTGCAGTGTGCAGTACTTCAGTCACATGTGACAAAAATCTATACAGTCGGAGATATATTTTTTGCAAACACAAGACGACCTTTTTCGGATTTGTTGGAGCTAAACGGATGGGAAGAAGGAGAGGTTACTCCAGATACAATTGTTCCAAAAGGAAAAAAGTTTGCAATTCGCGGCAGTATTTGAAGCAGGGCAAACAGGTAGATTATATACATAATCTACCTGTTTTTTGTTACTTAGGATTTTTTAGTACCATTAATGTCCAGAAGAAAAATAATGGTAGGAGATTAATAATAGGAATTGCATAACCAACAAAAGCTAAGATAAAAAACGCATTCTTCCCTCCGGCACCGGTTCCAGAAAATGCTTTTTGGCCGGTCATAGTATAAATAATACCGATGGTGAAAAGTATCCCCCACCCCACAAGTACTACCAATACGTGAGTCATAAGAAAAAAGTTTGCCGGGTGAAGGAGCTCGATGTCAATATTAAATACGTCAAGTACTTTTCCAGCAAACCATGCAGTCACATCTAGGGCTGCATCAAGTATTTTTTTACCGACGGACACAACCATTCCATCTTCAACAGTTGGTTCTAGAGACAGAGTAAACTGATAAATTGCTTCGGTGAGCGCCATGAAGATGAGAGAAAGAATCGTGAATGGCAGCTGAAACCACAACCAAACAAAAAAACTCCACGACCAGATACTGAGTGTGACTGTGCGGCCAACCATCTTCCCTCCCACTGATTTAGGCACTTTTTTCTGCCAAGCGTTGCGCCCACCAGAGGCGTTTGATGCACGATTCCCGGCCACTCTTGAGCCAGCATTTTGGTATCCGCTCGTGGTGACTGACCGAATCCCCGCCGCTTGTGTTTTCTGGTCTGGTTTTGAGTCGGTCTGCCTGTTGCTCTGCATACTTTCTCCCCAGGAGCTGGCAGCACGATCTTTGATTCCTCCCCTTCTCTTATCCGGGTCATAACTTTGTTTTGTTTCTACGTTACGAACCTGCCTGACTCCAGAGGAAGGTTGGCTTAGGCGTGAATCATTGTTGTATGAAGAGCCACTAAATTCTTCATTAATGGGCTTTAGATTTGCCATGATGGTTTCAGTATACTATACGATATCTGCGGATGAGTTGTAGACAACACAAGTAAAAATCTAGTGAGCTTCATACCCGAGCAGTAGTTAACCTCCAGCAGCTTGCAGCTCCTCACGAGCTTTTTGGATTTGCAGAATTTGTGAAGGGTCTGAGGTAATAATCTGGTCTTCAGTGTATGACGCAATAATTTTTATGGCTACGTGTTTGAGACCAGCAAAGAAAATTCCCTCCCCCACACTCGACTCCAATAGTAAGAATTTTTCTTCATCAGTGAGATTGAAGGTTTTTTGGATATTATCAATAGCCGTTGGAGATTGTTTCATCAAGAGCTGAATCGATGAGTTGGTAATCATTGGCACCCCGTATGGTGAACGTAAGAAATCATCCACGTCTTGGGTGATAGTGGCGATACCGAGGTAATACTTTCGTCCACGTTTAGCTAAAGAGAATAGGAAAGATGCGGTATCTTCACTTTTCATCATCCACCACGCCTCGTCGATAACCATCAGACGTTTCGCCATACGCCGCCGCACACTTCCCCAGATGAAGTTCGTGATGATATACATCGCAATAGTTTTCAACTCATCCTCCATGTCTCGCAAGGAGAAAACCACAAATTTTTGATTAATATCAACGTTGGTTGGTTGGTTCATAAAGCCAGACCAGGTACCAGCCGTATATTTTTGCAGGCGAGTAATCAAAGATGAACTCCCTTCCATTCCAGCTAAGACCATTTCAAAGTCGGCCAAGAGCGGGGGCTCTTGTCCTGAAAAATCAGTGTCACCGGTAATATCTTTCAACGAATAGGTTTCTTGAATCGCAATATCAATGATAGTCTCTTCTTCAGCGGTCAGACCATTGAGCATGAGACGAAAGAGTCCGACTAGTTCAATAATGTGCGTCCGGAGCACGTCTCGGGGATTTTCGTCAGCTGCTGGATCAGGTAAATCAAATGGGTTTACATGGTGATCTGAAGATAAGGAAATGTTGAAAAACCGTCCGCCCGTTGCTTCGGCTAGATATTCGTATTCACGTTCCGGGTCAATCACAATCACTTCAGTTCCAAACATTAATGAGCGTAGAATCTCCAACTTTAACCCATACGACTTTCCCGCTCCTGAGGTCGCGAACGTCACTGAGTTATAGTTGGTCAAGCTGTATCTATCAAAGAGTACCAGTGAAGAGTTGTGTCGATTAATGCCGTAAAGAATCCCGGTGTCGGAAGTGAGGTCAAAAGAAGTAAATGGAAAGAAACTAGATAGTGGCTCTGAATTAAATTTGCTGTTTACCGCCAAAATATCATTCGCCAGTGGTATCACACTCTTGAATCCCTGTTCTTGTTGAAAAAGCGCAGGTTTGAGCACAATCAGTCTTGAATCTAAAATACCCCGAATATCATTTTCGGCTTGGTCTATCTCATCTTCAGTCTCCCCGTAAATGGAAACATAAAACCCCACACCAAACATCTTCTCCTCTCCTTGCTGTAGACGGTCACGCATGTCCTCGAGATTTCGGTATCCAGCTTCGAGTTCAGGGTCGCGCACTTCCCCACGTTCGGCTTTTATATTTATCTGACTCTGCACCTCAGCTACTTTTTTCTGGAACTTCTTCAACATTTCCTTGGTGTCTGTGGGGTGAATATAAATAGTCACATCAAGCTCCTGGGATAAGTTGAGTACTGGCTCCATCCAACCGTCGGTCAGGTAGCGAGGATACGAAACAGCGTAGTACACACGAGCCAATACCCCACTGATATTAATGTTGCGGGGATTGATGTTCACCGCAGAAGGAGCGATGACATCAGCTAAAGACATGAGCTTGTTCTGGAGCGCATCATTCTTTTTATTGTTCGAACCTTGGTTTTGTAGAAAATCAAAAAGTGCCATATAGAGATATTATTCAGCCAGCGGAGCTGAGCCGGTGAGATCAGCTGGGTTGTATAAGTGATAATAGAGTTCGACCAAATCGTCTTTTTGTAACGTGATAGATCGCACGCCTACTCGAGCTAATCCAGCAGTTACAAGACCCACGCGTTGTTCGAGTTGAATACGATGTTCTTCAAAGTTGTTCTCGTTGGGAGTACCTTTGGACTTGGGTTTCGGGGAAAACATATCGGTGATACCTCTTGAGAAATCGACTTTCGAAGGTGAGTAGGGAATGACCACAAAAAAGTTCTTACTCATCACATCGATATCTTTGGTAAAGGTACGGATAAATTCAATATACTCGCGCAGCTGAATGCGCATTAGGTTGTTGTCTTGTTTCCCATCAAGACCACGGAGTAGTTCTAAGTATGGTTCGATATCAAGCCTTCTCGATTGGATGTAAATTTGTAAATCAAAATCTAAGGTGTTTAAAAAACTTTGAAACTGCAACAAAATTCCGTGCTGTTCGTCCACCGACTTGAGCGCGAAGTTGATAGAAGAAGCCAAAACCACCATCCGCATCTGACCGTTTTCTTGAATGACTACATTGTCTTTAATATCCCGAATGGAGACAAAGTCTTGAGTTGAAGTGTTTGAGTCGGGCATAAAACTATTGGGGTTTTTGTAAGGCTTCTAATTCCAATCGGCGCGCCAGTGAGGTGATAGATTTCTTAGCAGCAGCCTTGGTGGGAGTTCGTCTCGCTGCACCAAAGTCAGAAAGAGTTTTTTGTGGAGCTGTTGTATAAGTATGGTTCGAGTCTTGTCGCCATAAATAGAGTCGCTTATTGCGAAAATAGTCATAAATCGCTTGTAAGAAAAAGGAGAACGGTCGACTGTTGACTGGAAAAAATGCTAGAGCGGCAGCAATCAGTGCGAGGGGAATTCCAAAAATGAGAAAAAGAATAAACGGTAGGGTGACAAACATTGCAATAGCTGCCCCCACTCCCCCGCCAATATAAATGAATTGGCGCCAAGTTAATGGTCCAAAAATTTTATCTTCGATTTCAATAAACTGTGGAACTTCGAACCGCATACCTCCCTATTATACACGTCAGTGATGGGTAGATAGGTTATTAATCCGCACTGTATTTTCTCGAGAGAGTGTTTTGGGTGCCCGGGCTATCGTATTAGCGATGCTTTTTATCGAGTAATTCTGCTTGTGAAGAGGTATGAGTAGTTGATTCTTGCGCATCTTGCACCATCGTGCGGATTTTTGGGATGGCGTTAAAGGCGGCTTCTGTCTCCGCAATCTCTGTCTCCAGGGAGTTTTGTTGGGCTGCTGGAGTGTCTGGTGTTTGTGTAGCTTCTTCAGACTCTAAAGACGTGTCTAAAACAGCTGGCTTTTTTGTGTCCAAGCATTGCGAGATATCGCTATTCACGCTGGCCGCCGCCGGAATACCTGCTTTTTGCAGTTGCTCAGTGAGTTGTTCGTCGGTGAGTAATCCAAGCACTTTCTCGGAAAACAACCCAATCAATATCTTTGTTTGAGACGAATCCAGTTGGTGTTTCGTTGCGCCGTCAGCAACACACTCTGGTATTAGAGAAGAATGCAGCCGATCTTTGGTTTCTTGGTCAGCTGCTTGATAAGCAGTTTGGTAGGTGTTCCAGTCAATCATGATTATGCAGTGAAGTTAAACCGTGCTCCTTCGGTACTTTTCTCACTCCAGGAACGCCACGCTTTTTTATCTTGCTCAGTGGCTGCGCGAGAAGTCAAGTAATCGTTAATATTCGCTTGTATGGTAGACGCATCAGCGTCACTAATCCCGTTACGCACACGCTGCTGCAGAGCAGATGGAGTAATTAGCCCAGCCATGTCTTTCTGTGTGTAGACAGACGCCGGTAGTTGGCCTGCGAACTGCGCACTTCCCTGGAAGAGTTTCTCGCTTCGTTCTCTCAGTGCCGCTGTTTGGTGCTCATTTTCGGAGTTTATAATCTCTGGGGCATTTCCCGTTGCAATGTTCCCGAGTCCAGATTCCCGAGCGGTTCTGATGTCAGTGATTTGTTTTGAAGTGAACCGGCCTGAATTCTTCATGCTTTCAAGTTGCGTTTCAGTCAGATTGCTGGCTACTCGTTGGCTGGTTAGGGTACTTTCATCCATACTGGCGAGCCGCTCAGCTGGCATATTCTGAATAGTTTGCGCTAGTTGATCAAGAGCTTCGCTGAGTTCTTCAGCTGAGGCGTTTGTGCTCTCCAGTACTGTAGCAGTGCTGCCAATCATTCCAGTATCACGGGCTTTTGAAATGGTGCGAGCATCTTCATTAGTGTATTGGCCAGATTCACGCAGGGCAGAGATGTGTGAATCTGTCAGGTGTTGGGCAAATTCTGGACTTTCTAAAGTTTCCTTGTCTGTATTGAGTACTTCTTCATCACTCATGCGACGCACTTGGTTGCCGATAGTGTTCATTGCCTCTCCACGAGCCTCTCGTTGTTCTGGGTTCTCGCTGTCAGAGTTGCTGCGTACACGCTCCAGCTCTTGGGTAATTGTTTTATTGCGTTCTGCTACTTGGTTTACGGCATTGAGTTTTGCATTTTGTTCATTTACCCGAGTACGTCTTTGCGCAACAGTTTCTGAACCAGCAATGCTTGCTTGCTCGCCTGCACGCAGTCCAGCCCCAACAGTTCTGTCTAAGACACGAGCAGTACGTTTTTGCCAGGTGCCACCTTGAGCCATTGAACCGAGTCCCCGGTCGAGTGAGCGTCGAGTTCTCTCAGCCCCAGCACTTACACTGCGGGCGCCTACTCCCGCAGTTTTTCGCATACCAAACCGAGCGGTATTTTTCAGCCCTCTTTGCGCTCGTCCGCGGAGGTTGTTCCCTAGACTGATCGCGGTACTCGCTCCAGTAGTACTCATCTTGCTGGCGACAACCACCGATGCAATCAAAAATACACAGACGAGCAAAAACGGTCCAATTGTCTCTGAAACAGCAGTGGTGTTTTGACCAGCAAACGCCTCGCGAAAGCTCGACGCAGAACTATTGTAACTACCCATGACAAATGCGGCGAGATATACCAGCATGAGGTAGGCTGGCGCAAAAAAGGCTCGGCCTAAAAATCCTTTCCAGTAGCTACGACTAATATTCTTGAGTCCCGGAAACACAAATCCGAGGAACATCAATGGAGAAAACACCATATAGATACACAAGGCAGCAAAGCGAATAATCAACATAATACCGCCAGCTGCAAACGTGAAAGTTCCAATCATAAACACAATCGCAGTACCGAATATATACATCATCGACATACTGCCAAAGTCAGTTGCGTCTCCCATTTGCCAGATTGAAGTTAGGCCAAAGAGTTGCATGAACGCAGAAGATATTTCTACGTTCCCACTACTAGTGTTTGTAAATGCCTGAGCAATTTCGGTAGCCAGAATGTTAGTAAAATCAACTACAAACTTGGTGATAAAAAGACTAAAGTTGACGAGTAGAGCAGCAATAATAAGAGTAATCAGGGTTCGACGGGTACTAGAATCATCGGTTCGAAGAATCATCTTGAAGCCGAGCCAGACCAGACCAAAGATAAAGGTGATATTGAATATATCTCGTACGATAGCCCAAGACATATCAATAGCACCACCTACGCCTGAACCCCCCACTCCCCAGGTATCGCCAAATCCAACCACGTAATTGTTGACAGCGAAGTCGAGTAACACACCACTGGCTCCAATCAAGAAGCCGAATACGTTATTCACAAATGCCCACAGCACTTCCTTGATGCCACCCATGACACCTTGAGCGTGCGCAAATCCAGGCACTACTACAATCAACAGTAGGAGATATGGGGAGTAGGAAATGAGTCTTTTAAGGAAGTTCATAGATAAACAGTATTAATCATTACGTAACGCGACGTCCCAAGCTTTCTTGGAGGATTTCATATCTTGCACTGAATATAAATCTACGTCCCCGTATTCTTCAGCCAGTTCGAGCTTTCTGATGTCTGTAGTCGCTGGGTCATCCCATTCTGTCGCCATAGCATCAAGTTTTCCAATGATACTGTCTGGTGTGGCTGGGAACGGCATCGGAGGCCAGCCACCCATTGTGTTGCTGATAACAGCATGGGCTTCATCTAGAGCGATTTGAGCAGCTACCTTTTGGTTTGTATTTGTGATTGTTGCGTCGTTTGCGTAGGTGAACAAATCTCCTTCGTATTGAATTGCCAGATCCCGATAATCTTTCTGTGTTTGTAACGCATCATCAAACAAGGCTCGAGCAGTGTCAAAGTCAAAGTTCTCTGCTGCATCTGTAACCATTTGCGAAGTAAATGCACCTCCATTGTACCCGCTATAGGTATGCCCTGTGCCTGACGAGAGTCCTAGTAGACCAGCAGTGCCGGTCAGAGCAGTGTTCGCTAGTTGACCGAGTAAGGCAGCGATAATCTCGTTGATCTCATCGGCTTGGATTAGTGTTTGCCGGCCTGAGTCCAGGTTCAAGGTAAGAGCATCGGCAATTGTCTGGCCTGGTAACACGACAGAGCATTCCTTTTTCCCGTCGACTACCTTACATTTCTTGGTAGAGAGAAATCCGTCACCAAAGTCTAAAAGCTTGATTTCTTCTCCTTGAGCGTTAATGATTCCAGCCCGTAATCCAGCTTGACCAGCCAACGCTGAACCATAGGGAGTATAGCTTTGCGGTGTAGCGGTGATTCTAAACCAGTCTTTCCAACCCCCTTCTTGAAACGATCCGCCATTAATGAACCCATCAATATTATCGATAATGCCAGAGAGGGTACAGGTCGGTGCTGGCTGATTGGACCGGTCTTGAATATATTGAAGATTCAATGCAATTTGTATATCTAACTGAAAAGGCGAACAAATAAAGGAGCCAAGGCCACCAAGGCCCTGAATATACTCACCCGCTACTTGGTCAGCGGTATCAAGTAAAAATCCTTGAATATCCTGGATAAACGCCGGTCTCCCCTCAAAACCATTGTTTATCCAGTTGACCAGACTGGAAACCATCTTAGAAACTAACGCTTTGGCTAAGGCCCAGCCAATGGCATCAAGGACTGTGTCCTTGATGAACATACTGTTTGTGGCAAAAGAAGTGACCGCCTCCAGACCTGCTGAAACGGTAGACGCAATGTTTGTTCCAATGCCGGTGACGTTCTGTACACCCTGCATGAATATGTTTGATCCACCCCCGACTCCACCCGCTTCAACCTCGGAAATATTATTATATGGCTGTGGAATGTAAGTTGCTACAAAACCAAAAATGACGAACATTGTCGCAACCAAACCTTTTTTAAGTAGTGTGAAGAACGTATCCATAAGCGATTAATTAATTTGATTAGACGTTAACGTAATAAACAGCATAGCTGGGTCGTTGGCAGTGAAAGAGCCAGAATACTCGGTTAAGACCTTCAACATATTTTCTAGTGCCAGTCCGAGGCCTGTCGCATCGTCCTCGTACCGTTTCAATCGAAGCAGGGCAAACGCTGGGTCGTGTATCGCGAGTGTCATCGAGTCAATATCCTTATGGATGGCATGTAGGGTGTTAATGAGATCAAGATGTTCCTTGATTAAGAGATTAGGTACTGGAGTATTCAAAACAGCGTCTCGGTTTCGTTCGTACGCTTTGGCTAGTGATTTAAGTTCGGTCAGCCCGCTTTTATCATTGCTCGTCAAAATATCGCGTAAAATAAGCAGTTCATTGTCTAACTCTGGCAGATTGTTATCTATGATTGCTTGAGCGATTGTGTTGGCATAATTCACAATATCTTGCTCTTCCGACTGAGGAGCAATTTCGATATCTGGTGTGTCATAGAGTGTGTGCACAGTTGCAGCATCTAAACTATCAACCGTGTCCGCTATGACCTCTTCGTCACTCCGTCCAAATGGGCCATATCCGCGTGCGCTGATAATACCCTCCATAAAGTCGATACCGAGTTGTTCGCTAAGTGTCTCTGGTGGAGTGTAGGTTGAAGTAGCTCGGTCCAGAATAACTGGTTCGGTAGTTACAAACTCGTCACGCCAATCCTCAATCCCGTTGTTGTCACTGTCGAGTACGGTCAATGGTGAGCGGGCCTGTGTTTGGGCGGCTGTCGAAACGGTAGCAGTTTGTGGGAGTTCGCTTTTGACACCAAAATTACTCACGGTGTACGCTCCAGCAACCAACGCAAAACCGACGATGGTGGCACCAAGCACTTTGGTGTTGATTTGGCCCTTCATATAACAAAAGTATACCAGGTCTATAATCGCTATTTATACTTCTCACCACTTACCTGTGTATGGTGTGTGTATAAACAGGGGAAAACTACAATCGATTGAGTATTTTAAACCAGGTTTTTACTGGGAGGTCCTCTGCTCGCACATCTAAAGGGATTGCGAGGTCAACGAAGATGCCACTCAAGGCATCTCGGTCATAGTTTTTTGCCAGATTGCCCAACAGTTGCTTTCGCTTTTGACCAAAACCGAGGTGCAGCAAGGTGAATAGCTGCTCCCGCGAAATTTCCGCGAACGAATTACGAGTAATGTCACTGACTGCTGCTATCGCCGAATCAACTTTTGGAGGCGGTTGAAAATGTCCCCTCTTTACGGTGCATACATAGCGCGGCGTACCGAATACTTTGACCGATACGGACAGTAACGATTCTTTGGGGTCTCGGGCAATCCGGTGGGCTACCTCCTTTTGGACTAAAAATACTAAATCTGTTGGCTGGCAGGTCGTATCTAAAAAACTGCGGAAGAGTGAGCCGGAGATATAGTACGGGATATTTGCGACTACTTTGTATTGATGGTCGAGGACCCCAAAGTCTGCTGGGTTTAAAGTGCGAGCATCGTGGTGATGAATAACGAGCTGCCTCGTTGCAATTTCCTCTGGAAAGGTTTCTTGTAGTGAGGCGATGGCCCGCTGGTCAGCTTCAATCGCTATTACTTGCGCTCCCCGAGCCAGAATTTCCTGAGTAAGAATGCCAGTGCCTGGTCCAATCTCCAACACAATATCCTCTGGTGTCAGATAAGCAGCGTCACACATCTTTTTTGGTGCGTAGTTACTATTGAGAAAATGTTGCCCTAGGGACTTTTTCTGTGCAAATTTTTCGGGCATAGCTGTAGATTACGGCAGTCTCACGAAAGAAACAAGAAGCACAGTATGAAAGCACATGATGTTCTTCTGGGTGATGAGTATCGAGCTCCGTAGAACTGAAGATTAATCGAGGTAGATAGTAGTTTCGTAGCCTGAGCTCGCTCCCCCGCTCCTACCAACCCCTTCTGAAGTTTCGACGTGCTCGGTGCTGATGTCATTGAGAAATGAAGATGGAACGTTGACTCGTTGTTGTCCAAAGATGGTGCGCATATGGGCATAGGTAAGAAAGAGTCGTTTTTCTGCCCGGGTCAGCGCTACGTAGAAGAGTCGGCGTTCTTCTTCTTGGTCTGTTCGTCCATCATCAAGTCGTTCATGTGGAAATAATCCTTCCTCTAGGCCAGTAATAAATACGTGGGTAAACTCCAGACCTTTCGCTGCATGGATAGTCATCAAGCGCACTGCGTTTTGTTCGGCTTTTTCTTTGAGCTCATCCTGGTCACTTTGTAGTGCCGCTGTCTCCAACATCAATTCAACCGCTTCGCTTGGTTCGGTGTCATTAAATCGGCTTGCTAGGGTAACCAGTTCGCGCAAGTTTTCGATGCGTTCGAGTGCCTCTTCCGTCCCCTCTTCCTTCAGTGAATCTTCAATGCCACTGCGCTTCATGATGAACTTAATGCTTTCCGAGAGTGGTTTCTCGACCGCAGTTTTTGCGATATCCATCATAATGTCATCAAATACTTTTACCTTAGCCGCTGCACCCGCATTGAGGTCAGCTCGGTTGCCTTCGATTACTTTGAGCATCGTGACTTTGCCGATGCCACGGGTTGGGGTGTTTATGACTCGGCTCAAGTCCGCGTTGCTGCTGGGGTTGAGGGCTAGACGCAAATATGAGAGCACGTCTTTTACTTCTTTCCGTTCAAAGAATTTTAATCCCAACAGCTGGTACGGCACTTCGAAATTTAAGAACGCTTCTTCGAGCGATCGTGATTGAAAGTTTGTTCGATACAGTACGGCAATAGAAGATGGGTCGGCGCCATCTTTGATGAGTTCTTGAGCGGTAAGTGCGATGTATTCCGCTTCGTCGTAACCGGTCATGGCTGCGTAGAGCGTAATCTTCTCCCCGGTCTCGTTGCTGGTAAAGACATTCTTGTCGACGCGGTTTTGGTTCTTCTTAATAATTTCATTGGAAGCTGCGATGATAGTACCGGTCGAACGATAATTTTCTTCGAGCAATATTGTGGTTGCTCGCGGGAAGTGTCGTTCAAACTGCAAGACATTCTTGATGTCGGCACCGCGCCAAGAGTAGATGTTTTGGTCGATGTCCCCTACTACACATATATTGTGCACATCTCCGGCCAAGAGTTCCGCAATACGAAATTGCACTTTGTTGGTGTCTTGGTACTCATCAACATGAATATATTTATAGCGTTTGGTGAGGGTTTCCCGGACTGGTGGATGGTCTTCAAGTAAACGAAGTGTCTTGGCGAGTAAATCGTCAAAATCAAGCGCTTGCTCGTTTACGAGTATCGCTTCATATTTTTCCCACACTTCTGCCGCCACTTGCTCCGGATAGGAGTTCGCAGCGTCTTTAAAATCGAGCAACGTCATCGCGTCTCCTTTGGCGCGAGAAATAATCGACAGCATTTTTCTCGGCTCAAATTCTTTTGGATTGTAGTTCGCTTTTTCAATTGCTTGTTTCACCGCCTTCTGGCTATCGCTGCGATCATAAATAACAAAGTGCCGGCGCAACCCCAAGGTTTGGTGAAACTCACGAAGTAACCGCACGCCTAACGAGTGGAACGTAGTAACGACGGGTTGACTATCAATCACTGCCCGGTCAGAAGGGGGGTATTTTTCTGTGAGCTGAGTGACCCGTTCGCGCATTTCTTTGGCTGCTTTGTTCGTAAAAGTTACGGCAAGAATATTATGTGGCGCTGTGCCTTGGTGAATAAGATGCACAATACGGTGGGTAATGACTCGGGTCTTTCCTGAACCAGCTCCAGCCAGCACCATCAGTGGTCCGTCGATATGTAACACTGCTTGCTTTTGTGGTTCGTTCAGACTTTCGAGGTATGGGATGTTTTCTGACATGTGTGGCACATAATAGCATGGCGAGTTTTGAGTCAAAAATTGCAGCTCAAGTACTACGGACAACCGGAGTATCTTTTAGCAAATACGGAAGGGGTATATGAGGGATAAAAAACTTTAGTACACGAAACAAGGTAGGTCAATAGGTAATATACGGCTATAGTACTCTGTATTTTGCGTAATACAATAGTTTGCGTGAAAAGTGTATTTCGTCAATTGTGTTGTGTCGATGCTCTAGTAGAATACTCCTCGTACCCAAATTGGTGCGTCAGGAGGTAATACAACCCTCCACTTCTGATTTATTTCTGTTCACGAAAGCACTGCGGCGAGGCCATAAACACAGACGTATAAAACCTACTACACAAGAGGCCGACGAAAACTCTGGGAGACCAGGCAGTCAGCTACCTATACAGACACCGATAGCCCGGTCAAAGAAAATGGCTTGGCTCTTAAGTGAGGGATTGCTTGCTACGCTCGCAATCGCTATTCCTTTGTCTGCGCACGCCGGAATACTGACACATTTTTTTCATACTGAAGAAGTCGCAGCTGTCACCCCAATTGAATTAGTTAGTTATTCAGCTACTGATACGCCGTTATTAACTGCGCTGCAAAACCCCAACCCAATGGGGGCACGTGGCGGATCCGAGGTGCAGGTAAAAGATGACGTACTGGTTTCATCTGGTCCGGTCGGAGCCGATGTAATGGCTGAGCAAAAAACCTACACGGGAGAAATTCGGGTGTATACGGTTCGCGAGGGCGATTCCCTTTCACAGGTAGCCGAAATGTTTGATGTGACAACTAATACCATAATGTGGGCCAATGACCTCAATCAAGCGAATGAAATCCAACCAGGAGACTCACTGGTGATTTTGCCAGTAGCGGGAGTGAGTCATGTGGTGAAAAGCGGTGATACGTTGAGTACCATTGCAAAAAAATATGATGCTGACGCAGAAGAGATTCTCGCGTTTAATCAGATGTTCGAAGATGACGAGCTCTCTGTTGGTTCAACTCTAATTATTCCGGGTGGAGCGATTCAGGCGCCAGTGCGTTCTACAGTGCAGGCACAGCCGGTGAGTGTTTCCGGAGCGGTGGCAGCGAGTACTGGATTTTCTCATCCTGCTCCGGGAGCAGTGAAGACTCAAGGTATTCACGGATATAATGCGGTAGACCTTGCAGCAGGCCCAGGCTCATCCATTCGGGCTGCCGCCGCCGGAGAAGTGATTGTGTCTAAAGCGACGGGATGGAACGGTGGGTATGGTCAATATATTGTGATCCGTCATGCCAGTGGTGCGCAAACGCTCTACGCTCACCTCTCATCAAATGCTGTGGGAGTTGGAAACTATGTCTCGCAAGGAGAAGTGATTGGCGGTATGGGGAATACCGGTCGGTCAACGGGGAACCACTTGCACTTTGAAGTCCGCGGTGGAAGAAACCCATTCTAACTAAGTGCGTCCGAGCACAGTAAATAAAAACAGCGAACCTAACCAGATTGCTGTTTTTTTGACTAGATACTGATTCGATACTGCAGCGCCTCTAGTACGTGAGCTGGTGTGATGTCTGGGTCATCGCCCAAATCAGCAATAGTGCGCGACACTTTAATAAGCCGATGGTAACTACGCGGTGAGAGGTTGAGTTTTTCGCTCGAGAGTTTCAGTACGTCCTTCACTTCAGGAGACAGGGCAATGTACTGCTCTACTTCTCGTGCACTGAGACTACTGTTGCTTACTTGTTTTTGACGGGCAGTTTGTAATGCTCGGGCAGCCCGGATGTTTGTCCGGGCTGGTCCAGTTTCGTCTACTTTACTCGGCAGTGCCGTGAGTGTGTCGTACGGCACGTGTGGCACTTCAATCCATAAATCAATTCTATCTAAAATTGGTCCGGATACTTTGTTTTTGTAGGTTTCTTGCATTGCTCGAGCTAAGTCTATTGTGCCATCTTCACTTCCCCGATATGGATTCAATGCAGCAATCAAAATAAAATCAGCTGGAAATTCAGCAGTCCCCGCAACTCTGGAAATACTCACCACTCGATCTTCAAGTGGTTGACGTAAGGCATCGAGTGAACGTCTTTCAAACTCGGGAAACTCATCCATAAACAGTACTCCATGGTGAGCGAGGGTCACTTCCCCGGGCTTGGGATTGGTGCCACCGCCCACCAGTGAAGTGTGAGAAGCAGTGTGGTGTGGTGAACGAAACGGTGGTCGAGTGCTAATCGCGTAGTCGCTGTTGGCTAAGGAGTGAATGCGAGTTACCGCCAACGCTTCCTCTCGGGTGAGCGGCGGCAGTAGGGCACGCAAGGCTCGAGCTAGCATGGTCTTGCCGGTACCAGGTGGTCCAACGAGCATGACATTATGCCGACCAGCTGCAGCAATTAGTAGTCCCCTTTTAGCACTTTCTTGCCCTTTAATATCCTCCAAATTAATCGTGCTTTCAAACCAATCTTCAGCAATGATTGTTTCTGGTTGGGGCTCAATTCGCTTTTGGGTGATTTGGTCTGTCGGCAGTTGTATATGCTCAATTACCTCAGTCAGACTGAGTGCAGGAATCACATCAATTCCTTCGATGAGCGCCGCTTCTTTGGCATTCTCTTGGGGCACAATAATCTCCGAGTACCCGTTGTCTTTGGCTACTTGTGTGCAACTCAGAACACCTCGAACTGGTCGCAGATTACCGTCTAAACCGAGTTCACCAACAAATACTCTGGAGACCGTATCTGTAACAATCTCTTGCGCTGCGAGTAAGTATGCGATGGCGATAGGCAAGTCAAACAGTGGGCCTTCTTTTTTGAGGTCAGCTGGAGATAAGGAGATAACAATTTTCTGGTTCTGTGTTTTTGGTGATGCGTAGCCTGAGTGTTTTATCGCACTCCCGACGCGGTCTTTTGATTCATCAACAGCTTTTCCGGCGAGACCGACCACAGAAAACGCGTGGAGTCCACGCGAGATATCTGCTTCAATTGTAACGATGGTGCCGTGAAGAATATTCGGCTGCACAGTGGACACATGAGCAACGATACTCATATTACTATTTCAGTTGAAGCTGGATTACGGCAAACCCCCTGCTCTTCTGCAGAGTTCGATTGCTTCCCATAGATATGTTTTTCATACGAATGATTACTCAGCAAAGCTAGTAGTTACTATGTGAGTGAAGGTTCCTCGTGAGTCAGTAACAATCGCGGTGTTTTCTGAGACGATTCCGTATACGGCCAGGACTGTTCCGGCAGAAGTCGTAAGTACCCGAACATCAATATTTTCAATCCGTTCATCGGTAAACGTCAGATTATTTAATTGTGAAATAGGATACAGTGCGCTGAGGTCTGCAGCCAATGTCTTTTCCCAGGCTAAGAGCCCACCGAGCACGGTGTCGGTGTCGGTAAACGTAAATACAATAACAGGAGCAGAGTTTCCTACATGAGCGAATCTCAGGTCAGTCAGTGACTGCGTAAAGCTTGGTAACACAGTAAATTCTAGAGCAGTAATTAACATGGCTGGTGGGACTATTTGTCCACTGGGAAGAAATAGTTGAGTATCAATGTAGTTGCCTTCTGATGCGGTATCTGCTTGCAGTGGGATGTCAGAAATAGAATTCATCTTGGCCACGGTCACTTGATTAGCTGTAGCAGAATCTAAGTATAAAGTGGTGTCAGTAGGTACTGGCGCATCAGTCGAAACGAAGTATTGAAAGACAGTTTTTCCAATAAAGAATATCGCGATCACCACAGTCAATCCCGCGAGCACACTAATGGCCAAGGTATTCGTACTGAGTGTCTGAAGAGTAATTTCCCCAGGCTCCTCTATGGCCTTATCTTCAGTGAGAGATTCTGGTTCTGGTTGTGGAGGACGAGGAATCGGTTCTGTTTTTGGTGGAGCTGGCGGAGTTTCGTGGACTGGTTCCTCAACTGGAGCTGGCGGAACTGGAGGTGTTACCGACTTAGGAGCTTCGGGTACTGGAGCAGTTTGTGCTTGCTTCTTAAACTCAACAGCAACATTATGCGGACCGTCCACGACAGTGTCTTCTTCAGGAGACTCCAGCAGACTGAATCCAGGGTCTGTGTACGGTGACCAACTAAGGTCGCTTTCGCCCGGTTGTTCTTGTTTGGCGTTTTCTACGAGTTTCTGACGTTGCTTAATTTTTGCTCGCAGTTCAGCAGAGTCAGCAGTAAAGATTGAGCCGCTTTTCGACGTAGCTCGTTGAATGATCCCTTTTCTTCTTTGGGTGTCTGGGACTGTATATACTGGGGCTTTTTTCTTTCGAGAGAAACTAAGAGCTTTGAACCACGATTTCAGTGAGGCGCCAATTTCTTTAAACAGATGAAAGTTTCCACCTTTCGTGTCAGTGATAACCTCAGAATCATAGCCAATGTTTGCCCGGGACGGTTTTTTTGAATTTTTGTTGACAGTGATTTTCGGGACAATCTTCTTCTCTGGTTTCTTGGCGGGTACCTTCGTATTTTTTGCAACTTGCTTGTCGACTTTTTGCTTGAGTTCATGAAAAGCTGGTATTTTTGTCTGGGGGCGCTCAGAGTGTTGTGTATCAGATTGTTTCTCCGTTGGAGATGATTTTTTTGGGACTACAATTTTTGGCTCAACGTGAGTCGTCTGTTGTGGTGCTTGCGCATACCCAGGTGGCGGTGTCGGTATTTTTGTGTCTTCCTGATTTTGGTCCGCAGAAGAACCGTCAGGTGTGACGGGTTTGTTTTTTCCTCTGGCAGCTTCCAAGTCTCCCGCAAACGTTCGGATACCTGGATGCGGCTTCGCATTCTCTTCACTCATTACTACTAGTATGGCATGAAATTGAAGAAATACTGGATTAGTTTTTCACTGTTATTGCCAGCGTTTACGGTTCTATTTTTCCATTTGTGAAATCGGGATTTATTTGCTTGATCGAAAGTCCGATTTTTCCGTTCTCAACCTTAGATACTACAACCGAAACTGTATCTCCTGCCGCGAGTATCCCATCCAATGATTCTAGGTGGAACGGAGCAACTTCAGATATATGAATCAATCCTTGGTTGTAGGCATCGAGTTTTGCAAACGCGCCAAATGCGGTGATATTCAGAATAGTTACATCAAGTTTCTCCCCTACTTCGTACACTTTGGTTAATTGGGTGATTTGGTTGGCTGCCGTTTGTACGGTGTCGTTACTGCCGGTAATAAATACCGCCCCGTCATCTTCAATTGTTATGTCTTCAACTCCAGCTTGTTCTTTTATGAGATTAATCGTTTTTCCTCCGCTACCAATCACTAACCCGATTTGTTCTGGGAGTATGTGCAATACGATAATCTGTGGTGCTCGGGGAGAAATAGTTTTTCTGGCAGTAGGAATTGCTTGGGTCATCGTGTCGAGAATATGGAGTCGAGCGACGCGAGCTTTTTCTAATGCTTCGGTTAGTATTGTGATTTTTATTCCGGATACTTTTACATCCATTTGGATCGCGGTAACTCCGTGCGTGGTGCCAGCCACCTTAAAATCCATATCACCAAATTCATCTTCTGGTCCTTGGATGTCGGTGAGCAGTACATACTTGTCGTCTTGTATCATGACGCCCGATGCGATTCCGGCCACGGGACGTTTGATGGGCACTCCACCATCCATCAAGGCCAGAGTTGACGCACAGACCGAACCCATGGAGCTTGAGCCGTTACTCGCAAGCGTCTCTGATACTAAGCGAATCGTATACGGAAATTCAGATTGTGTAGGGATGACCGGAAGCAGTGCTTTCTCAGCCAGTGCGCCGTGCCCGATCATTCGACGGTTGAAACCGCTGACTCTCCCCGTTTCTCCGACAGAGTACGGTGGAAAGTTGTAGTGATGTAAAAAGTGTTTTTTGTGTTCAGGCAATGCAATAGAATCAATGAGTTGTGCTGAGTCGGGTCCACCCAGAGTCAGTGCTGAAAAAATGTGAGTTCCTCCGCGGTAAAAAATACCTGAACCATGGAGAACCTCGGAGACTCCGCCGGCTTGCGCGTAGAGTTCCCGTACCTGGTCCATCGCTCTGCCGTCTGCGCGCAGACCATCTTCGATAGCCCCTTTGTGTAACTGCTCATCAACTTGCTGCTGGAAATAGTAGTTGGCGATTTCTTCAGGTACGCCGGCACTAGTACCAGCTATGAGAAATTCTTTTTTCAGGGTGGTGATATGAGCTGTTCCGGCTGTGTTTGAAAAAAGCGTTTGCGACAGCTTGTCAGCAAAAGAATCAACGAAGAGTTTGTGGAGTGTTTCCGGTACGTGCCAAGACGTGTCTGAGATTTTTTCTTTTCCTAAAGCAGATACAATCTGTTTTTGCCAGTCTTCGAGCTGAGTATGAATTTTTACTGCGCTCTTGAGAGCTGACGCGATGTCCGCTTCATCTACTTCCAGAGCAGCTGTTTCAATCATATTGATAGTGCTGTCTTTTCCGCAAGCAAGCACGTCTAAGTCGAGTTCGGCTTCAGCTCTTTGTTCTTGATTCGGATTGATGAGTATTTCTTGAGTGGTCCGATCTCGACCAATACGTACTGCACCCACGGGACCTCGCCACGGAATATCAGACACAGCCAGTGCGAGCGATGAGCCAATGACTCCCATAACATCAGGATCAGCATCTCCCATCGCCAGTACGCTTACTACTACCTGCACGTCCGTACGAATTTGTTGATTGAAGAGTGGTCGGATTGTTCGATCAATAATTCTCGCGCTGAGAATTGCCTGGTCACTGGGCCTTCCCTCCCGACGCATAAAGCGACTGCCTAAAATTTTTCCGGCGGCGTAAAACTTTTCTTCGAATTCTACTGAGAGAGGAAAATAATTCTGTCCAGTATTTTCTCGCTTGCTCATCACTGTAGTAACTAGAATTGTCGTTCCTACACATTTCAAAATTACTGACCCATTTGTTTGAGCGGTGAGGTCAGAAAATTCTGCGGTGAGAGTTTTTCCGGCGATGTCAGTAGTGAAGGTTTGTGTTTTCATGAGTGGGTTTGTATCAGTCGAGCGTGAAGAGAAATTATATTTTGATGAGTGGCATAAAATTTCTGGTCACACTTGGCTTCAGTTGTTAATAGATTGAGAATAGCAAAACCCGCGACAATCACAAAGTGATTGTCGCGGGTTTTTCATCGTGCTGCTTAGAGTAAATCTGTGTCTGTGCCAACGGTACTAATCGAACTCGCTGAGCCACTATCAGACTTCTTCTTGCTATTGGTCGGAGCTTTCTTTCGAGGTGACTGCTTTCGTCCGCCCTTTCGTGATGGACGATATCCAATCAGAAATTTCTTCGGGTCATCATCGAGGTCGATGAAGTCGTCGAGCACAGCTCGCAGACCAGAAGAAGATGAGCGACCAAAAGTGATGGCTTCTACTTGGCAGCCGAGACTTTTCACGTATTCCACGCAAGGAATAAAATCACCATCTCCGGTGGCGAGGATAATCGCGTCAACCTTATGGGCTGCTTTGATAGCATCAACTGCCATCCCGACATCCCAGTCGGCTTTCTTCGCTCCTCCGTAAAATATTTGTAAATCCTTGGTTTTGATTTCAATACCAATTTTCTCCATAGCTTCAAAGAAGGCGGACTCTTCTCCACTCTCTGTGTTCACTACGTATGAAACAGCACGAATCAGTTTACGACCCTGCACAGCAGCGTCTACTACTGCGCCGAAGTTTACTTTTGCTTTGTATAAATTTTTTGCACTGTGATACAGATTCTGTGTATCAATGATTACCGCGACTCGTTGGTCGGGATGTCGGATTACTCCCATATATTGTTTTTATTTAAATTAGGTGTGTGAGAAACTACTGTTCCTCAATTATGTAAAACGCCTTCGCACCCTTTATCATATAGCTATTGCGCCTAATAAACAATCGCTTCCAGATAGGAAGCGATTGTTTGTGAAACGCCTCGTGCTTATCGCTTGAGACCAAGTTTCTTGATGAGTTCCTCGTAGGCTTTCTCATCTTTTCGAGCCAAGTACTTCAGGTGCTTGCGGCGATCTGCCACCATCTGAAGGAGACCTCTTCGTGAGTGAAAATCTTTCTTGTGCTTCCGAAGATGCTGAGAAAGTTCTTCAATCGATCGAGTAAGTAACGCTACTTGAGCTTCTGGCGAACCAGTGTCATGATCGTGACGTTGTGTCTTTTTGACTTCGTTATCCTTAATTCTTTTAGATAGCATGGTTTGTATATTAGTTACGCAAGAGGTCGTGTAGATATCCGCTCTGCATAAAGCGTGCGGCACCACCGTAGTGCGGTCGATAACCTGCGAAGGTTCCTGCTATCATAGCATATTTCCCGGAAAAATCAAGGTTCCTCAGTACCGTGTAACGAATGTCCATAGTTGCTATACTAGTTCCATATGACTCTTATGGAACTGAAAACTCAATTCTTGGAGTACCTCGAGATTGAGCGGGGGAGAAGTGTGAAGACCGTTGAAAACTACGATAGGTACTTGCAGCGCTTCTTCGAATTCACTAAAGGCAAAACTCCCGCTGACCTCACCGAAGAACACGTCCGAACATTTCGGCTACACCTCAATCGACAGCCGGGCACAAAAGTGGGAGGACGTATCGAACCCATGAAACGTCGCACTCAAAATTATTACCTCATCGCCGTTCGAGCGTTCTTGAAGTTTTTGCGTAAGCGCGGCATTGAGTCGTTGAACCCCGAACGTATCGAGTTGGCCAAAGTCCCCGAGCGTTCCTTGGATTTAATTTCTTCTCCAGAATTGAAACGTTTGCTTCAAGCGCCCGACACAAAGACCCTCGAAGGAAAACGAGACAAAGCAATCTTAGAATTATTTTTCTCAACCGGGTTGCGTATTTCTGAACTGACCAATTTGTCTATTGATGATGTTGATCTTACCCGTGATGAATTCTCAGTACGTGGAAAAGGAGACAAAATTCGAATAGTCTTTTTATCTGATTCTGCTCGAACATGCATCCAAGAGTATTTGAAAAAACGGAAAGATTTAGATGGCGCACTCTTCATTCGCTACGGACGAAAAGCTAATGATGGAGGTGACCTTCGTCTCTCCCCCCGAGCGGTGCAGCGATTGCTAAAAAAATATGCTGCCCAAGCTGGCATCACTCGCAAAGTGACTCCGCACGTTTTGCGCCACAGCTTCGCAACTGACTTATTACAAAATGGTGCTGACTTACGTTCAGTCCAGGCACTGCTTGGACACGCGAACATCGGAACGACACAAGTCTATACGCACGTCACTGACAAGCACCTGCGTGAAGTACACAAAAAATTTCATGGAAAATAATCTCCTGCTCTATCATATTGACTCCCGGTGGTTGATGTGGGTGTATGCAATTGGTTTGTTGCTCGCTGGTGTTGTTGTCGCTGATCAGTTTTTTCTGGGCAAGATGCTTTTGCCATATTTAGGAATGAACTCACTGCTCATTCCTTTGTATTTATTATTCTTTGAGATGCCTCATATCATTGCTAGTTTTTTAGGATTTGTAGATACAGAATATGTACAACGTTATAAATTTAGTTTAACTGTAGTGCTCCCAATGTTATTAATAGGTGTTGTACTTTTACTGTACGTACATTTTTTGACAGCAGTTGTTTTTTACTTATGCGCAACGGTGTATCACGTCATAAAACAACAGACTGGCATCGCACTCATCTTAGGAGCGAAGAGAAATATTTGGCATTATGTTTTAGTAGTTTTAGCTTTGCTTATTACAACGGTTCTATATACATATTTAAAACTCCCAGAATTATTTTCATCCATTGCTTTTAGTAGTATGAATTACCTTCTGTTTATTTGTGTGGCAATATTTTTGTTAGTGGTAGCTAAAGTGGTGCGTGGCACATCAAATCCTAAGGCAAAAAAATACATTGTGTTGACCACACTCATGCTAGTAGCTAGTTATATATTCATTTTGCTTGGATATAATTTCTAGCAATTTTCTTTATCCGTTTTGTTCACGACGTGACCGCATTCTATTTTTATATAATTCATGAAATGAATAGAAATAGCCAGAGTGTTAAAAACGTACTATATCGCCACCTTCCGTTGTTACCCATTTCGCTAATTGTCATAGTGCCGTCAGTGGCAATTGCTCTGAGTTTGATTACTCGTTCTGTTTTAGTGAATCAGCAAGTTATATTTGGAGGAATAATTATATTAAGCTGCGCGCACTACTACCTGGAGAGTATTATGTGGAAGCGTGCCAAACCACACCGTGAGCAGATAGTAATAAAGTAGTTTTTGAAATAAAAAAGGGATGCATGAACGCATCCCTTTTTTATTCATTTCTAATTCTTTATTCTCGATAGAGTTCCAAGGTGGCTTTCACCCCGGCGAAGTTCCGAGTCCATTCTATACTGTCTCTGCTTTGCAGTTCGACCGTGACAGCAGGAATGCCGATGCTTGCCAGCCAGCCTTCCGCATCTCCGGTAATTGGGTACGCGTCAAATACTGGTACCGCTCCGTAGCTTCCAGCTGTCGCGTAGGTGTTCATCAGCGTGATGGTTTGTGGCAGTACTCCATTTTCACACTCAGAGGCATAGACGTTATTGGCGCGACTGTGCCAAAAGACCACTGCATCCGGGTTCGTTTCTAAGACATACTGCTGTAAGGCTTGCGCTTCAGGTTCAGAGAACGCGGCGGTTCCGGCGCTGACGGTCTGCTGTCGCCAACTACTTTGTGGTGCCCATTTACAGCCAAAGTTTCGATTGAGGTCGACATCGTTGGCATTGAGTCTGCCGATACCAGTGGTGTGAATGTCGCGGGCAGGAATATCTGCAGCGGCAAATTCACCCTCCAAGCCAGTTGCGGTATACAACCCGTCTGGGTTTAGATTCGGAATGATATGCACAGTGATGTTGGCTGGCACCAGAGCTGGTTTGGTTTGGAATTCCTCAATCATATTGTAGGCCAAGAGAATACTATTCCATTCGTATCCACCATGTACTCCACCAACAAAGAGCAAGTCTGTTTCACCAGTTCCAAATGTGTATGATGCAATCCTGCGACCTTCAACGGATGAGCCAATCTGAGACTGAGAAGAAGTCGCTATCGGTTCTGCTGATTCAATGATGGTTGGTTGCTGTTCTGGTGTGGGAGGGGTCTTTGGGATTGCTTGGTGTCTATTAATCAACCATCCGATAATCACACCAAAAAGCACTATCCAAAAGAGGAACAGTGCTTTTTGTTTGTACGTAAGATTCTTCATTACTCAGAGTACGTGTTTAGTACCGCTTCAATTCCCGCCTTGTTCTTTGTCCACTCAACGTTGTTTCGGTCGGTAAGGAGGACGCTGATGGCTGGAATATTTTCTTGTGCCATCCAGTTGACCATGTCACCGGTAATAGCGTAGGCATTAAATTCCGCTGCGACACCGTATCCAGCTGCGTTGGCAAAGGTAGCAGCCAGCGTAGTTGATTCAGTGCTTGGTGCACCGGCACAGGCTGATGGATACACTTTTCCTTCTGAAGCAAACCACACGACAGCTGCGTCAGGATTGTATGTGTTTACGTATGTTTGTAGTGCTTGCGCTTCTGGTTCAGAGAATGGTCGACTGCCACCACTGACTTCTTGGTCTCGCCAGACTCCAGTGGCTGACCACTCACAGTCAAAGTTCCGATTGAGGTCGACATTGTTTGCGTTAAATCGTCCAGTTGCTCCAGTCTCTTGCGAACCGTCTGGATTCAAGTTCGGAATAACGGTGACTGCGACACTGTCTGGAACGACAGTAGGGTTTTCCTCCAAATACGTTACTAATCGTTGAGCAACGGCAGCGGTACTTGGGGCATCGCTTCCATGGGTTCCTCCTACAAATAGTACTTCAGTAGCTCCGGTACCAAAGTGGTATGCAGTGATATCATTCCCTTCAACTGAAGTCCCAATATCAGATTGTGCTCCACGCTCCTGGGCGATCACTTCGTTTAATGGTTCAGCTCCATCGCCGATACCTTCATCTGATTCAACGGGCATCATTTCTTCGTCTTCATTTTCATCTACAATTACTATTGTGTCGGATGTTTGGTTCATTAAAAAATAAATCCCGCCACCGATGAGTAAAAGTGCAACAATTCCTAAAATAATATTTTTCATATACACCCATTATAGGAGAGTTTTGCTTCGAATACCAATTTTTGCGATATGAGAGTCAAAAAACCACCCGACTCACATGTATCGAGTCCGGTGGTTTGGTTCTTATATTACACAGTCAGTTCTTCTGGAGTAAAATCAGTCAAGCCAAGCTTGATAGAATCGCCTTGATGCACTGATCCCGAAATGATCTTCTGGGCAATTTTTTCTTCTATGACATCCTGCAGTACTCGTTGCATGGGTCGAGCACCAAATTCTGGGTTGTAGCCTTTTTTGACCAGGGCGTCGAGTAAATCCTCTTTGACGCTGAGCTGGTACCCTTTTTGCTGTACTCGTTCATAGAGCTCGGTGAGCATAAAGTTGGCTACTTCGGTTTGCTGTCCGACAGACAACGGTTCAAAAATAATCGTACTATCAAATCGATTGATAAGCTCCGGCCTGTAAGTGCCGGCTTCAATGATGCTGTCGATAATTTCGGAGGAAAGAGTTGAGAGCTCTTTGCGTTGGTGCACAGTATCTAAGATAAGCTGACTACCAGCATTTGAAGTGGCAATAATAATCGTGTTGCGAGCGTTTACTTTTCCACCCCGACTATCGGTAAAAACACCTTCATCCAGTATCTGTAAGAAAATGTCATGGACTGACTGTGTTGCTTTTTCGAATTCATCTAGCAGAATGACAGAGTATGGATGTTCACGGAACATGGTCGGTAATACTCCAGCAGATTCTCCATCTCCAATTAGTTTGACTACCGCATCTCCCCCGCTAAACTCAGACATATCAATCCGTTGCATTTTTTCCTCCCCTCCAAAAAAGACTGCAGCCAGCGCTTTGGCAGTTTCGGTCTTTCCCACTCCGGTTGGTCCCAGAAATAAAAACGAGCCGATCGGTTTGTCAGCTGCTTGGATGCCAGCCCGAGCCCGTCGCATCGTACGAGCGATGGAACTGAGAGCCACCTCTTGGCCGACAACTTGTTGATGAAGTTTGTCTTCTAGATGCAGCAGTACATCTCGTTCACTTTCAGAAATTGGTCCAGCCGGCACCCCGGTTTTCTCGCTGACTACACCGTACACAAAATCTTCAGTGATAATAGTCACTGACTGTCGCTTGGCTTCGCCAGCTACATCAATCAGTAAAGCGATGGCCTTGTCTGGCAGTACTCCTTCTACGAGATATCTATCAGCCGCGACGGTCAGTCCGCGCAAGGCCGAGTAGGTAAAAAATACTTCGTATCGAGCTTCATGTTGAAGGGCTACTGCTTGCAGCACGCGAGTAGTGGCACCGAGGTCTGGGGTATCGATAAGAATTTCCGAAAAGCGTCTAACAAAACCACCTTTTGTCTCTAGGTAGGTGTGATATGACCCCGGCGTGTCAGTAGCAATAAGATGCACATTGGGAGCTGAGAGGTATTGATCAATCAGTTCCGGGAGAAAAATACCCATACGTTCTGCCTCTCGCATAAAGACACTGAGGTGCTCTATCACAATAATAATATTTCCGGCTTCCACCGCTTCTTCAAAGATGCCAATTATCGTGAGTTCAAGCGATTGCTTATCTTGGTGGGAAGCAAAGAGAAGGTTTGTATCCAATACAATCATTTGTTGACCAGCAATGGCTGCGAGGGCTTTTCCGATCTGCATGCGCCTTTGCACAGCCATGATGAGATCGATTTTTCCGACTCCAGATTCACCAATCAGTAACACATTTGCCTCTTTAGCTCGGGCCAAAGCTGATTCGATATCATTCATCTTCTCCAGTGCGAACGGAGTATTGGTACTGAGAGTGGAAAAAACAGCACTGGTGCGAATATCACGAGCAAATTTTCGCAACAGATAGGTATATCCGTATGACCACTCTCGACCAATGGCTTTGGTGCGGGAGAGATTGTCGCGACTCCACCAACGATCAGCTCGCTTTTCCTGGTGTACAGAACCAACCACCCATCGTAGGGCTCCTAAAAATGTGTCCTTTTGTACACCTGAGTGTGCGAGCATGTCTGCAAAAGCAGTGTCGTGCTTGAGAATGTATTTTCCGAGCCCAATGAGACTAAACACTTCATTCTCGGGTAGAGCAACCATGTCGGCAGTGATTTGCTGCCGCGCATTTCTGAGGTACTGAGAAATGGCTTCTTGGTTTGCTCCGGATCGGAGTAATACCAGAGAGCCGAGTTGTGAATTACAAAACGCTTCTGCTACATCATGTTGATCAGGCAATATTACTTCCGCTACGTCGTAGGTAGTACCACTCGTATTTTTTTCCGCTAGACCCAGTACGGAATTCAATTTTCGAAAATAGAAACTATTACTAAATGAAAACGCCAAAATCTGCTCCAGCCAAAACGCTAATGAAATCAGGCTTACGGCGAGAAGAGGCTGTGAGTATTGGGCGTCAAAAAAGGAGTAGCTCACTGCGTACCCAGCAGCAGTAGCAACAAACACCAAAAATAAAAATATCCGTACTCGATGGAGCGTTTTGCGACTGGCGAGTTTATTCAGGGCGATGGCCGGTTTGTATTGTTGGATGTCATCTCGAAGCGTATTCATATATAGGTATAGTTAAGCAATCAGAAGCATTAATCCAAATCCCAGTAATCCAATCAGAACAAACGGAGTGAGAAGCCAAAATATGTATACCAACACACCGATAAGTACCGTTGCCAGTAAGCTGACTATTCCTAAAAAAAGAATGATTGTCCGAATCACCGTCCCGACGATTCTGGAGATGATATTGATAATGATGTATCCCGCCAGGTCTTCGAGGTTCCACTTCTCACCGCGACCTTCAGTAGTTCGTTTCCAGGGTGCAAACCAGGAACCGGCCAGTTGTCGTAGAGAAAAGAAGTGTCCAACGAACCAAAGGCAATTCTTCCAGATGGAAAAGAGTTCCATCAGGGCTCGAGAGTAGTGCCAGAAAAAATAATGATGCACAAGGGAAAGAAAGAGCATAGTGATTTTAGTATATCAACAAAACGAATCAAGAAATTACCGACTACACAGCTGATAGCTTTGGCTGAGTGCAAGCAAAAGAAAAAGAGCTGCGAGACAAGTGTCTCGCAGCTCTTTTATGAAGTGCAGTATTATGCAACTTCGTCCCCTGCTTCTGGCGCAGCTTCTGCAGCTGGCGCTTCGTCTGCTACTGGAGCAGCGTCATCAGACTTTTGTACATTTGCGGCAGCAGGACCTTTTGGACCTTCTTCCATTTCAAATGTAACCATGTCGCCTTCGTTGAGACTATCAAAGTCGATATCAACGAGGGCTGAAGCGTGGAAGAATACATCCTTCTCGCCATCAACTGGCTTGATAAATCCGTAACCTTCGTCACGCTTTCGTACGATTGAACCTTTCATATTTTTTTCTTTGCTACTGATAACTACAAAACATCACTTCACTATACCTTCACGGCGATCAGAGAGCTCGTTTGTATTACCAATATTAAAGCACATTCACTCATAAAAACAAGCAGGCGTCTGAGGTTTGCAGACTGCGTATATCTACCTATATATGTATGGCGAAATACCTCATATGCCCCAGCCTATTCACTCAACTGTTTCTGCACCCATTGTCCGTATTTTTCTGCCATTTGTTCAAAACTGACAGTATTGTCAGCGATGGTTTTTGTGCCGTGTACTAACGTGATGTGCGCGTTGAGCTGCACCGGTTTCTGGTTACGACGAGTTGTTTCTAAAAGAGCAATGCGTTTTTGTGCTCTGTTAATTACTTGCTCAGCTGAGAGGTTGATTTCTCTAACCAAGGCAGCGCTCGACAATTTTTTGTTGGTAGCCTCTTTGACTGTCTGGAAAAAGGGCTTACTACTGCCCCACTTCCAAGTCTGCGCCATTTCTTTTCCGACGTGAGGATTGTCGACAATAGAACCGTACTTCTGGTAAAAGTACTCTCGCCATTGGGCGAGGGCTACTTGGGCTAAACAGTAGCCGTGGTAGGAGCAGGAGCTGTCCCAAGAATAGATATGAGGAATTTGCAGAGCCCAGAGGGAGTCGCCGTCTTGGTCAAAAAATCGACGGTAGTTTTCTCGCGCCAGGGCAATAATTTTTCCGGCCGTGGGTTTTTTTAGTTCGTAGACATCGCGTTCAAATTGGCAGACAAATATAGTCCCGAGAATCCCCCGTGGTTTGAGTACGTTCAAAGTGCGCTCTTTGCGAGCAAAGAGCGCAAACGGGTACGCCTCCCCCGCTGCATTTTTGGCATACCGAACTTTCCATTCCGGGCTGGAGAACAACGTATCAATAAACATGCTGTGGGTTTCGGCCCAGGCCGCGGTCATTGGTGCATACTCATGATTCAGGCATACGTCTTTTTGGGTGGTGTTTAGTAGATGCGCTGCGTGCCCACCTTCATGGAAGAGTGTGAGGTATCCCATGATGCCAGAGCCGATTTGGCCAGGTACGACATTGCACGTGAAGTTGGATGATGCCGGGATACGTGTATTGCCTTCGTAGCGGACAATATCCGGCCAGTGGCAAAATCCATTGTTGTATTTTCCCTTCCGGTCTAATAAATCAAGTTTGAGGGTGCCGTCTTTAAAATCGATGCCCAGAGCCGAGAAAGACTGCCCCCAGCGTAATACTGCTTGGTCAAACTGAAAGTATGGATCTTCTTCTTTGGTGAAGTCACCAGTCATTTTGTAGGCAAAGTTCCAGGGCTTCCGCAAGCCAGGCATGGTTTTCGCTAAGGCACGAATGTTTTCAAAATGACCACTGGTTTTCTCAGTAATGGAATCAAAGATAGCAAAGAGTTCGCCTTTGGACATTTTGTCCTCGTGTCGCAATTTATAGTCATAGAAATCCTGATAGCCCAGGAGGGTGGCAAATGTATTACGTAGTTGGACTAATTCAACAAAGCTGTCAATAGTCTCCAGCGCGAGTTTGTCCAGGGCGGTAAAACACGCTTTGCGCACCGATTCGTCATCGTGTGTCCGCAGCAACGTCCGCATCTTCACCGTGGAGGCTTTTACGAAGGTGTGAGTGTTTGGGTCCTGATAGCCTTCGGTGCGAGTTGCGTGCCGGTGTTGAATGTCCGATTCCAGGGCGTCGATAGCTCTCTTGACCTCCTTTGCCGCATCCGGCATTTGGTATTGGTCAAAAAAATCAATCCAGACTTGGAGACGATTCTGAATGGCTCGATTGGAGGTGCTGTTCTGGAGCTCCTGGGCCTGTTGCTTGCGCTGCGTGTCACGACAAAATGTGGCGAGTTTTTCTTGAGCCGCATCTTTTTGGGGGCCGAGCGTCGCTTTCCCCATAGCAAAATCCCAAAACACTGTCTCGTACTGTTTGTGTAACTGAGCGTAGGTAGTATTTACTGCTTGGAGGTAGTGCAAAGCCTTGGTCATAAGTTATTTCAATTACTATACATATATATATGTATATCAAGTGCGGGTAAATCGTGTTGGCGTGGGTTATGAAACTAAGAACGCAACGTATACCAATATTGGGGCAACCCAGGTGATGACGTCAAAGATACCTTTGCGAGTTGATTGTCCGTATCGTTTGGGATGTAGCACGAACTCTTGTAAACATAGTGCAATGATGGCTGTTCCCAGCAGAACAAATAAGGCAGTATCGCTCCCGAAGATTCTCTGGGCAATGTACGTAATCGCTACCATACTGACAATCGAGCCCACCATGTGCCACGCCCCTCGATAAAAGACGATGCGGTAACTGAGTTTCCCGGGGCCGAGGATTTCAAACCCTTCTTCGAGTACATTCGTATACGCTTTCTTTCCTCGTACCCACTTCCCTTCAATTTCTCGTTTAAAGGGATAGAGTTTATCAGGGATGGTTTCAAACCAACGGTGGATGGAAATGATAAGTTTTTTCATACAAAGCGTAAGTATATGCAGTATAGCAAAAAACACCAATAGTTCGTCTGTTGCGCCGTAGATAAGTACATATTTTACAATGGTGCAAATAGTACGATTTTCACTCGTACATCCGCACTTTCTTGACCGCAGCGCAGCCTGGTCAATATTTGGTACAATACGCCCATGAAAATATATTCGTGGAATATGAACGGTATTCGCGCAGTCCAACGCAAGGAACTCCTCTTCCCGTTCATCGAAAAACACCAGCCAGATATCTTGTGTATTCAAGAAACCAAGGCGCAGCCAGAGCAATTTACGACAGAAATACCGGGATATCAGTGCTTTTGGCACTCGGCGGAGAAAAAAGGGTACTCTGGAACCGCAATTTTTACGAAAATAGAGCCTGAGGCAGTATTATACGGTCTACCGGAAGATATCCAGGAAAAGTATCAGTTGGCTGACTCCTATGGAGACACCACCAAAGAAGGTCGAGTGATTACCGCTGAGTTCCCCGGTTTTTATGTCAGTACGGTGTACACGCCAAACGCCAAAGATGATTTGTCTCGTATTCCCATGCGACAGCAGTGGGATCCGGCGTACTTAGAGTACATGCAGAGACTGCAAGCAGATAAGCCAGTGATTTTTTCTGGAGACTTCAACGTCGCTCACGAAGAAATTGACTTGGCGCGGCCAAAACCAAACAAAGGAAAAAAAGGGTTCACTCAAGAAGAGCGAGCTGGCTTTGATGCCATGGTAGCGGCTGGGTTTGTTGATACGTTGCGCATCTTTCATCCAGATACACCCGAGCTCTATACGTGGTGGTCTCACTTTGGGGGCGCGCGAGACAGAAATGTTGGGTGGCGGATTGACTATGTGATGGCCACTGCGGCACTTACTCCAATAATAAAAAGTGCGCGCATCCACCCCGACGTGTTCGGGTCTGATCACTGTCCAGTTTCTATTGAAATTAGTATTGAAGAGTAGTGCTGTTGAAAAAACAGGATTATATATAGCTCATTTAGGGATACAGACCAAATATCTTAACAACACGAAACACAATTCTGTCAAACAAGATTTGTAAAAGACAGTTATCCCCAGTTATACACAAGCTGTCCTTTACGCTGTCCTTTAGAAGATGTATATTACCAGTAGGCCCAGAAAGGGCGAGCAGGAACTTCCAGAGTTTTGTTTAGAAAGATTCCAAACAAAACCCTGGAAGTACCCCTTAAAGAGATCTTCCATAAATCAATTGAGTATTACCTCCCTTAGAGAAATCTAAGAATACTCCCCACAGATGTATCTTCCACAGATACATCTAGTACATAACAAACCAAACCCACCCTAGAAGTCAGATGAAACTAAAAAACAGATTCATCACCATAAGACTTCAGTACAACAACGAGCTTCGGAAAATAGGTTAGTCCAAACAGAGACGCCAACCGGGGCCAATGAGCCCTATATAAGCTCATCAAAGGCCTGGGAAGTTGCGAGACAAGCATCACTTGTCTGACAACTTCCCAGGCCTTTTTTAATATTTGAGCAAAGGCCCAAAGGGCCTATTGCGAAAATACTTGTGTAATCTGCCTCCCAAGCAGATTCCAGAAGTGCTAAGTAATACACACCCACTAAATTCCTCTAGCTACCGAATTTGGTTCTTACTCCTAGGCTATTGCGAAAATACTTGTGTAATCTGCCTCCCAAGCAGATTCCAGAAGTGCTAAGTAATACACACCCACTAAATTCCTCTCCCACACAAACCACGTTAGCCTTAGCAGATAATCTTCTGGTCAGACAACCCATCTCGCAGGACTCATCGGAACACCCCTCACAACTTTCAACCACTGAAAAACAGCCAAAATTGGCTGTTTTTCAGTGTGTCCTTTCTAAAGGACACGATGCTCGCGTGCAATGTCTTTGAGAGCTGCTGCCTCCTCTTGCGCCTGCCTGGCCTTCCCAGCTTCTGCTAACGTTTTCAACTCTGCCTCTGGTAGCTGCAATAACTCCAGCGCCCGTTTTTCCATATACTCTTCGGTATTCAAGGTCGCGTCTTCCAGAGCCTCCTCTAGCAAGGCGTGGAGTACATATCCTAGCTTTCTCCCCGGCTTTTCCCCAGTGATATCCATAATCTTATCCCCGTTTATTTTCAGCATTTTTACTGATATTGGATCACGTAAGGCTTGGTCAACCATGGCTTTATATTTCCGGAAGCGAAATGGTTGTTCTTTGGGCCGTCCGGTACCGACCCGGTCACAGACCCGGAGATTGAGTAGGTTTTCGATATTTTGCTCCCCGATGCGAGTAATGGTGCGTCGTACTGCCGCTAAGGTAATTTCGTCGGGGTCTGAGAAGAACATATGCCACCGGACGAGCGACACCACGTTTTCAGTCAACTCCTTGGGGAGTTTCAACCGCTCCATGATGTCTTTGGTCATCCGTGCTCCGACTACTTCGTGCCCAAAAAAGCTGTATTGCTTATTTTTTCCGCCCGTTCGGCGGGTTTTGGGCTTTCCGATGTCATGGAACAAGGCCGCTAAGCGCATCTGTAGCGAATAGTCTTTGTCTGCTGCTGCCTGGAGAGTGCGGAGCAAGTGCTCGTAGACATCATAGGCGTGGATACCTCCTTGCTCACACCCGATCGCAGGCAGTAATTCAGGAATGCAGTGTTCGAGTAACCCGAGTTTCTCCATAAACACAATGCCCTGCATCGGAGTCGGCGACGCGATAATCCGTAAGAATTCAGCGGCGATTCTTTCTATTGATATACGTTGTATTTCCTGGCTATGTCGAGCAATCGCCTGCATCGTCTCCACTTCAATCATAAAGTCGAGTTCAGCCGCTAAGCGGACAGCTCGCATCATACGCAGCGCATCCTCTGTGAGTCGCTCATCCGGGTTCCCGACGGTTTGCAGTCGCTTTGCCCCCAAATCAGCAATACCCTCAAACTCATCCACCAGTTCTTCGGTCGTGACCCGGTACGCCAGAGCATTTACTGTGAAGTCGCGTCTTTGTAAGTCTTCCTTGAGAGAGACACCAAACGTCACTTCGTCTGGCCGCCTGGCGTCACTATACGTGCCTTCAGTCCGGTACGGAGTTACCTCGATCACCTTCAATGATTCTGCTTCACTGTCAGTTTTGATACCGACGGTGCCAAAGTCGTTATTAAAATAGTGTTCTGGGAACAATCGCTGAATATCCTCCGGGTGTGCGTCGGTGGTGAAATCCCAGTCTTTTGGTGCTTTCCCTAACAATAAATCACGGGTACAGCCCCCTACGAGATAGGCTTGGAACCCATTGTGCTCGAGTGTATGGGCGACAGAATGGACTTCTGTCGGGATGTCAGATGGTGATATTTTCATATAATGTAATAGTGCCGTTATTTTAACAGAAAACCATTGCTTTTTCTTACTTTTCGACGTATTATGTCCTGACATTCACGGCACCTATAGTGAAATGGATATCACAACTGACTTCGGATCAGTTATTCTGGGTTCGAGTCCTGGTGGGTGCACACAAGTAAAAGAACAGCAGCGTCAGTATGACGCTGCTGTTCTTTTAGTAAGCAGACTGCTTTGCGTACGGCTTGTGGGCAAGACGGAGACCTGTTTTTCTCCCTTTCCAAAGGAGAAAAAAGTCGAGTCGGGGCGAGAACACTGAGTAGATTTCGCACAAAGTGCAGAAATATACTGAGTAACTCGTGACCACACTAGGAAACTATTCTCCATTCACACGCAGCCCACTTACTTTTCAGGGCTGTATTCTATAACTCTATACGGTCGTTTTCTCGCAAGGTATACTAAAGTTCTATGGAACTTTCAGAACGATTTATCCAAACATTAGAAAAAGAAGGGTTTGCTGACGTGTTTGAATGGCAGGATCCGGCCGGAAAAACCTACGCTGAGCATACGCATACGGGAAAGGTTACCTACATGATTACTGACGGAGCAATTACCTTTACGCTCAATGGTACAGAAAAGCTGTTGCAGGCAGGCGAACGATTCAACGTACCAGCCGGTGTACCCCACTCGATGCTCGTCGGTCCGCAGGGGTGGATTGGCATCATCGGTGAAGAGATATCAGGAGACGCCTAAGCAGCGCGTTTTATACACCACCTCACGCTTCATGCGTGGGGTGGTTTTTTGTACCGTGAATAACTAAAATCGAACACTTATACATCGTATATAATATACATTATATATGGTTCGAAATACTGAGAAATACGAGCAAGCAGTCCAGCTGCGCAAACGAGGGTTTACTCTGCAAGAGATAGCGAAGTACTGTGATATATCCAAGTCTACGGCCTCAAAATGGCTGAAAAACGAGGTATTTTCAGCGGCAGTCACCGTTACTAATAGCAAACGAGCAGGTGTAGACAATGCCAAACGATTGCGCTTGATAGCCAAGTCGCGCAGTGCTGAGCGCAAGGCGCGGTTTAAAGAAACGCACACCAGTGCCCTGGTAGAGTTTCGCAACTACCAGTCAAACCCAGAGTTTCGCACCGGTTTGATGGCGTATATTGCCGCGGGAGATGTGGCTGATAAAAATAAAGCACGTCTCAGCTCCACTTCCCTGTTTTTACACCGGACGTATATTGCCTTTGCCCAGAATTTCCTCGGAGTAGAAAAGTCGCGGATACATATTTGGCTGTTGTTATACAAGGGTGTAGATGAAGAAACCGCGATGAAACACTGGTCAAAACGCGTAAAACTCCCACTCGGCCAGTTCTACAAAAACCAATATGTGCAAAACACCCCAAAACAGGCATTGCACTTCGGTGTAGGAAATACTATAATCGGCAGCACTTACCACAAACAAAAGCTTCTGACGTGGGTGCAGCAAGCGCAAAAGCAGTGGTAAGAGCGTATGCGGCCTTGGTTAAGTGGTATAACGGGTCCTTGCCAAGGATCAGTCGGGGTTTCGATTACCCCAGGCCGCACAGCATGACGCCTTTCAGGCGTTTTTTGTTTGTCTGAGTATGCAGTGAAGTAGGTTCCACAAGAAACGCTTGGCTTTGGCAGGTATATCCGGCGGGTAGGTTCTTACTCGGTTTCTCATGGAACATACTGCAGCTGTCTCTACCCAGACTACAGGAGAAGCAGTTTTCCCCACTTCTCAAATACATTTGTCTGTATGCTCGGCTGTGCGTACTTGGGGACAACCGGTGGATATGGGGATAAAGGACAAACAGCGAGTAAAATAACCTTATGTCCTTTAAAAAAGCCTGCTATACTAAGAGCAAGAGCCACAAGCGAACGGAGTATTCCAAGAAATACGTTTCACGTGGCACATATATCGTCTATTTCACATGAAACAGCACTTAAAACAAGGAAAAAAGAACCAAGTAGGGGCGTTTGGTGAGCAAATCGTCGTTAATTACTTGAGAAAGCGGGGATTTACGATTCTCGATACGAATTATCTACAAAAATGGGGCGAAATTGATATCGTTGCACGGGAAACGAATAAAATACACTTTGTTGAGGTAAAAACCGTTTCATATGAAACAAAACAGCTCTTGGAGGCAGCGGTTTCTCATGGAACCTGGCGTCCGGAGGAAAACGTACATCGTCACAAAATCAGTAAACTCAGTCGAACCATAGAAAGCTGGCTGGGTGAGCACAAATGTGAGTTAGATTGGCAAATTGACGTAGCTGCAGTACGGATCGTGCCGCGTGAAAAACACGCAACGGTAAAATATATACCCAACGTGATAATAGAGTAAGTTCCATGAGAAACATCAGTCATATGTGCCACGTGAAACGTTTTGAGCTCGTATGATACAATATCGACATATGGATTTATACACATTTCTGGCAGCAAATACACAGTGGTCAGAAGAGAATCAAACATTAGTAGGGGAGTTTCGGTTCGACGATTTCTCAGCGGTCTGTGCTGCGGTGCAGCGGAGTATGCAGTTGGCCAATGAGCTAGATCATCATCCTGAAGTAACGTTTGGATACAATACGCTCAAAATAGCTCTGACGAGTCACGATGCCGATGATACTATCACTGACAAGGATATAGATTTCGCACAAAAATTCACCGAACAACCTGAATAGTCACTCGCTTTTTTTTCGTTGAAATGGTATATTTTTCGGACTTTGGTTAGAGTATAATCAAATCGAGTAGCGTTGGCAGGTGTGTAGACTAGGGTTGGTCGTAAGCGAAAACTTCACCAGGCTGGTCAGATGAACTTGCGTGGGTGTAGGCATTCGCCTTCACCCCTTCGTTCGCAGAATAAATAAAAGTACACTTTTATTTTTCAGCTCACTCGGGGTGTAGCATAGTGGTAGTGTACGCGCTTTGGGAGCGTGTGGTCCGGGTTCGATTCCCGGCTCCCCGACAAATACGAAAGTCCCGAGAACGTTAGTTCTCGGGACTTTTCTTATTTTTGGAGGAGAAGACCGTGAATAGTTTCACGGTCTTCTGAAATCGAACGCCGGAGCGATGTGAGGAAGAATGACGAACGAGTGAGGCGTGTCCCGCGGCACTTATGAGCGCGAGCGAATTTGTGACCGTCAGGACGATCCCCGGCTCCCCGACAATATATAAACCCCCTTTGGACGTGTGTTCAAAGGGGGTTTGCTATACTGGTCATTATGAATCGGGAACAGCAGCGTATCCAGCAGGCCTATGATGAGGCTGTGGTGGTGTATCGAGAAAAGTACGCGCAACTCCCAGCTCGTACTGAAGATATTGATTTGACCCGCAGCTATACTGAGGTGGCTCAGCCCAGGGTGCTGGAGATTGGGTGTGCCTATGGTAGGGAAGCGCAGTATATCTTACAGAAGACGCCCCACTATACCGGGATAGATATTTCTCAGTCGTATATTGATATGGCCAGGCAAGAAGTGCCGGCGGGGACATTTGTGTGTGCTGACGTTCATGCTTACGAATTTCCGTCAGGTATCGATATGGTGTTCGCGTTTGCGTCATTGTTGCACTCTGATAAAGAAAGTATGCAGGACATGCTACTGCGGTTGCATCCACAACTCAGCCCCAATGCGGTCATATTTTTATCACTCAAGCGTCGGGAAGAGTATGGGAGCGACCTAGTCACCGATGGTCACACGCAGCGAAAATTCTACTATTATACCCGTCAGACTATTTTGGAACTCTGCGATGGGCTATACTCAGAAGTATTCTACGATGAACAATTACTCAAAGAGCCCTGGTTTACGATGATTCTGAAAAAGAACGAGCTATGATTACTAATTACTTTCGCACCGTAAAAGACGACGCCCTGAAGGAAATTACCGACTTACGCAACGGAGTGTGGATTCATGCCGTAAACGCCTCTGACGGGGAATTAGCGCAGCTGTGGAACACGTTAGACTTGGATGAGACTCTGCTGGAGGATGCACAAGACTTCTTTGAAGTGCCCCGCATGGAAAAAGTGGATGGAGTGACGTATTTTTTCACGCGCTATCCGTTTAATGAGGTGACTGAGGATATTGATACCGCGCCGTTGTTGATTGTAATCGGAGAGACGTACGTGTTGACGGTGACTCAACGCATGATTCCACAGTTTGAGCCACTGTTGACCGGCAAGCGAGTGGTGCACACCACGCAAAAAACCAAGCTATTTCTTCATCTAATGGAGTGTGTGACCGCGTCGTTTGAGCGGCAGTTAGTGAATTTGCGTCGTTCAGTCCATAAAGATCGAGCCAAGCTGCGCAAGATTGGAAATCGGGAAATTGTGCGCTTTGCGAACTACGAACGTCAGCTCAATGATATGGTGGCCGCCGTGCTGCCCACCAACGTTTCGCTGCAGCAGCTCATGAATAACAACTATATACCCGTCTATGCCGACGATAGAGAGCTGGTGGAGGATGTGCGTATCGATAATACCCAGGTGGTTGAGTCAGCGCGCGCGTTGCTCAAAACGATTCAAAACGTCCGGAACTCAGCTGAGGCGATTTTGACCAATACCTTGAACAATCGTATTAAAACCCTGACTGTATTGACGATTCTCCTGACTATACCGACCATTATCTTCTCTCTGTACGGGATGAATATTCCACTGCCATTTGCGGAGAACCCGTATGCACTGTTGTTTGTATTTGTGCTGATGTTGGGAGTGGTGGGGATTGCGCTGGGGTACTTCAAGAAGAATGATTGGTTGTAAGCCTCGTGCGAATGCGAAACAAATCAATCGGTTACTGGTAATTTTTTTGTAAATTATGAACACACAGCAAGTATTTTATATCCACGGCGGGAGTCCATATTCGAACTATGAAGCCTTTTTGCACTATCTGCGGACCGCAGAGGTAGGGAACTTACCCGGCAGCGAAGCGACAAAAAAGTGGCCGAGTACCTTACCTGATGCGTTGGGTGAGCAATATACCGTATTTATGCCGTCCATGCCGAACAAGCAAAACGCCCACTACCAGGAGTGGAAAATTTGGTTTGAGCGGCATTTTGAGCACCTTACCGATGAGGTGATTCTCGTTGGGTATTCTCTGGGTGGGTATTTTTTGGCCAAGTACCTGACTGAGAATACGACACCTTTTACCATCAAAGCGCTGTTTCTCGTGGCCGCACCATTTGAAAATGATACTGATAACAGCAAAGAAGACGGGGGTGATTTTGCTTTTGCGACCAGCGCAGTAGGGGAGTTAGCTAAAAAAGTTGGTTCAATTACGTTGTTTCACTCCCAAGATGATTTTGTCGTACCCTATGAACACGCGTTGAAATATCACGAAGCACTGCCAGAAGCAGAGCTGGTGTCATTCACCGACAAGAATCATTTTTTAGTTCCCGAACTCCCACAATTAGTACAGAAGATACAAAATCTGGCGTAAATAAAGGGTTTTTCACGTTTACACACCCGCTTTTCTCGTAAGAAGTCGGCTTTTGCTTCGTCTACGTATATAATGGTTCTTGTATGGCCGGAAAGAAATTTACCGACAACCCAGAGGACCACCAAGCACGTTTTTTAGAGGCGTTTGAAGAGTACAATGATGCGCTCTTTCGACACGCCACGTTACGTATTAGTAACCGAGAACGAGCGGTTGATCTTGTTCACGACACATATACCAAAGTTTGGTCGTATATTCGTGATGGGTATGAGATTGATACGTTCCGGCCATTCTTATATAAGGTGTTGAATAACCTTATTATTGATGAGTATCGGAAGAAGAAAGAGTCATCGTTAGATGCCTTGCTGGAAATTGATGGCGTGGATGAGGGTTCCTTTGCGGAACTGTCAGAAAGCACGGTGGAAACGCTGGCTGCAACCATTGACGGACAAAAAGCCTTTGCGCTTTTAGATGAATTGCCGGTGCAATATAAAGAAGTCATCATTCTCCGCTTCGTCGATCAGCTCGGTCCGCGGGAAATCAGTGAGTTGATTGAAGAGTCGGAGAATGTGATTTCGGTAAGAATTCACCGTGGTCTACGTCTATTAAGAGAGAGGATAGAAGCAGATGATGAGTTTGCACACGAGAAACGGAAGGCCAAAGCCAAGGCAACAGCCAAAAACAAAACATAATTTTTTAGAGTATTTAGCCACATGAAACGCTTTAGCGAACAATTTCATACCAAATCGAAGTCGGTGAGCATGTCATCGACCGAGAAACAAGAACTGCGCGAGCGGCTGGTTTCCTATATGGAATACCACCCCCTCCCAGCTGAGCGGAAGTCCGCCCAGAAATCTTCTGTTGCGTCCAAGTCTCCTGTTTTGCACGAAGCATTTAAAACCGTATCAATACCGTTCTCACTACTGGGTAAATTTTCTGCAGTAGCCGCCGTGTTCGTGCTCACCTTGGTGCCATTTATGGCTGAGCAGTCAGTGCCAGGCGACGCATTGTATGCAGTGAAAGTTCAATTTAATGAAGAGGTTCGCAGTACACTAACGTTTGATTCTTACGAAAAAGTCGAATGGGAAACGCAAAGAGTTAATCGACGAATGGCAGAAGCACGGTTGCTTGAGAGTGAGGGCCGACTGACTGACGCGGTAGAAGCAGAAGTGGCGCAAGCGGTCCGCATGCATACACAAAACGCTCGAGCGGAAATTCAAAGCATGCGAGCAGTAGACGCAGAAGAAGCCAAGATTGCGTCTATTGAGTTTGACTCAAACCTTGAAGCCCAAGCCGCTTCGCTGAAAGAAGGTCCAGAAAACGCTGCCTTAGCAACCACGCAAGCTACCTCGGTGGGCATTGTGGACGCGAGTAATTTAATTGTGCAGACTGTGGATGAATTGCGGGCGCTGTATGATCAGGCAAGTGCATCGACTACTCCGTCGTATGATAAATTAAGTGCGCGCGTAGAACAGAACACGACCCGTTTGTATGAATTAAGTGAAGAACTCGAAACACTGAATCCGAATACGAAGAAAAATGTCACCCGTCGCATTCAAGATATCAACCGATCGGTTGAAGAGGCGATTATCCAGGCACCCGAGAATGAGTCAACCGCCCAGGATATTCTGATTGACGTGCTGAAGCGAAGCCAAAAACTGATTGTGTTCATGACTGATTTTGCTGAGTCGGGTACGATTGATATTGAGAAATTAGTTCCAGTGATATTAACCAGCGATGAAGAAGTGGCCGAAATCACTGCGTACAAAAAAGAAATTGCTCGAAAGCAAGCTGAAATCGAAGCGTCATTGAGTGCCGCTGACTCAGAAACAAGTAGTGACTTTATTGAGAAAATCGAAGCTGGGTTGATTCAGATTGAGGTGCTCATTACAAAAACTAGTGAATCAAACGTGTTTGCTGAGATTAAAACATATTCTATTGCTGCTATCGAGTTAGCTGATGATTTACAATTGGTCTTAGAGAAGAACAATCTCCCGGTTATCGTTGAGCCAGTAGTGCTCCCAGGACAGGCCACGAGCACAGCCAGCTCAACGGTGAGTTCGTCAACTACTCCAGCAGTGGCAACCACGACCCCTGCGGTAGCTACGACATCACCCGCTGTGTCTACGAGCACACCCCCGGCAGCTGCCACCAGTACCGCTGGAGCCTAATAAGAATCTTGTATATTGCGCACGCGCAAGAGAAAAGCCGCATCGGTCCCACCCGTGCGGCTTTTCCCAAAAAATGGGAATAAACGTTTATTCATGCCAATTTCAGGCGGAAGAACTGTGCGCCGCACGTGTAGACACGCTGCGGCGGATGCCTATCATACGTGTGTCCTGGCGGATTGAGAACCCTACGCCTGTGCATATTGAGATAGTGTTGATTATTTGGTAGGGTAAGTGCAATTCGCTAATATTTTTCTATGTTTGACAACCTCACCGCCTCGGCCCTACAAGCACTCTTGCCCAACCTCACCTACACCGTACCGTTTGTGGGCGAGTATGATTTTACAAAAATTGCAGCAGCTGGATTGGTGTTCGCTGGGCTCACCGTCTTGTTTTGGTTGATTCGAACAGTAGTACTGATTCGAGCAAAAAAACTGGCAGCGAAAACCCTCGGCACTTTCGATGACGTGGTTGTCTCTAGTATAGAAAGTATTAAAGCGTGGGTGTATACCTTAGTGGCGTTGTTTGCAGCGCTCCAATTTTTTACGCTCCCAGAGACACTCAATCTAGTGGTCAAAGGCGTGTTCTATTTCGTAGTCGTCTGGCAGGCAATTACCATCATCTCGTGCTTCGTAGATTACTTCGTACAACGATTCCTCGAAAAAGATCTCGACGGTGATGGGGTGACTGACCCTGGTTCAGCCACTGCGTCGAATATGGTCGTCCTGATTGCCAAAATTGTCTGCTGGGTATTTGGAACGATTTTTGTCCTCTCTAATCTCGGGATTGAGGTCACCTCACTGGTAGCTGGTCTGGGAGTCGGAGGGATCGCAGTGGCCTTTGCTCTGCAAGGAGTGTTGGGTGATTTATTCGCTTCGTTCTCGCTGTACTTTGATAAACCGTTTCGGATTGGGGACTTTATCGTTATTGGTAGTGATACGGGAACAGTAGAGAAGATTGGTATCAAATCCACTCGGATTCGGACACTCCAGGGAGAAGAATTGGTGGTATCAAACACTGAGCTCACCACTGCCCGCGTGCAAAACTTCAAAAAAATGTCCGAACGACGGATTGTGTCTCAGTTTGGTATTACCTACGAGACCCCTCAGGAGCAGGTACGTCAGGTACCGGAGATTGTGAGCACGATTTTTTCCGATATTGATGGCGCTCGACTCGACAGGGTACACTTCACCACGTTTGCTGATTCAGCGCTGGTGTATGAACTCGTCTATTTTGTCGACACTTCAGACTATGCGGAGTATCTGAATAAACAACAAACATTCAATTTTGAACTGATGCGGGTTTTCGCAGAGAAAGGTATTGAGTTTGCGTACCCAACGCAGACCATCTACACCAAGACCGTCAGTTAATTCTGGAGTATACAAAAACCCGCAAATGACGTCTCATCATTTGCGGGTTTTTTCTATTCGCTTACCGGCCGTTCATTTTGCAGTAATGTCAGCAAGAAGGGGGAAAGGATTTCTCGGAATACTTGTGCTCGATAGGAAAGATTTCCGTTTAGGCTTGCTTCAAACGTCAGGCCTGACTCCTCTTCAATAGTGCGTGATATGTGCGAGAGGGTGATGGCTCGTAAGCTCCCTGAGCCATCGATGGTGTCGTCACCGCGTGTGACGATAACCCCGATCACTTCACCATCGGCATTGAGTACCGGCCCACCAGAAGCTCCTTGGGCTCCGACTGCACTGCCGCGGATAGAAAACACATCCGCGTAATTTGAGCCAAATGTATACAGCTCAGAAATACTCGTATCGGCTTCACGGGGGATCAGGTCTGTATCGGGACCGTTGAGAATCAAATCTTGAGCTGGATACCCAGCTGCGGTTACGGTGTTGTTTTTCATTGAGGTCGGCAGCAGACTATCGTCGAGCTCAAGAGCCGGAAACTCTGCCGGTAGTGGTTGATTGTTGATACTGCGGCTGGCATAGAGCAGGGCATAATCGCGTTCACCAGTACCCATTGGCAGTTCTTGGTAGAGAACACCCGCATTGGCTTGTACCCACGCAGGAGGGATGTAGAGCAATTCGGCCAGATAGCGAGGACTGGCTGGATTACCAGTACGTACCACACATTCAGTCACACCAAATTCCTCTGTCTGTTCCAGGAGCAAGAACTGGGCAATATGCGCATTGGTCATGATCACTCCATCGGTATCGACAAAGAAGCCAGTGCCAGTAGTGGTACGGATATAGTCTTCTGTCGTATAGGTGCAGAAAATATTTACTAAGGCATCAATCGGATTCTTGGTGTTGCCTTGGGTAAGTCCCGTAGCGTTACTCAGAGCCGCTGATTGGTACTCAGCGCTCTTCAGGAGCACGTCAGGAATCACGCCACCGATGGTACTGGGAAGGGAAGAGAAGAATCCTTTAGACTCATCCACTTCTGTCACCATCGGTACATTATTCTGAGGTTCAGGAAAGTCTCCGGGCGAAATCAACATCGCCAAGCTGTTGGTAAGAGAAATATAGACCGTCAAAATCCCCACAAAAAAATCGCTAACGAACTGCATGATAGTAGCAGTATACCACCGGTGTTTTCATCCGTATTTTAATATTGGCAGACACCGGGTATAGGTCAGCCAGCAATAGCGATAAACCCGAATCCCGCAGTATTGCGGGCAAACTGCGGGATTAGCCGGTTTTTCAGCCGTTTTGGAGCTCTAATAGAGCTATAAATGGGTATTTCAAACAGGACGGCGATAATAAAAAACCGCCCCTTTCGAGACGGCTTTTTGTGTTGGCTGTGCGGGTGAGAAGAATCGTCCTGACGGTCACAAATTCGCTGACGCTCATAAGTGCCGCGGGACACAGCTCACTCGTTTTTCTTCTAGGAAAGAAGAAAAGACATCGCTCCGCTGTTCGATTCTTCCCGTAAGCAAAACTATTTGCTTACTTCACCCACAGTCGAAAAAAAGACCCCTGAAGGGTCTTTTTTCTTTGTGCGGGTGAGAAGAATCGTCCTGACGGTCACAAATTCGCTGACGCTCATAAGTGCCGCGGGACACAGCTCACTCGTTTTTCTTCTAGGAAAGAAGAAAAGACATCGCTCCGCTGTTCGATTCTTCCCGTAAGCAAAACTATTTGCTTACTTCACCCACAGTCGAAAAAAAGACCCCTGAAGGGTCTTTTTTCTTTGTGCGGGTGAGAAGAATCG
>Ga0136601_1000090_pt1 | contig 44672 bp, 71 predicted proteins | sample AntRauMFilla2699_FD_181020 | JGI IMG/M metagenome (GOLD analysis project Ga0136601, IMG submission 181020) | Saline lake microbial communities from Rauer Islands, Antarctica - Metagenome Filla 2 #699 | ecosystem: Environmental > Aquatic > Non-marine Saline and Alkaline > Saline | place...
GCAGGTCTTCTTTTGAATTCTCAGCGCAAACTTCAAGTAATTTAGAAATAATTATTCTTTTTCTGTTGACTACTAAACTAAATTCAACAATATAGTTGTACTCTCTCAATTTACTTAGCATTTGCTGAACTCTTCTGACTGTCACGTTTAGGAATTCGGCAAAATGTTCGTTCCCAGCAAAGCATCCCTCTTCATTATCTAGTTGATCAATTTCTACTAATAAAAATTTTTCTTTTTCGGTTAATCTCCTATCAAGATAAACATCTCTCGGCATCCATACGCCTTTAAATCCTCTATTCATTAAGTCCTCAAGTCCTCAATAAACTGTTCTATTATTTTTATAATTTCAGTTTTTGTTTCTATTTCTTTTGCTGAGCATTCTGTTATAAACAACTCTAATCTAATAGATTTTTGCTTTCTTAGTTCTATAGCCCATTTTTGTTTTAATTTAGATACTTTCATTTCCCCCTCTTAGCTTTCAAGACTCTTCTCATAGTTGAGCATTCTGTTTTTTTGACCAATCCGATTTTAACAAGCTTATTTATCCCTAGTTGGATTGTAGGCTTTGAGTAGAAAATCTCTTCTGAAATCTTTTCGTTTGTTAAATCAAAAACTCCGTTCTTTTTCTCAACTGTTTTTATGAACCCTAAAAGGACTCGTTCGGACCAAGAAAGCCCATCATTTTTATTGTAATGCAAAGGTATTGAATTAATCACTTATTCCTCTTTATAAAAGTTACAATTTAAGTACTAATAGTAAAATTACTTTACTATGTAAAGCAAAAAAATAGGAGGTTTTAATCTCCTGCTTCATCAATATTTGTTTCTTCAAAACATCCTTCACAGCAAACAACCCCCTCATGATTTTCGATAGTGTCTTCTTCACACCTTCCAGTCGGTTCATCGCATATTTCACAGATCTGCAACGTTCCGGGATAATTTGCACTATTCCATTTTTTGTGTGATTCTTGACTTAGCGCCCTTTTTTTTCCATCAGGCCATGTGTTATTTTTCATCTTTAACCTGGTTTAACTTTCTTTATAGGAAGGTAGGTCTTCTAGTATTTCGCTTAATTTTTTCTGGAGATCAAAGACATATTCTCTTTTGTTGTATGCGTCATGAAAAGATTCCATTCTACGGTTTTGCGTACTTAAATCGCCGTATGGATTTTTGGATATCTGATATCTTATTTCTTCCATTGCTTTAGTTAACAGCCTTTTTTCATCTTTTAAGAGTTCAATTAATCTGTCCGATCGCTCAGCTTTTTTAAATAATATTTCAAAATCTTTAAATTTAATCATGGTTTTTACTGTATTTTTAATTAATTATGTTTTTTCTCGCTTAGTTTTGACACGGGTTGTCATTCCCCCATTTTAAAATTTTAAACTCACACTCAGTGAATGTTTTTCCTTGAAAACTTTTATCTTTATACTTGTTTTCAATTATGATTGAAAAAATATCATAGTTGCTTTCTTTTTTAGACCACTTAAAAGACCATCTCGATTTTTCATAAAATTCTTCTATGTTTTTATATTTCTGATCAGCCATAATTTTCTATTGTTTAATTGAAAAGGGTTTGCCAGTATTTTATTGTCCGAAAGAATACATGTTCGTCTACTTCTCCAAATTCATCATTGAAGGTTTTTTGTATAAAAAGTTGAGTATTAAACTTTTCGTCATAATAAAGTTTGTTTTCTTTTTTAATAAAAGCTGCCTTTATCTCTTGTTTGATTCTTTTTTCGAAGAACTCTAATTTTTGTTTGTTACTCATAAACCTTTTCTAAGCTGATTGTTTTCTCTCTTGCTAACGTGACGTTTAAGATCTTCAATCAAACTTTTAGTTATTTGCATGATAGAGTAATTATCGTCTTTAGCTAAGATAGATATTAAATATTTAATTTCAGTAACTGACATTATATGGAGATTATCTCGGACTGTTTCAAATAAGTTAACCAACTTTGAAGTGCTCATTTTTGAGCTTTTCAGCTTCTTGAATATCAAATTTATAGTTGGGCCTCCTGATTCTCCGCATGAAATCATGTTGTTTATACCTCTTTGTATCCCCTGAATTATTCCGCTTTCTAACATTTTATACCTCCCTCATTTGATTGTTTTTATTTTGTAAAACTTAAGGCAAGCTTCCTCGATTAATTTTCGAGGATCTCCTATTTTTTCGAGCTCTTCCATTATTAAGTAAGAAACCCGAATGTTTTTAGATTTTGGTGGACCGTCAACTTTTGGTCGCCCTACTGGTTTTTTACTCATTTATTTTATTTCCTTTTGAATTAGTTTGAATATTTGTACCGTACATATCAGTTTTTATTGTTGAAATTTACATAATGTTTTCGTTTAAGTTGATTGTTGTTCGTTAATCATATTTATGAATTGCCCATACATTTTTATTTGAGAGTTTAAGTAATCCTCGTCCTCCCCTATTTTCTCAAAATTCTTCACCCAATTTATCGTCTTGTACGATTTACAGCCGATTTTGATGTATTTATTATTCTTGAACGCTACAGCTAGATGCTGTTCATGTTGAAAAATGGTGATGCCTTTAGCTCCATATAAATTGGCGTCACTCAAATTGGCTCCAGATAAATTAACTCCATATAAACTGGTCCTAAATAAATTAGCTCTTGATAAATTAACTCCCGATAAATTAGCTCCCGATAAATTAGCTCCTTCTAAATCAGCGCCAGATAAACTAGCTCCAGATAAATTAGCCGTATACAATTTAGCTCCATATAAATTGGTCCTAAATAAATTAGCTCCTGATAAATTAGCTCCCGATAAATTAGCTCCCGATAAATTAGCTCCTTCTAAATCAGCGCCAGATAAACTAGCTCCAGATAAATTAGCCTCTTCTAAATCAGTCTTATATAAATTAGCTCCTGATAAATAAGCTCCTGATAAATTAGCCTTACTCCCCAACTTATGGTCCGATTCTAACCAAATCTTATGTTGTTTAAGTATTTCTGATAGCTCTTCTTTAGTTAGTTGTTTCATATTAATTTTCTTTGTAAGTTGATTGAGTAGTGTTAAATGTTTTTATTGCGATAGTTCAAAATTGGAAATATTGTTGGGTATATATTTTTATTGAGAATCTTTAAGAATTTCGATTAGTTTTTCTGCTTGTTTGATGTAAGCTTCTTCTTTAGCATAAACATAAGCAGAATCAGAATCAGAAGCAGAAGCAGAAGCAGCATAAGCAGCAGAAGCAGCAGAACAATCAGAAGCAGAAACATAATCATAAGCAGAAACATAATCATAAGCAGAAGCATAATCATAAGCAGAAGCAGAAGCATAATCAGAATCAGAATCAATAGAAGCAGCAGAAGCAGCAGAAGCAGCAGAAGCAGCAGCAGAAGCAGCAGCATAATCAGAAGCAGAAGCATGATCATAAGCAGCATAAGCAGCAGAAGCAGCAGCAGCAAAAGCATAATCAGCAGTAGCAGCCAGCCATTGTTTTTTATTAATTTGGGTACCTTTTATTTTATCTTTCAATAATCTAGAAACTGCTGTTATAGAATTTTTTGTTTCCTCGGTTTTCGCGTGATTAATAACACCATATTTTTCATCTACTAGTAGCCAATGATTGAATTTATAAATAACTAAAGATAAATCAGCGCCTTCCCTGATCGATTCAATAAATCTCAAAGGGAATAACCTCGCTTCTTTCGCCGGAAGCCCTTCGAATATTCCGTCTTCTAATCTTGCAATCGATATTGAAATATTAAGTTCGTCTTCATAATCTTGATGAGAATCCCCGTGTATTGTACACCCAACCGCGCACCCCTTCCCGTTTTCCCAATAATCCCCTTGGATTATTTCATCTAATTTTTGATGTTCTTTCAAGCGTTTGACGTATTTTTCTTTTATTTTAGGATCGTTGAAAAATGCCCCTGTTTCATTCATTTTCTCTCTCTCTAGTTATTTGTTTGTTTAAGTTGAATTAAATGTAACAGTTTAATATTATAAGTCAATAATTAAATGTAACAGAATATTGATAAGGTTGATTTTTTAAGAACTCTTTCCGCATTTTTGCGAAAAGGTTTTCATTATTCTCCAGCGATAACTTGGTTTAAATAATCAATCATTTCTTTTTTCTCTTCGTCGTTCATATCTTTTACTGATTTTTGAGTGAGTTTCACACCTTCTTGTTGCTCACTTGATAACTGTTTGAATAACGATGTAATAATTTGATTTGAAGTTAATTCAGGTTCTGATTCTTCAATTTCCTCTTTAACCGCTTCCTCAATTATTTTTATTTCTGGTTTTTTAACTGACTTTAAGTCTAAAGTTTGAACTTCTCTAGTTATATTCTTTTCAGATTTACCATAAGTGTCTTGCAACTCTTCTTTGCTCTGCAAACCAATTATGACTTGTGGGAAATGAGTCCTAATCAAGAAAACGGCAGATCTGTATTGTAACATGAGGTCAGGCATAGTTTTCCACTTTGAGCCTGGTTTTGAGTCCCATTTTTCAGACCTAACAATATCCATATCAACAACACTCGAAATAATGTCTCCATTCTTCATTTTTGCGTAAGCTTTACAACTTCTATTTCTAGCTTCTCCAGTTAATTCATATTGTATTACACCATCAATCAGGCCGGAGTTATTAGCTAAAGCTATTGCTAGTTTCGCCTCAATCCCTGGTTTTCCGTGGACTATGTAACTGTTTTGCATGAACTGAAGAGGATTAATTCTTAATTCAGCTGCATATTGAATTGCTATCAAGCAGTCACTAGGGGAGCGTTGGAAATTCTCAGGAACTAGTTTTGATGCTGCAAAATGTTCCGCAATTGTCATCATGTGAGTAAATGCAGCTGGATCAAAGATTGATTTTTGTTGTTCGTCTACTTTTTGAATTTCGTTTGTCATGTTTTTACCTATTATCAGGGGTATTTATTGTTTTAATTAGTATTTTAGCTAAAGAGTTTATTCTATTATTGATAGATTCTAAAGTTGGGTTTACGTCTTTATCGTTTAGATATCCGTTATAGTAACCCTCTTCTACTTCTTCATTCTTTTTTATGAGTTCGTTTAGTTGTTTAATTAAATTCATGTTTTTAATCTCGTTTAAAAAGGGATTTTTGAGAGGTAACCTTTTAATCGTTCAACTTGTAACTCTAATTCTTTAATTCTAACGTTTTCAATTTCATTTCTGTTGAATGTCAATAAATGTTTGGCCGCAGATTTCCATTTCTCAGCCATAACTCGTATATCTACGCCATCGTTAACTCTAACAATCAAAAAACCTTCGTTGTCTTCAAGTGTTCTATAATCACCAATGCAAAGTTTTCTTAAAACGTCGTTAAGGCGATACCCCACGTTTTGGATTTTATCGTCCTCAACATGAGGGATATATTCAGCAACTATATTTTCTAAGCTTTCTCTAACTAAATTTACAATTCGTACTTCTAAGTCTTCAGAAATTTTTTTAAAATGTATTTCGGTACTAACGTTATCTTCTTCCATGTTTTTATTTGATTCGATTATTATAAATAAATATGTCTTGAATTTGATCTAATTGACCTTTCAAAGGTTTTCCATTGTCCTCCCATTCTTTGTAATCTTTGCATTCCCACTCGTAAAATTCCTCTGAATTCTCATAATTTTCTTCATCTTTGAAAGTGCAAATTCCCGAAACAAAAGGAAATGTTTTCTCAACAACGATGAAGTGCATAATAGTCACGTCCCCCCCATATTTTGCTTTTGCTCCTTCTCGATAATGAACTGCCTGGATGTCATATCTAAGGTTGTTTGCTTGTTTCCCAAATGATTTTGGGTTTTCTCTGAAAGTTTTAAGGTCCGTTAAAAACAAAGCCCCAATTCCAGGATCAACAATCAAATCGATCATGCACTTTTTCAAAAGCCCGTCGTCATCTTCCCAAACAATTATTTCCTCAACAATTGATTTCGCTATTAAATCAGCGTATTTGATTCCCCCGTGTTGCTTGTCTTCGTGGATAAATTTGATGTCTAATTTTAGTAGTGATTCAACCATACCTTGAATTATTTCTAATTCCTCTTTCTTGATCGGGATTTTGCCAGAGTTTTCAATTGCTAATTTTATCCAATCGTTGGTTGAATGTTTGCTAGTTGATCCGTCTTTATTAGTTTTTAAGAACTGTTCTTTCTTTTTAGACTCGAATATTTCCTCCCAATTTGAAGGTCTTGAATATCCGCTTTGGTCAACAAAGAATTTAGCGTCAAAACGTCCATCGTTAAACACTTTTTGATAAAGGAGATCTTCAACTGCATGCCCTATCAAGAACTCAATTTTAGACTTCATTCCAAGTCCGACATATTCGGGACCTTTGATAAATTCCTTTAATTTTGAGTTTGAAAGTGCTTCTATTTTATTGAAATATTCCCAGCTCGTATAATCAGAGTATTTCTTCCCGTTGGCGTCTTTTTCTATGTATTTCATAAATCCTTAAATGGATCGTGGTTAACTTCTTTCTCTGCTTTTTTTGGGATGTATTTGTCATAATCATCTTTAGTAATTAGAACCCAACGTCTCAAAAGAAAGCTTGTTTTTTGGTATGGCCCATTCAACATTTGCATATAAATAAGAATTAAACGCTTGATTGTGTGTGTTGCTTTCATTGATGGACATTTGGCTACGAATGAAGACCACTTTTCAGAGTTAATTCTGAAGTTTGCAATCTTATCATCTTTTAAAGAAAGATCCCCATATTCGGGGTCAGTTTCGCTAAAATGTGCCCTTGCTTTTAGTCTTGGTTTTCTCATGTTTTTAATTTCCTTTTTATTTAATTAGTTTTTCAATTCTGTTTAATTCTTCAACCAATATCATAGTGTGAGAACGGGATATTTCAGCGGTTTCTTGATTTAAGTAAGTTGCTAGCCCCTTCAATTTTGAATTTAACCCTAGTTTTTCAATATCTTCTTTCACAATCAAATGCATTTTTTCTATTTTCCTAGGTATTTCCTTAAGATGTGCTATTTCTTCAATTTTTAGCTCACATTTTCTGACCTCTTCAAGAATTTTTCTATGTTCAGCATAAAGTTTTTCTATTTCTATAAAATCTTTGCTAATCATTATCACCCTCTTTAAAGTAAAATTCAGCAGATATAAGGCAGTTAAAAACGTTAAGAATTATCATAGATAAAATAAATGCCAGTTCATAAGAAAGCTTACTTTTATCAACTGAATATAATTGAGACATAAAAAGGCAAAGTGCCGTAAGGCTAAAATAAAACGCTAATTTTAAAATAAACATATTAAACCCTATAATTATTGTTTTTTATTTCTAATAAACAACACTGTTTACCTGATTTATTGTCCAGTATTAAAGTTCCATTTATTAAATGTATTTCCATTTCGTCACCGCTTCCTAAAATAAAGTAATCAACGTTTTTAACTAGTCCCATTTCTTTGAGCTCTTGAACGTGGATTATAATGTTGGCAGATTTAACAAAGTAAACTTTTGATCTTGTCGTGCATTCTGCTTGCTGGCAGTTTTCTAGTTTTTGGATTGATTCCAATTCTTGCAATCCAGGGTTTGTTATTGTGTCGATAAATTCGGCAAAATGGTTGAAACATGTGGTCATAATTTTAAGCTCTCTCATTTTGCCTCTTTTAAATCGTTTTTAAGTTCTTCAATTTCGATTAAAGCATCAAGCAAAGCCTCTTTAACCCTGGGTAATTCTCTTGAAGCACCCAACACACTGTAAAAGCTTTTTATCCTGTCATAAAGTAGCTTTTCGGAAACTTTGTAAATATCCATTGAACTGATTTTTATTAAGTGGGCTATTTTCTCGCGCTGCCTTCTCTTGTCTGGACTTATAGTTTTAGCATTTAAGAGGCGTTCTATTTGTTCCGCCTTTTTCTCTTCCTCTGCTATTTCTTTGAAATTCATATTTTTACACCACCCAGTGATTCTTTTAAGATTATTTACTGATATATAATAATCAAATTTAAGACGTGGTAAGCTTTTAAAATTAAAAATAGATATATAAACTATGTGGCCTTTTAACTCGTTAAACGCTACAGCGTCCTCATTTTTCGCACATCCTGAGTCTAGCCTAATTTTATTAATAACTTCAGGTTTTAAATAGTTTAATATCCTTTTAATTTCATTTAGGTTTGTGATTTCTTTTGGCATTCATTTCCCTTTGGATTTCATAGTATTTATTCCCGATTTCTTCAGTCTCCCATTTCCCTTTCAAGAAATGTAATTTAACAAGCTGCGCCATTTCATCTTTCAAATTTTGTATTTCTTTCATGTTAATTACCTCTGTTAAAATCTTCGATTGCAAGAGAAAGATCCCCAAAGCAGCATTCAAGAGCGGTTTTAACCATTATTCTTGAAAATCCGTCGCATTGGTTGTCGTCAATGGTGTATTCTCCCGCAATATCGTCTTGGTCTAAGTATTCAGCCATTGAAAGGCCTAGTTCGTCGAGATAGTCGAAAACAATCCCTGATATTTTTTGGATATTAAAATAATAGTAGTTTGTGATTTCTTCGGCTGAAACCATTCCGATAAAATCACCACTATTTAAGTTTTTAAAACCGTCATTGATTATCTTGTTCAATACTTCGGTTTCTGTTCCGTCGTATTCTTCAATCTTATTCTCTACCCAACCTAGCACTAGGTTTGAAGAGTTGTTTGCTTTTAATTCTGTTGTTAGAGTTGTATTTTTCATGTTTTTATCTCGTTTAGTGTTTCGTTTAAGTTGATTAATTTTGATTGAATTCAATTCTTGTTACATATCTAAAAGTTGTCTTTTCAAAATATGCTGGATCTTGAAGCCCCTCTTTAACCGGTCGCTTTCTGATCAGTTTGTAATGATTTTCAAGCTCTATAACTTTATAGTTTCTCATTGTGTCACCCCAGTGCTGCATTGTTTTACGTTCAAAGTAATAAGCTGGACTATTTGTTTTTTTAGCCGCGTTTTTGTAATTGAATTTCAAATCTGAAGGAGTCATATTTTTATCTCGTTTAGTGTTGATGTTGTTTATATTAATTAAGTTACGTTATAAGTGTTAGTCTGTAAAGCACTTTGTTTGATTTAATTCTATTCCTGATAAAAATCTTTCAACTTCAATATCCCACCTTGAACCCGAATAAACACCTACTTCATAATAATTATCCTCGTCCTCGTCTTGACCTTCTGTAATGCCATGAAAAGCAAGATAAGTTTTAGAAATTAACTTAGCTTGCTCTTTGTCCAGTTTCAAACCCATTGCTCCGTCTGCATATTCAACGAAAAAACGCGATGATCCATCCCAGTTTTTCACGTCGTTTTTTTCTGCATTGTCTAAAGTTGCTTCTAGTATTTCGTATAGATTAGTCATAATTTCCTTTGATTAGATTATTATTATTCTTCTAATGATTTTTGGTATTCTTCCCATTCTTCTTTTAAATCAATTTCCTCGTAAGCGTTTAATACAGAATACGCAGATTCCAATTCTTCTAATGTATCATAATTAGCAATATTTTCACGAACTTCGTATTTACCGTAAGTCAAAAAATCGTAATCGTTTTCAATTTTATAGATTTCGTTTTGAATGTTTCCGTGCATTGCAAAATATCCTTCCTCGTCCCAACCTTCAATTTTTGCTGTCAAGTTTGACCCGTCGTAATAAACTTCAGAACGATCTAAAATATCTTGGAAAATAGGAATTAATTGAATTGCAAAATCAGTTAGTTGATCAGCTGTTAAATCTTTTCGAACTTTAAAACTTAAGATAGTGCCGTCAAATTCAGTGCTTGAACAACTGCTATCATTACAAGTTTCAAAAGTGTAATTACCGTCTTCAAGTGCTAAAAATACTTTGGATGTATTATAATAATCGTTTGAACCACAATAAATCGGCAATTCAGTTGTAAAAGTTTGAGTGAAGTTTGCTTTTATTTTAGTCATAGTTTTATTTGATTAGATGTTGTTTAGTAGTGCTCTGGTTTCTCGTAATGTTTTAATACATCTTCTAGTTTTATGATTGTTGTTAATTAAATGTCGTCTATTTAAATGAGCTTTAATATTTCTTATTGATCTTTGTTCTGTTCGCTCTAACATTGTCATTTTGCCCCGTTGTTTGAATGATGTTGTTTGTTGCTGTTTATATCGTAACCTTATCAGATCCTGTTCATCTGTAAAGCACTAATTGCACATTAGATGATAACAAACGTATGAATAAACTTGAGGGCAAGAAAACAAGGGGATGAGGAATAAAGATAATAGTATGTAAAGAACTCAAAGGTATAATATGGCATTAATATAATTAATGCATATATATAGTATAATAAGCGATATTTATCAGCATAGAAACATGAGATAAAATATTTACAGAGAAATTAAATAGGTTTAATAGACTGAGGAACGAAGACATAGACCATCTTACTACTTAAAACCCACAAACAAACAAACATATAAACTTAAAACTTGCTGAATACTTCTTTAGACCATTTCAATATTTGCAGTTTATTAGTAATTGAGGCTTTGAACTGCTTTAGAGAAAATGGTTAGGTGTTGGATTTGGTAGGATGATTTAGTTCGTTAGCTTTAAATATAGTTCGTTTGATTTGCTGAGTATTTGAATTGGGGGAAAAGATTTGAACTATAAGAGATTATCAGTAAACGAGATCTATCTGAGAACTACACGCGTCATAAAGCAACCGCTTTGTGCTTTGAACTCATACTTTGTATTATCCCCATTATTTATAGTTCTTATTATCCCCATTCTTATTATCCATCCTTATAATCTCCAATGATATCAATCACTTACCTAATTATAGTTCTGGGTAAGTCTTATTATCCAGAACTATTATTGTATTATTTAGATAAAACGGTATTAACAATGGTATTTGAAGCGAGGTTTATAATATTGTGGTATTGATACTAGAACATACCTTGATGCCCTGCTTTACATCCTCGAGGCAGTGAGGAGTATGGATTACTGACGTGGTGAAAGTTAGATTGATTTGCGTTAAAACATAGAGAGTAAGAGAAGCATCTCTATCTATCCATTATCAGTATTGCTGATAGCATAACAATCCGCTGTTGCTGTAGTAGTATTTAACCCATGATAACAGGCTGAACCCCCGATTCTATTAGGTTTGATTGCATAACACCCTTCTAAATCCTTGTGATCCCTTTGTTTTCGGGGCCTCACGATATAACCCCCCCCCCCACCCCCATTTGAGACTTTTATGAAGTTGTCGTTATGCACCCCCCCAACTATATATACTACCACCACTACAATTAGTTACGATTCAACTTGCTATAAGCGGTAACTATATATAATATAATATTTTATAATAAATTTTGAGGTAAAAACATGAATCACAAAGAATTAGAAAAGAAGCTTAGATCACTAGAACTGTTTGAGTGCATACCGGATGGCCATATTAATTCTTACCAAAGAGTCCCAGGCGGCTTAAATAAAAACGACAGGGTTTTCATCCCAATCAAAGAACCTTTCTTTAACGATGATATGATGGCAGTAGTAAAAGTAAATGAACGAGAACCACATATAATGGAGATGAGGGAAAGGTTTGGAGTACCATCAACTGATAGATTTGAATAACAAAACCCTAACAGGATATATCTTATGGAAATAGTAACCTATATATTCAACAATCTTAACCAAAATATAATTGTTTGTTTATTAATTTTAGCGATATGCCTTGTTTTCCTTAAAATGATAGAGAGCTATCATAATACAGTGCTAAGGCTTATTGATTTAATAAAAAAGAGGCATAACTTAGATATTGATAATGAATGACCAGCCATTAATAGAATTCCCAGGCGAAATAGTTATCAACACCGATAACCTAATAAGTCTAAGACTCCTAATAAACCCCTTTCTACCAAATGACGAAGACGAAACCTGCGTCCTAAGATTCATTGACGGCCATGAGATAGAACTCGATGGCCTCTTCTACTACCTCCTAATTTGCCTCCTATCAAATAAAGTAACTAAATTGTAATTTAACTATTGCACTCTCCTTACACTCCTATATAGTTACGTTATACCTCAACAAATAAGGATTAGAATGAAAAAATCATCAACAGAAACAATTAAATAAATGGGATAAAGAATATGAATAAAACCGACATATTAGAGATATTAGAAAAGTTCTTAGATATAAAAGAAGATTATAGAGATATTTGCTTTAACAGGTTAAAAGTCGCAGTAAGAGAACCTTATTATAGCGACATTGAGAAGTATTCAAAGGAAATAAAAGGGGCAAACACAGAAATAGAATTATTAGAATCAATAAAACGAGAAGTATTAGAATTTGAGGAAGAATAATGAGAGATATTAAATTCAGGTACGTCTACAAAGACAGTAAAAACAATAAACTCACTGGGAAATGCTTCACACTTGAAGAAGTTGAAAACGGGGATCCTTTCGATTACATATGTGATAGCCCATTTCTAAAAGATTATCTTGTTATTGCAAAAGATCAATACACAGGTGTTAAAGACACTAGCGGGGTCGAGATTTATGAGAATGACTTATTAGATGAAGAGTGGGTAGTCTCCTTTGACCAAGGTAGGTTTGTCATAATAAGTAAGTTTGCTAATACACAAGCTCACATTACAACATGGCGGCTTAAAGTAACTGGGAATACACACGAAGATGAAAAAGAAAGAAAGCCCTAAGAAAATAACAACTTTCAAATTAAAAGATCCGGCATATACAAAATTCTGCGAAGAACTACAGAAATATTGTATCGATAAACTTAAATCTATGAGGAAGAAATGACAACCAAATTCAAATTAACAAAGAAATACGAGTATATTAATAATGAAGGTAAAACCGTGGTAAGTGAAATTTACGCCTACCTGGATACAAACAGATTGGGGGCTTTGTGTTTTCAAGCGGAAAATATTTTCGGGGGGCTAACTGGTCTATCAATAGAAGAGTGTAAAGAAGACACTCCCAACAACCAAGTATATCATAAAACAATATCTGATTTGGAGAAGAAATGAACGATAAATTCAAAGACCTAAACTATCGTTGCATTCCTTAAAATAAAAGCCTAACTTGCATATTACTGTAGTAATACAGTTATCCCTAGGTAGTTTTCAATTCATGTTCTGCCTGGGGGTTATCAATCCCCGTTTTCAAGCCAGTTCTGGCAATCAATTGTCCTCAATCTCATCACACAAGCTGTTTTCTGAATTATATTTAATCTAGGTTTCACACTCTTCACTTTAACTACGTTATCAGAGCACCCGAGCATAAAAATCCCTGTCAACCCTAGTAAAACCAGTCTTCCCATAATTAGTCCCTGTTTAGTTACCTTTTTTATTTACATGGTACATTTTAGCTGCCAGTTTGTATTTAGTTATTATTAAACACAGGAACCAGACCCTAATTAAAAGCTTTAAGTCTAATCGGTTGATTCCTAGCTAGGGTCGGAGCCGACTTAAGGATTAAAAACATGGACTACAGCGATCCGCAAAACACTTTTAACTGTAAATTTTGAAATTACAATAACAACTAAGAGGACTTATTAATGGCGTCACTAAATAAAGTAATGTTGATGGGTAGATTAGGGGCTAACCCAGTAAAAAACACAACACAAACAGGAAAGTCAGTAGCAAATTTCACAATGGCAACAAGTGAAAAATTTAAGGGTCAAGACGGTGCATGGAAAGAAACTACCGAATGGCATAAGATAGAAGCTTGGGATAAACTTGCAGACTTAGCAGAGAATTACTTATCCAAAGGCAGTAACGTTTATATTGAAGGAAGTATCAAAACAAACGATTGGACAGATAAAGACGGGAATAAAAGATATACCACGCAGATTAGAGCTTTGAATATCCAATTCTTAGATAAAAAAGGCGATAACCCTGGAGGTGCCCCACAAGCATCATTTAAAAAGCCTAATACGGAAGTGGATAAAACGAACGCTTCATCTATAGATAAAGATTTTATTGAAGATGAATCGGATATACCTTTTTAAAATTGACATATATCATGACCCCGAATACCTTTTTAGTTTCTGCTAGTTAAGGAGGTTTAAATGAAAGTATGTAGGCAATGTAGGTCTAACAAGGAACTCGTTTTATATTATAAACACAAATCTATGCCTGACGGGCATTTGAATAAATGTATTGAATGCGTTAAAATTAGAGTTAAAGCACATCGGGAATTAAACTTAGATAAAATAAGAGCATACGATAGAGGCAGGTCTAAATTAGAACATAGAGTGTTCTTGAATAAGGAAAATTCAAAAGAATACAGGGTTAAAAACAAGGAGAAGTATAAAGCTCATAATAAAGTTAATAACGCAGTAAGAGATGGTAGATTGTTAAAACCTTTAAAGTGCGAGCATTGTTTGGAAACTCACAACCAGATAGAGGGGCACCATAAAGATTATTCAAAACCATTAGATATAATTTGGCTTTGTTCACCGTGTCATAAGATATTACATCTAGGGGTAGGCATGGGGGCTTATAAATTAAGAGAAGCCCTTATTTAAACGGAGATTAAACAATATGCATTAGTGGCGGAACGGTAGACGCTGGGAGGCGGACATAAGATGAAGCTGTGTCGACGCGGTGAAACCCACACAAGGCCGCAGATTGTGGTTCCAAGGTTCGAGTCCTTGGCTAATGCACAAAATTTAACGAACACAAGCACAACCCCCTCTTGCACGTTTAGAATACGGGATTATTCAGTTGCCGTGACTTGAGGAGCTTGTGCACCAATAACATAAAAGGAAAAACATGATAATAATAAAACATATAGAATACGCAATAGTCCCAGATGACGAATTCCCTAGAAGTTATATTATAGATGATGGGAAAAACATTCCAACTTTATTAAACAGTGAGGATGGGGTTAGTATAGATGATTTGAGTTTGCCGTCTGTTGAATATGTACACCCAACTGAATATTTTGTTAATTTCTGTAAAGATCTAATGTCAATACCAACCCGTCAGAAAGTTGTAATATCAAGAAAAGCGGCTGAAATATTTAAACGTGATGAAGTGTATAAAGCTTTAGAAAAAGAAATAGAACGACTTAAACGGAAGATCAATGGGGGAACCAAGTAGAAGTGGTGAGTTTGTAGAAAACTTAGATAAAGAACTAGAGCGACAATCGACAATGTCAGAATGGGATTGGATAGAAGAGGCTAATTCAACACCTGCGATTAATATTATATTGAAAGAAACGGTTAAAGCCCTTTGCAGGGTTAATGTTAATCATGAAACTAGGATTTGCGAGTTAGAGTCAAAAGTAGAACTATTAATAGCTGTTACGGGGAAGCTTGTATAAATTAGGAGAAAAAAACCTTCTTTGTTTAGAGGGATCACCAGTAGAAATAGATTACCCATCATATGATTTTATCCTCGATGAAAAAGGGAATAAAACGTATGACAAGAAAACTTCGCTTTACAAAATAGGCCTAAGCAACAACCTAAAATATAGGGCATTAATCTATAGCAAATGCCTAGCAAGTACAGCTTATCGCCAGTCAGTAATTGAATTCTGTAGAAGAAATATTTTATTTTATTTCAATACTTTTTGTTGGACTTACAGGCTCGACCTTCCGGCCAAAGAAAATCCTTACGTCCCCTTCACCACATTCCCGAAACAAGATGAAATAATCACTTGGATACTTTGGTGTTATGTTAATGGTGAGACAGGAATTGTAGAGAAAACTAGGGGGTGTGGGCTTTCATGGCTTTGGGTTATAGTCTCTGAATGGCTAGGTAAATTTCACAAAGGCCGTTCTATTTCTATGATGAGCCAGAACGAGGAAGATGTTGATGAACGTGGAAATCCTGATTCCTTGTTTGAAAAGATAAGGATCAACTTAAGAATGCAGCCTGAATGGATGCGTATGGGCTACGTTGAGAGCTCCCAATACGACAAGATAGGTTTGATCACATTCCCAGAAACAGGGTCTACAATAAGTGGAGCGATTGCAAAAGGTACGGCACAAAGGGGTGGACGGGCAAGTATTACTGGGCTAGATGAGTTCGCTCACATAAAAGAAGACTCTGCAATATTGACTTCTGCTTCAGAACTTACCGCTTGTACAATTATATTTTCTACGCCGAAAGGGGAAAATAACGAGTTCGCTAGGATGGCGAATACTCCAGGGGTGAACAAAATATCATTTCACTGGAAAGACCACCCATTGAGGAATTTGAAGTGGGAAGCTAAGAAAAGAGCTGATCCAAAAATTACGGAAGAAACGTTTGCACAAGAATATGAAATTTCTTACACGAAATCAAATATCGGGAGAATCTTCCCAGATTTCAAATCTTACCATGAAGACGATAAAAGGGACAAATGGATTCATGTCGCTGACCCTGGAAACACGTATTATGATTATGACCCAAATTATGACGTATATACTTGCTCTGATCTAGGGAGAGACATGACCTACTATGGCTTTTTCCAAATAAAGCCTTCAGACCACATTTACAATCCATACACGCCAAATACACTCATTGTATTCGAAGAAAAGTACTGGGTGAGGGGTAATATCATCAATATTAGGAAAGAAATCAACGAAACGGCTGATGACTACGGTTTTATTTTCCGCGATCATATTTCAGATGTTCGAACTGCTAATGCAAAAGACTCCGTCGAAATGGGATGGGGTGAATATTTGAAGATGGACGCTTCAGAAGTCAAAAGGATGTTCAATGTGGACCCAGGTGCGCCAATTAATGTTGTAGGGCAAAGGTACTCTGAAAAATTGCCGATTGACACGATGGCGATGTGCTTACGGATACCAGGGAAAATCATATTTCATCCACGGTGCAGGCTAGGGATTAAAGCTATGTCCAATTGGAGTTATGAAATTGACCAATTCGAAAAAGATCATGAGGGAAGGTCTAAAATAAAGATAAAACCGAATGGCCAAGCGATGGTTAGCCATGGCCCCGATTCACATCCTGGAAAAGCCTTGATTTATGGGATGCAACATATATATGGTAGCGAAAATAGCACTATTAAAAAAAGCAAACCAACTTTAAACTGGGATTTCCAGCAACCTGAAATAAGAGCGTTATGAGTTATTCCACAAGTTGTTCTGAAACCATTGCGATAAGCACAGCTTCAACTACTAATACGATAGTTGATATTTCAGCTAGGGTAGCGGACAAATTAGCGAGCAACGCAACTTTAGTAAAAGAAAGATTAAAAATATACGTTTTCAGTTATCAACTAGTGTCTGCAGGGGCAGTTACCGCACAATTCCTTTCCGCATCTACACCGATGACTGGGGCTATGTCTTTAATTACAGGGACTCCAGTTGGGATGTGTGCGGGTGGCTGTGAATTGCAAGACGCTTTAATTGTTTGCGCTGCGAACGAAGACCTCATGTTGACGTTAAGCACTACTACCCAAGTATCTGGGCATATCAACTACATGATTGCTTAGTATGAATTTCAAAGGGCATGTTACAGGTGGCGGTATTTCTTCTGCGATAGTCTTTACTGCGGCTTCATTTACAGGTGTTTCTTTTTTGGAAATATCACACCCCATTGTACTTGCGGCTGTTTGTTTTTTTATGAGTCTGTTTCCTGATTTCGATACTGCGTCTATCCCCCAACGTTGGTTCTATAGATTTTCAATAGTATCTTTCATATATCTTTACAGTATAGACCAGTACCAATTGTTAGCTGTTTTTTCAATATTATCTATCACCCCGTTATTGCACAAGCATCGAGGGTGGACACATTGGAAAATAACCCCTGTGTTTATTTCTTTGTCAATCATCGCATTTTACGACTACCAAATTTCTATTGATGGACTGCTAAATTCTAAGCTATCTAGTGAATATATAATATTTAATACGATTAGTAATTACCTCCTTTTTATCGCAGCAGCTACGATTGGACATTACACACACTTATTCTTAGATTCCAAATTTTTTAAGAATGCGTTTGATCATCATTAAAAACATGAATTGGTTTTTGTACACTTGAGCCTTTCAATGTACCTCTCACTCGGTTAGAGGCGGAGAAAAGACGCACAATCAACAAACAATAGAGGTAATAAATGTCTTATTTAGACTTAGAGAATGGGCCTACTTTAAATGGTTTAGTATATAGCGGGACAGGTTCAGTTGTCCCTTATGAGTTCCTCCAAAATATTACAGCGACACCGTCACCAGTAAGCCTAAGTTCAGCTACAGTGACTATGAATGCTTCATTAACAAATCCTTTTCCAATTTGGATCGGTAAGCAATTTTATTTTGCGACTACACCGGAATCTTTCACTTTCACAACAGCCACAAATGCAGGATTAACTTCAGCAGGCGTGGAAAGCAATGTAGCTCTAGCGACTGACGTTTGGTATCTTTACCTAGGCTTGAATAGCTCAAATAAAGTAACCATTTATCCTTCCCAAACAGCACCAGCAAAAGCAGATTTAAGATTTAACGGTAGTGTTTATGGGCACCCAGGTGCTTCAGCTACTAAATTCTATTCTTATTTTGGTATGGTTATTTGTACAAATTCTGGTTCACCAGCATTCGTCCCTTTCACAAAAGTCGGTAAAAGCTATCTTATTCCTGAAGCTTCTAAGTTAGAACAAGCGACTCCAGGGACATCGTATGCTGCTTGCGCTTTCACAGGTGTTGAGGGGATGCCTACACAAGATGGAGTCAGTGTTTCAGGTTATTTGACGACCTCGGCAACTTCAGGCGATACAGTAAAAATTGCTTATGACGCAAGTGGGAGTGGCGTACAGATAGCTAAAACAGTAGCAGCTGTTAGCAATACAGTCCCATTTTCAAACGCCCAGCTAAACAGTGGGGATCTTTTCGCTTTACATGGGACTGATGCTGGTACTGTGGAAGTTACTTCAATCACAGACATCATCTAAAGGTACTAATGGCTAAGAAAAACGAAAAAGATTCTGTAGCGTTAGATAACGCTACAGGGTCGTCAATTACCCCAGAAGAGTTTTTGGGGTCTTACAGGGAAGCAAACGAAGGCGGTAACCCTAGTTTTGGCGAGTGGTATTCTTTTATGGATTCACACAATAAAACTGTAGGTTTGTCTGACGTAACGTTCAAACAATGGTATGCTTTTAAAAGATGCTTAGTGGATCAAACTAAACCGTTCCATCCAGAATGGTCAGTTCTTGGTTCAAAAAAATGTAAAAGCCCAATGCATGACATCAATCTGGAGTCCCCAGAAGATGAGTATAAGCGGCTACTCAATGAATACTTTACAGAAAAAGAGGAGTCATAATGTCATTAGAAAATTTATTAGTGTCGGCGAAAAGTGATACTGGTGCAAACGGCAATGCTTTAAGTAAATCGACTTTTACTTTCAATAACCCCGTCGTAGGCACTGGCGTCGCTCTAAACGCAGACCCCACAGCTATAGCAACAACTGAAGCAAGTTTGATTATCGACGTCCCTTCCGTAGCTCTGCAATCGTCTACAGCAAAAGCCAACACGGTTTTAGTTAAGCGCATTAAGCTTACTTGCACAGCAGCAGGTACAGCGGCAACTAAAGCAAGATTGGCTTTTTATAAAGATAGTATTACAAGGTATTCGTCCGGTGGGTCGACTTTGTCTGGTGTTGCGACTTCAGCAAGTTCAAGTTCTTCAAATATTGGTGTAGCGCAAAGTAGTGTTTATTTCGGTGACTTGACAGCGTTGGCAGAATCTAGTGCAGGAGAAGAGCATATTTTCACACAACTTATTAAATCTGATACCACGGCAGCACCTTGCTTTGTTATCGATGATGAGTTCTTGTTTGAAACTTTATCCGAAGGGAAAGGAGGTAATAACGTCTACGATAGTGCTGGGGTTTGTTCGTCTGTATTTACAATGCCGATGATTTATCTGAAACCAGGGTCTTCGCTTTTAGTGAAAGCTTTATTTCCAAATGCTAGTGCGGCTGCTTCTTTCGAAGTTGAAGTTACACTTTTAGAGGTTTAGTGAAAATTGATGGCAAGGCATAATCGTAAACCGCACCGAGCAAGAAAAATAGAGAGGTTGTATTCTGACGTTCCTTTTGAGAAAGAGAGGGACGATGAACCATCTATAGATGAAGAAGTTCTATCTACTGGCAATTTAACGCCTAGGATGGATGACGAAGAGCTAAGAGCGGTTGAAGATGCTTTGTTTGATAGGTTTATCTCGGCTGAAGAAAAAACAGCTGAGATTTCCCAATTAATGACTAAATGGGAGTGCCAATACAAAGGAGAATGGTATTCTGAAGAAACGCAAAAGAAGGAAGAGGAGGAAGGTCAAATATTCCTAAGGAAGACTAAGGAACAAGTAAGAGTTGTTTACAGTCATATACTATCAATTGTTAGCGACCTCCGTCCTCTAGTTTCTTTCAACCCTATTGTTTCCTCAATCGAGGCGGCAGAAGAAGAAATGCAACGGGCTAAATTAGCAGAAGCTTTGGTCGATTACACGTTGAACGATCAATTGAAATTTAAAGAAGATGTTCTGCCCCAGTTTGTAAAGAGCTTTTTAAAATACACAATGGGTATTTTAAAACTTACATACAGATCAGAAGCCTCAGGAGCTAATTTTATTTTAGAAAATATCGATAGGTCTACTTTATATATCGATCCACATGCAAAGAGTGATATTAAAAACGCTGCATGGGTAATGGAGAGATATGGTCTACCAAAAAGAGAAGTCTTAAAAAGAATACGTCAGGGGTTCTATAAATTACCACCGACAAAAACCATAGACGACGTCTTAGGGCAGCCTATTTACAATAACAATAGCAGTGGGCAAGCTTCAGTTTCAGACAGAGTTTTAAACACTATTAAATCATCAAACACAACATTACTCGAAGATGAGAATGTGGAAATGATAGATTACTGGCAGTCACCTAAAAACGGGTTAAGTGACGTTTATGGTGTAATGGTCGGAGGTATCAATGGGTTCTTGCTTCGCTATGGGCCCAACCCATATCCTTACAAAAACCACCCTTATTTCGCCAAAAGTTATGATCCACATGAGTTAGAAGTTGATGGGGAAGGCTTGGTTCAAGAAATCGAACCTACGCAAAAAGTGATCAATACGATGCTTAATATTCGGCTTGCTGATATTAGGAAGCATGTTCATGACCCGATGTGGGTGAATGAAGCATTATTCAATGCTACTACTCAAAAAGATTTAACTGACAGGCAAAAATTTGCCAGATTTGATAAAGAGTATATCAGAGAACAAAAAGCAAATAACCCGAACTACAACATAGCAAGTGATATTGCTAAATTAGGGGTAAGCACATCTACAGAAACATTGTGGCAAGATTTACAGTTTTATCTAGGGCAATCCAAGGAAGTTACTGGGGTTAACGATGCAATGGCTGGCAATGCTATGGATCGTCAAGTTACTGCGACTCAGTACACGCAAACTTTGTCAAGAGCGACGGGGACTATGAGACCTGTACTTTTACAAATAGCTGCGCTAATAGAGGAAGTATCAGAAGCATTATTAACTTATTTTAAAGACCCCCAGTTTTTTGGAGATGAAAAGATCATCCAAATAACAGGCGAAAATAAATATAAGCGTATTAAAACAGGTTGGAGAAACCTAGGCGACGGTCTAAAAATCAGGAGTGTTTCCCCTGATGACATGCTTGTCGATGGGTCGATGAAAGCTACTTCCGGTTTTGAAGATCAGATAAATAAACGAATTAACACGCAAGAAGCTAAGGAAATGATCCAATCTTTAGGGATGTCCCCAGAGATATATAAGGAAGCTTCAGAGCAAGTCAATTTCGCAAAGATTGCTAAATTCATTGCCAACAACTCGTTTACTGGGGTTGAAGGTGATTTCAGTTATACGGAAGAAGAAAGAAAGCAAAAAGAACAAATTGAGCAAAAACAGATTGAACAGCAAAGACAAATGCAAAAAGAGCAAATGGAATTGCAGTTACAATTAGAAGAAAGAAAAATAGAACTTTTACATTTGAATCAGCAAAGCACGCATCAAGCGAACGTAATGACTGATACGATGAGCAAAATCCAAGTTGATACCCAGAAACAACTTACTAAGTTGGAGACGGATTTATCTTTGATGAAAGCTAAAATCAGTGAGGATTTACAAGCTGATAAAGAACGGATGGCTGTAGAGTTTGAATTTGAAAAACAAAACAGAGACATCGATAAGGCAGTTAACATTAACAAGTAAGATACCCTGATACCCAATGGATTTAGGATTTTTACAAATAGGAGAAAAATATGGAAAACGAACAAGAACTAGAAAGTCAAGATTATCAACAAGAAGACAACGGAAGTGTCCCTGACGAATATCAGGACGAACGCGCTGGGTCTGAAGATGGTGGGCAAGAAGGTTCTATCGAAGAAGAGAGTTTTGACTCTAAAGCCGAAATTGGTAAAATGAAGGAGGAGTTCACGCAGAACTTCAGGGAAATGCAATCTAAAAAAGATATACAGATTGCAGAGCTTCAAGGGCAAGTAAAGCAGACCATTGAGATGCTTAAAAACCAAGGCAATCAACAGCAAGAGAAACCTATGGATCTATTAGATCTTAAGGATGACGACGGCTATGCAAGAGACCTTAACGCTGAAGACATCCAAAAGTTTGTCCAGGATGCAATAAAGCAAGACCGTAAACAGCAAAATGAACAGTACGAACAGCAAAGCCAGCAGCAGACACAAAAACAAATAGCTCAGCAAAAGTTTATGGAGAGTAAGTCTGACTCGGAAGAGATATTCGATTTTTACAATTCTGATAAGAACGGGATGGAAAAAAGAATGATGGCTGAGGGCATTGATTCCTCTAACATAAAAGAGGCTTATTTGTTTGTTAAAGGCGAACTGAGGGAAAAAAAATACAAAGAAAGATCAAAACCAAACGTACCACCAGTAGGCAATAACGGTTCTAATTTCTCTAATCGAGGTGGAAGCCCTGCTAAATCAGCAATGGCTCAAGCGCAAGAAAGATCAAGAGCAGGCGTCCGTAGGAACCTTGACTGGTAAAACAAAATAGGAGTTTTTTAGATGGCAATTACAACAGGTAGAAGAGGGGCAACAAATCCTTTATTTAGAGATCCAGGTATCCTTTCAGAGATTATTTTCACTGACGACGATCCTGAATCAGCAGGTTTCCTAGCTTTAGTTAGCTTGCTTGAGAAAGAACAAGTTAAAGTACCGGAGCCAAGTTGGGGGATTGAAAGTTACCTTCCTAATTCTGATACTGCTTCAGCAGGTGCCACGGCAGCAGCAAGTATGATCCCCGTGACTAACGTAGATTATTTTATTGTTGGTGACGTTTGGTTTGTAGATAGAACTGACGAGCAATTCAGAGTTACCTCCGTTGATTCTTCAGGTGGCCAAGTAGGCGTTATTAGAGGAATTGGGGCATTAAACGGTGAATCTGGAACAGCAGCAGCAGTTATTAATTCAGGTGACAATCTTTATAGGTTAGCAACAGCAGTCAACCCACAAAGATCTGGGGCGCAAACTTATAGATCCCAAGGGCTCGTACAAGTAAAACAGTACACTCAAGCTTTTAGATATGAGATCAATGTAGGTCGAGAGTCGATGAAAGAAGAGTATTTTGTTAATCGTAATGAATGGGATGCTGAATATAAAAACGCTAAAAGAGAAGCTAAAATAGCTATCCAGCGGCAATTTATGTTTGGACAAAAGTCTAAAGTAGCCGACGGTTCAGATTTTATACGTACAATGCAAGGTATATATCATACGCCTACAACATACGAAAAAGATTTTTCTGGGATTCTACATAAGAATGATTTTGATTCTTTCTTAGCAAGAGAAGCTTTTAGATGGGGCTCTAAAAATAAAGTATTGATGGCTGGTGACGGTTTGATTCAATCAATCAACCAAGCAGCAGACGGATATGTTGAAATTGCTGAAGATAAATTGGCTGCCAAAGCAGGTTTTGGTTTTCAAATCAGGAACTATACTTCTCAAGCTGGGACGATCAGGATTGTAGAAGACAGATCATTATCTGAGACTAGACCTTATGATGGGGTTGTAGTAGATATGAACCAAGTCAAATATCAACATTTTTCCAATAAAGGGATCATGGATGATTTGCACGTTGTGGATAATTCACAAGATAAAGATGCGACAGACAAGGCTTCTTATATTTATGGCCAAGTTGGACTAAACTGGGGTGACGAAAAAACTCACGCTAGAATTAAAAACGCAGACAAAGGCGCACGAGGATCTTCTATCTCTTAATTGAGATAGGGTTCCTACCCCTTATTTAAACATTTTTAGGACAAAAACATGAGTGTACGATTATTCTCAGTAACAAGGAACCATTCAGTAACATTCCCGAAAGAGATTTTCGGGCTTTGTGAAATTGCAGCAAAAGAATATAAAGAAACATGCAGTGAAGACGGATTCAGTCTTGACGAATACAAGAAATTGATCATCCCCTATCCTCCTATCTATTTTGCAGAGAATACAGCTGAAGTAGCTTCTAGCGAAGAAGAGGCGACACAAGAAATGCCATGGACTTTAGCTATGATAGAAAAGACTAAAGCATTTAAAGAGAGGAGGATTAGAGGCCAGACAAAAGAGCAGAAAGACACTGTCAGGAGGGAATCAGGTAAAGAGCTCTACGAAAAGCCAGAAGACTTTGAAGCGAAGTACAAAGTTCATAAATCCGTATTTGACGCACTTGATAAGCCTTTTAAAGCTCAGACTAGAGAAGAGTGTGATGAATTCGTCCATAAATTGGGGAAAGTGATTAACTCTTATAATATTGTAAATATTGCACTTCCTGAGTATAAGAAAAATGTCCCTAAGTTCGTTAAAAATATTGACATAAAAAGGCAACAAATCGTGCTTCTAATCGAAGACTTATTTGAGAAAGATAAATGAGAGACGAGTCAATTTTAGATTCTTTTAGATACTATTCGGGGGCTCACAATCACGCTCGTTATAGTGAGATAAATCAAAGCTATAGAGGAGTTCTTAAAAAGACTTCCTTGTGGAACCAAAAGATTTCTGAAGTTGGGTTGTTATCAACGGTAATAGGGCAAGGTGAATATTTAGTAGATTTTAGTTCTTTTAGGTCTTCCACCCCTGATAGAGCTTATATTAAAGAATCTGCTTCTGAGGTGTATTATGAAATGCAAGAAGTAGGTGGTCAAATATTTGAACAAAATAGGCCGTCAACCGACACTGGCGTTATAACTTCTGCATATTACGACTCGCCAATTCTTTACAAATTAACAGGTGACACCACATATAATTTCAGCTTAACCCCTAGGCCAGACAAGGTTTATACTATCAGGTTTGATGGGGTAGCTAAGATTATTGATTTAGATAAAGGGGTGATACCAATTACACCAGAGAACTATGACGAAGCGTTAGCAATAAAAGCAGCAAGTATTTACTTAAAGCAAAAAGGAGATGCTACACAGCAGGATTTGAATAAGTCAGCAGCATTAAGAGAAGAAGCAGATAATGAATTAAAATCGCTTTACATAGATTTTAATAAAAATAGGATGACTGATTTAAACTGGGCTCCACAACCTATGGCTTATTAATGAAATCTCTTTCAGATTTGCAGGGTCAAGTAAGGATCTATGCCTCAGATTCCACTTACATTTTAACAAACGATAACAACCCTAAAGTTCAGGGTTTAAGTACGGCTAATAGGGTTTACCGTAAGCTATGCAATTTGGAGCAATGGCCAGAGTTAACAAGAATAGATTCATCTATTTCTACAGTGATCGGGACAAGTAGTTATAATTTCCCATCAACACCAAAATTTACCAACAACGTAGTTACAGAAATGTCGAATACTTCTGGGGAATATGATATTGTCCCAAAGGTTGAATCACATTTAGATTGGAACTATTTTGCAAAAAAAACAGATGCGTTTCCTTCCGTCTATAAGTTACAGTCAATAGGAGATCAATACACTATATACTTTGCTCCCACGCCTATAGCGGTATCGACGGTAAGGATAACAGGGGTAATTGAGCCCACTGAGTTTTCAAGCGGTGATTCAACAACTATATTTTACAGTTCTATTTTAGACGACGCTTTGGAATACCTTATCGCCTCTGAATTACTTTTTACAGATGGGGCAGAAAAAGAAGCTGCGTCCCTAATACAAAAAGCAGCTTCAATAGTCACAAGATATGTAGGCCGAGAAATAACTCCAGACGAAATCGACCCAAAAGCAAAAGAGGCTGCATAATGCTTACTTTTCAAGTTGAGCAATTCGGAGGTTTAAACGTAAATGATGAATCAGAAAAGTTACTAGGCAGGAGCCACCAGTTCACACAAAATGTAGGGTGGTTGCAGAAAGCACCAGTGGAGTGCGTTCGTTGTGAAAACATAGATTTTGATAAAAATGGTATACTAAAAAGAGCCGGAAGTACTTTAGAGTCTACAGCTGCAAGTTTATTTGCTACAGGGGAGGTTGTTATAAACGCTATTCAATACATGTCAGCGATAGGCCAAAGTATTGCGGTTATAGTGACAGACCTTAGCATCTATGTGGATCAATCTGGAAGTTTCGCACAAGTAAACGATAGCGCGAGTTCTGCTTACTCTCATGCAGATTCAGTGAGTAAATGTAGTTTTGCGGTAGTGGATGGGCACCTTTTCATAGGTCTTGATGCAGCTAACAAAATACAAGTATACAAAAACGGAGCTGACCTTGATCCAGAAATGGTTGCTGGTAATGTTTATGAAGATCCTTATGGTTCAGGCACTAACACCATAGATGGTACTTGGAGCAATGGGTATTACTTATTGTCCTCTTTCCAAGATAGGTTAATATACTCAGACGGCAACACTGTAGTTAATTATTCTAATATTCCTATAGCGACAGACGGTATATGGAAAAAGTCCACCGCTGGTTTTTATAGAGCTTCTGGCAGGATAATATCGTTAAATACATTCACACCAGATTACCAAGATTCAATACAAGAAACTTTATACATATTTACAGACCAGGGGCCACAAATAACAAATGATTTATCTCAACAAATACAAACGATAAAAGGTGGCCCAGTACCAATAAACAGTGCATCAATTATAGCTACAAAAGCATGGTTGATGATGCTAACGAATGATAGAAGGATAGTAGCAATAAATAGGAATATATATATTGATATAGGAAGAAGGTTCAACAAATTTAACGGGGCTAGCGATATTGAGAAATTCAACATATCATCGGCAGGAAATGTTTCATTCGCTTTTTACAATAGGATGAAAGAACAAGTTTATTTCTTTGTGCCTTCGAGTTCATCCAGTACAAACAAAGATGCTTTCATGATAGATATGGTCTTGGGGGAACCTAAACAAGGGGAACCACAAGACTCATACGAGAGGAGGTTGAGGCTTTCAAATTGGGGTATTAATAGTCCATCTACAAATGACTTCTATTCTTCAATGGTGTTTAGGAATAATAACGTAGTGGGTGTTACTTTAGATGGGGAACTTTACACATTCCTAAATGGTAAAAACGACATGTCATCTATCCCTATAAACGCAGTATACGAAACCTTAGATTTTAGGGCTGGGCTACCATCAACTAGGAAGCTTTTTAAAATAATGAAACTTAGGGGTAGGTTTATCTCAAACTACAACGTCGATGTGACATATAATTTCGACAACGTGGTTACAGGCGAGGTTTTCACTACTTACGGCAGCGACCTTTATGGTAATTTTAAGTACGGTAAAGTTTCAACAGTAAGCTATTCGTCCCCTGATATAACTAGCGTATACGGTACTTTCTTATACGGGGCGCAAACATATGCAACGGATTTTATAGCGAAAGGGAAAGATAGGATAAACTTAAAAGGTGAGACTTTCAGTATGAAACTCGCTAATTCCAAATTAAACGAAACTTTTTCATTTAGATCAATAAATATTGATTACATGGTTTTAAATAGTGAGATATAAATTATGCCCGATTCAATTTCATCAATTGCTGATTTAGCGGACAGAGCTACACTTGTAAATCTACAAGACACCGTAGATGCTACGGAACACAACACTACTAGAACTGCGACACAAAATGCAGTCAATTTACTCCATGATATTGTTCAAGAGCAAGATAACAATTATTCAGGGACTACAGCCCCTACTTTAAAATCTCAAGGTAAGGTATTCAACAATACAAATAATACTCCATCTACGATGGAATTTTATAACGACGGGGCAGCCACCTCGGAAGTCATAACAAGTAATACCGCAACTGCGACGCTTACAAATAAAACATATACAAACCCGACTTTCTCTCCTGCGGGAGCAAAAGGCTATTTAAGTTTGGGGAGAGATCTAAACCTTAAAATTATAAACAACGCAACAAATCCTACCTATCAGATAGATGTTTCTTTTGAATACTTAACTCTATACTCAGACGCTGGGCTAGCTTGTGTAGAAAGTCAAACTACAGCGGCAGTTTATGATTTAGCTACAGGTCTTGACTCAGGTGGAGAAAGAGCGGAGGACGCTACAGCAGAAGGGTCAGCAAGCGAGCAAGCTAATAAATGGTATTATGTTTTTATCTATTCAAACGGAGCAGGTACTTTAGGTGCTGTTTTATCAACAAACGATGATTGGTCTGATATAGCTGCCGGAGATAAGCCTAGTGGGTCAACTTATTATAGGCGGGTCGGAGTAATTAGGAACGACAATAGCTCAGATCTATTATTATTTCATCAAATTAATGATTTAGTTGGTATTGAAAATGGCCCAGGATCAGCTTTTAATATTGGCTCGGTAACTTCCACTCTTACTTGGCTATCAGTGGATATTTCTTCTCTGGTTCCCAAAAAAATAATAGGAATATCGGGTTGGTTTTATAAGACTACGAGCGGGTATGGATGGATTTCACCAGTAAATACGTTGGCACCTACCACGAGCTATATTCAGCCTGGTGGATCTGGCTTTAGGTCTGCAGGGGGTTCAAATGTTTTCCCTTATTTTTGCGAAATAATAGAAGAACAGGTCGTTTATATAGCTAACGATGGCGGTGGATCTGTCTCAGCAGGGGTAAGCGGGTTTAAATTATTACTATGACACAAAATAAAATTATAAAATAGTTTGTTATGAAAGCGAAATTAAAATTTGAAGAAAACGGTAAGTGTGTTGGGTGTTTAGTCGGGACTAATGACGCTTCATTTACAGAAATGGACGTAGTTTCATTAAATGCAGATGACAACCACAAAGAGCCGTACAAGTCGCAATTTAGATATTCTAAAATAAAAGAAAAACAAAAAGAAATCATAGCAGGCTATAGTTATATCCCAGGACTTTCTGTAGGACATCAACAAGATACCGCTTGGAAGAATTGGATTGAATCTGTCATAGTGTTTCATGCTCAATACGAAAACATAGAAATAAACGAAGATCTCATAACATTTCCAGAAGATCCTAATGGGGATAGTGAGGTCGTAGATTTTAGGTAAATATGAAAAGTCTAGTCATCCTTTTTGCTTCAGCGGTATTTTTATTTTCATGTGCGGAGGACTCGAACACGGAGGGTATTTCAAGCGGTTCTGGTGAAGAAGAATCAGCAAGCAAAGTAAGCCTTCTAGCTCAAGAAATATCTATAAATTCAAATTTAGGGGCTGCGAAATATTTAGTTAAGACTAGCACTGAAAGTTCTAGCATTAACACCCTAACTGTAAACTCAGTATCATCTGATAGCTCTTCTGGTTTTGTTTACGCTTTAAATACAAATGACCAATTAATACCTCTGTTTAATCCATTTAGTACTGGTTTTTTGACCGACATTGATTCTAGTGGCGACAAGAAAATATATACTGGAGAATTTACCGTTTCAGCTAATTCTAGCAATTCTTTGATTAGTAGAGTGGAAGGAGATGTGACTTGTATATTGATTTTCGAAAGCGGTGATAATTATAAATGTTTAGTCATAAAACAGGATGCAGTTAAGTCTGCGAGAGCCTCTTTTTATAAAGACGGGGCATTAATTTTTATCGGCATCAACGGAGAAAGCGAAAAAGAACTTTATGTTTATGATTTAATCAATGATTTTTCTAGAATACCATCTTTTAAGACGAATGGGTCATGCGGCCCAAAATCAGATTGTTTTGGAGAAGAAGAAGGAGTTTATTCATTCGACGGGGATGTTGTAGATTCTTATTCAAGTGGCGATTTCTCTTCTTTCTTAATGTCAGGCACGTCTAGTAAAGAGATGGCTACTATCCGCAAAGTAGGAGAAGACTACCAAATAAAAGTAGATAAAGTAAGCTCTGAGTCAGTGATATCATTAGAAGGAGATACAATATACATGTCTGATGGAAGTTTGCGCCAAGGGTGGGATAAATCAGTATTGTACAGTGAAAGCTCAAACAACAGGACTATATCAAACGAGTCTATGCTGGTTGATAAGAAAGAGGGCGGGTTCTCATTCTTTTACCAAAATAATTATACGCATCAAAATTTCAACATTGCTTCTATTTTCTACCTAAAACCAAAACGTAGCGACCTTCCAGAAAGTTACCCTGATTTTACTCTGGAAAGAATTAATTGTTGTTTAGCAAAAAAAATAGACGACACATTAACTGGTGGAAGTATTCAGGAAATTGCATGGACTAAAGCAGCAGGATATAAAGAGTATGTGCTTGCTTATGGGGACACCGTATCCTCTGACTATGCAGAATATAGTAATTTGAGAGTCAATATAGGCAAAGCCATTATACTTATTAACGGTAAAGATTCAACGACTGACGGTAATGGGAACTTGGAGATGAAAGAGGTCGTACTTTATGATTTCGGAGACACTCAATCTGCAATGGATAACTTAATAATTCCTTTAAGTTTTGACACAGTAACAAATATTACAAATTACGTTAATGGGTTTAAAGTGGTGGGCTCGGTTCATTCAACTAACAGAACAATTTATTACAATCCCGCTACAAACAACATAGAAACACCAATTACTAGCGACCAGCAATCGTTTACAATTAAAGAGAGATTATAATGGGAATGTTTGGAGGAGGTTCAATCGATACTTCTAGAGTTGTGGAAGCGGCTGCATCATTCGATGATGGTGGTGGTGGTGGTGGTGGTGGTGGTGGAGACGAATTAGACCTAGCAGCTTTTAAAGCCAAACTAGCAGAAATAAACCCCCAATTCTTCAACGCAAATTTTGGGTCAGATAAGATGGGTGGTATAGCCCAGTTATTAGAAAATAGAGGTCGCGGTATAGAAGGCTATGATCCAGCGTTTGATAAATTCCGTGAGTCTCAATTCAACGTATTCGAAGAAGGAGCTACGGGTGAACGTCAGAATGCAGCTTCAAACTTACAAAGGATGGGTCTTGGCAATTCATCAACAAGCATAGACCAGTTAGGTGGAGTAGACCGTAGGCTTAATCTGCAAAGAAACTCTCTTAATTCTCAATTAGGGATGCAACAGATGGGAAGGCAAGATCAAGCATTGCAAAGTTCTCTAGGCGCATTTGGGCAATCAGCAGCAGCTAAAGATATGGAATTAAATGCTAGAACAGCAGGGCTTGAAAACTTGCTAGCAATTCCATCATTACAAGTTTCACAACAAGCTGCTATTAACGCAGGTAAAATGCCTCCACCAGAAGAAAAAGGGTTATTAGGTAGCATGTTCGGGGGGCTTTTCTAATGCCAAGACCAGTAAATACCGGAAGGTTACAATCAGCATTTGGTCAGTTAGGACAAGCTAACTCTTTACAAACAAACAGGCTACTTCAACAAAGAGAATCTGATAGACAAGACAAGGCTTCTACAGGAGCTTTGATCGGAGGTATTATAGGATCTAAATTTGGACCAGCGGGAGCAGCAGCAGGATCAGCAATAGGTTCTAAGATAGCAGGGGGTAGAGTAAGCCAAGGTCAAGCAGCAAATGTAGGGGTGGCGTTAGCACAAGCGAATCAAGAAACACCAGAAGAGCGACAACAAAACGCAGCATTAGAGCTACAGCAAGCAGGCCAAGGGCAACAGCAAATGCAGCAAGATTTTGATACTGCATTTCAGCCAGTGTCTACAGATCCACAGCAGGTAGCGAATGAGCAAGGGCAGCCTAAACCGTTTATCCCGTTTAAGGATGAGCCACAAGTTCCATTAGCTCCATTACCAGATGGATCTCAGCCAGCGTTTGAGCAAGCTTTTCAATCTACGCAGGGAGTGCCAGAAATGGTTTTCCCAAATCAACAAGGTATAAATGAAACATCTGCACCAGTACCAGTACCTACAGAAGGCCAAGTTCAACAAGCTCGTGCTATGGATGTGCAAGGCCGAGGTTCAGCGCTAAACGTTGCCCAACCAGGCAGTAGATCTTTGGATACCCAGAGTGGCGGGGCTTTACAGAATTTCATGAACAACCAGCAAAACCAGTTGGTTCAAGGTAGACAGTTGTTGAATCAGCCAGGTCTTTCACCAGATGCGTTTTCTTTGCAAAAATCTAGGGTTGATAAGATGCAAGGTGAAGCTGACAGGACTCAGCAGCAAGCAGCATTTTTAAGGGAGAAGCAACGGGGGTCTGAAAGGTTAGCTATCGGCAAGATAGTAGCAGATAAAAAAGGATTGAGCCAAAAGGATGTAGAAGCTCTTGAGGTTTCTGCTAATTTAAAAGGATTGGGCTTACTTTACGAAGGACAAAGTGAAAAAATAGCAGACAAGATAATCTCTTCAGTTAAAAAAGGAAGGACTGATGCTATATCTTTTATGACGCAAATTAAAACAGACCCATTAATAAGAAGGCATGGGATAGTTAAAGATAACTTTGATAAAATGAAAGCAATCATAGCTGGGAACCCAAGCAAAGGGACTCCTGGGGGTGACGTCTCATTGGTATATCAATTAATGAAAATTAACGATCCTGGGTCAACAGTTATGCAAGGGGAACAAGCTACAGCTAAAAACGCTGGGGGGGCTTTTGATAAATACGGTAATATCTACAATCGGCTTATGGGGGGTGGTTCTCTTTCTAAAACTCAAAGAGCTGATTTCCTTAAGACTGCAAAAAAATTAACATTATCTTCTGAAGCTGAATATGACAGAAGGATGAATGGGTACAGGAAATCTGCTAAGTCTATAGGGGTTCCTATTGATGTTATAATGGATCTAGGAAGAGTAGATAACTCTTTTGTTAGGGGGGATAATAATTTCAATATAAAAAATTACCCAAAATCGCAGAGGGCAGAAATAAATAAAAACTTATCACTAATCGGGTCAAAAAGCAGATCCGGGAAAGTTATTACCAGAGAAATGATAGAAGCAGCAATTAGGAAAAAATACGGTAAATAATGGCTGATGAAAGAGACATATTAGATATTCTTGATGACCCTGAAATATCAGGCGAAGAAGTTCAAGCAGAGCCTATAAACATACCGGCTAATAATGAGCCCGACAACCTTTTGAATGAAGTAGATAAGTTTATAACTACCCCAAAGAAAAGGGTGGAGTCATTAAATTTGCCGGAGATGAAGTTAAAAGACGTCGCAATGCAAACGGAAGATGACGTACTTGATTACAATGATGAAAATATAGACTTTGAGTCCGGAGCGCCTTTAAGCGAAAGAACTTTAGTAGGGAATGCACCAAACACAGAAAGTAAGCTAAAAACATTATTAAAACTCCACCCAGACGCTACCCCGTATCAAGAGAACGATGGTAGTATAAACTACTTATTCACTAATCCTGAAACAGGAAAGAAAACAGTTTTCAATCCCGATGGGATGGATTTAGGGGACGCGGCAGAATATGGAAGAGCGGCAACTCAGATGATAAGCGGTTATGCAACGGGTGCGCTTTCTAGCCCAACGGGGCCTTTTGCGATACCGATAGGTATAGGCGCATCCCTAATCAGCGGTCAATTATATGACCAAGCCCTTAAGTTTTTCGGGCAAGAAGACACTCGAACAACTACCCAAAAAGCTATTGATGCCGGTGTTGAAGGGTTGACTGAAGCGGCTTTTATGGGGGCTGGAGCAGGTCTTGGTAAAATATTAAAAGGCGGGACTAGGAAGGTTTTAACCAAAAACACAGAGTTCGCGGACAATACATTAAAAGCGTTTGATGAATTAGGCATCCCTATAGAGGGAGCAGGCGGGGCTATTACAGGTAGTAGACCTTTATCTGGTTTATCTGACGTCTCTTCAAACCTTCCTTTATCATCAAGCATGATGAGAAAGTCCTTAGAGAAAACTATCGATGGCTTAGATTTATCATTCCAAAGGACTACCAGGAATGTTGGCAAGATCTTTCCTAATAAAGAAGCGGCTGGTAGAGAAATAGCTAAAGGCTTTAACGGGTTTATCGACAAAACCTCCGCCAAAGCTTCTAAGCTATATGAAGAGATACCGATTAAAAACAACTCAGTTGTTGAGGCAAGTAGTTTTAAAAAGGCCCTAGAAGCGCCATTAAAAGAATTCGCCGAGGGGTCCGCAATTAGCGCGTCTGAAATAGGTGAGACTTTAGTAAACAGTGATTTTAAAAAATGGATTGGAGCTCTATCAAAAAGCGAGGGTAAGCTTACATGGGGCCAAATAAAACAGTTAAGATCATCGATAGGTGACAAGCTAGATAACTCTTTTGTAGATACTTCAGCGACAAAGAAGACTCTTTCAAAGTTATACGCTTCTCTTAGTGATGACATGGAAAAACATGCTATAATTAATAACGCTTTCAATAAATATTCTAGGGCAAACCAATTCTATGCGGCTAAATCAAAAAGGCAGGCTATGATGAATAAGATCGCAAGCTCAGATGAAGTTGAAGACGCTTTTGGCTTACTTTTCTCCAAGGCTAAAAATGGGACTACAAAGATCAGAGCCGCTAGGAAGTCAATCCCAACAGATATATGGAAAGATATCGTAGCCACAAAGCTAAGGGATATGGGGCAAGCGACAGGGGCTGAAGTAGGTAGAGACGGGTTTCAGTTCTCTATAAAAAACTTCACTAAAAACTGGGGCAACCTTTCCGGGGAAGCTAAAAAAGAACTATTTACAGGGATTAGTGATCCTGTGAGAAAAGAATTGGACAATTTACTGGTGGTCCAACGTTCTATAAAAGACGCGAATTCAATGCAAAATTTTAGCAATACGGCGAACTCAAATTTTCTAGGTAATATGATTATGGGGGGAGTTTTCGGCCAGACAGTTTACACGAACCCAACAATAGGGGGATTTGCTCAGGCTGCCGCAAAGCTAGCTTTGCCTCCTGCAGTGACAAAAGTTTTTTTAACAAACCCTAAGTTCATTAGGTTCCTAGCCACCGGGGCTAAAATAGAGCCCGCTAATTTCAAAGGCATCGCCGCCCATTTAAGTCGCCTGCCCTCAGTTTTAAATAGAGGAGAGGAATCTGCGGGCAAACAATTTATTGAGTATATAAAAAAGAATTTTATGCCTAAGAAGCAAGAAGAGATCAAGATAGATTTACCTTCAGGCTCAGGGCGAAGGATAAAAAAATAAGAGTGATAATAGAAGCGAAAGGCAAAGAGGTAGGCCCAACCAGAAGCAGAAATGTTAGGCGTAAGAGGATAGACAAAAATAAAGAAAGCAAGTTATATATAAAAATCAAATCAGTTATAATTTTTAGGTTAAAAAATGAGATATATATTATTATTAATAATCTGTTTCTTTATGTCTTCGGATGCTTTCGCTTGGTGTGTAGTTGGGAGAGGCACAACTTGTGATAAATCCAAGAAGAGAGATAGGTCTTCAGGGCAAATTAATAACAACTATTTCGGCATTGAGGGGTCAGGTGGGACTAGAAACCCTGACGGTGGTCATCTAAGGAAGCAAGATGCTGGGGACAAGTCTAAAAACCAAGGGTACTCAGACTATAAAAAGCATTTTATTTACTATGCTTACGAAGTTTATAGCGCGCCTCATCAAGAGGGGTTTCATAAATCTTCAGACACAAACAATAAGTCGATCGCTTACGAGTTTGCTTTTAATCCTTTTATCTCTTTCAAAGCACAAAGGACAGAATTGTTTTATTCTGGGCTATCGGGTGATTCTGAAATGAAACAAGAACATTTAATCGCTTTATTGAATCTTAGGGTGTATTTGCTTGAAGATTTCGTTGTAAGGGCAGGCTTGGGTATAGGTAGATCTAAAATAGACGCTTCAGGGGCTTCAGACGATCGTTATAACTTCGACGAGGAAGGATCAACTGAAGTCGTTCAGTTTTCAGCAAATTATATCTTCGGGGACGAAAATACTTTTGTAGGTATTAGTACAACAACTATACAAGGAATTAGCGGAGAAAGGAATCTAGGGTCTAGTTCGTACGGCTTAAACGCTGGGATAGGGTTTTAATGATTAGATTAATATTCAGCACAACAAAAATGTTTGTGATCTTCTCAGTGTTGTTTTACTTGTGGAACGAATATATGCCAGGGACAACGCCAATGGACTTTCTCGACTATATAATCACTTACTTAATAGGTTAATATGTTTAAAATATTTGGAATTTTACTCGCGAGTGTTTCTTGCTTTTTTTTTGTCTCATGCTCTTCCTCAGAATCGGAACCAGAGAAGAAGATGAGCACTTATCAGAAGTTTAAATGTAAGATGTTAAAATCTAACGACGACTGTGACTAACTGTTACTTGTAATAAGAAATAAGCAAAGCAGCCATAACACCGGCTGTAATCACACCGCAAAACCCCGCAAAATAGACTTTAATTTTTTCTTGGGGGTCAAGCATGCCGTTATTATCAAACGTATCCTTACCAAGTATTTTTTGGCCTATGAATACCATAAATACAATAGCGGTGATACAAGCGCCAATTAATTGGTAATTTTGCTTTAACCAGATAAAAACCCAAGTTTTAAAAATGTATTCAATCATAATTTATTAAGGGAAGTCGTATTCTTCTTTGTTAATTTCATTAGCTTCATTTGAAGAAAATATCCAATAGTAAACACCGAATGTGATAGATAGCGCTACGAAAACATTAAAGCCACCTTCTACATATAAAGGTAACTTACACCTAGTCCCAAGGCCTCCAATATATCTCATATAAAGACCGATACCTTCAGATGTAACCATATGAGTGATAGCCCCAGCCGCAAATAGCTTTAAGAAGTTCATCATTCTTACGTCGATTAAACCAATCAGAATTAAACTATTAAAAATAATTTGAGCTATAGACCTGAGATCAATTACAGTATCAATACAGTTTTCTTGATATGAAGCTATTATTGCGGAGTTAATCATGACAAGCAATATAGCATTCCTGGTATTTATAAAGTCTTTGAATTTATTATGGAACCATACTTGTGCTCTTCTTAAGAAACCAATCATACTAGTAAGGGAGTTCTATTATACACCTAAACCCGATATTGAAATTATAATCAGAGTCTTCATCTAGGTAAACCCCTTCTAAAGCGTAAGACTCACTTAAAAATGATTCTGGTTTCTTAACTCCTTTAAAATAAACATAGTAATCGTCACCGTCTTTTGGGTTTACATTATTTGTCCATTCTGGTGTTTGAATCCTTTTATTTAGTTTTGGGTCAATAACAGGGTTTACTGACCCGATTATTTTTTCATATTCAGATTTATTTAAAATCCTTGCCCCATAAGCTTCTTCACAAAATTCTTTTGCTTCTTTCACAGTGACTGGCGCAGCTATAGTTTCGCACTCATATTTGCATCCTTCAACCATATCATCAACAATTGCTACGTCTTTCATTACGGAAGTACGTTTCCCAATGTAAGTAAACTTTACGTGTAAATCTTTGCCTGATTCTTTTTTATATCGCAGCCATGAGTAATCGGTCCCAGACCCTACTTGCCAAGCTTCTTTCAAAGTTTCTACGTTACTTTCCCAATCTAATATCAATGATAACCCAGACAAGTCTCCAGAGATTAATGATGCGATACCTTTTACGAAGTTAGCATTATTGATATTGAACCATGAAAACACTGCTAGCAGTAGTAACGTAGATACAGCTTTTTTGAACCCAACGTAAATCACGCCTTGAAACTTAACTATCCACTTCTTTGCTTTATTCTCGTAAGATTTCAGAAAAGACTGTTCGTTGTTTACAAGTTTAGGTTTTGATATTTCTTTAACAGATTTTCGAACACTCATTAGTTTCTTGAAATTGTAGGGTTTTTACCTGCTTCAATAGCTAATTCTATTAATTTTTTATCCGTGCTATTTCTCGGTATTACGCTAGGGATTTCTTTAGTTAAAATCTTGACACGTTTAGGAGAAAAATTCTTTGAAAAGCTTTCAGTGTTAACTTTATTCATGAAATTTGTAGCGTCTTTATTCGGATTACTTAATTCAGCGGCAGTTGCATTATTAAGATTCCCATAATCCGAATGGAGAAAGGGGACTTCCATCTTTGTTAATAAAACTGACTTATTATTTAAAAGGATGTTTAGTTCTAAGTCATTAACTGTTAGAGGGGTTCCTTTACCTTCGACCGTCTCTTTTGCATCGAAATGAGTAGGATCAATTGCAGTGTCCATAAGCACGTCAATTATATTAACGTTTGGAGTTTCTAGTTTTGAATAAATCTGTGTTTCTTTGTAACGCCCGAACATAGCTAATAAATGGACTTCTGACTCTAAATCGGACATTGTCATATTCTCCCCAAAGAAAGATTCTAATATAGATTTTGCCTTCTTCACTCTGAACCCATATACTTTTTTAATAGTTAGAGATCTAAAAAGTCTATCTTTAGCCCCCACTTTATATGCATTAATCCACTTCTCAATCCAGAAAGTTTTAATTTCTGACACTGACATGCCAATAGACAAACAAATAGCGATTATTGATGAACCACCTGAGCCTGAAATGATGTCATATCTTTTGCTTATTCTTTCTCCAAATTCATCTTCTAGCATTTTAAGAGATTCAATTATAGAGAAACTTCTAGTATAGCCAACGTCCGGCATATAAAGAACTTGTTTCCCGTTGAACCCTTTTGGAGACATTGCCAAAGATTCTTCAACGTCCTTCTTAATGGTTGCAAGTTGTTTTTCTCTCTTAGAAATAGCAAGCCCAAACATTTCTGAAGTCGTCAAAGCTTTCTCTTTAAACTTTTCAACAAAACTAGTTCTAGGGACTGCGGGTAAATTACTTTCTTGATCCATAATTTCCATTACTATGTAGTTTCCGTCAGATTGTGCGTTGGGATGTACTCTATTGTATTCAGAACGGACAGATTCAAAACTTAAATCACAAATCTGACATTGGGTCTTGTTAGTATCTAAATGATAAGATGGGTGATGCGGCTCAACCGTTAAATCGAAATCTTTAGTCTTCAGGCTCCAGAACTTGTTGTAACTGATCATTTGACTTATAAGGTAAAGTAATTATATTTAAGAAATCTCTCATATTTGTTACTCTTAGAGTTTCAACTGAGACATAACTTTCTTTGCAATTCTGTATTTTGTTATCAATATCGTTATTCCCGTCTAAAAGTCTAGGCCGAATTATAAAACCCTTGGGCTTAGATAGCATCCTGTCAATATTTGAGATTATATTAAAAGAACCATAAGAGAATCCTTTTGTGTGAGGAGTCACGTTAATTAATTTGTAGAGTAAATCTAGGACCGACATAGGGGTTTTGCCAGAAAATGCATTTATAGCGTCAATCTCGTCATACTCAAAATAATATTTATAGCCACCGGAAGCATGGGTACACCTAATACCGTTACTTATATCGTTGATTTCCCAATGTCTTATATCTGTTAAAAGCTTGTCTTCCTGTTTAAAGAAACTCATCGGTTAATTTTAATTATATCATCTTCAGAAATTAAAAATTCATCCTCTTCATCTTCATTAATTGCCACGTCTGGGATTTTACCAGAAAACAAGTAATCGTTAACTTGAACGGTTGTCATTGATTCGATAAGTTCAGGAGTTACATTATTACTGTTATTAATTTGAGTAAGATTATTATTATGAATTTCCATGAAAGGTTTTTGATTTATCAGCCCCGCATGTTCGAACAGCATTGAAACTATTTTAGTATTTGCTGCAGCACATTTAACCTCGTCTTCATCAAGATTCATTTTTAATGCTCTATCACAAAAACTAATAGCATCGTCGTAAAGTTTGACCGCCTTAATTTTTAAAGTCTTAGTAGCATCCCCAAGAGTCTTTTCAAACCATCTATTCCATTCATCATCATTGATCCATTTTGAGATTGTAGCATAATGGATTTCATAGCCGTGGGGTTTTAATTGCTCAGCTAAAGACCTGGTTGTAACACCTGGGGTTCCAAGCCAAATCATAAAGGCTTGTCTCTTAGCGTTTTTGTAGTCTCTAGTTGAGACTCCTTTCTTCTTTTTCGGGGGTGATTCTGCTAACTGTTTTGGTCTTGCCATTAGAAATTATCCTTTCCGTATTTGCAGATCAAAATAGAATCCGACTTCCCATCATCTTTCTTCTTTTTGAAAGAATGATTAGGGAACATTTGTGAAGCATGTTCTCGGCTTAATTTCTTAGTATCTCTTTTTACACCTTTGTCTTTTACCCCAAAATAACCATTCTGCCATTTTTTGGGCTTAACATGATAAAGAGGTATACCCAGCATTACAGCCGCCATTTGCCATTGACCGCAATTTTCAGACAGGACAGACATTGAGGATTTACTAATTAATGGGATGCAATCAATTTTCTCTATCGTTACCCGAACTATGTTGTACTCAAGATGGAGATCTTTTAAAAGTTCTGCCATACCAGAGATATTTTCAGGAGTGTAGTAACAATTATATTCTGAGCAATCTTCATTAACCCAAGAAACTCCTCCACTTTTACCAGGGTCTATTCCTAGCCAAACTTTTTGTTTAGACATCTAGATCCTCCTCATCCATTCGGATTACTACAATTTTCAGTTTAGCCTTCTTATCTTTAGCTTTTATTTTGTCGTATTCATGCAAAACTTTGTCTACTTTTTTTTCAGTCCCCTTTAATATTTTATGGGTAAAAGTCGGGCCCGACTTGAATTTTGGTGGTCTAGGCATTTTAGTTATAAATTTAGTTTACTTATTAAGTGAATAAGTAATGTAACTAATAATTATAGGTTTAACAAGATGTTTTATGCTTACCTAATTCTTCTTGATGAGACTTTATGATGCTACACAAAGCTTTTACCTGAATTTAATCTCCGTTTCCGTTTCCGTTTCCGTCTCCGTCTCCGTCTCCGTTTCCTCCTCCGTACCCGTCTCCGTCTCCGTACCCGTACCCGTCTCCGTCTCCGTACCCGTCTCCGTCTCCGTCTCCGTTTCCTCCTCCGTCTCCTCCTCCGTTTCCGTTTCCGTCTCCGTCTCCGTTTCCGTCTCCGTACCCGTCTCCGTCTCCGTCTCCGTTTCCGTCTTTCTTAAGAAAGACGTCTAGTAGGCAACCTTCTTTTAAATCCATCTTTCCTCGTTACAATTCATGTATAAAATCACGTTTTGCTTTTCAAATGAAACGTCTGGGCTTTTGTCTAAAACCGTTTCGCTCAAAGGCCCTTTTTCTGCTAACTCCCCCAGACCTTTTTCTGTCCCCCACCTCCGTATTACGTTACAATTTTTAACCTGTATTTTATTTGAATCTTCAACCTCTAAGACGTCTCCAACAATTATCCAACCTCTGTTCAAAACGACTATTTGTTTTTTAGTTAAAACGATTGAATTATTGATTGATGACTCTTCGATGTATTTTTTCCCGTCTATATTAATAGTTTTCATTTCTCTCTCTAATTATCATGTTTTTAAAACCTGTTTTTTGTAGGACAGGAAACCCCGCTGCTTATTTTTCGCCATAAAGCTAGACTTTAAGACTGCCTAAAAATGTCCCGCTTTAATCTTCTATAGTGATTTCAATTTTTATTTTGTCCAGCTCGTGACCATCCATTAATTTTACCAATTTTAAAATCTTCGGGTGGTAAATAAGAGGGATTCTCAACGGCTTTGTCGGCCTGCTAATATAAACCAATCCTTTACCAGCTCTGCCGGGGACCAGCCTTTTTCTTTTCTTTTTTTCAGCCATAATTAAACTGTTTTTTCATTCAGTATTTTTTTCATTACTGCTTGCTTGTCTTTTGAGTATTTGTGTATTTCTCTAGAAAGTCTTGTCACGTCATCATTTTTATGAGCAGACCAGAATCCCATAATATTTATTAAGCCAGACCTACTAGCTTTTGCAATAACATCGTCCGCTATACCCCTTCTTTCTAACTCAGAGGTTAGAGCGCATATAGCAGAACCCAACCAATCATTTTGAGTTTTTAACTCTTTCATACAGCGGTAATCATCTTTGTTCTTTTCCTTGGATCTTAAAAGTTCTTTCCTTTGTGATTCTCGATACTCCTCTCCCCTTCCATCGTAGCACGGCATTTTAAACCTCTTAAAATAATTTATTTCGCTTATTCCTTATACGTTACAAAGAAAGCTGAGTCAGTCAACACTTATTTGTAACAATTAATACTTAATCTCTCCGATTATTGCGTGGCCTACTTTCATAATATAGCCGGGTCCCACGCCGTTTTTAAAAAGATAGCCCCGGTAGCAGGCTCCACTTCGTCTTTATCCAAAAACCTATTTGCGACAGCATAGTAATTAAGAGGCTTGTTAAATTGTCGGTGTGTCGGGTCAATTATTGTATTTGTGGACTCGTTGACTAGCCAGCAATGGAAAGTCTCGTTACAAAATCCAACTCGAATCTCTAGTTCTGGAAATGATATTAACATCTCTCTAACAGCTAAGTGACATTGATTTTTAGATGTTTTAGCGTCGGGATATTTTTTATCTATCCATTCTAAATATTTACTCATGATCTATTTTAACCCATTTTATTTATTCACTCGTGTTTTTAACACAAGCATGTGAATCAAAAGTCATTTTTAGTTCCCCGTTTTTGGTTTAATTTTCTCCCATAATTCCAATTTCGCTTTTAAGACATCTTCTTTAGTGACTAAAGCATGGCAATCTAACAATGTATGATTGTATTCCCATTTTCTACGACCCTTATCTTTTGAAAACACAGAAACTCTGTATTCAGGCTCTCCATCATCTCGCATAAAATGAACGAATAGTTTTATTTCGATCTTAACTTTTGATCCGTCATCTCTTTTTATTATTAATTCATGCTTCATTTTTAACCCCCAAAGCTTTCTTAAGTTTATCCTTATCACCGTCTGCTGTGTAAGCAATCGCCATATTTCGAGTAAAATCTTTCTCTTCTTTAATTTCTAATCTTACTTGCTGAGCAATTTCTTTGTTTTCTGGAATTCCAATGAACATGATTCGAGGCTCGTACATTAATTTAAAACGGGGATCGGTTGTATTTATGTAATTCTTTTTCTCGACTCTCATTTTTGACACAACGCAATATTCTTTGATGAAATCTTTTTTGATCCACTTAAAATTATCTTCTCCATTTTTATCAATTAAAGGAGTTTTTGAAAGTAGTCCCCAGCCGCCGATTGCTTCTATCGCTGCAGGGGTATTTGAGTCGTCAAAATAAATTATTTCATAAACACCACACCGATTTAGGGCTTTTAAAACGTTAATCCACGCGTTCCCTGCGAGTTCTTCAACTGTTAAGTTACTTTCACCGCCTCCGATTCTCAAATTCCTAGATTCGCGGCAAAGACCCAAGACAATTCCTGGTGGGATTTTGAATCGGTCTCTTAATTTGGGATCTTCACCCAATTTTCTTAAGCAGTATCCGTAATCCTCTTTCTCAAAGAAAACTGAAGCTTTCACGAAATCAAGCGATGTTTCTTCGTCAAATTCGATAAAATAGAGTCTTTTTAATCGACTTGTGAATTCCAAGAATTCTTCTTTTTTAGAGATCATTTAAACCCTCATCTTCAAGATGAATTCTTATTTCATGTTTAAATATAAAATTTTCTATATCTTTTGATTTCATTAAATCTTTGCTAATCACGACTAAATATTCATAATTTTTACTGCATGTAAAAAGACACGTTAGTTTGCTCTCATTTAAGTGATCTCTGTATATGTTAAGCCATTGCAATTTGCCGAATCCTAGACCCGTATCAAGTTCTTTATCGTAATATTTCATTAAAACTTTGGAGCATTCTCGAATGAATTTTTTTTCTTTTATTTTTTCGAACATCAATTCAACCTCAAATCTTCGCTTTCTTGATTTTTAAAAACCTCGTCAAAAATAGCGGAGGTTTTGTTGTTATACTCCTTCACGTTTCTATCTAGCTTTTCCTTACTACTTTCTAATCCTCGTTCGTTTTTAACAACATTAACCGGTTTTGATTTTATTTCTAAAAGTGCCTGGTGATTCTCAGATCCGTTTTTCCATTCTTCGATGTGGTTTTTGCTTATAGAGAGGAAACTTGTTAAATGTTTGAATCCATATCCTCTAATCGCGCAGTCTTGAACGTAGTTGTGAACCGATTGTTTAATCTCTTCGATTTTATATTTCTTCAGGTTTTTAAGAAAAAGGTTTTTGGCTTCTGATTTACTGCCAGCCGGTTTTCCTGATTTCTTGTACTCATCGAAAAAGTATCTCCACGTGGATCCAAAGTCTTTTTCCAGTTGTTCGGAATTTCCTAACAACTCACAAGAAATCTTTGATTTCGTCTCGACCATTTTCCTAGTGTCGGGGATATGGTTTTCATCATTTTCTTTTTTGTATGTTTTTTTAATATTATTACTTGTTTTATTAATTGTTTTATTATGTATGCAATTTATTTCACCCCCCCATGAAACATCTTTCACCCCCCCATGAAATTTATTTCGCAGGTCTTCTTTTGAATTCTCA
>Ga0136601_1000091_pt1 | contig 44566 bp, 40 predicted proteins | sample AntRauMFilla2699_FD_181020 | JGI IMG/M metagenome (GOLD analysis project Ga0136601, IMG submission 181020) | Saline lake microbial communities from Rauer Islands, Antarctica - Metagenome Filla 2 #699 | ecosystem: Environmental > Aquatic > Non-marine Saline and Alkaline > Saline | place...
AAGACCTGTTGGGGGTGGGATTTTACAGGGGTATGAAAAAGTTTATGGTGTTAATTTAATTGATTATTATTTAGATATCTTAGAGCACATTCCAGTTAAAAATAAACTAAATGATGAAGATTTAAAAGTGGTTATGCATAAAAGCATCTTCCCAGATATTACAAAGAAATCTATTCTAAAAAAGAATCCTAATTTTAATTTTATCAAGGATTTAAAATATGTATGGGATTTTTTAAATTTTTCTAAAAAAGATCAAGTATTATTAGTTCGCCCAGACACACCCTCACAACTAGGGTATTATGCTATCGAAGCAAGTAGTCACAAAAAAATTTTTGAAAGATCTAGATTTATAGATTCTCAGATTAGATATAAATCTCAGTTATATAATGAAAATTTTAAATAAATTTACTGTGATATAATTAATTCATGAATTTAAGTAAAAATGATATAGAGAAAATGTCTTATACAGATTTTGTAGGCTTAATAAATCAATGGAATGTTCCGCCTGGATCATATGATACATTAAATCGATGGTGCCTTTATTCTAATCTTTCGAGTAAATCTGAATTGTTGGAAATAGCTTGTACTACAGGTTTTAGTTCAAGAGAGTTAAGTATTATTTCTGGCTGTAGTTCGTTGGGAATAGATATTTCAGAATCTTCTATAAAAAGCGCAAAGAATTCAGCAAATAAGATAGCAGAATCAGGGTTGTTAGCTTATGAGGTTGCTGATGCTGTTAGTTATAAATCAGATAAAATATTTACCCACATCGTTATTGGGGCTAGTTTAGGTTTTTTCAATGAGCCACAAGAGCTTTTAAATAATATTAAATTAATTATGAAAGATAATGGTTATTTACTGGCTTCTCCTTTCTATGTTACTAAAGAAATACCTCAGTCTCTTATTGAGAAGGCAAAAAATATTTTTGATATAACAATCACAACTCAAGTCTACAAGGATATTATGTCGATGTATAAAGATTTTGAGATACATTACTCTGAGAAAAAGACAATAGATAAAGAAACAGATGATGAGCTACATCATTATTGTTCATCTGTAATTAACTCTTTCAAGGAGAATAATCCTCGTTTATCGGAAGATATATATAAGGCTTGTTATGACAGATTGATGGATATAAAAATTATGTCTAATGAATTACGTCCTTTTCAGAATTATGTAGTTTTAGTGCTTAGACATGTAAAGGATAGAGATACAAAAAGATTTATCGAATTATTTTAAAATTACTATGATTTTAACAGGATCAAAAATTAAAAAATCCATTAAAGATAAAAGCATTTATATTCATCCTTTTTCTGATTCTATGGTTAATCCCAATAGTTATAATTATCATTTAGGTGAAAAAATTAAAGTATATAAAGGTCATGAAAAGGAACGAGCAATTTTTGAGGAGATAGTTATTCCCCAAGAAGGAATGGTTCTTGAGCCTCACATGCTTTATCTTGCAAGCACCATGGAACATATAGGTAGTGATATTTATGCGATGTCTTTGATTGGTAAGAGCTCGTTGGGAAGATTAGGCTTATTCCTCCAGGTCTCAGCAAACCTTGGCCATACAGGTAGTTCGCATCGGTGGACACTGGAGTTAGTAGCGGCAAAAAAGATTAAAATTTTTCCCAAGATGTTAATAGGTCAAGTCTCTTTTTGGATTAATACAGGTAAAATAGAAAAAAATAAAGGTACATTCGCAAATTTTTCAACAATAAGAGAATCAATATAGTCATATGATTTTAACGAAGAATAAAATTAAAAAAAGTGTTAAAAATGGTGATATCAAAATCACCCCTTTTGATACTAATAATCTATCTACAAATTCGTATGATTTACGTTTAGGAGATACCTTGTTGGTTTACGAAGAAGATGTGCTTGATCCTACTAAAAATAACCGCTTTAGAACTATTACCATACCAAAAGAGGGCATTACCCTTGAAAAAGGTTCTTTTCATTTAGGTTCAAGTTATGAAATAATTGGTTCTAATAAATTTGTTCCGATTATTCATGCTAAATCTGGCATTGCTAGGATGGGTTTATTTGTACATTGCACTGCTGATCTTATAGATATCGGTTCGTTTGGTAATGTGACATTTCAGTTATATTCAACTCTGCCAATAAAGGTATATCCAGGTATGCTAATCGGTCAAGTTACTTTTTGGGTTCCAAGTGGAGACATTAATTTATATTCTGGAAAATATCAGGGTAGTGAGGGTCCACAAGCATCAAAATCTTATATTGATTAAGTAATCTAAATATTTAAAGTTACATTGTACTATAATGTAAAAAACATCGGACCTGTGTCACTTTTGTCACTTTTTGCTTCTGCTCAAGGTGGGTCAAAAGCTTTTGAAAATAGTACTAAAATTGCCTTGCAGGGTAATAAACAAAAAGGTTCTAACTCGAGACGGTGAGCAAATAAAAAATACCCTTATTCATAAGGGTATTTTTTATTCAAATTCTATATTATTTAAATAAAATAAAGACATTCTGTTTGAAAATAAACAACCCATCCTGTATACTATTCACATATGAAACTACTTAAAAAAGAAAAAGGTTTTACCCTTATTGAACTCCTTGTAGTAGTAGCTATTATTGGAATATTAGCGACGGTGGTTTTGTCGAGTTTGTCTTCTGCTAAGGTTAGAGCACAAGACGCACAACGTAAATCAGACTTAAACCAGATTAGAACGGCTATTACTTCTTACGCCATTGATAATAATCTTCCCTTTAACTTAGAAAATAGTGGTTGTGGTAGCGGCGGGAATGCCCGTGGTTGGTATGATCAGGACTACGGTGCCACTAATGGTTCAATTCAGGATTGTCTTGTTGATGGAGGACATCTCTCTCTTGAAATAAATGACCCACTAAGAAATCAATCTTTTTCCAATAGTGATGCATCTAGATACATGGTGTATCCCTGTAATGGTAATTTAATAATAATGGCTAATTTAAAATCTAAGCCGAATCCAGCTCCAAATACTGTTTGTGGTAATTATGATACTAGTTACGGTATGGATTATTTTGTTGAAATAAATTAAACACATTCGAATGTTCTTAATATAAATAATACCGTCGAACTTCATCAAAGGTTCGGAGCAAATTTTAACCCGTATTTTAAGCTCCATAAAAAGTCTTTTATCTATAGGGGTTTTTTTGCATCAATTATTAAATAATATATTTACTTTTATATTATTTAATGTATAAATAGAGAGAATATATTTAAATTAAAAACATGACAGTAGATATAAACCACCTGAATAAGATTTCAACTAAAACAAGCAACTTTCCAAAAAATTTCTTTATTGATAGTGAGGGTATCGTTTTTATAGGTAAAAACGATTTAAGATTAGATACTCTACCGAGTATCTATATACCTAAGTTTAGAAATGCTGGAAATAAAAAATTAGGAACCATTATTAAAGAATGGAACCCTAAAACAGACTTATATTGTCTAGTAGATCTTTCTCAAAAAGATAAAATTTGGAAAGAATTTCTAGACTCAATAACAAAATCATTAGATAGTATCGATGATTTAAACGATAAATTTATTGCTGTTTTATTGATCAATCAAAAAAATGAAATTTCAAAATCAGACTTGAAGGATTGCATTCATGCTATTCATAAATCAAAAAAAAGATGTTGGGTATACATTTGAAGAAATTGAGCATAATTTTATTACAAAGTGAGCTATCTTTTTAACTCACTTTTTTATTTTCTAAAATATTCTTTAACCTATCCTTCTCTCCTGTTGTTGGAAGTCTCTGTAGGTGTAATAAAAATTTTTCTAATAAATATTGGTTTGGTGATGACTCTATACTAATGATTAAGTGGTATAAGGCTTATCCTAGTATCATTAATTATGTACACCAAAAACTAATAAATGAATTATATACGGTTGTGATATTCTAATAAAAAATAGAACAAGCTTATTGCACTAATAAATCAAAAACTTGTTGGTAAATATTTAGATTTTTAGTAAAAAAGGTTGTCTGTATAGACTTGTTCTTTTAATTATGATGTATATTTATATCTTAAAAAACTCTATATTTAAATACTTATTTTTGTTATTATATAGGTTATGAATAATTACGAATCAATACAGTCATTACTACAGATTTCTTTACTGGGAAATAGTGTTTACGATTATCTAGGAGCAGTTGGGTTATTTATTATATTTTTGATTGTTTTTAAGATCATACAAAAAATAATCCTTGTAAAATTAGCAAAATTATCACAAAAAACGGAAACTGATATTGACGATACCGCAGTAGCTATTGTTAGGGGAATTAAACCAGGATTCTATGTTTTCTTGTCTTTGTTTCTTGCGATTCAAACTCTTAGTGTCTCTTTAGTTTTTGAGAGAACTGCGTACTGGATTCTGATAATTTGGGTGACCTATGTTGTGATACGTGCATTGCAAAAAGTTGTTGAATATATTTTTAATAAAAGAATAGATACAGAAACAGGAAATGCTGTACAGGCACTTAAAATATTAAGAAAAATTGCAAAAACCTTGCTTTGGTTTTTTGGAATATTGTTTCTTTTATCTAACCTGGGTATTAATATTACCTCAGTTTTTGCGGGTCTTGGGATAGGTGGTATTGCTGTCGCGCTTGCTCTGCAAAGCATTCTTACTGATTTATTCAGTTCCTTCGCTATCTATTTTGATAAACCTTTTGAAGTAGGAGATTTTATTGTTGTGGGAGATAAACTTGGTGTTGTTGAAAAAATAGGCATAAAAACTACACGATTGCGTGCCTTGCAGGGAGAAGAGATAGTGATTTCTAATAATGAACTTACTAACGCTCAAATACAAAATTTCAAAAAATTAATAGAAAGAAGAATAAGTTTTGGTTTTGGGGTAACCTATAGTACTTCTAATGAAAAATTGGAAAAGGTCAAAAATATTGTAGAATCAATTATTGAAAAAATAGATCTTGCACGTTTTGATCGATGTCATTTTCATCGTTTTGATGATTCAGCATTATTCTTTGAAACGGTATTTTACATAAACTCCTCTGAATATAATGTATATATGGATATCCAAGAAAAAGTTAATCTGGCATTAAAAAAATCACTCGAAGATGAAGGCGTAGAAATGGCATTTCCAACACGAACGGTACATTTAGTAAAAGAGAGTTAGTTTGTAGTATTTTTTATAATTCTGAATTTTCTTAATAAATAAATTAGTTAAATTTTTTTGTACATAGTGTAATCTCATGATTCATTAATTAATGTTTGGGTTTTAACCTTAATATATTTTTCTTCTTCTTTATGCTTATCAAGAATATTAATATTTTCTTCTTGTGTCGTTTCTTCTTTTGTTAGAGGATCTAATAGTTCAGAATCAAAATCAATCTCAAAAATTTCTATTTCTCCATTTTCAGGTTCATCAGAAAGGACTATATTTTCTTCTTTGATCTTTTTAATTCGACTTCCTAGTTTATTAAGAGCTGTTGATGTTTCAGGTCCAACAATTCCATCAATGTATTTTAATCCTGTTGCCCGTTGATATTCAGTGATACCTTCATAGGTATTTGGTCCATAAATTCCATCAATAATACCAGTACTAAATCCAAGCGAGTTCATACATCGCTGGACTTGTTCTACGTCTTTTCCTTGTTTCCCTAAGGTAATAAGTCGTGTGTAGTTAATAGAACAACTAATATCTTTTGAGGTAAAATCAATCTCAAAAATTTCTATTTCTCCATTTTCAGGTTCATCAGAAAGGACTATATTTTCTTCTTTGATCTTTTTAATTCGACTTCCTAGTTTATTAAGAGCTGTTGATGTTTCAGGTCCAACAATTCCATCAATGTATTTTAATCCTGTTGCCCGTTGATATTCAGTGATACCTTCATAGGTATTTGGTCCATAAATTCCATCAATAATACCAGTACTAAATCCAAGCGAGTTCATACATCGCTGGACTTGTTCTACGTCTTTTCCTTGTTTCCCTAAGGTAATAAGTCGTGTGTAGTTAATAGAACAACTAATATCTTTTGAGGTAAAATCAATCTCAAAAATTTCTATTTCTCCATTTTCAGGTTCATCAGAAAGGACTATATTTTCTTCTTTGATCTTTTTAATTTCGTTTTTGAAGTTGGCATTAACAAATCTGTTTAGACGGTCTTCTTCTTTACTAGAAAGATCATCAAGTATCTTTTCAAGAAAAGTTTTCTTTTCTTTACCCGTAAATTCTTTATTAATTCTGTTATAAGGATTAGTTGGTTTTCCGTTAACTTGTATTTCAAAGTGCAAGTGTGGTGCTGAGGATATAGCATTTCCACTATGACCCACTGTTCCTATTAAATCACCAGCCTCCAAAACATCTCCAGTCTTGAGACCCTCTGCAATTTTATTAAGATGGAAATAGGCAAATACTTCTTCTCCCGGATTAACGGTATATACATAATTCCCCGCAGATGCGCCAACCCCGACATTACGTACAACAGCTCGTGTTGGTGATACGACAGGCGTTCCCGTTTTAGCCATCATATCAAGACCTTCATGCCTACGCTTTCCACCCCCTCTAAGGTCTCCAAAGTTAGGACGTATATCATTCAACAAAACACTAAATAGAACAGGAACGGGAAGATTATTGATAGGATTTTTATTAAGTTTATTCACCTTGTTGGTGAATGATGCATCACGTTTCCATTGGTTGCCCCAATAAGCATCACTGAAACCTACACCTACACCCAAGCTCACAATAACGATACTCGCTAAAATATATTTTTTCATAATTTATTTTAGCATAAAATTGGATATATTTATCGAAAATAAATCAGTAATTGTTTTATTATTCCTGGTTTTGTAGAGAATAGTAATAGAATCAATCATTGAAAAAATAGATCTTGCACGTTTTGATCGATGTCATTTTCATCGTTTTGACGATTCAGCATTATTCTTTGAAACGGTATTTTACATAAACTCCTCTGAATATAATGTATATATGGATATCCAAGAAAAAGTTAATCTGGCATTAAAAAAATCACTCGAAGATGAAGGCGTAGAAATGGCATTTCCAACACGAACGGTACATTTAGTAAAAGAGAGTTAGTTTGTAGTATTTTTTATAATTCTGAATTTTCTTAATAAATAAAGGTATTTTTTTGTTATAATAATCTTATATGAATAAAATCCATGTTGAAAACCCAATTGTTGAAATAGATGGTGACGAGATGACTCGCGTTATCTGGAGTATGATCAAGGAAGAATTAATTTTTCCTTATCTAGATTTAGAGATTAAATATTATGATCTCAGTATGGTTTCTCGAGATACCACTGATGACCAGATCACTGTTGATGCAGCAAACGCAATTTTAAAATATAATGTTGGTATTAAATGTGCAACGATTACACCTGATGAGGATCGAGTAAAAGAATTTAATCTTAAAAAAATGTGGAAATCACCAAATGGAACTATTCGAAATATTCTTGGAGGGACAGTATTTCGTGAGCCTATTGTAATGGAGAATATTCCAAAATATATTCCTGGATGGAAATATCCAATATGTATTGGTAGACATGCTTTTGGTGACCAATATAAGGCAACTGATATCGTTATAGGAGGAAAGGGGCGACTAATGATGTCATTTATACCTGATGATGGATCAGCATCATCTCAATGGGAAGTCTTCAATTTCAAGGACTCTGGTGTTGCCATGGCTATGTATAATACGGATGAGTCAATCTACGGCTTTGCCCGCGCCTCAATGCAACAAGCATTAAAAAAGAATTGGCCACTATACCTCTCTACGAAAAATACTATTTTAAAATCCTATGATGGGCGATTTAAGGATATTTTTCTTGAGGTCTATGAATCAGAATTCAAGGAGCAATTTAAAGAGAGCGGAATCTTTTACGAACACCGATTAATTGATGATATGGTCGCTTATGCCATCAAGTCAGAAGGTAAATTTGTTTGGGCCTGTAAAAATTATGATGGTGATGTTCAGTCAGACGTCATAGCTCAAGGGTATGGATCACTGGGTCTCATGACTTCTGTTTTGATAACACCTGATGGAAAGACAATGGAATCTGAGGCGGCTCATGGTACCGTTACCCGACATTACCGCAAACATCAGCAAGGACAACAAACATCAACGAATCCTATAGCCTCAATCTTTGCGTGGACACGTGGATTATCACATCGCGCAAAGTTGGATAACAATATTAAACTGATAAAATTTTGTGAAGCATTAGAAAAATCCTGCATACACACTGTTGAAAATGGTTTCATGACCAAAGATTTGGCGATTCTCCTTAAAAAAGAAAGCTTAGAGGAAAAAGATTATTTAAATACTGAAAATTTTATTGATAAGGTTTCAAGTTATTTAAAAGAAGATATGCAAATACAATAATTAGGTGACTCTGTATTTCTGGTATCTAAATTTCTTGGTATACTCTTTGTATATGAATGACCGAAATGCAGAACAAATAATAAAAGTCTTACGTGAAATTAATAGAACCTTGGAGCAAGGATTAGAAAAGATTGATAGATCGCTAGATCAAATGAAAGAAGAGGTGAGAGATAATGATTAAAAAATACCTAATAGGTATTTTTTAATTTGAGATATGAAGAGCAGTACGTACAATACCTCTAAATATTATTTTGTTAATAAATGATTGTCCTCTATTGTTGCTGGTTCCATAATGAATAATAAAGATCTTTATTATTAATGAGTTCTTTGTGTGAACCTGATTCTGATAGTTTCCCGTTACGCAGTACATAAATCATATCAGCATGTTCGATGGTAGAGAGCCTGTGAGCCACTAGAATCATAATCAGTCCCGGATGCTGCTTTTTAATATCAAGAATGGTATCAGTTATTTCTTTTTCAGTAAGAGAATCAAGACTTGATGTTGCTTCATCAAAAATAAGAATATCTGGTTGACGCAAAAGGGCACGGGCAATAGCAATACGCTGCCGTTCTCCTCCAGAGAGCTTGATACCACTTTCACCGATAATAGTATCTAATCCCTTATCATTTCGATCAATAATTGTTGTAGCCTGGGCCTGCTCCAATGCCTTGAGGCATTCTGCGTCGCTGGCAGTCGGTTTTACAAACAAGAGATTTTCTCTAATAGTTCCAGCAAAGACTTGGTTTTCCTGGGGGACATAGCCAACATTATTTTTAATACTTGAGGTATTGATATTCTCACCTAGATTACCGTTATATGATATTGAACCTGACTGAGGTGTATAAAGACCAAGGAGTAATTTCAAAAATGTTGATTTACCAGAACCACTTGGTCCAGCCAGAGCAATTGTCTGACCCGAACTTATGTCCAAGGAAATATTCTCTAACGAATTATCATTTCCTTCATAACTAAAAGAGACATCATTAAAACGTATTTCACTTATTTTTTCCAATGACATATTTTTTTCTGAATCTTCTTGTTCTATTTTTTGAGAAAGTATTTTCTCTAGCTCGCCAACAGATGCTTTCGTCTCTTGATAGCTCTGGACAAGATTCGCGAATTGACCCAACGGACCAAATACAAAAAATCCATAGAACCATAATGCCAAGAATTGACCCAGACTAATTGAGCCTTGGAAAATTAATACCATTGAAACAAATATAATAAGGGTGCTGATAGTATTAACCAAGGTTCCTTGAATAAAACTTAATCGCCTAAGGATGACTACCTTTTTAATTTCAAGCTCAAGAATTTCCTCGTGAACATCATTGAGCCTTTTGATTTCTTGGTCTTCTAGACCGAGAGATTTTACCAAACCAACGTTTTGCAGGGTCTCGGTTGTTGAGGCTGCTAAATCAGCACTTTTGGCAACAATAATTTCTTGTGCTTTTTTAATGCTTCTTCCTGTCATATAAATAATACTTCCAACAAGGGGAATGGAAAGGGCAAACACCAGTCCAATCGACCAATGTACACTAAAGGCATAAATTATAACGAATGCCATCCCAATCAGTGAAAAAAAACCAATACTGATGGCGTCAATTATAAGTTTTTTTGAGTTATCACGAGCCTGTTGTAGTTTTTGTAATATTGAACCTGATTGTTCATCTTCAAAAACCTTAAAAGGTAAAGCAAAAACATGACCAACTGAATTATTGTACATACCGGTTCCGATACGTTCAGAAAGAACATTTACATAATAGTCTTGGAAAGCTTTCGCTGTCCGTGAGACTAATGCAACACCGATATAGAGCAACAGCATCAATCCCACGCCGATAATAAATTCGTTCTGCGAGTATTCTTGAAAATTAGATGCATACCTATCAACGACTATTCGAAATACTTGTGGGTTTAAAAGAGAAAAAATTTGATTTACTGCAGCAAAAACCAATGAGACGATTAATGTTTTTTTATATTTTGTAATATATTTTTTTAGTGTATTCATGTTTTTCAGTATAACCCATGAAAATATTCAAGCTATTTATTTTTCGATTAGAGTGAGTATCGAGTTCTTTATTAATTTATTTCGCTCTATATAATAGAAGTATGCTTTTAGAACAATTACTCTTTGGGCTTGTCGATCTTTTATTGCAAGTACCACCTTTATACTATCTTGGTTTATTTCTACTGATTGTTGGTGGAGCTATTGTTATTAGCTTCGTTTTTCAATTTCATATAAAAAAATATACTTTTAAGGATTACAAAACAGGATTGATGCGCCTAGTATATATTTCCGGGCTAGCAATCCTCGTTATTATTGCATTAATATTATTGGCATTAATCTTTGGCCTATCATGATACAACTCGCAACAAATGAAAGAATCCTTGCGCTCTTTAGAAAGCATTGGTTTTTCATATTTTTTGAATTTTTAGGTCTTATTTTACTGGCTATTAGTCCATTGGTTCTCTATATTTTTGGGAGAATATTCTTCTTTGATTTTCTAGGGTCTGGAGCAGAAATAATTTTCGCTTTCTTTTATGTTTTATTTCTTATTGTATTATGGATTTTAGGTTTTAATTTATGGTTAGATTACTACTTAGATAAATTGATTGTTACCAACCAAAGAGTCATTGAAATAGAACAACGTGGATTATTTTCTCGTGAAATCTCTAGTCTAAATTTGGAAAATATCCAAGATGTCACCATCGATACGCATGGAATCATTCAAACTTTTTTCAAACTAGGTGATATCCATATTCAAACATCAGGAGCACAAAAAAAAGTCTCCATGCCTTATTTGGCTCACTCTGAATATGCAAAACATATGATTATGGACTTGCATACACAGACGCTAAATCGCGTTAAATCAGTTCGCATTGAACAAAATTAAAAAACCTATTTCTATAGGTTTTTTAACATGATTTGATATAGTTATAATATGAATAATCAACAATCTTGGGACCAAGAGTATCAAAAACCACAATTAGTCACACAATCACATACACCACAAAAAGACTTCTTGCGGTTTATAAAATGGATTAAAAATAATAAACATATTGATCTGTATTCTGGGATTACGGTGTTGGATCTTGGTTGTGGAGTAGGACGCAATAGTTTCTATATGGCAGATCATTACGATGCAACAGTCTCTGGTTACGACTTCTCCTTAGACGCTATTGGAAAAGCCAAGAAAATTCATGGGCACGAATTAGTCACCTTTAGTGAACGTAATATTGGAAAACTATTTCCACTGGAAGATAATTCTATTGATATTATTTTAGATGTTACGACCTCTAATGCACTAAGCGAGTTCGAGCGCACGATTTATTTAAAAGAATGTGAGCGCGTTCTCAAACCAACAGGATATATGTATGTACGGACATTAGCAAAAGAGGGAGACAAAAATGCACAAAAACTTGTCAAAGAATTCCCCGGAGGCGAATATGACACGTATCAACATCCACAATTACAAATCAAGGAACGAATTTTCTCGGGTCCAGATTTCAAGGATTTATATAATGAATACTTAGAAGTTGTTCGAATGGAACGCAAAACAGGATATCAGAGGTGGGGAAGCCAATCTTATAAACGAAATTATTGGAATATTTATATTAAGAGTAAAAAATAGAATAAAATTCTATTTTTCTTTTGATCGTGTTGTAGTAAATTACATAAGAATAATATAATTTTTATTTAGTATTTAATTTAAATCTTTCTACTAAAGATTTTATTACGGTCAATTCATGGATCAATGTAGCATTGGTCATAGAGATAATAAAAATAAAAAAGATAATAGTTTATTAAGGTTAGATAAATAAATAAAAAAGCCTCAGACATATATGAATAAGTCGAATGCTCTTTTTAGAAAACAAAAAATATTTGTTTATCTAGGAATATTTAGATAGCTTCGATGACAAATATAGTATTAGTTGAACCAATCTCTCCAAAGGGTGTACCGGCGGTCACCACAATCTTTTCTCCGGGATTTGCCCAATTATTTTTTTTGACCAATTTTTGGATCTCATTAGATACCTGATCAATACTCCCAGAGATTTTTGATAGCACAGGTTTACATCCATAGAGTAGTTGTAATTGATTAAAGGTTCTTTGCCGCGGGGTAATAGCTATAACACCATGATGCGGCCTGAATCGAGCGACACTGCGCGCTGTTGATCCAGATTCAGTGAGGGTAATAATTAATCGAGCACGAATATTATTTGCGATACGCACTGCTGATGCTGAAATACTATTGGCGACATTTTTTGATTCACCAAAATAATCAAGGTCAATATTTTTAGAAGCTGGTTCGGTTCGAGCTGCAATAGCACTCATTGTTTGTATTGACAGTGCAGGGAATAATCCAATGGCTGATTCACCCGAGAGCATTATTGCATCAGTACCATCCAAGATAGCATTGGCAATATCAGAAACTTCGGCTCGTGTAGGTACTGGAGATTTTTCCATAGAATCCAACATCTGCGTTGCGGTGATAACTGGTTTTCCTAATTCATTACATTTTCGTATAATCATCTTTTGAATCAAGGGAACCTTTTCAACACCAACCTCAACGGCCATATCACCACGAGCCACCATTGCCGCGTCTGCAATAGCAAGAATTTCATCAATATTTGCTACCGCTGGCGTTGTTTCAATTTTTGCGATTATTTTTGCCTTGTTGTTATGTTTATTCAGTATTTTCTTAAGATCTCTAATATCATTCGCAGTTTGTACAAACGAAAGTGCGATATAATCAACATCGTGCTTGATACCAAAGAGAACATCTTTTTTATCTTTTGCTGTAAGAGATGAAATAGATAATAAGGTATCAGGTAGGTTGACTCCTTTTTGGGAAGATAATTTTCCACCAATAATAATATTACAATGAATATCATTACCTAAAATTTCAGAAACTAATAATTCTAATTTACCGTCATCTATTTTAATAGTTGCTCCTTTGACTACTTCTTTGGGAAGTTTTTTATAATTAACAAATACACGCTCGGCAGTTCCGATGCATTTAGTCGTTGTTAGTATAATTGAATGATTGGCTTTTAATAATGTGTCTTTTTCTACTTCACCAACACGAATTTTTGGACCAGAGAGGTCTTGGAGGATGGCTATGGGTTGTTTCGTTGATTTTTCTACTGCTCGCACGAGGTTAAATGTTTCGAGGTGTTCCTCGTGCGTTCCATGGCTGAAATTCATACGTGCAACGTTCATACCTGCCTCTACCATTTTAGTCAAGATTTTTTTATCACGAGATGCTGGTCCCATAGTTGCTACAATCTTTGTTTTTTTGTGTTGAATTATTTTCATATACATTTACTATACAATTTATTTAAATTCATGTACATTATTTGTATATGAATAAAGGAAATATAATAACAATTTTAATCGTTGCACTATTAGTTTTAGGTGGAGTTTGGTATATTGAATCTAACAATATCTCAAAAAATAGTTTCCAAGTAGCTGAACAAAACTATGATTCTGGTGTTGATGATCAACCTGAAATAATGAAAGAGGAACAAGGTGTCAATGATGTACAACCGGTGAATGATGTTTTTGTTGAAGAACCTACAACAAATCAAGTTACCATTATCATGGTTCCAATCATTAATGTTAATGGAAATATAGAAATGGTCTCTCATGAAATTCCATATACACAATCTGTATTAAAAGAGGTATATCGAAAATTATTTAACCTAAGATCTAATCCTCAGACTGGCTGGCACGGATTAGCCTTTAATTCAGTATCTATTGATAATCGCGTAGCCTTGGTAAATCTATCTGGATCTTGGCAACCGAGTGGAAGTACCAGTTCCTTTAATGTAAGACAAGCAATTAATGCAGCAGCATTCCAATATGATTCTGTTGATATTGTTCAAGTGTATTTAAATGGTAACTTATTTGATTGGTGTATAGATGATCAATCAGGTGGAGAAAATGGTTGCCCAAATATGCCTCGATATTGGATTGATGCAGAATAAAAAAACGCATATGCGTTTTTTTATTTTCTTAAATCTATTTAAAGAGAAAGAGTATGTTACCAATTGATCTCACTTTTATTATGTTTTTTTAAATATTCATTTGCTCTAGAAAAATGTCTACATCCAATAAATCCTCGATAGGCTCCAAGAGGTGAGGGGTGAGATGTTTCTAATACAAGATGTCTTGATCTATCGATAAGAGATCCTTTTTTTTGAGCATAATTTCCCCAGAGGAAAAAAATAACGTGTTCTTTTTGATCTGAAATTTGTTTAATAACAAAATTGGTAAATTCTTCCCAGCCAATATTTGCATGGCTGCTTGGTTTATTTTCTTGTACTGTCAAAACTGAGTTTAGTAGTAAAATTCCTTGATATGACCATGATTCTAAATTACCATCAGTAAAATCTTTTTTAATACCTGTATCTGATTCAATTTCTTTAAAGATATTTTTCAATGATGGAGGTATCGTAATTCCATGAGGTACTGAAAATGATAATCCATGCGCTTGATGAGGTTGATGGTAAGGGTCTTGACCAATAATGACAATTGATATTTTCTCAAGAGGTGTCAAATTGAATGACTTGAAGATGTCTTTTTCTAAGGGATAAATATTTGTATGTTGATATTCATTTTTTATAAAATCCCACAATTTTGTAAATGCCACTTTCTTTAAATAAGGTCTTAATATTTTTTTCCACGTCGGGTTGATAATTATTTCCATTACTAGTAGAATATCATATTTAAAGACCTTTTTTCAAATAATGATATAATAAATATGTTAATCAATAATAAAATTTATAATGAAAATATTTAAAATCATCTTATTAATAGGTTTGTTTAGTTTTGGAATCCAATCTTACGCCTATACATTTACAGAAACTATTCGATTTGGTGCGACGAACAGTCAAGACGTTTTTAATCTTCAGGAAAAACTTATTGTTGAGGGGCATTTGAATGGAACACCTAATGGATCTGTATTTGCAACTACTTCAGAGGCTATCAAAAAATTCCAACGATCAAACGGACTTTTTCCTGATGGTGTTGTTGGTCCAATAACACGCGCAGTCCTTAATAGTTCTCAAATAACTATTACACCCACTACACCAACAAGTCAATTAAATTCGGTTGTCGTTCAACCTAGTGTTGCTGTAACTCCAGCCTTAGGTCAGCCTGTTTTTTCAAATACTAATGCCAATCAAAACCAAACACTTCCTGGTAATTTGAAAACATATATTGATAGTGAATGGGAACCATTGTGTAATGGTGGTCCAAACGAATGTATTGATCCAGTAATAAACGCATTACCTCTAATACCAGAAGCTCTGTGGTTAGTTTCTGCTGAAATAGGAACTTTTGATGATTCTGTAATCAAATATCTGGATGTGCAAATTGTAGCTTGTGCGAGTGATAGTGGTTGTACAGAAAAACATGAATATGATCAATTGAAAAGATGTCGTAATCATGATAATTATTCAAGTTTATTGGTAGCATGTAATTAAACCCAGATAGGGTTTTTTTTATTTCAAAAATAGGAAACAAAAATCAGTCTGTAATAACTTAAAAAATAATAAGTGCAAGGAAATATTTTTTGAATCCTGTTGAATCTATATACGGTTGTTAGACCGCTTTTCTTTTTTTTTAATATGCTTCACCTTCTTTAAAATACCACATAAATAAAGGTATTTTAGGCTACTGAGACCTGTGAGTATGGTATACTTATGAAATACTATTATGACTAAAAAACAAGAAAACAAGGGGTACAACGCATCAGATATTTCCGTTCTCGAGGGCTTAGAGCCAGTACGAAAACGTCCAGGGATGTATATTGGGTCAACAGGTCCAGATGGATTACATCATCTGATTAGAGAGATCTTTGATAACTCACGTGACGAGGCAATGGGTGGTTTCTGTGACCACATCGAGATTGCATTATTACCAGGGAATATGATTCGTGTGGTGGACAATGGGCGAGGAATCCCTGTTGACAAACACTCAAAAACAAAACAATCAGCTCTTGAGGTTATTATGACGACCTTGCATGCTGGAGGTAAATTTGATAATGAATCATATAAATTCTCTGGAGGATTGCATGGAGTAGGAGCATCAGTGGTGAACGCTCTTTCAACCTATACGCGTGCCGAAGTACATCGAGATGGAAATAAATATTTTCAAGAATATTCTATTGGTAAACCAAAGGCAGATGTAAAAAAATACGGAAAGACAGACCATCAGGGAACTATTATTACATTTGTTCCAGACGAAACCATTTTTGCTGAAGTTGATTTTAGTTGGGAACGAATTATTAAACACTACCAACAACAAGCCTATTTAGTAAAAAATCTTCGGGTATCTCTCATCGACGCTCGAAAATACGAAAGAGAAATTGATTTGGATATGGTGTATTTAGAAGACCTAAATATGCAAGTTACCTCAAAAAGTTTTTACTTTGAAGGGGGAATTGTATCAATGGTTCGGTATCTCAATGCTCACCAAAAACATGTCCACAAAACTATTTTCCATGTAGAAAAAGAAACCGAAGATGGTATTCAAGTAGAGGTAGCATTGCAATACGTGAATGATATCTCTCCTCGAATTGTGCCTTTTGCTAACAATATTTCAACACCAGGGGGTGGAATGCATATTACGGGATTTAAGGCAGCCTTGACGCGGTTATTGAATGTTTATAATAAAAACAACAAGGTTCTCTCTGAAAAAGATGGTGCACTAACAGGTGATGATGTTTTGGAGGGAATTACTGCTGTGGTTTCTGTTAAAATGAAAGAAATCCAGTTCGAAGGTCAAACCAAAGATAAATTAGGTTCACCAGAAGCACGAGGGGCTGTTGAGTCAATATTTGGAGAAGCATTGGCAGCATATCTAGAAGAACACCCTGATGATGCAAAGGCCATCTTACGTAAAGCAGCATTGGCACTCAAGGCGCGTAAGGCAGCAAAGGCAGCAAAGGATTCAATTTTGCGTAAGGGAGCACTAGAAGGGTTCACACTGCCGGGTAAATTAACTGATTGTCAGACTAAAAATGCTGATGAAGCAGAGATCTTTATCGTTGAGGGAGATTCAGCGGGTGGTACTGCTAAACAAGGTCGTGACAGGCAAACACAGGCTATTCTACCACTGCGTGGTAAACCATTGAATGTTGAACGAGTTCGATTAGATCGAATGTTGGGAAATAATGAAATCAAATCTATGGTTATAGCCTTTGGAACTTCTATTGGTGAAACTTTTGATATTGAAAAAGCACGATATAAAAAAATTGTTATCGCGACTGACGCGGACGTTGATGGAGCTCATATTAGAATTTTACTAATGACCTTTTTCTTTAGATATTTTCGAGAATTTATTGATCAAGGATATATCTATGTCGCTCAGCCACCCTTGTACAAGATAAAGAAAGGGAAGTCCTTGAATTATGCCTTTTCTGATGAAGAACGCGATGTCATTCTGAAAGATCTTGGGGTCGAGGTAAATGACGACGATGATTCTGATGATGGCGAGAATGAAGACGATACAGAATCAAAAACAACCAAGAAAAAATCTTCAGGAAAAGTCTATGTACAACGATACAAAGGGCTTGGAGAAATGAATGCAGAGGAACTATGGGAAACAACGATGAATCCAGAAACGCGAACGTTAAAACAAGTAACTGTTGATGATGCTATGGAGGCAGATAATATTTTTGATACCTTGATGGGTGCAGATGTTGCACCACGTAAGGCTTTCATTCAAAACAATGCAAAACTCGCTGAAATTGATATCTAGGACAAAAAATCGATAGATAACTTTGTTGAGGCATATAAAAAACCGCTCATGGTATTAAGATACCGATCGCGGTTTTTTTATATACATTGCCTTGTTCTCTATTATTTCTGCCCTAAATACATTTAAAAATTTGATTATAAAATAAGACTTTCTAAATAAAAAATCTAACATAATATTGGATTTTTAGTATCTCTTAGTTATAGAGACTTTTTTGCCATTGCTGAAAGTTCTGTTATAGCTTTTACTTTTTGTGTTTTCATTTTTTTCCAGAATTTTAATTCATCTTTGTCTTTAGCTTCTTCAACGTAGTGATTTTCAATTCGCCATAGTGATTTTTGTTCTTGAACGAGCTGATTAATAATATTAAAATCGTGATTATTCATAGTGATATATCTGTTATTGCTAATATATGACGAGTATAACATTTTTGGTACACTGATGCTTATGTTTAAATATCTTAAGAAAAAAATATGTCCAAATAAAAAACCTAGAGAAATAGTCCTTGTGTATCCCTTTAACACCAAGACAAAAGAATTATTTATCATTAGAGAATATATTTATCATTATAAAAAATCATACTGGAAATTTGTCAGTGGTGGTATCGATAAAAAAGGCAAAGATTTTATTACCCATGCGAGAGATGAATTAGCAGAAGAGGTTGCGATGGATTCAAATAATTTCTATCATTTATATTCTGCTCCAAAAATTTTTGGTAATAGAGGAACTCATTTTTATATTGCAGAGAATCCTTTGGTTATGGATCACCCACCAGAGAATCCAGACACTGATGAGATCATTGATAAGAAATGGATAAACGAAGATCAATTTAATCAGATGTTAGATAACAAGGAACTGTTATGGGACGAGGGAACTATGGTAGCGTCTCAGGTTTTTAGGAGATATAAAATGAATTCATAATAGTTGAGAGAATATAGGTAAACAAAAAGAAACGATATATATCGTTTCTTTTTTAAAAGATTATTTACCTGCGTAATGTCGAGAATTTCGACGCGTCTTTGCTTCTTCAAGCATTTCTTTTTTAACTTCTAATCGTTTTACTGTTTTGTGAGAGCTGGTAGTCTTCATTTTTCCCACACTGTTTTTTCTTTTTCCCATATAAATAATAGTATACACAAATTTAAAAATAAAAAAGGTTTATTTTAAATCATTCTCAATCGACGTAATGAATTTTTTAATAGAGATTCCTTTTTTACCTCCATCCTTGGTTTCAATGGTTAATATTGCATCACCAACTTCTTCATCACCAATGATAATCCAATAAGGAAGTTTGGCGTTTTTTGCTTTGCGGACCTTTTTACCAAACCCATCGTGATCATCATTCCATAATTCTACACGAGCCCCTATTGATTTTAATGATTCGTACACTGATTGTGCATATTCATTATGTGCCTCGAGGTTAATTGGAATAATTGCAATCTGCGTTGGTGCCAGCCACAGTGGAAAGTGCCCTGCAAAATGTTCTATAGAGAGTGCCATAAATCGTTCTAGTGATCCCGCAATTGCTCGGTGAATCATAACTGGGGTTTGTTTATTTCCTTCATTATTGGTATAGGTTAATTCAAATCGTGCTGGCTGGACAAAATCTAATTGAGCCGTACCCAATTGCCACTCACGTCCGATAGCATCACGAAATTGAAAATCAAGTTTTGGTCCATAGAATGCCGCCTCACCTTCGACACGTTTATAATTTAGGTTGTTTTCTTTGGCAATATCCTCAAGAATTGTTTCAGCTGTATCCCATAAATTATGATCACCAATATATTTTCCAAGGTCTTGAGAATCACGAACCGATAATGAAACCCAATAATCGCCATCGTTGAACATATCCATTGCGGTATAAAATTCTTTGATAATTGCAACAATATTATTCACCTCAGTTTTGATCTGATCAGGTGTACAAAAAATATGACCATCATCCTGAGTGATTGAGCGTACACGAGAAAGGCCCATCAATTCACCAGCCTGCTCGTCACGGTATACCATAGTTGTTTCTGCATATCGTAAGGGCAGGTCACGATATGATCTAGGCTCGGCATCAAAAATCTGCGTATGATGTGGACAGTTCATTGGCTTCATCACAAACTCTGCATCAGATTTTCCCTTAACGTAAAACAAATCGTCTTTGTATTTATCCCAGTGACCTGATGTTTTATATAGGTCTGATTTGGTGATATGGGGAATACAGACTTGTTCATATCCGTATTGATCTTGGATTGAACCTATTTTTTCAATTACAAGATTACGAATTTTTGTCCCTTTTGGAGTGAATAATGGTAATCCTGGTCCAACTTTTTCCGAGAAGGTAAACAAACCAAGCTCCTTTCCAATTTTTCGATGGTCATGTTTTTTCGCTTCTTCTTGTTGTTTTATATATGCATCCAATTCATCTTTAGTATTAAAGGCTAGTCCATAAATACGTGTTAGCATTTTATTTTTTTCATCGCCTCGCCAATAGGCTCCTGCAACACGTTCTAATTTAAAGGCACTCATCTCTATTTCTTCTTTAAAGTTTTCTACGTGTCCACCACGACACAAATCAGTAAAATCTCCTGATGTATAAAGAGTGACTTTTTCACCTTTTGCCTCGATTTCATCAATTAACTCTAGTTTATATTCATTATTCGCAAAAACCAGTCGTGCTTCATCTGGAGAAACTTTTTTTTCCTCAAAGGTGGTCCAGGAATTCGCCATTTTTTTCATAGTCTTTTGAATTTTCTTTAAATCAGTATCGTTAATAGGTTCTGTGAAATCCATATCATAATAGAATCCATTATCAATAGCTGGTCCAATGGTTACCTTAGTATCAGGATATAATTTTAATGTTGCCGCCGCCAAGAGATGGGCGAGAGAGTGTCTTTTTTTTTCTAGATTGGTCATAGTAATAAATAGTGAATGAATAATATTTTTATAAAAGAAAATCGTCCTAGCAGAAAAATACCAAAGTATTTTTCTGCTAGGACGTTCGAATTTTGTATTCGTCGCGGTTCCACCTAGTTTCTCGTTTATTATACAAACGAGCTCTTAAAGATCAGATTAGGCATAGTGCTTGAATGAATCAATTATCATTGGTAGTGATAACAATCTCTGATAAATATATAATACCATATGGTGATAGAGAGACAAGATTTTAATAATATAATGTATACTAGTGGATATGAAAAACTATTATTCAGGATTTGATGTTTCCGGTATCATCCGCAGTTTTAAAAATTCATTACGCGGATTTCGAGTGCTATTACGAAACGAATATAATCTTTACATTCAAATTGGTTTTGCTGTGATTGCTACTATATGTGGTTTTCTCTTTGAGATTAATTTTACAGAGTGGGCCATTCAAACAGCTATCATAGGGTTGGTTATATTCTCTGAATTAGTGAATACGGCCATAGAAAAAATAATGGATTTATTCCATCCAGAACATGATGAACGTGTTCGAGATATAAAAGACCTCGCCTCAGGTGCTGTGTTATTTATGGTTCTTGTTTCAATTACCACTGGATTATTTATCTACCTTCCAAAAATAATTTTCTTATTAAAATAACCCTGAATAATTTCAGAGCTTTCTCTCTTAATACCGTACATATTTTAGGTACTACTTCTTTGATGTTTAATTCTTAAGAAGATCTTTTAGGAAATAATTAACCTATACCTACCTTCCTTGTCTTGATATTCTGACTATACTTTTTTGCTTTTTTTATGGAAACAAAATCAATTATTGAAGGGAGTATGTATATAAAAAAACACTTCTTGGTGTTTTTTTAACTCCTATTTCTGCAATTTCTTGATACCATTAATAATAACCGATTTTTCTCCATCACGATCTGATACGATGGCCTGCATGGCGATTACAGTATCCTCTAGTACGACGTCACGATTTTTTTCATAGGTCTTTGGGAATACGACAGCCTCTATTGATCCTGTAAAATCTGAAATAGTTATAAATGCCATTTTCTGGCCTTTTTTTGTAGTGACTTCTTTTACCGTATCAATAATACCACCAATGATAATTTTCTCTTCAGTCTTGATTTCTCCCTCGTAAATCATGCTGATATTATGTTTTGATTTTTCAAAACGTTCCTTGAAAGGATCTAGTGGGTGACCTGAAACATACACGCCAAGAATTTCTTTTTCTATAACAAGTTGCTCATCTTTATTCATTGGTTCCGATTCACGCAAGGTGATATGCGAATTATTACCTCCAAAGAGAGATCCTTGGTCAGCATGCATAGATTTCTGACCTTTATTATATTCTAAGAGTGCCTCAAGATTATATAAAAGTTTTCCGCGTTCACCAAAAGAATCTAAGGCCCCAGCCATAATAAGAGACTCAAGAGATTTTTTATTAAAGTTTTTATGTCGTATACGCTTTAAAAGCCCTTCAAGTGATATAAATTTTCCAGCACGTTTTCGTTCCTCAATAATGGCGTCAGCAATCGCTTCTCCAAAATTTTTAATAGTATAGAAACCAAATCGGATAGCTTTTCTTTCTTTTCCTTCATTATCTATAAAATCTACAACGGTAAACCCTCCAAAACATTCATTAATATCTGGTGGTAATACCTTGATATTCATGTTGTCACATTCATGAATAATGGATGCAATTTTATCAGTATCTCCAGATTCAGCCGTCAGCATGGCCGTCATGTACTCAACAGAGTAATTAGCCTTCATATAAGCCGTTTCATAGGTTATACGTCCATAACTGGCTGCATGAGACTTATTAAAGGCATAGGCCGCAAAAATCTCAATTTGTCGCCACAATTCCTTGGCAGCTTTCTTATTCATACCATTTTCTATACATCCGTTGATGAGCTTATCTTTTTCGGCTGCCATCATTTCTGGAATTTTTTTTCCTATAGCTTTACGTAATTTATCTGCACCACCCCAATCATACCCAGCCAGATCTACCGCGATTTGCATAACGTCTTCTTGGTATACCAAAATCCCATAGGTCGGTTCCAGCATTGCCTTCATACGTGGGTCTAAATATTCAACAAGGCTTGGGTTACGTTTTCGTTGAATGTAATCAGGAATAAATTCCATGGGTCCTGGACGATAGAGAGCAATCATTGCGGAAATTTCATAAATATTTGATGGCTTTAATTCCATAATATATTTAGTCATTCCTCCAGACGCCATCTGAAAAACTCCCATAGTTGACCCTCGTGCTAATAGATCATACGTTTTTTGATCCTTGAGGGTCACAGTATTCAAATCAATATCAATATCCCTGATGCTCTTAACTAATTGAACGGCATTGGCTAAAATTGTCAGATTTCGAATTCCCAAGAGATCAAATTTTGGCATATTTACAACACCATCACGGTCCCCAGTGTACATATCATATTGTGTGATAATTTTCCCACCCTTTGGATCCATTTGAATAGGACAAAAATCATCAACGCGCGTTGGTGCGATAACTACTCCAGCCGCATGAACTGAAATATGCCTGGCACATCCTTCGATTTTTTGTGCAAGATCAATAATACGTTTTACGTCTTTGTCAGATTTATAAAGAACCCGTAATTCTTTTTCTTCATCTAGGGCTCTTTGAATTGTCATAGGGAATCCCTGTGCTCCCATGGGGATCATTTTTGAAATTTTATCTCCAATTTCATAGGGATAATCCAGTGATCGCGCAACATCTCGAACTGATCCACGTGCTGCCATTGTTCCAAATGTTCCAATTTGTGCGACAGCTTTATTCCCATATTTTTTACGAGCGTAATCAATCAGTCGGTCACGATGAATATCAGAAATATCTAAATCAATATCAGGAATTCCTTTTCGCCCTGGATTCATAAATCGTTCAAAAGGTAATGCCATTTCGATAGGGTCTACCTTTGTCACAAAGTTTAGATATGATACCAATGAACCCGCAGCAGAACCTCTTGTATTGGTGTATATCCCCATATCTTTGGCTGCTCGAACAAGATCTGCCATAATCAAAAAATACGATGAATAACCCTTTGATTGTATAATTCCCAACTCATATTCAATACGTGTTTCAATCTCCTCGGTACGTTCCATTTTACGTTTGGCAATTCCTTCATAGGTAACCTCGCGCAGATATTCGTCATAATTTTTACCTTCAGGAATATCAATATCAGGGAAATACCATGAATCAATATCAATAGTTACATCGCAGCGTTCAGCAATTTTTTGGGTATTTTCTATAGCTTCTGGATAATCTTTGAATTTTTCAATCATTTCATCTGTTGATGCGAAATGAAAATCTCCCTTCATAAACCCAGAACCCACTTTGTTACCGCTAGTTGAAACTCCCAATAAGGTATCAAAGGCCTCACGGTCATCAGGATTAATATAATGATTATTGTTGGTTGCCACTAGTGAAGCACCAGTTTTCTTGGAGAGTTCTGCGATATCATTATTGATGGTTTCTAATCCTTCACTATGGTTATTAAACATAATTTCTAGGAAATAGTTTTCTTTACCAAAGATATCTTGATATTCTTTGATGATAGTTTCTGCCTTGTCTATTTGTTTAGTAATGACAGCTTGACCGACTTCACCAAAAATAGGGCCTGATAAACAAATAAGACCTTCTGAGTATTCACGTAATAGTTTCTTATCCATACGTGGTCGATAATAGAACCCCCTCAGATAGGATTGTGTTACCAGTTTCATAAGGTTTTTATATCCTGTTAGGTTATACGCCAACAAGGTAAATGGATAGCGTTTATTATCAATACCATGGTCTTTTTGTTCCATATCGCGAAATGCCATATAAGCATCTAGACCAATAATAGGTTTGATATCATTTTTCAAACACTGTTTGTAAAATTCAATGCACCCATACATAGATCCATAATCAGTAATCGCCAAGGCATTCATGTTTGATTCCTTGGCTTTTTCTATCATTGCTGGAATTTTGGAAAGACCTTGGAGGAGGGAATAGTGGCTGTGGTTGTGTAAGTGTACAAATTTTTTATTCATATTCGAAGTATAGCAAATCCTTATAATTAAATGAATAAAGGAGCGAAGCGATTATAGTAAATTTATGTAAAGCCAAGGATTCCTGTGTTGCTTTTGGTGCTTGTTTTGTCATCGCAGAAAACTGCGCCTTTAAAACTCGTGCCTTAGCGCCTTGAACTGTAAAATTCTAAATAATTTGTTAGTGTGTCAAAGTTTTATATAAAAAAGGCGAAAGCGAAGCTTTCGACTAAAAACATCTCTAATTTTATATAGAAAAAGTACGAAATATGAATGTTCGCACCGTACCTTAATATTATTTTTTTATTAGAAGCTATTTAAGGCTTCTTGAGCTGCTTTTTGTTTCGTAACTTTTTTACTTGAACCAGAAGTTTCAAATTCCTTACCATCTGGTAACTAAATTTTTACAAATACCTTAGGGCAATGGTCAGATCCTGTTTTCCGTAAGGTATCGGTTTCAATATTTGAACGGAAAATTTTTTGGCATAGTAATCCAAGTTTTACTATCGGATTTTGATTCGATACGTGTTCAGAGATATTTTTTCATTTTTTTGTTTTTAGATTAATAATCTTATCAACAAAATTATTAATCTAAAATAAGAAACTACTTTGGAAAAATAATAAACCTTATGATACATTGTCAAGTTCTTTTTAAATAAATCAGAATCTCTATACTATAATTAACTTCTTGTTACAAAGAATAAAACCAGAGGTACATTGTATTCCTAGAATAAACCATTAAAAATTATAATGATGAACAATAACTACAAATACATAGTAGGTATCGACGAGGTAGGTCGAGGTCCACTGGCGGGGCCCGTGATGGTTGGTGCTTTTGGTGTTGCGTCTATTGACTCAGAAAAAGTTCTCGCTGTACTAAGTGGAATTACTGATTCAAAAAAAGTTTCTGAAAAAAAACGAATGTCGTATGTAGAGAAAATAAAAGAATTACAAAAACAAAACCTTGTAATGATTGCAGTTGCTGGAGTATCAGCGAATGTCATTGATGCAAAAGGAATTGTCCCAGCAATCAAGAGCGCTTTGGCTAGTTCATTAAAAAAATTGAACCTTAATCCACAAGATGTTTTTGTCTATCTTGATGGTGGGCTCTTTGCTCCACCCGAATATATGCATCAAGAAACAATCACAAAAGGAGACAGTAAAATTTGGCAGATCGGTGCCGCGTCTGTTGTTGCAAAAGTGTTACGTGATCAAAAAATGATAGATTATGGAAAAAAAAATCCACAATATGGTTTTGAAAAACACAAAGGGTATGGAACTAAAAAACATGTACAAGCAATCAAAGAGTTTGGGGTATTAGATATCCACCGGGTATCATGGATAAAGACTTGATTATATTTTAAAATAATACATAATTAGTAAAATAAAAAAAAGATATGTGTACCTTTAAAGATTTTATGTCAAGTCCTGATAGCGCAGTCTATGTATGTGGCGTTTTAGTTAAGAAAAATAAAAACAACAAAGAACTATTGCTCATTAAACAAGATGGAGTATTTAGGCCTTGTGGGAAAACATTACGTTTTACCTCTAGTGCGCTTACTGATCACTATATGTATATTCAAAATCTGAAATATCTACTAAAATCCTGCACTAATTCATTCGGAGAAAAAATATTTAGTAATTCTCATGTCCAAAAAATTATCGAACATGAAGAATTTTATGATAAGGAACGTGGTTCCGTTGCTCCTTATTTTAGAAGTGTAATTTCTTCTTTTGTTGAAAAAATTGGGATATACCCAGCGCAGCTTGGTTTTATCGCCAGAACAGAAAAGAAAAATACAGCTTTGGCTACATATATGTTTCAGATACGTATTGGATGGTCACCAATAAGTGATGGATTATTTAATTATATTGATGAATCTTCACTGGAGACAACTTGTGGGAAATATTCTCTAAGTTCAGATCATCTTGATATTCTGAATAGTTATGATGCTAATGTTTATCAAGGCTCATCAAAACAATACAAAAAATTATATAACATTTTGAATAAAACCTTTTGAATAGTTCAGAAGGTTTTTTATTTAAAAGATTAAGCTCTTACAAAGTATTGACAATATTTAAATATAGTTTATGATAATGTATAAATCGTTTTTACGTTAGCCAAGATAATAATTATTTATTTTCTTGGCTAACGTAAAAACAAGTACCATGACAACTGAAAACACAGCACCAACTGAAAACACAGCACCAAATATATATGTTTGTGGAACAATGGATATTGAAAAATTAATGCTCTTAATTAGACAGGTTAGTAAAAGAGGAGAATACCATGTAAAACTTCCTGGCGGAACATTTCTAGGCGCATATGAAACATGGAAGAGAAAAGGCGAAGAAGCTAATCATTATTCTATTCACCTGCAAAAAGAAGTGGAGTTGAAAAGTATTTCATCACTACATAAAGCTTTTGGTTTATTTGCACCAAAAAAAATAAAGGACCAATTTCTAGAAATTGCAAAGTGGATAATAGAATTTATTTACACTGGTAATCAAAATTTTGATAATCCAATTGAAATGCAATACGCTAAGACACATCTTATTATGGAATGGATCGAAGAAATTGGTCTTATTCCCTTAGCTGCAACCTTTATATGTAGCAGTTTACATGGAGAACACACAAAATATGTTTTTGAAGTTACTAAAGCTATAACTTTTTCCGCCAAACAGGGAAAATTTATTCTAGTAGAAACTGCTGATGATATTCCACAGCGTGGAATTGATTTTGAATGTGCTGACTTTGAAGTAAAAGAAACTGTTCTTTTAACCGAAAAAGAAACCAGAGTATCAAACTTTGGGCGTGGAATACATAGTTCCGCCCGTGATATTATATTCCTTAATTGGAGTAAACAGCTTAAAAATATAAGAAGCTAATTCTTATTATACCCGCATTTAGTTTTCTAATTGTGGGTTTTTTCTTGCCAAAATATATTTTATCCGTACACTGGGGTCATTATGGTAATTCGAATGAGACATACACGTGCGCATACTGGTAACCGACGTTCTCACCACGCACTTAAAACCGCTGCAAATACTATTACTGCCGAAGGTCAACGACATAGAGTAGACATGGAAACAGGAATGTATAGAGGGCGACAAGTAATAGACGTCACAAAAAAAGCACTAAAGAAAGCTAAGAAATCTGTTTAATAAAATTACTAAGACACGCTACCATTAGGTAAGCGTGTTTTTTTTGGTTATACTGTCATTACTATGGCAAACAGACAGTTATATCGATCAATTCTTTTACAAACACTTTTTGAGTGGGATATGCGGGGGTATCAAAATGAAATGATTCCTCATTATTTTCAATATATTCTCAACTCATTTAATGCAGATACTCCTATTAAGGATTCTCAAGAAATGCTTGAGTTGATTCAAAATATTGCTAAAAAGCATATTGTTATCGATGAAATTATTACTAAGGCAGCTCCTGATTGGCCGTTGGTAAAAATTGCGATAACAGATCGTAACGTTCTTCGGTATGGTCTTTATGAATTATTATTTGGAGATCATGATGCGGTACCACCAAAGGTAGCTATTAACGAGGCTGTTGAGTTAGCGAAACGTTTTGGAGGGCAAAAATCTAATAAGTTCATTAATGGTGTTATTGGTGCAGTATACAGAGAAATTGGTGAACCAGGAAAAGACCAATCAACCAAAGAAAAAATCCCAGAAGTTCCCTATGAAAAAATGCCTATTGATCAAAAAGGATCAGCGGTTATTTATTCAATAGATAATAATGGTGTCATGCGCTTTGGAATGGTTCATGATGTTTTTGGGTACTGGACATTAGCAAAAGGGACTATCGAAGAAAATGAAACCTCAGAAGAGGGAACTATTCGTGAAGTCAAAGAAGAAACCAATTGGGATATTTCCATTGAAGCATCACTGGGTGATAATGAATATATTGCCTATCCACCAGAGCGAGGTCCTGTACGAAAACACGTTACTTACTATCTAGCAAAATCAGATTATACTATTCCAATACTAGAAGAAGGTTCAGGAGGATTAGACGATGTCCGTTGGTTTGAATTACCTGAAATTTCGGATTTAAATATTTACGAAGATGTATCTCAGATGTTGATTAAATCAATTTCCCTTATTAGTGGAGATGATTCTGAAGATAAGACTGAAGAGGAACCAATTAACGAAAATGAGTCTACAGAGGATGAAGCTGTTAATGTTTCGGACCTTAAGGTTTCTGAACTAAAATCTTTGGCTAAGGATCGTCAAATAGAAGGGTATTCGACAATGAAAAAAGCTGAACTTATAACAATACTCTCAAAATAATTATATGAATCAAAAGTATCTTACATTTGAATCAGATCGAAATTTAAATTTCAAGAATAAAAGTTTGTTACAACAAGCTTTTATTCATCGTTCGTATATAAATGAGCAAAAAAACTCAAACCTAGAACACAACGAGCGATTGGAGTTTTTAGGCGATGCAGTTTTAGAGTTAGTTGTAACAGATTTTCTGTATGAAAAATATCCAGAAACTCCTGAAGGAAAACTAACAGCCTACCGCTCTGCTCTTGTGCGAACAGAAAGTATTTCAAAAGCTGCACGTGAATTAGGGATGAATGAACTGCTGATGCTTTCAAAAGGTGAATCTCAAGATCAAGGAAAAGCAAGAGATTATATTTTAGCAAATACTTTTGAAGCATTTGTAGGTGCCGTCTATTTAGATCAGGGTTACGACGCGGCAAAAAAAGTTGTTGCTGATTCTTTATTTAATAATATTGAGTCAATTATTTCCGAGGGATCATGGCGTGATGCTAAGTCTTATGTCCAAGAAAAATCTCAAGAAATATATAGTGAAACTCCTCGCTATGAACTGGTTTCTGCCGAGGGACCTGACCATTCAAAAGACTTTATTATGGCAATTTATTTTGGCGACAAAAAAATAGCTGAAGGAACGGGTAATAGTAAGCAAAGGGCACAACAATCTGCAGCACAATCAGCAATTGAGAAAGAAGGTTGGGAAAATTAAATACACTCTGTCGGGTATATTTAAACTATATACATTAATGAAATGTATGACCATTGTGGTATAATCGCGTTATATAATTCTTCTTTATTATGCATCTAAAGAAACTAGAACTTAATGGGTTTAAATCATTTGCAAAAAAAAGCGAATTTGTTTTTGATGTACCTATTATTGCCATTGTTGGACCTAATGGATCTGGAAAGTCTAATATTGTTGAGTCGATACGTTTTGTTTTAGGTGAACAATCTGTTAAATCAATGCGTGGAAAAACAGGATCAGATTTAATATTCAAAGGATCTTCAGAAATTTCAAAAATGTCTCGTGCTTCAGTTTCTATTATCTTTGATAATACTGATAGAGTTTTTAGTTTGCATCAACTCAATAATACTAAATTATCTATGGATTTTGACGAGATTAATATAACGCGTGAGGTATATGTAGATGGTACTAATAAGTATATGATTAATGGTAATGAAGTTCGTATGAAAGATATTCATGAACTTATCGCTTCTGTTAATATTGGAGCTTCTGGTCACCATATTATTTCTCAGGGAGAGGCTGATAGATATCTAAATGCTAACGTAAAAGATCGACGTGAATTAATTGAGGAGGCTCTTGGGCTAAAACTCTATCAATACAGAATTAAAGAATCAGAACATAAACTGAAAAAATCAGAAGAAAATATGCGTGAATCAGAACTTCTGCGGCGCGAGATTGCTCCACACCTTAAGTTTCTCAAAAGGCAGGTAGACAAAATAGAAAAGGCAAAAAATCTACGTAGTGAATTAGCCGTTCAATATCAAGATTATTTTGCTCAAGAAGACTATCTTATAAAACGACTTTCTTCTCAGCTAGATATAGATAGAAGTGAGATTTTAAAAGAATATGAACAGGTTCAGTCATTTCTCAAGGAATATGGCGATCCACAGGAAAGAATAATCCATCCTGAGGAAAATACAATTATCCAGAAACAGCAACATCTCAAAGATAGGTCTACTAGAATTATTTCAATGCGCCAAGAATTAGGTCGTATTGAAGGAATGATAAGTCTTTTAGAGAGACAGCAGAATCAAAAACCTTCCTCAGAAGATAAACCCAAAACATTTGCCTATACTCTCGTAAAGGATTTTCTCTCAAATGTTGTGGAACGTATCGACAAAATTCTCAGACAAGAGAGCGCTGATTCAAGAGATCTCTTGAATTCTATTAGGTCAGATATAGAACGGTTTACTGAGTCAAACATCTCAAGTTTTGTACAGATAGATAATAGTAAAGAAATTGAGGAGCTACAAGATAAAAATTCTGAATTTGCAATAAATATTGATACCTTGCAACAAGAAGAACAGGTAATACAATCTGAAATTTCTGAACTTCAAAAAAAAGTTGAGTCTCTACGTATCAAAGAAAGAGAGTCACAACGTCAGTATTATGAATTTTTTGCTAAAAAAAGAGAATTAGATGTAAAAAGAGAACTTATTACTACCCGTGATGATTCCTTGGGCTCACGGAGTCAAGCTCGTATGGAAGAACATCAAGAAGCTAAAATTCTCTTAGGTATTGACGCCATTGAATTTCAACCTATTATGATTGAACACGAGATGGATATATCTCCTCGGTCTCAAGAACAATCACGACGTGAACTAGAGCGAATAAAAATTAGATTAGAGGATATGGGGGGTGGTTCTGGAATAGAAACAATAACAGAATATAATGAAACACTTGAGCGGGATAAATTCTTAGAGGGAGAAATAATTGATATTGAAGAAACCATTGATTCGCTGCGAACAATAATTTCTGACCTAAAAGAAACCCTAGATACTGAATTTAATAAAGGTATTAAAAAAATTAACACGGAATTCGACCGTTTCTTTAAATTAATGTTTGGAGGTGGTCAGGCAAGGTTAGATTCAGCTTTGGTTAAAAAAAGAAGAAAAAAATCTGATAATGGTGATAATCAAATGAGTCTTATTCTTGAGGACAATGAAACGAAAGAATACGGAATCGATATAAAGGTCCAATTACCTCGTAAAAAAGTTTCTGATTTAGACATGCTCTCTGGAGGTGAAAGATCATTAACCTCAATTGCTCTACTTTTTGCCTTATCCCAAGTTAATCCACCACCGTTTTTGGTGCTAGATGAAACTGACGCAGCTCTAGATGAAGCTAATTCACAACGTTATGGTGATATGGTAGAACAATTATCAAAATATTCTCAATTAATTGTCGTAAGTCATAACCGGGAAACGATGAGTCGCGCACAGGCACTCTTTGGAGTGACCCTTGGAAGAGATGATTGTTCAACAACGTTATCATTGCGATTAGAGGATGCAGAGAATTATGCAAAATAAAACCAATCATATGATTGGTTTTTTACTATAAATAAGCGACGTAGCGTTTGAGATAGTCCAAAATATTTCGTGTGTCTTGTTGACGGGTGTTCGATTGCAGTATTATAATGCCAATGTTTTTTGTTTGATCATTAGCAAGTTTAATTTGATAGTAACCAATACTTGTTTGCCTAGCTGCATTGGTATATCCAGTTTTACCACCTCTAAATTCTGAAAATCCAGATGCTTTATTAATGTTCCTCCAAAAATAGCTATTGTTTTCCTTAAACGTTAATCGCGAGATATCTATGATTTGAGGGTGTTGATCTTTAACCGCTCTCATCATTATGAAAAGATCTCGGGCTGTTGAATAATTATTATCTGAAAGACCTGTTGGATCTTCAAAGTTTGTATTTTTCATTCCTAAATTTTGTGCCAAGTCTTTCATAGTCAATATAAAACCTTCGCGCATGCGTTGCTGTGAAATAATTTCACCGGCATCATTAGAAGATACTAATAAAAGAGGATAAATTAATTCCCTAATGGTGAGTTTATCTCCTACTTTAAATTTTCCTCTATTTCCCTCAACCCTCAATTTATCACGAGTAATAGTTGCTAATTCATTTGGCTCTAATATCTCTGCCGCAGTGTACGCTGTCATATACTTAGTAATCGAAGCAACTGGAAACTCTGTTGTTGATTTTCTCTCGAAAATAATTTCGCCTGTATCAAGGTCGCCTACTAAAAAACTCCGAGCATTGATGGCTCCTAATCTTTGTAATTGCTGTAGGATATATTTTGGTTCAATTCCATCTTCTAGTCCTTGATAGGCCTCAATATTTGTAGATACTCCAGAATTTTTATTATTATTTTGAGTAAATGTATGATTTATTTTTTGATCCTCTTTGTGGGTGTAAAAAGAGAGAGAATCATTCTTATTGAGACCAAAAGTAATAGAAAATAAAGAAAAAGATCCAATAATCAACGATAAGGCGAGAGCAATATGAGCTATGGAATTTTCCTGTCTCTTGAAATTCATTATCTATATAATAAATTATTCATATTATAGTGTCAATTTATAGTATTTGTGAAATATAAAGAAAAGAATAACAAAAATACTTTTATTTCTTTATATTCATAAGGAGGGGTAAATAAAAAAAGAAAATATTAGATTTTCTTTTTTTAGTATGTAAGACATAGATATTACGATAGCAGATTGCAGTTTTTTATTTGTTTCCTTGTGAATTATTATTTGAATTTGTAGTATTTTTATTGAAACTTTTATTACCCTTATAATTATTATTTCTTCTTGGGAAACGGGGAGGAGCTTCTTGAGATTTTCCATCAACAACTAATGAGAAATCGATAAGACGCTTTTCTAAATCAACACGTTTTATTTTAATATGTATATTGTCTCCTATCTTAAAAGTCTTATGTGTATTTTTTCCTTCAATGATTCCATTTTTTTCATTATATTCCCACCGATCATTACCGAGATCAAATAGTCTAATCATACCTTCTGAACGTGATTCTTTCTCGGCAACAAATACTCCGAATTTTCCAGCGCCAGTAACAATTCCTTCAAGGAATGTATCAGGATCAAGAGTTTTCATATATTCAACTTGTTTTAATTTGATTGAATTTCGCTCGGCGGTTACAGCCTGTTGCTCTCGTTCTGAGCTATGACCACACATTTTTTCAAACCATTCTTGATTGTGTGGTGATGTTGTACCCTTGATTTTATGTTCTAGTAATCTATGAGCCATTACGTCAGGAAAACGACGAATAGGTGAAGTAAAGTGGCTGTATCCATCAAAAGCTAATCCAAAGTGACCAATATTATTAGTAGTATAGATAGCTTTTTGCATTGAACGAACGGTTGCTGTCTGCAATGTTTCATATTCTGGTGTACCTTCTGACTCGGCAATAATACGTTGCAATTCTTTAACTGGAATCATTCCATCAACAAGTTTTGTCTCGTATCCAAGGAGTTTCAAAAATTCCTGGAGTTTCTCCATTCTTTCTTGTTCTGGTTTATTGTGTATTCGATACACAAAGAAAGGAGCATTTTTCATAAATTTAGCTACGCGACTATTGGCCAATAGCATAAATTCTTCGATTAACTTATTAGTGTCTATTCGTTCTTTTACTTTTACACTGACGGGAACTCCTTCATCATTGAGGATAAATTTAACCTCATGTGTCTCAAAATTTAATGCCCCTTGCTCGTAGCGTTTTTTAGAATATATTTTTGAAATTCTATTAAATTCTAATAGTTCATACGAAAACAGTCCTGAGGCATCATCAATTATTTTCTGTGCCTCTTCATAAGTAAAGCGCTTATTTGAATTAATAATGGTTCGCCCAAACCATTGATCGACGACGTCACCTGTTTCAGGTTCAATTTCAAAAATAGACGAGAAGGCTAACTTCTCTTCATCTTGTCTTAGAGAACATAATCCATTAGATAAAGCCTCTGGGAGCATTGGAATCGTACGATCTACAAGATACACTGAAGTTGTTCTTTTTTGAGCCTCTCTATCAAGTGCTGATCCAGGAATTACGTAATGTGATACATCTGCGATATGGATTCCAATTTCATAGTTACCATTATCAAGTTTCTTAAATGATAAGGCATCATCAAAATCTTTTGCATCTTCAGGATCAATGGTAAAGGTGACTGTATCGCGCATATCTCGGCGGTTAGTTCGTTCTGACTCTGTAATTCCTTTTTCCTCTAAGGCTTCTGCTTCAGCATCAACATCTTTGGGAAATGAATAATCAAATCCCTGTTCCATAGCAATACCATTCATATTAGCATCATTACTCCCTGGCTTTCCTAGGTGCTTAGTAACTTTACCAACTAGACTTGGTGTATATTCAGTAATTTCTACGAATACTTTTTCACCAACAGGTGCATTGTTTATATAATTGAATGGAATAGTAATGTCAGGAATTTTAAAATTATCTGGTTTAAGAACAAAATTTTCACCTTTTTGTTCAAGAATTCCAACGTATCCTGCATTTGCTCGAGATATAATCTCTAAAACCTCTCCTTCGTCTTTTTCAGCGTTTGTGACATTCACTCTTACAAGGTCTCTATGCAGGGCTCCACTATGAAGATGTGCAGGAACTTCGATGACTTCTTTTGTTTCTTTGTTCCTTATATAAGCAATCCCATTTTTCCCAAGCGAGTAAATTCCTTCAAATTGTGTATTTATTTTCATAGACAAAGTATATCATGATTATTAAATCTTACAGTGAGACCCTTGCGCAATAATATATTTTTGGTAGTATCTCGTTTATATGTTAATGCTTAGATTACAACGAATTGGAAGAAGAAATGAGGCACATTTTAAAATTGTCGTTATCGAAAAAACAAAAGGTCCAAAATCTCAAAAATATGTAGATATTGTAGGATCATATAATCCTAAAATGGGAACCGTTCAAATGAACGAAGACAAGGTTAAAAAACATCTTGCTAATGGTGTTCAGCCTTCTGGTACCGTTTATAATATGTTGGTAACTAAAGGCCTTATCGAGGGACGAAAGAAAAATGTACTTCCCAAGAAATCTCCTGTTATCGATGAAGAAAAAATAGCACGAGAAAAAGAAGAAGCTGAAACAAAGGCTGCGAAAGCAAAAGAAGAAAAAGAAGTCGCTGAAGCTGAAGCCAAAGCCAAAGCTGCAAAAGAACTACAAGCTAAAGAACTTGCTGAAGCTGAATCTGCTAAAGACTTAGAAACCGCTAAAACAGAGGAGCCAGCAGAAGATAAAACAACTGAAGAAGAAGCTATTGAAGCCGTAGAGGAACCATCATCAGATGATCTCGAAGCTGCTTCAAAAGGAGCACCAGAAGAAATGACAAAAACAGAAGAATAAACTTCTGTTTTTCTTTTCTTTTTTGATATAACAAAGAAGGTCTCATCACCTCTTACCAGAAGTGATTATTTGGTTCATAATGAAAGTTTTTTAAGGCTGACACATACCAGTAAGCACAGGAAACGATTTGAAAACAGATTTATTCCTGTTTTTTTCATACCCATATGATACACTTATTCTATGAAAATATTTACAAAAATTTTTGGTGATGAAAACCAAAAACAAATTAAAAAAGCTCAATTAATCGTTGATATTATCAATGGTCTTGAAGAATCTATCTTGCTATTGAGTGATTCAGAGTTAAAAGATAAAACAATTGAATTCAAAAAAATGCTAGCCGATGGAAAAACCTTGGATGATATTTTACCCGAGGTCTTTGCAGTAATCAGAGAGACGGCAAGACGAACCTTGGGTCAGCGACATTACGATGTTCAATTAATTGGAGGAATGATGTTGCATTGGGGGTATATTGCAGAAATGCGAACGGGTGAAGGAAAAACACTTGTATCAACATTGCCAACATATTTGAATGCATTAGAAGGCAAGGGTGTCCATGTTGTTACTGTAAATGATTATTTAGCCCGTCGAGATACTCAATGGATGGGTCAGATTTTTGCCTTTCATGGGCTTTCAATTGGTGTCGTTAATGATCAAAATCAATCATTTATCTACGATGCTGGCCATAAAGAAGTTGACGAAGAACGTGATGAATTAGGTTCATTTAAGATATTTTATGAATTTTTAAACCCATCGACGCGTAAAGAAGCTTATGCAGCGGACCTTACTTATGGAACCAATAGTCAATTTGGTTTTGACTATTTACGTGATCATACGGCTCAAAACGAACAATCAGTCGTCCAACGTGGTCACCATTATGTTGTTATCGATGAGGTTGACTCAATTTTGATTGATGAAGCTAGAGTACCTTTGATCCTCTCTACGGCAGCCAGTAACGCCGAAGGTATTTACACGGCAATGAATACGATTGCAAAATCAATGACCAAGGAAGATGACTATACCGTTGATGAAAAATTGCGAGCTGTTTCTATTAAAGATCAGGGAATTGTAAAGGCAGAAAAGGCCTTAAAAATTAAAAATATCTACACTCAAGAAAACATTAAATTGGTTCATCACTTAGAGACTGCGCTAAAGGCCCATGCAGTATTTCTACTTGATAGAGATTATGTTGTTCAAAAGGGAGAAGTTCTGATCGTTGATCAATTTACCGGTAGACTACAACAAGGTCGACGTTATTCAGATGGGTTACATCAGGCGTTAGAAGCAAAAGAAAGGGTAACTATTCAAAATGAATCGAAAACAATGGCATCGATTACTTACCAAAATTATTTTAAATTTTATACGAAACTTTCAGGTATGACGGGAACAGCAAAATCTTCAGAAGAAGAGTTTCAAAAGGTCTACGGCTTGGATGTTATTGTTGTTCCTACTCATAGAAAAGTTCAACGTTTAGATCAAACAGATTTAATTTATCAAAGTGAAGAGGCTAAATTTAAGGCTATTGCTCAAAAAGTAAAAGTAAAACAAGAAAAAGGTCAGCCTGTATTAATTGGTACTGTTTCTGTTGAAAAAAATGAACTTCTTTCTGCTTTTCTAAAACAAGCGGGAGTGCCGCATAAGGCTTTAAATGCAAAAAATCATGAGAGCGAAGGAGAAATCGTTGCTCAGGCTGGTAAGACAGGGTCGGTAGTAATTGCAACCAACATGGCTGGTCGTGGGGTTGATATCAAGTTAGGAGGTAATCCAGCTACCGCTGAACAAGAGCAAGAGGTAAAAGATCTTGGGGGGCTCTTTGTTTTAGGAACAGAGCGTCATGATGCGCGACGTATTGATGATCAATTACGTGGGCGTGCTGGTCGTCAAGGTGATGTTGGAGAAACACAATTTTATGTATCGCTAGATGATCCAATTATGAAAATATTTGGAGGAGATAGAATAAGGGGTATTGTTTCAACACTTGGGCTCAGAGATGATGAGGCTATTCAAAATAAAATGATTTCAAAGCAACTTGAAAATGCTCAAGAAAAAGTTGAAGGATTTCATTTCGATGGGCGTAAAGCAATTTTAGATTATGATAATGTATTATCGTACCAACGTGATACCATTTATGAACGTCGTCAAAAAATTGTACATAACGATAGGGATATCCTTAATAATATTGAGGCTGATATTCTAAAGGTTTCTGAAGATTTTAGTAAAAAAATAAAAGGTAAGAAAGAAGAACTTACTGATAATGAATACTATGGAGCCTTGAAACAAATTACTCTTTATGTGACTGATCAGCTATGGATGCAACATTTACAGGTAATGGACTACACCAGGCAATCAGTAAACCTGAGGGCCTATGGACAGCGGGATCCTTTGGTTGAATATAAGAAAGAAGGTCTTCGTTTATATCAAGAAATGGGCACTATTTTTACAAATAAAGTTGCTGAGCTATTAGCACATGTTGAAATTAGAAAAGCACAAGAACAAACAGAGATTGATAACCAAGGTCAAAAAGATACGCCAAGTCTTATAAAAGCTGATTCAGTTCAGATCGTAAAACAAGGAGAAGTAAGAACCGTTAAAAAGAAAAAACTTCAAACATATATTGATGCGGGTTGGAAATTGAGATCCTAATTCATTAATTCCATTTGTATCAAATAAAAAAACACGAAAAGTGTTTTTTTATTTGATACATTTTTTGTATATGTATAGATTATTGAAAGAAGGACAACGAGCCTTGAAATAAATAATAGGTAAAAATTTTTCTAAACGAGATTCTATTAATTTTTAATAGCGCAAGTTTTACCAGAGCATGTTACCTTTTTGCAACCTGTGCATCCGGTTGTAGAAAGAATCCATAATCCTAGAGCCGCGGTTATAATGGGTACTGTGGGTGCTCCTAATTCCAGTGCATAGTGAAAATAAATAGCTCCAAGCATGATGGCAATTCCTATAATTGCTGCAATTTTACGCGTAGGCTTAAAGAATACACCTATCGCAGCTCCTAGTTGTCCAAGACCAACTAAAATTCGCCCAAAGGATTCATCCTGTCCCAAAAAGTTTATTTGTTCAAAAATAGATACTGTAGGTGCTGCTCCTGTTAATTTGCCAATAGCTCCCATAAAAATAAGTATTCCCGCAAATACAATATGAGGAATAAATTTAAGATACTTTTTCATTATAGTTTATAATTAATTACTAATATACTTAAATTATACCATTTTTGAAAAAACAATAATCAAATTTTTGACTATTAGGTGATGTCTTTACTTTATGTTATTCTCATTGAATTTATTTATGTTTGCACCAAGAATTCCAAGTAAGAGAGTCACTTAGAACCATTTGGCAATACTGAAATCAACCTCTTTGAGGGTTATGAAATCTTGAGGCATCGTTAAATAGCTTAGTCTATAAAGTAATATGTCTATTTTTACATACAGATACTTGTAATGGAAATAAGGAAAAAGGAAGGGAAATAAAAAAGACCCAATAAGGGTCAACTTTTATTCTGTGGAGATGTGCGGGAATGGCCACCTCTCTAGCTTTTTCCACGAACAAGTTCTTGAAAAATCTCATCGTCTCGGCCCCGTCGACTTCTACGCGCATTCACCTTCGTTCATGTATGGCTTTGCAGAAGTCTTTCTTCAATTCCGCCCATCTTTCACTCGCAAACAAAAACAAACACATTCGTGTTTGTTTTTTAGCTCGTGGAGATGGGCGGAATTGAACCGCCGTGTAAGAAGGAAATCTCTCAACGTCTACATATATAGTTTACCTTAATTTATTTAGAGCAGATTACCTAAAAGGCAAACAAAAGCGGTAATTGCTCGATTCTTCTTTATTTCAAATAGGGTAGGAGAAAGCTACCCAAATCTAGTTCCATGGTTATTATACACCACTAATCCTCATGAACATTGGATTAAGATGCATTCGCCGCGAGATATGTTACGCGATTGCGAAAGTGTTCACGTTGTACGGTGAAGCAATTGATTTTTCTCCATTTAGAAGGTGCTGCGTTTTACAAGTTCACAACCAACTCGATATGCGATTGAAAGATAACGGTCTCCCTAGCGAAGCCTGTCATCCCCTGAAACTTCCCTTGCGGGAAGTTTCAGCCCGCTCCGTAGGATGGTTGATATGAGCGATAGCGAATCAAACCAAGGGGAGTACATCAACTATGATACACCAAATAAAATCACCGTAAATGAATGCGGTGATATATTGCGGGAAGTTTCAGCCCGCTCCGTAGGATTGCCGATGTGAGAGTTTTACTCGAACAGACAAAGGGGAGTACATGAACTATATTACACCAAATAAAATCATCGTAAATAAAAATGATGTTTTAGAATGATTTCTAATAATCTTTTATAGCTCGTTCAGCATCGCGTTTGCTCGTTCTGTCCTTGAGATCTTTGCGTTTATCATAATTCTTTTTACCCTTGGCGACGGCTATTTCTATTTTTAATAACTGACCTTTTGCGTAGATGCGCATTGGTACAACGGTGAGGCCTTGTTGTTTTTGTGATGATTTAAGAGAATCAATTTGTTTCTTTGATAGAAGGAGCTTTCGTTTATGGTAGGGATCAATTCCTTCGTACATTTTCTGTCCAGGTTGAAACAATGGAATATAGCAATTCACCAACCACACCTCATCATTAACGGTGACATAGGCTTCTTTTAATGATCCGTGTTTCTTGCGAAGTGTTTTTACTTCCCATCCGGCAAGTTTAATCCCAGCCTCCAATGTTTCTTTTATTTCGTAACTACGTCGTACGGTTTTATTTACCAATAAATTCATGTATATAGTATAGGAGAATTTGGAAATAAAAAAACTAGCTTTGTCAGGTTTCTATGGATATTGCAATTTCTTTATAAAATATAACAAAAATTAGTTTCTTTTATTATTTATGTAACAATAGTGAAGAATCTAAAATACCAATTATTCCAAAAAACATATATACAAAGTCTGGACGTGTAATTGTTTTTTCTCTCGATGAGATGAAGCAAAAAATGATTGCATTAAAAAGAATAGGAAAGCCATTATGGATAGCCTTGCTCGCGGAACCTAATGAATTTAATCAAGAGCTACCACAAAGGTAGCTTTTTTATTTGCCACAATTCTGTGCATCGTTATAATCATAGGTATGTTATTTAATCAAAAAAAGAAACCAAAAAAGAAAGGACGCAAAAAAAATCAAACCCCTTCGATAAGTACTCAAATTATTTCAGCACTGATGGTTTTTGTTCTTATTGGATTTTTAGTAGATTCATTTTTTACCCCAGAATCAGATAATAAAATTACTATTTCAGAAACGGCAACATTGGTTACTGAAGGAAAGGTAAAAGAAATTATTGTTAAGGGTGAGACCTTGGAAATTACCTTAGTGCCAGAAACAGAAGGTGCAGAAGAGGTCATCAGGGAATCTAAAAAAGAGGCAACGACACCTCTTTCAGATACCTTGGTTAATTATGGTGTAACCCCAGAACAATTACAGGCAATTACTATCGAAATCAATAAACCCTCAGGATTTGGATATTGGTTAGGGCAACTTGCTCCATTTTTATTACCATTATTGGGATTGTTGTTTATTATTTGGTTCTTTATGCGACAAGTAAAGGGAACTAATGGACAAGCAATGACTTTTGGTAATTCAAAGGCTCGAATTATTCTTCCAAGTGAAAAAGATAAACGAGTTACCTTTAAAGATATTGCAGGAAATAAAGAAGCCAAGCAAGAACTCGAAGAGATGGTTGATTTTTTGAAAAACCCAAAGAAATTTATTTCAATGGGTGCAAAAATTCCAAAAGGAGTGTTAATGACAGGGTTACCTGGAACTGGAAAAACTATGTTAGCTCGTGCCGTTGCAGGAGAAGCAAAAGTACCTTTTTTCTATCTCTCTGGTTCAGATTTTGTTGAAATGTTTGTTGGGGTCGGAGCATCACGTGTTCGTGATTTATTTAAAATGGCAAAGAAAATGTCACCAGCGATTATTTTTATTGATGAAATTGATGCCGTAGGACGTTCCCGTGGTGTTGGAATTGGGGGAGGAAATGATGAACGTGAACAAACCCTAAATCAAATTTTAGTTGAAATGGATGGTTTTGAAATCAACGAAAAATTAATCGTTATGGCAGCGACAAATAGATCTGACGTATTAGATTCAGCCTTAATGCGTCCTGGTCGATTTGATCGACGTGTTATTTTAGAATTACCAGACCGGGAAGATCGAAAAAAGATTCTTGAAATTCATGCATCAAAAAAACCTCTTGAAGAAAAAGTAGTCTTACAGGTTATTGCAGAGAGAACTGCAGGATTTTCTGGAGCTGACCTAGAATCATTAATGAATGAAGGAGCTATCCGGGCAGCTTTACATAATCGAAAAACTATTACTCAAGAAGACCTTCTTGAAGCGCTTGAAAAAGTTATGATTGGGCCAAAACGTCAATCACATCTTGCCAGCGAACATGAGAAAAAAGTAACAGCATACCACGAAGCAGGACATGCTATTGTTGCCTCAGTATTACCGCATGCTGACCCTGTTCACAAAGTCACCATAATTCCACGTGGACGCACAGGTGGGTTCACTATGAAGTTACCACTTGATGAACGTCGCCTACCAACCCGAGCTGTCTACAAAGACGATATCGCCATGGGACTGGGTGGATATGTTGCAGAGCAAAAAATCTTTGGAGACATTACTACTGGACCTTCTAATGATCTCAAGGTTGCAACAGCAACGGCTAGAGATATGGTCACTAAATTTGGTATGTCAGACATGATTGGACCAATTGTTGTCGATGGAAAACCTGGACAAACAATGTTTGGTGAACGTGTAGAGGGATCACACCAATCAGAAAAAATGCTTGAGAATATTGATAATGAAATCTCTAGTATTATTCACCAAGGACTAGAAAAAGCACGAAAAGTAATAGAAGAAAACAATGATGCTTTTGTAGAAATTGCCGAGACTTTATTAAAAGTGGAGACTCTCGAACAACATGCATATAATAAAATAATTAAGAAATATGGTATTCCTATAAAAGAATTACCTCAAACAAAAAAAGCTTCATAAGGCTTTTTTGTTTAATACAAACAAGGTATACTAATCATCATTATGGGACAATTAACAAAAAAAATTCTCAGTATATTTTCGAAAATAATCATAATTGTTCTATCTATATACATTTTGCGTTATTTTCTTCAGTATTTTTTCTAAATTTTCGATTGTACAATTTCTCTTAATTATGAATAATTTGTACTCTAAAATAATTACTCAAAAAATATAAAAGTCTTTTGACACATCATATTTAATGATATGAGTACCTTTTAGGTTTACCAATTTTTAATGTAGCACTATAATCAAGGTATGAAAAAAATAATGTTCTTCTTTATATTTATCTTGATGGTTTTGGGTATCGTAGGGACTCTTTGGGCAGTCGAGGGCCTAATGGACTTTGACCTCAGTACACACGACGTACGTGAAATTTCATTTACCGTGGAGGACGCTGTGTTGTCAGGCATCCTAGTACTACCGCACAACTGCGAGAATCCACCCATCGCACTAACCATTCACGGAGATGGTCCACAGGATCGCTTTTCTAATGTGAATGCTCTGCGTAGTGACTAGTATTATGAGTCATAGTCTATTTAAAATAAAGCTAGATATAAATAATACAATCAATCCATAAAAAAATAATATACTCTCTTGTATCTATTCTGCTCGTGTGGAGCATAAGCGGGCCACGTGGGTTAAGTGCTCACAAGTATAGACCCTACAAGGGTTTCCAGGGAATATTTAGATACTAATAATGAGGTACGTGGGTCATTGAATTTAAATCTCATTACAGCTACCATCAAAGAATCCATAAAAATCTATTTGAAGAGCCAGCGTCTTACTTAGTTTTGAAAAATTACCCTTAAGTTCTTTTGTTGGGTATTTATCAAATATTTGTAGTTGATTACCAGATTCTTCTATCTGAGAATAATAGCCCACATGTTGATTAGGTATCTCTAAATTAATTGAACCATCAGAATCACTCCATAATCCTACCCATGGACGATATTCACTTAATTCTATATATAAAGTTGTAGGTGTAGTGGAAGGTACCCCAAAATTCAGACACCTTTTCTACGTACTCTCATCATATCTCAGAGTATATTCTTCTGCAAATTTCAAAGGTGCCATACCTAACGCACTATGTATCCTAGAGCGATTGTAATAG